>Ga0307517_10008428_pt1 | contig 14791 bp, 21 predicted proteins | sample 23_EM_MG_FD_194515 | JGI IMG/M metagenome (GOLD analysis project Ga0307517, IMG submission 194515) | Populus trichocarpa ectomycorrhiza microbial communities from riparian zone in the Pacific Northwest, United States - 23_EM | ecosystem: Host-associated > Plants > Roots > Unclassified | place... | reverse complement strand
CATTGTGGGAGTTCAATAAGATGCCTAAATGGTGGCAGAAGTTGCGCATGCATCTGAATGTATAATAATGTTCCTAATCATTGATTTTTCTATTTAGTATGGGTATACACTCACACCCCGCTGTCCCAGATCTTGATAATCCGGATACCTTGCTGTGTCGTGCGAATCTCAGTAAGTTCTGAAGTTCTTTACACCAAAGCCTAGCCTGTTGTCCCGGATCACTCGCTATGCCGGATGGATTCTTAGGATTTTGTCCGTCCGGGATAGCGGGGTGCTAGTGTATACTTTTGACCTTGGCCTGCCCTCGTTTGCAAGACTGTGCCCCCAAAATCATACGTCCAAACTATACGCCGAAAGCCATACGCCCAAAACCATATGCCTATAACCATACCCCCAAAACGATACGCCCAAAGCCAAACCATACGCCCAAACCCATACGCCAAAAACCATGCGCCCAAAACCATACGCCCAAAGCCATACACCCAAAACCATCCCCCCAAAACCATACGCCTAAAAGCCATACGCCCAAAGCCAAACCATACGCCCAAAGCCATACGCCCAAAACCATACACCCAAAACCATAAGCCCAAAAGCCATTGGCCCAAAGCCAAACCATGCGCCCAAAGCCATACACCCAAAACCATACGCCTAAAAGCCATACGCCCAAAGCCAAACCATACGCCCAAAGCCATACGCCCAAAACCATACGCCCAAAACCATACGCCAAAGAGAGTCACCTAAAACCATAGCTTTTTATACACCATAGTGAGCGCCCAGTTTAACCAACTATCTGCAAGTTTAGGGTAAGTGATTGCCTGAACCTCAGACCAGATTTAAATAGTGGCTAGTATTTGGGTGGATGGCTTGCAAGGCATGTGAGACGTGACGCCTAAACCAATAGTCTTTGAATGAAAAGCCCAAAACTGAATGCCCAAAGCCATAAGCCCAAAGCCATACACCCTGAATGAGATCACGAAATGATAAGCCGGAGACCATGTCCTCAGGAAGATAGGAATCGTGCATGCACCACTATACAACTATACGCTGAGAGTTATGTACCCGGAATCATATGCTTAGAAGTACTTAGAAACATACCTAGATTATACGCTTACAATCATATACTGAGAGCGATTTCCAAACACTATTTATCTCAAACTAGAAGCCCAAATCATAATGATAATGTGAGCACTATATTCAAATCCTATCTTTTGAGATAGTTGCCGGATTGCTATATGGAATATCCAAATAGTGGAGTCATCATACTAGACATACGAAGTAATTAGGGGGTGTTTGGCCAGCCAATTCTGATCTCAAATTGTGATTTCAGATCAGAATTGAGAGGCCAAACACCCCTTAGATTTCAACCTGCCATTTGTTTAGTCAGAGAATATCACTCGTAGGAATAAGTGGGGCCCCGCACAGGGGCAAGAGTGGGGGACAAGAAGACGGGGGCCCGTCTAGGCAATCAGCGGGGAAAGTAAAATACCCGCCCCGCCCCACAGCCCGGCCAGGGCCCCGTGTCATACGGGGCGGGGAGGAACGGCAAAGAGTTGACCCCGGGCCGGAGTAACGGCGGGGTCACAAAGTGAATACCCGCCCCGCCCCGCCCCGTAACTAACACTACGCTCCCCTTGGCAACCACTGGAAAATCAAATGTATATTTTAATATCTACATAAATAGTAGTGATACCCGATGGAAAATTTGTTTAAAAGTAGTTTTAAATATGGAGAATCAGAATATGAAGTTTGTAATTAATAATAAAAATAATGCCTCTTGTATGCTCACTTTATTCGAAACTGGTTCATTTCGCAGATGGCTTACAATTGAAGTCAAGAAGATTGAAATCAACTATCGAAGTAACAGTTTAAGCTGATAATAAGAGCTTTAAGATCTTGTATTTGATGAATGAACTGCTTTGGTATTTATTCATAGCTATTATGGAAGGTATTGTGGCTTTGAAAAAGAGTATAGTTAAATATATATGCTATAAAGTGAATGAGATGATATCTATTTATGGGGTTTATGTAATGTTCCAATACTTTGCAATATAGTTCAATAAGATAATCCAACATACTATATAAATTTTCAAGGAGGTTGATTATGTCTTCCTAATTCTATTCCCCAATGATTTGAATGTAATTTCTGAAGAAATACTACCTTCCAGTCTTGACCATGCAGGCTACACATGTAGGATAAGGCTAAAACCTGTTTGATATACACTAGTGATATAGTTAAAGCTACTTTGTGAGTTTTAGTCAGTTTAGGCTCCCGAATTTAGAGATTTTACCCTGTAACTCAATCAATATTGTAAATTAAGAGTAAAATTGAGTGTCATTAGAGTTGCTATGTGAAATTACTTGATCCCATAGCCCAAACTGACTAAACCTCATATAGTAGCTTTATCTATATGACTAGAGTATATCAAACAGGTTTTAGCCTTATCCTACATGTGTAGCCTGCATGGTCAAGACCGGAAGGTAGTATTTCTTCAGAAATTACATTCAAATCACTGGGGAATAGAATTAGGAAGACTTAATCAACCTCCTTGAAAATTCATATAGTATGTTGGATTATCTTATTGAACTATATTGCAAAGTATTGGAACATTACATAAACCCCATAAGTAGATATCATCTCATCCACTTTATAGCATATATATTTAACTAGACTCTTTTTTAAAGCCACAATACCTCCCACAATAGTTACGGATAAATACCAAAGCAGTTCATACATTAAATACAAGATCTATAAGTGCTTATTATCTACTTAAACAGTTACTTTGATAATGTTATTCACTTCAATTTTAAGCAATCTTCAGGACGAACCAGTTTGGAATAAAGTGAGCATACATGAGGTATTATTTTTTATTATTAATTAGAAACTTCATATTCTGATTCTCCATATTCAAGTTTAAAAGTACTTTCAAACAAATTTTCCATCTGGTATCACTACTATTTATGTAGATATTAAAATATACATTTGATTTTCCAGTGGTTGCCAAGGGGAGCGGCATCCCGGTAGCGAGCGGTTACTTGGTAGCGAGCGGTTACTTGGTAAATGACGTTACACCAAGCCTTACTAAGGGAGGCAACTGCAACGTCCTAGCACATTTTCTTCTATCATATTCGAGTTTTTACGGTATGATAAGATAAAACTATCAGGGCGCAATCGATTTTTTTGACCAAAAAAATCCATCACACGAGTCCTCTAAGATATGGGGCTAACAGTGCTAATTTTTTAATTCTATGGTGAGAGTTTGCCTGATAAATTAAGGGCAACAACGATCGGAAATATCTAATGTAGTTCCATTTTAGGAAAGTAGGTATCTTAGCATCGCAGAACACACAGAGAACTCTGGATTAGTCTAGGTTGCGCTCAGGCTCCCGACCGAGGAGTCTCCCTCGGATGGTGAACGCGAGAAGCCTAATTTTTTTTACATTGTCGCCAAGACTTTGCTCCTGTGCCTCTCCTTCCTTCAAGACTTTCTGGACTGCTCAAGCATGATACTTTTAGCGCTGTTCCTTGACTCGGCCCACACAAGTGGGCGACAAAAAGTGAGTGGGCAAGAGCGATTTTACATCAAAAATGGCCAATTTCACACTCTTATTCCACCACCAATACATGAATTAAAAATAGGGTATGATAAGTTCATAGAATGTTCAGAAAATATGTAGACTACTTGACTTACACTGTAACCCTGAATGAATTTAAATTATCTCAAGTGTAGTTGCAATAAAGAACAAAACTTTCCTCAAAATCACGCCAAGACCATGGTTTTTGGTGGGAAAACAATTTCTTGGCGGTATTTCAAAGTTCAACTACATACCACTCTTGAGAAGTTGGGAAATGAACAGAAATTTGTATATAGAAAATGATGCCCCTATTGTTTTTAGTGGTTCTATGCAGCGTTTGTATTTTTTTGAATTTTCTCTGGGGTAATATCTCATTGTGAAATCTGCGATTTTTGCGGTGAAATCGCTCTTGCCCACTTACTTTTTGTCGCCCACTTGTAATTACAATATCCTAGAGGGTTGCGAGATTCTCGAGTTGCGAGAGTGGCGGCGCTCCTGCCACTTGGCATCGATTTTCCCATGGTCAACCCTGCTTTTAAATTTTCTTTGATACTTTTCTTGTTTGCTCTTGGGATTGAAGTTTCTCTTTTGGGCTAAGCCTCGATTTAAGTGGAGGCATGTACCCGTTTTTATGCTACGAATCTCGCGACCCTCTGGGATACTGTAGGATTTTTGAGGCGGAAACGAATGCATCACGTCAATTCTGAACCCCCCCCCCCGCAAAAACTTGCCCCTCATCCCTGCCCTCATCACACTTTAAAAATAGAACATGCTGGCTCCTGTATGCAAAGGCCCGCTACATATCACGATAACTTGAAGGATTTCCGTGAGGGAAAACAAGGCCAATTGAGTAGGAGTAAGGGGGGATCTCGGGAAGATAGTTTTCGCCAAGCAAGTCTCAAGCGATCGGTCGATAGCTAGTTTGAGGCTAACGTCATGGGGCTAATTTAGCTTGGTAACGGCAAGATTGGAGTTCTGGGTGCACGGTTTCACTCCTTAAAAAATGGCGGTACCGGTATTAGAGATAACGGCAGGACTTGACTTAGGTGTTGAGGTCGAGAAGGAGAGGGTAGGACTGGGGTGGGAAGAAATCGGGAGGGAGTGTTGGGGTCTCCGGGGCCTACTTAGTCCCCACTTTTTCCTGCTTTATTCGTCTCCTTTTTTCTCCTCTCTTCCTTTCTCTTATCACAGCTTCACTTTTGTGCCAATTCACTACGAAGGGTGCCTTCCATTCCGCTCCCCGTGCTGCTACTCACGGGGGCGGCGTTGTTATTGGCTACACCACCCGCGGCTTTCGGGGCCGGGAATATTGTCAACGTTTCTCAAGTTGCCGGGAAAAATTAGCGTCATGGGGATATTAAGAAAGCGCTTTTGGAGTTGTTCATAAGTCACGCTGGGAATAAGAAGTTTGACAGGTTGAATGTCAAAGGGTTTACTGTGTGGGTGTTTTTTAATCGCCAAGGTTTAGTTCCTCGTGCTAACCGGGGTGTGGGAGAATTGGCTTAGGGATTATTCACAGGACATTGATGTCGGCGGTTTGAAGCAACTGCCGAAGGATGGCGCTCATATCGTTCTGCTTGCCCAAGAGGTCTACTGGATAGCCAATGATTTTGACGACTTCATCGACATTCTAGCATCTGGGGACTAGGGGTCCGCCATCAACTCCATGCAAAATGGGGTGTTGCTCCGTGGGGAAATCCATGTACTTGCTGACGACTATGAAGCATCGATCAATCTGGATGTAGGAATCACCAAATATGGAAGACTTTCCCGCTAATATTTGTTTAGGATGACTATAAAATTGTCTACTTCAGTCGTGAAGCCGTGCACCTGTGAGTGATCGCGCTGGCCGTCGCTCACACAAATTAAGATATTTTGGGATTTTCTCGAGAGTTGAATAATATCGAGTGGCAAGGTTGAAGAACTAATGACGAGGAAGCTGCCGGCACTCTACCACCTCCCCCATTCCCTTGTTTGGCGGCAAACTATAATAAAATGTTACAGTATCTGTGGTTATCATTACCTTGGAGCTTCTCCAACCATCGTCGATAATTCATTCTCCCCTTCCCGCGTGGCTACCCTTTCTCCGAATTGTATAGCCTATGGTGTTCACGCCTATAGATTGCAGACTATCATACCACAGGACATTTCAAGACCCTAGCCTGAGGTGCTCCCAAATTTCACACCAAATTGCGACTTAAAGATTTGGTAGTCCCTTAGACCACTCGAGAAACTGTCAAACATATAAAAGATCCATCACCCTTTGCTCCATCCAGCCACACAGTCCACCAACCACCATTACATCCTCACTTCCTAAGTGACCTTCTTCCCCTGAGCCGCCTCTCTTTCCCTCTTCCTTAAAGCTCTCTTCCTAACACTATCATTCATACCCAAGTTCTTGCTCAAAGTCATACCATCCAGATACCAGGCCACTCCTGAAAACCCCAATTCATCAAGCCGTGACTCCAGTACTGTTTAATAGTCAGAATCGCGATGTGAAGCTCCTTAACAAAGGCCGTCAAGCGCTCGTAGTCCGCCGAGTCATGCTTCGCAAATCCCATGGTCAAATCCTTAAATTGGATACCGGACCAAACCACCAATGACCCCCAGACCGTCCACTTACTCTGAACCCAGCCGGGGATCTGGTTTAACAGGAAGCTATCCGAGTCATGAGACCTTCACATGTGTCAACACAGCCTGGCGGAGGCACCAACGCAAAAGCGCATCCACAGGTGTACAATCCTGCCAGTAATAACGCACCGAGGATCGCACTCAAGTACGGCATCGCGAAACAGGGAAACTCGAGTTCCGGACTGCAACGAAAGGCGACGAAGTAGCGCAGCCACTTTAGTGAGTGTGAGGGAACCTGTTTGGAGTGAGTGATGGCTAACGAGGAAAGCAGAGAAGAGAACTACCATGACTGGTGATGAAGTAATTCCCCGGTTGAAGGAGTTCCCCATTCCCTTCCACTAGCCGTTCGTTATTGTCGCGTAGCTCAGAAGGTATCGGTAAAAATACAGATGATCTCCACCACAGAGTAGAGGTTGGCATTGGCAATGCCTTCCGAAATCCAGAGGCCTCCGAGCAGAGTATCGGTGGTTGCAAGCATGGGCGAAGGTATTGCGATGATCAGTACGATCGACGGATTCCATGTTTGGCTCTGTTGGTCTGTTGATATTCCGGTTCGAGTTGGGAAAGGAGAAGGGAGGTTTTGAGTTGGTTAGAGAGAGAATGTGCGAATCCACAAAGGTGTCGGGGAAATGCCGGATGGGAGTCAGAAAGGCAGAAGATGCAAACATATACAGAAACCGGAAACCAGGTAACGTAAATCCTTAAGACAAAAACCATGCCAAAGCTTCATACAGAGCTGGCTCTCTGCTATCCCGGCCATACGCTCTGCCCGTCTCAATAGCTGCTTCAAACTTTCTCCGAAAATGTCGGCCAGAAGTATCCATACCACTGTCCTCGGATGCGATGTAGTCTTTGAGTCCGGTATGCTCATCAATTACCAACTCCTTGCCCTCATCAACGGGGCCGCGGAGACGGGAATCGTATTTGTGGGCATCCTCGCTATCAGCGTAGCCACAGAGAACAAAGAGTTAGATATGGCACAACACATAAGTCACAAAGGTCCCAACCGAATCTTTGGGTTGTCAATATGCTCTTCTGTGCCATAACACCCGAGGAGCTCCTTGGTAACCTGATTAATTAAAATCAAAAATGACACATACCTTCAGTAACAATATAATATTTGCCCCAATCCACCGCCCCCCCACCCCTTTCGATCACCCGGCCCCTCCCATTGTGGAGATCAAAACCAGAGGTAAAGATAGATATAATTTCAACCGTAGGGTATGGATTAGCATTAGTCATTCCAAATGTTGAAAATCTGAGCACCGGAGCTAATGATTTACAGTGTGAATTTTACGCAGTGGACTGAAACCGCTTAAGAGATGAAGATGATGATTGATTGTGTTGATTTGATGGAAATGAAAGACTAGGGGGAAAGAAATGAAGAAAAAGAGAAAGGTTGAGAGATGGAGAGGAGGAAGAAATGGAATAGAAACAGGCAGGGTGCGATTGTAATTGACCATGTGGTATCAATCATTTAGGGTACGGTACGGTAACGTCCCCTTCCCCGCGACATGAGTAGGGCTATTCCTTATAGCTACCGCCATATGAGGAGCTTTCATCCCTCCCAGAACAGAGCTCTTAATTTCCACTAGAGTGAGAAGCTACAGCACCTCCCCCCGGCTTGCCTTTCTGGCTATTACCACATCCGCCAGGCCCAGGATTGGGGTCCTCGACTTTGTGACTCTTTCTATTTCTAACACTTTCTCTCCTGAGCGCTTCCTCCAGATGACATTTTGACTCTCGTTCTTCTCTTCCCACAATTGCTTCACGGCCTCAAGCATAGGACGCTGGCCGGCCTGATTTTCGTCTCTCGGGGCTTGGTGATGGAAAACTTGAGGTTTCTTGTCGGTAATCTTGTGGGGATCCGAGTTGCTATCGCCCCGGGCGTTGACAATCAAAGGAATGGCAAATGGAACTGTAGCCGAAGCAACTCTTTCTGCAACCAGATTGAGGATACTTGTGAAATGATCATTTGAATCAGCGGAGTGAGTTGAATCTAAGCAGTTTTCGTCCTCAAACACTTTAAACTGGGCCCACTCGGAACGCCAAAACACCGCCAGAGCAGGCAGCCAGCTCACCTTGGTTCTTTCAAGGATTGGCTTGACGTAGGGCGCTAGGATGCTGAAGATATAAATTTGCATAACGCTGGTAAGATTTTCCATCAATGCGCTAGCTCCAGGAATCTTATCAATCCCACCTTGAAAACACTTCATGACCTTATCATGGAACTCCAAAATGGGGAAGATATCCTTTACAGCTTGTTCTGTTTGGCGTTTTATCTCTTCCACGTTATATCCAGCGATATCCGTCCTGGGTTGAATTCAGGGTTGTTTATTTTTTTAGCATTGGGGTCTTCTTGTAGTCGATCAGCCTTTGAACTAAAATCTTCGCCAATAGCGAGAAGAGCCCATGAGATATTGCCAAGTATACCCTTCAGGGTAGAGGTGCCTTCGTTAGATTTGTTGGGGTCGGAAGCATTACTGAGTTTACTGTCAAGATCCTGGACCGCGGACCCCACCATGCTATCTGATACCTCGCCTAAAACATTATGAATGAATCCGTCATCCCATCTAAAAAAAAATGTGAACTATGAATTAGCTTGGGCTTTGGAAAGGTTGGGAAATCAGTAAACGAAATGCATCGTACATGTTCCCCTGATTACCGGGAAAACTCTCCTTCCATTAATCCCGATCCAGTGTTCCCAAGCGGCCAGTCCGGACCATGGGTCGGCAGTCCGGTCAGTGCGGCCATAGTTTTGACAAGCCTGGGTCAGTCCGGCTTAAATTATCAACGGCCGCCAAAGCCTGCAGGAGCCCAGGCAACCACCGGGTCGAGAGGATAGGCGACCCAGGCAAACCCGCCAGATGCCCAGGCAAAGCGTGCAGATCCCGGGTAAAGCCTCCTGATACCTTGACAACGAGTGCTGCTCGCGTAAAACTCAACACTGATTGGCTGAGCTGTTCGCTTATGACATTTTGAATTGAACTATCATACATACTTTAAATTAACCCACAGATACCCGGCCATTCATAGATATTTGCGAAAGCCGTCAGGCTGCTGGCTGCATCCACCTCGATTAGAACAATAAATGTTACACGGTGTGTGTGCTTTTAGCTCATAAAGTTAATCAATGTCGCCAGCTTATCCATATATCCAATATCTAGTTCTTGTGTTCGCGTCTTTGGCCGTTGCGCATTTATTCGGACACCCCACGATAGCCCTCCGAAAAGTTTTACCTCTGGAAGTAAAGTTTCTAGCCGAGTGATCACATATTTCAAATGTTGAAACACTGGAAGTCACGTGTATCAACCCTAACCTTAATCTGTAGAAATTGCTTTCTGCGGATTAAGGTTAGGTTAACAACATGAGGCCTGTAGGCCACCCAGGCCGGGCCAGGCTTTTTTTTTTTGGAAAGCCGGTTTCCCACAGCCCGGCCCGGCCGTCTCTGAAAAAGCCTGGGTCAGTCCGGCCGTACCCAAAGCCGGACGGACTGGCCGGTTGGGAATACTGTCCCAATCTCAGTTCGTTCTCCAACATGGGGATAGACCTGAGGCCCCAATTCTCTAAGAGCCAACTCGCAGCAATCAGAATGAGCCGCATAGTCTATAAATTTGTCAGGTTAGCATCGAATGGGCCAAGGTTCAGAACACATGACACGTAGTGCAGTCCCGTTCCGAGAAGCCCTGTCTCGTGCCAAGCCAAGAATGCTCGTCCCGCGTCCCACCTGGCCGCAATCGCCAAGAAGCCTCCTCATGGCAATACTCGCCGAAGTTATGGCTTCGGTTGTAACAACAACGAGTCTCCTTTGGACAATTGGAGGAGAGGACGTGATTCAGATAACTCCCGGTAGTCGTTGTATTGTTCGGGCAGCAATCGGCGGGAGACCTCATCGTATGGCGGTAGTGTAACCAGTCTCTAACACGCAAGACTCTTACGGCTCCTCCGGCCGAGATGGCAACGAAAGTTACAGCACAGCCAGCGGAGGCTATGGATCGAATAGACAAGAGTCTTACGGCTCCTCCTCTAGAAGTGGTAATAATGACGGGGGTACGCCTTGCTCTTATGGGCACGCTGAGACATCTCCATATGGGGGTGATAGTGACGCTGGGCGTAGTAAATACGATGACGAACCACCATTTTATCTTCGCTGCTCCGGGGAAAATACCTCCTCCTATGGTAGTGAGGAACAAACACTTGCCTACGGGGGCGCCGGCCGTGATGAGGGGGAAAATTCTCCCTCCTAAGGGAGAACCAGTCGCACTGAGGAAGGTAGTCCCTACTGAACATCTGGCCGTGACTAGGATACCTCATCGTACGGGAGATCGGGCTGTGGCGAGGGAGCTTCATCCTATGGGAGGTCTAGCCGTGACAATGATAATCGTGGTTCTTATGAAGGCAACACAGGCTCTTACAATAACGATGATAGTACATCTTCCTACGGAAGATCAGGGGGCGGCGAGGATACCACCGCCTTGACTTACGGGCGCTCTGGTCGCGGCGATGATAACGAAGAGTCTTCCTATGAATCCTCTGGCCGGTCGTACGGCAGCCGCGATAATGACACTTCCGAATATGGGTCTTCTCGCAAGACTAGCGGCGATGAGGGGTAGAGCTATGATCCCAGGGATGGAAACATGAGAGGGAATGAGGAAGAATCCTGTGCTGTTGTCAAGGGCTTATCACTGTAGATAAATAGGCATTAAGTACTCTATTGATCCACCTTACTCTTGAGGAATATCCTTCAGCTCATCCCGGTATATTCAATAGGCTCCACTCAGCAATGGCAGAAATACGTTTGGGCTATCTCAATTCTCATCAGCTCGAAGCACCTCCGACCGGGCCATCTCCTAATACCCAAAACTCACCCTTCCTAGGATATTGTTTCAGTATGCTTGGGGGTGCATGCAAAAAAGGAGCTCTCGGACTGTGCAGGATCGCTTATTCTAGACCCATCAAAGGCGAATTATAGCCAAATATCGATTAAATTATTTTTAGCTCAAGTACGGCACTTAGACTTTACGGATTTCGGTAATTGCTTTGGGTTCAGCGGACTATACTGCGCACCGTTCTTGGGAATTGTTGAGGTTGTAGCTACTCCAATCCAGGAGGGATATTCTGATATCAATGAGGGAGACTCTTCACATTATATACTACCTGCATGGGCTGCTCATAATAGACATAAGAAAGTGGTGGAAATTTTACTCAGACAGAAAGATGTCAGCGCCAACAAGCCAGACTATAAAGGCCTAACACTGCTCACGTATGCAGCTTGGAATGGACCCGAGGGAGTAGTAAAATTAGAGACTTGATTTTGCGCGCTAGATATACATGGCTTGGTAGTTTGACCTTCCATCAGGCCCAAGGCTCCACCGCATATAGACGGCTAAAAATCTCGAACTCCATTTTCTCCGCAGCTCTTGGGCAGTTCACGATCTCGGTCATCATGTCTAACCCAGGCGGGAAATCCTGCTCCCAATAAGGCTCTCCAACCCCCTTCGCGTTAGCCAGCACAGCTTGACAGAAATGGCAACGTAAGAGCTCATCAGGCGGTCGAAGTGAATTGTTGAGGAAGGCTTGGTCGAGGTGACGATCGTCGATGTTATACTAGGTAGTCTCAGGTGCAAAACATGCAATTTTGTAATTATCCTAGGTAAATATTAGCAGTTGAAGCCTGACGACCTAATGGCTCATACGTCCGGATTAATCGACACATCGTAAGCACCAAAAAGCGCACAGATGTCTGAACTGAGCAACATCCCATTTTGAGCAGAGTGGATATATCCGTCTGACATTGGCCGGTGGAATGGTGATCCAACTGTTGTAGTTAGACTTATTCTAGTGTCCCTAGTATGCCAATATTAGCGGGGAAGTCTTGCACATTTGGAGATACATGCATCCGGATTGATCGATACTCCATAGTCATGCGGTGACGCTGGAGGAAGAACGAAGGTGTTGGCAAACCCAGTGACGAAGAGATCCGTAGCATCGAATACCTGCGCAGCTCTAAGGTTTATTCCAGGTGGATCAAGTCTGGATTCTTTATCAAGCATGACATGCGCCTATCCACACCACCACCACCAGTACCACAACTTGTGAGTAATCTCTCAGCAACACTGGGGTATGTAGAAATCCAACCTTCTATCATAAGTAGCCCTATGAGTAGCCATCACCCGCAGCATCTCCAAGACCCCCAAAGCCTCTTCTGAGAATACGGCCGACTCTTTTCACCAGTTCCCCAACTCTCCAATCTGCTCATCCCAATCACCACCCTCACCCGTTAGCGCACTCCCATAGCATAGATGATGGAATTATACCTGCCCTAAAACACCAGACTCACACAATCCACAATTAGCCTCCATATCCGCAAACTGAGGAAGAGCAGAGAACAAACCTACAGAAATAACCCCTGGAATCATAACAACCGGATGCCTAGCTGTTAAGCCCTCCGCCTTCAACTCAAGTCCCACCTGAAAAGATTCATGCCCAACTGCGGCCTTCTCCTGCTTCGAAATCTCCAACACCTCGTTCGGGATCCCGGACAGGATTACGTCGACCAGAGCGTCTAATCGTAGCTCGGAAATGAACTGCATGTAGTCCTGGTCCTCCGCTGCAAAGCCGGCGAGTGGAAGGCCAGCAATACCGTCAACAAAGAATGTGAGGCCCAGTGAGCGCTTCTTGGTCTTTTGGGGTTCCTGGGAGGGCGGTGGATAGGGAGAGGCAGTGGCACCGGTATCGTCGTCGAGTTCGGGCTCTGGGGCTTCTTGAGAGCCTTGCGGTTTACGGTTTTTGACGGGCATGACTTGGTATGTTGTGATGCGATTAACTTATCTCATTGTAGGTATAATACTTTGTATGGTTAATAGTAATTCAATAGGGCACAGCGCGGCATCGAAAACTTTCCATTTTGGGCGGTCAGCACGGGGCACCATCTTGCAAGTGAGAACGCACCCACCATCCCGATTACGTATCTCCCTATGAAAGGCTGCATTGCGTTGGGTTCCGTACTGTGTCGAAAGGTGGCGGATCGCCGGCACTCGGCACCCATCGGTGGGTATCACGGACCTTATCTTGGGTGAGTAATGATTAATTAAAATCAAAAGTGACACATACCTTTGGTAACAATAAAATATTTTCCACATTCCACTGTCTCCTCATTCCTTTGAACTAGAACTGCCATGACTGGCGATAAAGTAATTCCCCGGTTGAAGGGGTTCTCCATTCCTTTCAACCAGCCGTTCATTATTGTCGCGTAGCTCGAAGGTGTCTGTCAAAACACAGATAATCTCCACCATAAAGTAGAGATTGGCATTGGTAGTGCCTTCCACAATCCAGAGGCCTCCTAGGAGAGTATCCCGGTGATTGAAATCATAGATGAAGGTATTGCGATCATAGGTACGATCGGCGGATTCCATGTTTGACTCTGTTGGTCGGTTAATACTTTTGTTCTCGTTGGGAAAGGGAGGAATGATTGCTGACACAGAGGAAGGGAGTGTTTGAGTTGGTCAGAGAGTGAAGGTGTGAATCGACAAGGGTGTCGAAGAAATGCCGGATGGGAGTCAGAAAGGCAAGACAAGAAACCAGGTAATCCTTGAGAGCAAACAAGGTGTCTCGTGCCAAGCCAGGAACCCTGGCCCTACTCACGTCGCCGGGTAGGGTACGTTACCGTACCTTACACGATTGATAGTCGCACCCTGCTTTTTTATCTTATCATAATCACAACTCTTCTCCATCAGTGACACTGGAGGGCTGGTTGCCACTCCCCCATACAATCATTCTACCAATGGAACAAAGAAGATGGGAATCCGGTCGCACTGGAGGATAGGAGAGGAATAAATTGGTTAGAGAGGGGCGGCAGGGCGGATGCAATATAGAGGTTCAATGGAAGCGGGGGAGGTGGCTTGTGTGACTTGGTGACGTCCAAGGCTCCGTACACATTAGCAATAAAAGCCCGTACGATATTTTTTTCTTTCACCGGATCGGATTAAAAAATGGGGAAATGGGGTGTTTGCTGCCCTGGGGTTTGGGATACGTATGGGAGATGAAAGCGCCTGGCGATGAAGGTCGCATCTGGGGTTGGGGCTTGAAAACTCATTCCTCGGTCATGCGCTAGGCTTTTTTTCTTTCTTTTTCGTTGAGATGGTTTGGAAAGGGTTCCCTCTACGGGAAAATGTTTTCTTTTTAAGATTTTTCAGCCCCCTGGAGCTTTTTATTTTTTATTTTTTTAAGAGGGGGTTGAGGGCATAATATATCACTTGGGTGAGTCAGTGGTCTGAGTGTAAGTTTGCATAACGGGGGAATACAATATTACGGCATGTATTATGGTAAATTGCCGTAAGTTTGCCAGGCGCGGTCGGCGAGGCCGGAATGAAAAGAGATTTGAGATCTTTTCTAACAGAGGCCATGGAACCCCCCCCCCCTCCCCCGTCCCCATTCAGAAGACCCAATTTAGGGGTTTAAATATGGTTCATGCCATTCAAAACGTACACGAGGCTTTAAAATTAGTGTTACATGTGGCTATGCTAGTTTTAATGCCAAGCCAAATATTGAACCTGTATTTGAGGTAAAGGGTTTGAATAACAATAGG
>Ga0307517_10008427_pt1 | contig 14793 bp, 15 predicted proteins | sample 23_EM_MG_FD_194515 | JGI IMG/M metagenome (GOLD analysis project Ga0307517, IMG submission 194515) | Populus trichocarpa ectomycorrhiza microbial communities from riparian zone in the Pacific Northwest, United States - 23_EM | ecosystem: Host-associated > Plants > Roots > Unclassified | place... | reverse complement strand
CTTTACATTATTCTACTTAACTAAAGCGAGAGACACCCTATTCTGATAACCAACAATCCTCGAGAGAACTTATTGAGTGAAGCTTTCAGGCTTAACGATATTAAGTTTTACCGCTTGATTCTACTTTGAATTATCTTTATTTTTATTTTGATCCTTACTTCTACTTTGAGTCTTCGGTGCGGTCGCAATCTCAGGATCCGTCTTCCTACAGAGTGCCCCCGTTACAGAACCATACCGTTATTTATTTTTTGGGGAGGTCTTTGCTGTTCTGTTCTGTTCTGGAGGCCTGTGGGGGAGGGAGGGAGGGAGGGTGGTGGTGGGGTTGTGTGTGCTCTTTTGCAGGATTTAATTGGATTTTTTAGAATATCTTTATAATACTATTATCTGGTTTTAGCAGTAGTAGGGTAGGGTGGGCGGGGGAGTGTTTATCGTGATGGTTCTGGATTTTTGCCGGGGTTCTGATGTCTTGTGGTGTCTTTACTGTCTGAAAGTACAGTACTTATGTTGTATGGCTTCCGCTAGTGGTGTGAGGCCTGTACTGTTCGCGGGTTAAGCTCATCGCCTTTTCTAGGAAGATGTTGATATCTCGTGTCATAGTCTGCCCGGAACGCAGAGGAGTTTGGAAGCGATAATTATTGGCATGGTTGAGATGCACGGCGTCGTGGAATATCGGTGTCTTTGTAGGCTCGTGATTGTAGGAGTTCAGAGTCCCGCGAGGTCGGCTGTCCCATCCCGGTTTGGTATTATAAGTTTGGGTCGATGTCCGTCAGTTCCGTAACCTTTTCACTGTCCATTCCTGAAAGGAGGAAGCGGCGGGATGGGTGGTGCTCATGCGGTATTGCTTACCCCGCCATGTTAGGATTTACGACCCTATGGTGTAGCAGTATCCTTGCTACATCCTCGTGGTTGCTGGTGCCCGCTGGGCGGGCGGTGTATGCTCTGAGGCATTGGGGGGGGGTTGGGCGGGGGGGCTTTCCCGCTCATGTAGGAATTTCATAGCACCCGGTGGTGCGGAGTGGTGCTTCATGGAACTCCCGGTGGGTCCTTGGACGACCCCCCGTGCACGACAGAGTTTCACAACAGATTCCTGACAGGATCCAGCTGCCTACGAGAACGCTCCTGGGCATCAATAGTCTATAAGGAAGGCCTGTCACTGTGCCCGATGGGCAGCTTCTCGTCCGATCACTATACACTCACCCTTCAAAATGTGACAGCTTTTTCCTCAGCGATATATTACCTACGCCTGAGCAACTAGCGGGAACTTTTCAGCAAGATTTTTGTGTGGGGGTCTGACATGTAGATGCGGAGAGGTATAGGATAGTATAACTTCAGAAATACTCTAGATAGAAAGTGGATAGGCAGGAAAATGAGTCGCTTCCCTCCTCATACTAAGGTTCACAATTTCCTTATGCGTATCCGTGCAGGCTCTACATTCTACCCTTGGACTTACAATATATACCCCTGACACATTATGCTCGGGTAAGAAGACTAAACTTGGGTTTGGCTCAAGCCAGGCTCTAGTACGAGATGTAGCTCGGGGGAAATAGTAGATAATCACTCTTCTAGTTTGGGGTTTCATAATATTACCGGAGGAAGAAGTACCAATCTTTCTGACTGCTGATTGTTGGGGGGTTTTTTTTGGGTTTGGTGGGGAAAGAGGGTATCTCCGGGGCGATGTGGAAGCGGGGGTTAGTAAGTTGGTGTCTGGGTTGGGGAGGGGTCTATATCGCAGATTTTCTACCTGGGAATTGATAGCTGGCAGGCATGAGGAGGTGGGGTCTGGGAGCTGATATGTTCTATTCAGTGGTAAGGTGGCAAATCCATTGCGGTCATGAAGGAAGGTGTTGAAAATAATCGATGTCGAGGTAATGATCGGCTATGGGGGTTTTGCGTAGAGGATCCTAGTGACTTAAGTGGAGACACAGAGTTTGTATTTAGCGGTGGAGAAGTTCCTGATTGATTGAATTGTGTAGAAAGGGAAGACGCGGGGAGGGTTGAGAACAGGAAGGAAGAAGCTAAGCGAGGAATGGGCAAGAAGGATGGAAAAATAGTGGGAGGGGGCTTATCGTAGCTTGGGTGTCCCTCCACTGGTGCATACGCGCGCCACTGCGGCCCTAGTGTGCGGCCATGTCCAACAGAAGGTAGGGGCGAATGATAGGGTGTGAGGAGGAAAAATGTTTCCAGGAATAATAAGGGGGACTGGGCCCCCACATGGGCAAAATTATATAGCCGAAGAATCAACGGAATTGTCAGCGCTTGTCTATCTAAAATCTTGGGATGTCCTAGTTATAAAGCGTGAATTTCTTGATAGATGGCGCAAATATGTATCTAACCTTGGCACTTTATAAGGTACGAAAAGTTCATCTGAGAATTAGGGATTCAACTCTGGAGCTATAGCTCGAGCAATGTCATAATATTATTATCATTAATTTTCATCTATGATAGAAGTGACCCTAGCCTACTCAGTAGCAGCCTGATACCCCGCCTTTCAGTCTTGACTCTAACCCGCACTCTTTTCTCGAGATACCGAGCAAGTCCTTCATTTGGTTAGTTTTTCTCTTGCCCGCCCTTAAGAGCCACAAATTTCGCTATAGTCTAAAACAAGAAGTAAACGAACTACTCTCTATTTTTTGGGGAAAAAAGGCCTTTTAACCAGGCCCCACTAGAGCACCTCGGTTGGTCTCGTACCAATCTCTGCACAAAAAAACACCGACTTCTCTAGATTCTAGGGTTATAGGTAGTGCCGAGCCCAGCGCACCTGCGCAAAATTCCCGACCTTCCTCTTTGGAAATCCACACTGGACACGACCCCGCTCAATTAAATGGTACAAATGATTCCTGCTCGTGGTGACCCCAACGGAAGAATCCCTAAAGCAAAACATAGCGTTTTTTGTCCGTAGTTAGTGGGTGCCCTTTCTGCGAGTGGGCTTGGCGGGGGGGCACAGTGCACCCACATCTAATCTTTGCGCTACATCATTCGGTAGTGGCATGTCTACCGGCGGGCTGCCAAAGAGGGGAAAAGAGGGTCGCACGGAAGTAGCCAATAGACTAAAATAATTCACTTGGAACTTAGTCACTTTGGAGGAAGGATATGGAACGAAGGTTTTACCGCCTATACATGGTTCATTCGCCCGCTCTTCACCTAACTAAAAATTAAACTAACGGTGAAGACATGTGTATAAGTGAAAGGAAAAATACCACATCCTGATCCTTCTTGGGTCACCACACCCATCTCTATGCTTCCCGCATGCCCTTGTTCCTCCATACACTTCCGTAATGACAAAAAAAACATAGCGGGTAAAACATATTCTCCCGTATCCATTCCGTCCGTTCCGTCTGCATGTCTCCTGAACTCTCCTTCCCGCTCCCATCACAAAGCCAAGCACATCCGTCCAACACGGGCCTCACGGGCCTCTAACTTCCCATGATCAGGCAAAATCCATCAGCCCCAAGTAGAGTATCATGTTATTCTCAGTCTTCTATGGAGATCCTAGGGCACGAGTTAGTGTTGAAACGACTGTTGTTGTATTGAGAGAGAGATAGAGGTGGGGGTTGACCCCGGCTATGTATACAAGAAAAGATAGTCACGATTTCCCTGGTTCATGCGGGCTCACTCACCCCCGCATCGCCACCACATCCCCGGCTGACGTATCGTACTCGGATACCAGGGCTAGTCCGCGAACACAGGGCTGACAAAGCTAACGACGATATTAGGAATAGCGCACGCACTAAGGGGTGTGTGTTGAAAACCAGAAGAATTCCTCGAACGCTTTCTGCTTTACTATTGGTTGAACTATCTATTCAAGGTTTCTATTGGATATTTGCCACTTTAGCTCATGCTCAGAATAAATCCTGGTGTTCGCGGACTAACCCTGACACCCGAGTACCACCCTGCGGTCAACCATACCAGATATGGAAGGACGCTCCGACGGTTGGCGTTAGTCAATGCCGAGTGATATATTGTGAAAGAGTGTGGCGACTTTATGCTTGTTTCTTGTGAGGCAGTGTTAGAGTAGGTTACGGCCGGGGGCAGTCGAAGATCCTGAGGTAGGTGAGAAGCTCGCGGTAGCCTTCCCATACGGAATAAAACTGAGTCTTGCATTTTCACTGAGCCAGTTTGTACAAAGTTACGGGCAGAAACCTACTGGGTGATTCGCACTTCATATTCAGAGAAATCCAAGATCCCCCTCATATCCCTAAGCTATACAAGGGGGTAAAGTTAAGTAGGAATCCCGTCAGAGTTCCCTACTCCCCGCAGCCACAGCTCGCAAAAAGAAAACCCATAAAAACCAAGGCAGAAAACCAAACTAGGAGGTGCCTACTTAATTTAAGTTCCAAAGAAAAAGTCTGCTCAAGACCGGGTGCCAGCAACCTCCATACGGAACTTAGGAGGGCTATTATTCAACCCAGTCGTCTCCGGGATCACTCTCCTCGGCATCCTTCTCCTTATCAGCAGGGCAGTCCTTTTCCTTCTCTTTATCAGCAAGGCGGTCCTTTATCCTGATACGACTATGGTCGTCTTGTTTGTCCCACTGTTCTCCGTTGTTAGCGCATTGCTGAGCTAGAGAGTTGGGGTAGTGAGGTCTCACATCAGGTAAAATTGCACCGAGCAAGATCTTCGGTAACTATTTTTCAAAAAGAACACGTAGTTAGTTGGGTTTCCGTTTCTAACTAATGGAGAGCCGAGTATGGCATACAACAAACCACTTTTCTGCCAACAGGGATTTGGGGTCGAATTCGACTGGCAACACGTCGATGTATTTTCTGAGGCTTTCGTTTCTGTCCAGGCCTTGCAATAACTCAGCTGCGCCGGGGTCGTTTCCGATGCGTGAGAACTGGAAGGATACGGCTGTGAATCCATTGTGAGTATGGAGCAAAAGTATACCACCAAAACCCCACGATCGACTAACCGTCTCTCCCTTTGCCAGCTCCTTCACGCTCGGTCACACAGTCCCGAATGACATTCTCCAGATGACCTTTTCTCTCACCCTCAACCTGTTTTCCGATGGTTATTATATGGCTTCAGAAACATCAGGAGAAAGGCATACTGCGCCATTAGTGATAATTAACACTAGCAAGGGTTTTTTCTGATCATATTTTCGGATCGCATATTTATCCAGAATCCTCCTCTTAAGCGCCGTTCCTATCCTTCTCACACCACCATAGTTGTGGCGAAGATGGTCTTGTGATTTCCCTTTCCAATTCTTTTTACCTCCCCCACTGTTCATCAAGTGCATAGCAAAGATCCCGGATTCATTCGCCATCGAATATAGTTCCGTGATGTGGTCGACAAACTGTATTAGGGTCTCCTTCCTCTCGCGATCATCCTCGCTAACCACGAAATCGGAGTCATCTATTCATCCATCCAACTGTAAGCAAAACTAGCCCCAAAGAATGGACACTAGCACAAGAACATACCGATTAGGATGGCCAGATCATAAAGCGTCAGCAGAGTCAAATTTTTCGCAACCTCAATATTGCATCCCATCATAATCAACTTTCTCGCCATCTCCTCTCCCCTTTTGGTTGGCACCTCCAGACATTTACCCAGTTCCGCTTCTGTTTGTCCACACATATTTTGCAAGCCCTTTCGGTGGTTTATGATCAAATCCTTGAGCCTTTCACCGACCTGTTCGCCTTTAAGAATTGAATTTTTCTTTGGTTCTCCTGCTACTGATCTTTCTACCGCTTGCTTTTCAACCCGCCGCTTTTTGAGTGAGGGTTGGCCATCAAGGTTTGCGGTGTCGGTATTAGGGCCATCATCCCTAAACCCCATATCCGCCACACGTTCGCCCCCATACCTAGAGGACGACGGAAAGGATGCCTGGCCACTACCACCCCCCGTGTCGCAATCGACATTGTCCTGTTCGAGTAAGATCCTGACAGCTCCACCGCGTCCTTTAGAGAGAGCCAACGACAATGGGGTTTGGTTCTTGCTATCTCGCGCGGCAGTACGGACGTTTTTCCGTTCTAAAAGCACTTTTACTACCCCCTTGTGCCCACACTCGGCCGCCCAGGAGAGTGGCTTTCGGCCATATTTGGTGTCTGCCGTATCGAGGTTGATGTCCTCCCGTTCCAAAAGGATCTTTACTACCCTCTCATGCCCGTACTCAGCCGCCAAGGAGAGTGGCGTTCGGCCGTATATGGTGTCTGCTGTATTAGCGTCGACATCCTCTCGCTCGGAAAGCATCGTTACTATCCCTTGATGCCCGTACTGGGCCGCCAGCGAGAGCGGCGTTCGGCCATACTTGGTGTCTGTCATATTGGGATTGGTATCACCGCGCCCCAAAAGCATCTTTACTACCTCCTCATGCCCGTAGTCAGCGGCCAAGGAGAGTGGCGTTCGGCCACATTGGGTGTCTACCTGGTTGGGGTTGACGTCCTCTCGTTCCAAAAGCATCTTTACGATCTCCTCATCGCCGCGCCGGGCCGCCCACGAGAGTGGCGTTCGGCCGTATTTGGTGTCTGCTGTATTAGGGTTGGTATCCTGTCGCTCTAAAAGCATTTTTACTGTCCCCTCATGCCGGCATTCAGCCGCTAGTGAGAGTGGCGTTCGGCCACATTGGGTGTCAGCCTGGTTGGGATTGACGTCCTCTCGTTCCAAAAGCATCTTTCCGACTTCCTCATTCCTGCACCAAGCGGCCCACCAGAGTGGCGTTCGGCCGTATTTGGTGTCTGCTGTATTAGGATTGATACCCTGTCGCTCCAAAAGAATCTTTACTATCCCCTCATGCCCTTTCTCAGCCGCTAACGAGAGTGGTGTCCGTCCACCCTGGGTGTCCGCCGCATTGGGGTTGGTATCCTCTCTCTCTAAAAGAATCTTTACTACCCCCCTACACCCGCGCTTGGCCGCCCACCAGAGTGGCGTTCGGCCGTATTTGGTGTCTGCTGTATTAGGATTGATACCCTGTCGCTCCAAAAGAATCTTTACTATCCCCTCATGCCCTTTCTCAGCCGCTAACGAGAGTGGTGTCCGTCCACCCTGGGTGTCTTGCGTATTGGGGTCGATATCCTCTCGTTCTGATAGCACCCTCGCCACCTCCTCATGCCCATTCCAGGCGGCCCACGAGAGTGGCATTCGGCCATATTGGGTGTCTGACGTATTGGGGTTGGTATCCTGTCGCTCCAAAAGAATCTTTACTACCCCCTCATGCCCTTTCTCAGCCGCTAACGAGAGTGGTGTCCGTCCACCCTGGGTGTCTGGCGTATTGGGATCGATACCCTCTAGTTCTAATAGCACCCTCACCACCTCCTCATGCCCACGCCAGGCGGCCCACGAAAGTGGTGTTCGGCCATATTGGGTGTCTGCCGTATTGGGGTTGGAATCTTGTCGCTCTAAAAGGATCTTCAATAGTCCCTCATCCCCGTTCTCTGCTGCTAGTGTGAGTGGTGTCCGTCCATACCAGGTGTCTGCTATATTGGGATCGATATCCTCTCGCTCCAAAAGCACCTTTACCACCTCATCTTGCCCTCTTCTAGTTGCCCATATAAGAGCCGTGCTCCCCCAGCAATCGGCTGCATTAACATCCCATTCCCTCATCCCTAATACAGCGGCAACTATCTCGGCGATCCCGAGAAATGCTACTCCGTGGAGCCCGGTAAATCCTGCAGGGTCTCCGAGCCCGAAAAAATAAGGGCGTCGCATGCTATCTCGATTATAGCGCAATAAGAGTAATCGAGCAGATATATGCTCATCAAATCTATCCAGAAGCCTGAGTGCAAGTAATTTGGCATTTTCCGTCATCCCCCTTCTTGTGTGCTCCCCCCAGTAATAAGAAGCGTACTCGAGAAGGGGCATTGTTGTGGGGGCAGAGTAAAGATTCGGCGGAAGATCCCGAACGCGTCCAAAATTCAAGTATGTCAAGCAAACCTCCGCAATTGTTGAGTGGGGACTATGGAATAGCGTCGGATCACTAGAGAGGTGCTCTCGTAGAGTAAAGTGCACCAGGCGGACAGTGGACGAAGAGGCCTCGACCGTGACAAGACCGAGACAAGATGCTAGGAGTGTCCGTAGCGCAGGAAGGTTCTCAGGATCAAGATCCGCAGATCCCATCTCTACTCCCAGGGCATGACGGAGCTCCTCGGTTTGTAATGGCCGTTGCGAACACAACACCCACATTAGGACCTTCAACCCGAGTGTTGATTTATGCCTCGCCTGCGCCTTCAGTCGCGTCAGAGTTGCCGTGTAGGCATCGCTCAGTCCATTACCCCTCTCCATCTCCTCAAGTTTCTTTCTTCTCTGACGAACTGTCACCTCTCCCAAAATAGCGTCAACATTTATCGAGACAAGGAGGAATCTGCATACAATCGCAGGTAAGTATACATCATTCATAGAGCGGAAATGCTAAATGTTCCTACGCACATATCGGATGTTTTTTCCAGGATAACTCTCACGATATCCGCCCGTAAATCATCACTCATCGCCTCTGGATCAGCATCTCCGTCTAACCTCATCTCCAGATAATTACTGATATCGTCCTTGTTAGGACTGATAGGTATCACAATCACCTTGGTGAGATATCTCAGAATATCTTCCCGGATATGGGGCCTCCCGGTGAGGAATATTCTCGTTGTAGGGGACTCCCGAACGATATCGCTTAGCGACTTAAGAAGCTCTGGCAGGTATTTCGGTAGGCATTCGTCTAGTGCATCGATGCAGATGAAAACCTGGCTTAGTGAAGCAATAGCGGTCCTTAACATTCCCATCAAATCGGCAAGTCGCAGCCCTCTGCCACCAATCTCCCCCTTCCCCTTTTGAAATGCCTCGCGTATATATTTCGGGATGCCCCTCCCGACTAGCTGTTTTAGAATACTGCCCATAACGTTGATGATTGTTTGCTCTTGCTGAGCACTGAAGTCGTAGTACAAGGCTGTAACAGCGATATCTCCACCCCCAATCTGATCGCACAGGCTGTCGATCACAAGGGAACTAGTATTCTAGTCGTCAGCCATACTCACCTCTTTCTAAGGATCCTGCCACTCACCTCAGATAGGTCTTGCCTACTCCCGGATTCCCGGAGCAAAACAAGACGGCCTTATCAGCTCCAACATCACTGTCCCTCCACTGCCGAAACTCTATTGTTTCCAAAAACCAATCCCCGACACCGTCGAATCGGTCTGTGCGTACGCCCTGATGTCTGTTATTTGGCTCCAGCGGAGAGAGCCAACGCGCAATTTGCGCATCCTCATCGGATTTGTATACCGTCTTGTTGTAGCTCCCTACTGTGTTGCCGCAGTTGGCATTGTTGTCGCCGAATTTGATCGATTGAAGGTGTGTACTCTGGGCCATGATGCTCTGTCTAAAATGTTGGTCAAGTGTAGGAAAGGTACAGCAGTATGTAAGGGTATCAGGGGAGTTTACGAAATGGTGGGCAGAGCGGGGGAAAAGGGGGCGATGTGGCTCGTTTTGTGCCAACTATTATAGTATCCAATACTGTAATTTCCATGCCAAGGAAATACCAACACAGCGCAGGATTCGAGGAATTGCCGCGGCATAACTCCCTATCACAGATTCTTATAAAACACGGTACTGCGATGTGCTCAAGCATAGGGCACAGTAGCGCATCATCTAGCCACCCGGCGGAAATGCTTACGATTTTCAACGTAACAATACCTTGTACAATTTAATTGCGATCGAGCTAACGTCCAAGATGGAGTGGTGGGTTAGTTCAGCTACTAGTACTTGTATTATTTCCCCTACCGGTGGTCAACAATTGCAGAGATAAACTAAAAGCTACTACCTAGCATAGCTGCTTGTGCAAGTAGAAATACAGTCACGTTATTAGGTATTTATTCTCACAAGTTTTGGAGAAGCCGCGCGATAAGTGGAGAGAACTGATCAATTATTCACTACTGGGTATCATATTGAGGGAGACGGATATTGGGTTTTCCCTTAATGACCTATCCGGGAATTAGGCGGCTGAGGCGGCGTGGGAAAGATTATAATTTTGCTAGTTTGGGGACGTATCTTGCTGTAGAAGGGCTCATGCCCGGTGGAAATCAGTTTGGGTGGTGTCGTAAAGGGAAGGGAAGAAAGGTGGGATCTTGACGCACTTGGTGCCTTGGAGGAGGTTGTGGAGGGGTGCGGGGTGGTTGGGCAGGGTGATCTGTTAGAAGGCATTAACCATAAGGTTTGTTGGTACGATATTAAGACAGTTGTTTTGTTGCTGGTACGGGGTGTGATGAGACTACCGGTACTTAAGTAACGATGTAACTTTACCATACCGGTAGCCGGGGGTTTACCAGAGTCTCCGACGGTAGCTAATGGTAGGCAGTCTACCCGGCCATAGAAGATATCATACTGTACCGGTGTGGGATGTTCTCTCGTGTTCCCTTGACTGGATGGTGGTCCGACCGAGACTGCTTGTGAAGGTAAAATGCGTTCGTGACCTTCTCACTATACCGGGAGATTGGCGATATGAACTTGACCTGGTATAGCTACGGTGTACTGTACCGAAAAAATTGAGGAAATTCGCTAAGTCCGCACCAGGATTTGCTATTTCCGGTCCAATTGAAGGGTGGGATTCGGCTTCAGATCGCATATACAATGGATTGTGGTTGGCTGGTTCGCGTTGGTTCGAGGCAACCAATGAGAGAAGCCACAATCTGGAGCAATACGATATCTTACTGGGCCGGAAATAACATATCCTGGTGCGGACTTAGCGAATTTCCTCAATTTTTTCGGTAGTCGATAAACCGACAGGGAAGCACACAGGAAGCTAGGCCCAATGGAGTGGAAGTGAAGAACCAATTACCGTGGAGGAAGTGTGTTGTTGCTGCGCTTGTCTAAACTAAGAAAGAGACGAGAGGCTTATGTGCAGAGAATTCTGCACGCCAAGCTATCTACAAACATAGGGTTCTAGTGCGTACTCGAACGCCCTCCTGACTGCTAAAACTACCCTATACAAGTGCCCTATCCCACACCGGTATTAGACTCGAGTACAGCACGGTGGTAAATGCCATCGTGAACTTGCCCTTTTCGCTAAAAATGGCCATTTTCGCAACCACACAACACCATTTTAACCCCAATTGATTATCTATCACATCAAGGAATCAAGGGTTGGTCCGAATATCACCAAATCTCTATCCAAGTTTCAACTGAATCAGACTCGTTTCGTGTCGTTGGAAACTTTACACGAACTTTTCGACACATTTGGCTTCACTTGCTTGCGCAACTGTTACCAGCACCGTAAGGCAAACAAAGAGCCGCATGCCAAATCCTCCAAGTTGGTGGCAGTCAGCGTGCATTTTGGCAGTGGCCGGAATTGAGGCTCTTCAAGCCCTGCAGGTGCGATTGGGGAGGTATTTTGCTTATTTCTGTGTTTTCACTGGCGGGCTACTTTACCCGGCCGACCCTGACTATGTTCTAGGAAAATCCGAGAGCGCGTTGTTCATCAATCCATTATTGAATCATCTCCACATCCTACCCTACCAATCTGCAGCAGCCTAAGAAAGCGGTATCTGTCTATCCCTTCCGCGAGATCCGGATTAATGTTCGCTCCGTTCAACAACATCCTCAGAACATCCTCGCAACTAGTCTTAGCAACGAGATAAAGTAGCCAGGCTCCATCGCCAGGCGCCCGGATGTCCCAGCAGCATCTCCACCGTCCTAACGCATCACACCACATAGCCCCAACTAGCGGTATTAGACCTTCACTGTTCACGCGGTTAGGCTTGACATTGTCTCTTCCTACTGGCCCCATTAGTGTTTCCTCACGCCCTAATCTGGCGCATGATACAAAGGTATTTGACAGCGATTATCAGCACGGTTAGGATTCATGTCGTCATGGCCTATGGGTAGCTTCGCAGGCTTAGGGTTGAAGTAAGTCGGAGCCCCTGCGAGGGCGTTGTCCCGTCCGTGTTTGATAAGTTTTGGTTGATGTCTGTCCACTCTAGCAACCTCTTCGCCATCCGTTCCCGTTCGTAGGAGGCGATGCCAGTGAGGACGAGTGGTGTCCAAGAAATCCGGTATATTTTGTCCTAGCTAAGCCAGCCATCCCTAGCATCTAGCTAGCTACAACAAACCAAATAACAAACAAATAACAAAGGAAATCCTCCTCTTCAAACCGCCAACCCTCCTTGGCTCAGCCTAACCCTAGGCAGTTGGAGTTATATATATTATTACCGGAGGAGATATGATATCATAGAAGGTCTGGAAAGAAGTTACGGAACAGTTATTCAATGTTAACCAGCAAAATAAATCCCTGCCCGTTCCGGTTAATTGTTCCAGACCGACCACGAGTACCCCCGACCACCGACTACTATCTGTTTGGTTTTTGGGTTAGTGTGATGGGGAAAGAGAACACTCCTGGAGCGTTTTTGGGCGGGAATTTACTAGTGAATACTCTGCGGTTGGGGGGGTGTCTGTATTGTAGATTTTCTTCTTAGAGGCTGCTAGCCGGTATCGTGCAAGATGATGAGGCCCAGGAGTTCATATGTTCTATTCCAGTATCCCAGTGGCAAAGCGGATCCCAATCTATCCCGGTCATGGAGGGGGAGGGTAATAAGTGTCGTTTTGTGAACAGGGGCCAAAACACATCAAATTACTGGTTTTTGAGCCACCGTATTTCCGCATATATCTTGGAATTCGGCTTTGGAAGATTCTCGAAAACTTTTTAGCACGTCTGAAACATAATATATACTCATTTCAACACTGTCTGGAGCTTGTGTGGAGATTGGCGCGTGAACTTGGTAAGGTGTTTTGCAAATATATCTTTCCCGTGCAAAAACTGTAGTCTCAGCGGGTACCTTGAGGGAAACAACATTCCACTCACTACTCTAGGAGAATGGAAGGGAAAAATCCCACACTCTTTTGTGCAGATGCCAGTATACAAATTACGTTTTGCATTTTTTCTCAAGTCGGACCCCGACTATTTTACACCAAGAGCAGCCATTTTCAGAAACCCTAGCCCGACACCACCCAGGTAAGATGTTTCAAGAATTTGCTAGAAGCACGAACACAGCCACTTCTCTCTATAATGGAGAGTATCAAGGCTATAAATTAATCACTTGTGATTTTTGAAGCAATGGTCTGCTAAGATGGGAAAGTGACATGGGACTTTGTACGGTGTGAGGGCCCCATAGAAAAGATACATGACGACGATCTTTGTTGTGGGTTATCTCCGGTTTCTCAATTCCATAAACCTTCTACCCAATTGTCCATTGTGAAATTGCTCTCTGCTTGTTCTCTAGTTTGATTTGGCCCAAAGTGGGAGCCCAGATTCATTAGGAATGGTCAAAGAGTTGGTAAAAAGCGTTAAGTTTCGGTGCAAAATGGCAATCAGCTCGGGTTCTTTGTCCCCGTACTTTATGCTGTTTCGGTCTATGGTGGCTGGGCAATTACAGCTCGAAAACCTGCAATTTTGGTGTGTTTTAGTTTCTGTCTGGTTATCATACTAAACAACCCGGATTGTGGGCAAATGAGTAGTGCGTGAATAATACGGTACGTTACCGTACTTACACGATTGATACCATACGGTAAATTACCGTAAATTACACCTAGAAGATAAAGGACCGGAAAACGGAATCTCCTACCTTAAATTCTGATGTTAGGTGTCGAGTAGTGTCACGAGAGAGGGAGTAAGCAGAAAGAGGTGATCAGAGCTAACAAGTAACTTGGATTGCCTAGGAGTGATCGCAAAGAGGTTGAACCGAGAGATCGGGTGAAGGAGGTGAAAGAACCGAGAAGAGGAAAGAAGCGAGAAAAGAGGAGTCAAGAACTAGGTGTACAAACAAGTTAGATAACGCAAGGAGTCATGAGGTGTCACTCGTGACTACAAAGGATGCAAGAGCACAAGTACAATTTCCAAGATTAGGCAATCCCGTCTTCTATTGTAACTTATGTGTTTACGCCAAGCTGAAATAATTTAGCCTCTAGCCTTTGGACTAGTTCTCCAGTGTAACAAATATTTAGCATACAGTATGCTTAAAAAAAGGTTCATACACTCATATATAAACATACCAATTCGCAAAGGCCTTCAATACGGAAATTTCTCCATGGCCTTTGTGTGTGTGTGTGCTTTTGTGAACCTAACCTCGGGTGAAAAAAAAAGGGTCAAGAGTACAGAAGATCTCCAGCAAAAAATCAGCTAGACTAGGCATTCCCGGCAATGATATGAATATCATACTGGGACCTAAGACCACCATCTGGAGCCCCCTGACGGTCAGCAAACTGTATTTGGTGGGCTTATCGTACTTTACCGTATGGTGCCACATCGTATCGAATGGTAGCTTACCGTTCGAGCCCTACAAATGAGCGAGTGATAATGTGTGAAGCTGACATATATACAAAGAATAAATAGGGAAACTGGACGCCCACATGCGCAAACCACCCAGCTGCGGGAGCGGCACAATTGTCAGGCTTCTTCTATCTGAGTCCCGGGATATGATATGCAGGTTAGTTTTGTAGACAAATGGTTCCTTCCTTTTGGCCATTTCTGTAGCCCTCCGCTCCTTTCCCTCAACTTCTAGCCAAATATTAAATATTGAAATTTTTTATTTTGTGACTAGGATAGGTGAATGCCTACCTAATGAATGGGATGCCCCGGTTACACGGTGGTCGAGTGCCTTTTTGACAACTGAGATGGAGCAAATAGGATCTAACCAGGCGGCTTTGGAAGGTCGCAGGTTCATGAGTTAGCAGAAGCGGACAGTGGACTGTTGATGTGTGTGTTCGCCGGGACCAGAAATGAAGCTTGATTTTCTAAGGAAGCGGAGAGCGTGCTATTTATGCTCTGCAACAAGAACACATATCCACTTCAAGAAAACAAAGGAAGACAAAAGAAAAATCTAATGC
>Ga0307517_10008426_pt1 | contig 14794 bp, 4 predicted proteins | sample 23_EM_MG_FD_194515 | JGI IMG/M metagenome (GOLD analysis project Ga0307517, IMG submission 194515) | Populus trichocarpa ectomycorrhiza microbial communities from riparian zone in the Pacific Northwest, United States - 23_EM | ecosystem: Host-associated > Plants > Roots > Unclassified | place... | reverse complement strand
TATGGTATCAGAATCTTGATAACTAAGCGGTTATGAGTTCGAATCTCACCAACCTCGTTTATTTGATAAAAATTAAGCACAAGGTAAAGTGAGTCTGTGCAAGTTTCAAGCCCAAAGGACTTTCACTTAAGAGATGCCCAAAAAACTTTCACTTGAGGGGATGTGTTAGAAAATAATATAAATTATATTCTAGAATCTGATTATATAAAAAAGATGAAAGCAGGTAGCTCCATGAAAATTAAAAGCCACATAATGATCTCTAATATAGCCATTTGTTGGAACCACAGCTTATTAATCAACCATAGATCAGCTCTTTTGAAATGATTTGTCACGTATAATATTTAAGCACAAGCAGTCCATATGAATCTCTCCGCAAACTGGAGTGAAAACGCATAAAACATGGCATATCATGTTGCATTTCTAACTCTCTTGAAATATTCGTCTCCAACCTAGCTAAAATGAAGAAGCTAATTCATCACGTTTGGGGATCCAGAGTTATTCTGCTACAATTTACCTCCATAAACATAACAAGAAAAACACAGATATCACTCCTTTTGGAATGAACTTCACAAGAGTATCTGATGAAGTAATTCCAAGGCATTGTTAACATCCTAGCATTTTCACCAACAAGGCTCAAAACACAGCAATCCACATGCAGCGCCACTCCAACAATGCACTTGAGATCAAAATCTACTTCAGTAGAGAGCCTGCCACTATCTCAATATATATATATATATATCACACCAACAAGGATATCTGCACGCCACATCCAATCAAATCAGAATGAGGATGAAGAAAACCATCTAGGTGGTGGTCCAGTGGTAAAAGCTTGGGATTAAGAGGTTTGCTCCCTCTGTGGTCTCAGGTTCGAGCCCTGTGGTTGCTCATATGATGGTCACTGGAGGTTTACATGGTCGTTAACTTCAGGGCCCGTACGTAGGATTAGTCGAGGTGCGCGTAAGCTGGCCCGGACACCCACGTTAAACTAAAAAAACAAAATGAGGATGAAGAACGTTAATCTACGGAATTCCTTGGCCTCATTATGTTAAGAAAATTTACTCATATATGAGTACAGATTGTCTCACCAAGATGATTTCTTATTTGTATGCTTTCTAAGCTTAGCTTCTACTTTATGATTCTAACAATGAATATTTTCAATTAAAAAAAAACTTTTTTAATAGTGAATTTTATCAATTTAAGAAAACAAAAAATAGCAGAATGTGATCTTCCATTTACAAAACCGTACAGCATAAAAAATATATAAAATTTAAACTTAATGCCAGTTGAAGATCGGAGGAGTACTGGGTTGCAAATGTCAAAATCATTAACAGTAATACGCTTTAAGGCGTTGGACAATTCCATCTCAAATTCACGAGAAGCTCTCTGGTAATTTCATAAATAATGTGGAACAGATCAGAGCGCACGCGAAGAAGCACAGCAATACGTTGAGTGCACTGAAGAAATCCCTATTCCCTACCTTTTCTTCTCGTACGAACCCTCATCCAAACGATCCAATTGTCTGGATATTGTGGTTCGTTGGACCAGGTCTTAATTCGCAACCCATTTTCCTCCTCCGTAAATTTTTTTTTTTTTAGATTCTCTATAAGAAAAAAAACTCCCAAATACAGAAAAAAAAACAGATAGAGCTAGGTAGTATATATTATTGTAGCCAATATTATAATTTAATGTCTCCTCTCTATTATTAATGACCGGTAGTTATTCTACGCGTGTGGAAAAAATATGTTGAACAGGTACTTAAATGTCACATTTCAAAAAATTGCCAAAATAATACCCACTAACAGTGACTGTATTCTATATACTAGCCAAAAAACAACAGTATAACTTCAATGGAAGAGCCAAATGAGAGGAGCAACCCACTGTCATAACCTAGAAAGAAGACTTTTCAGCTTGTAAGCTTTTAATAGATTCTCAAGTAGCTTTCATGTATTCAATAGTAAGTGAGTACAGAATTGCAGTTCTAGTTGTGTTTTTTCCATTATAACCTCTTGCCTTGTATTAAAGCTTCCATTCAGAACCTAGCCACCTCTTATTTTCCTTTCAGTCTGATCCATTCAATATTTTTAGTGAAATCACCATGGAGCAAGCTCAATACTGGTTGTGGATGAAGAGGAAACAACTTCTGATGTCACAGCTTGAAGCAGCAACGGACTCCAATTCCAAATGTTCGTTAGAAGAGAAAGCTTTTGCAGAAGATGCATCTGGGCATCTTGGTGGTTGCATATGGCCTCCAAGATCTTATTCTTGCAGTTTTTGTAAAAGAGAATTCAGGTCAGCTCAAGCCCTAGGTGGTCACATGAATGTTCATAGGAGGGATAGGGCTAGGCTTAAGCAATCTCTTACTCTTAGTCCTCATAAAGATGTTTTTCGACATCAGAATCATATCCAAAGGTCACTTAAATCACTGGGATCTCATTTCCCAACTGAGGTTTGCAACTTAGATAATTATGATCTTGACCCTAAACTTTCTGTCTCTGGAACTATTAATATCGCATCAACTCTTTCCACTTCTAGGTTTTCAGCTTTGTCCACTCATGAAAATTTAAGTGATCATGCCTTTGTTTCTCCCTTTTCTTCTTACTTCGAACAAGAACAGCATAAAGGGTATCCTCATTTCCATAATAATTTATCAGGGTCGGATCATTCTTTGGCAGTTAGACTTCTGAATGATTCAGAATCAAAACCTGAAGCAGAAAAGAATCAGGGTAAATTAGATTCTACATGCTCGAGACATGACAATTTCGTTGCAACTGATTTATTTATGGGCTTGAGTTCTGCTCCTAATAGCCAGAGTTTATCATCTCCTGATTCTTGTGGTAACGAGGCAATCAGTTGCAAAGGGCCTACAACCAATGTTTCAGTGCTCTCGCTGTTGGTTAAGCCACGTTCAAATTATGGATGTACTCAATCAGAGGCAATCGGACCGATGTCTAGCTCCATGGAGGACATAGATCTTGAGCTCCGGCTCGGTGAGCCACCAAAGGTGAAGTAGTGTAGTAGTAGAGTGCAATTGTACGGGTTGAAGGGCACATAAACATGTTAACATGAGAAGAAATTAAGAAAACAGTGTTTCTTAATTTGGCACTTCCTCTTTTTCCCCTTTTCTCTAGCTGGTTTTGCTAGCTATTATCTAATCATTTATAAGCAAACAACTCTTGTGCTAATATCAAATTTCAAACAACTCTTGTAGTACTGAATTTGAAAAGAATGAAAAGCCTTTCTTTTACATCTCATATCTGATATGTTTATCTTTCGTTTTCTATCAGTTCCAATTCATGGGTTTTTGCCTATCAGTAAAAACGAAAGAAAGAATTGAGATAATCTCTCTTAATTGCCTTGCACTTCCATTTAATTCCTATTCTCCGCGACATTATTTGTTTTAGGGTTTCTGCCTTATGGATCGAACCCACCCACCTTGTAAACGTGTATAGTGGTCATTAATTTGGAATTCATTTTCTCAGCGTGGTCCTGTCTGAAAAGTTTAACCAAGATTGTAAGGAAACCAGGGTGAATCTTCTTTTGCACACTAAATACAATTAGACGTTAACTGCAATTTCAGAGCAGAGAATAAAGAGAGATAGAGAAATGACCTTAACTGTGGGTTTTAAAAGGGGAAAAGGAACTGACAGTAAGTCACTTCAGCTACATACCTGTGGATTAACATTAGGGGACATGATTTCCCTTTTTACCTTTATAATTTCTACCTTCACCAAAAAACCAGCTATTACACCAGCACCTTTTGCCCCGTCCCTATATTCAATCCACACACTTCCTGTCTTCTTATTCTTTCCTCTCGAAAATCTCAAAAAAAAGTCCAAAAACTTGAACCAATTCCCTTGGAGTCAAATTAAATTGAATAGAATATAGGGTATTGCCCGTCTAGTCAAACAGACAAGGGAAAAAAAACGAGAAATCGAAAGGAATTGCTGCTGCTTCTACTACTACATGTCTATGTCACATCACGGAGACACTATTTATACGTTCCTTTTGTTTTGTATGTATCTGTTACTGTTGTATTTATTCACAATCAACGACCAAACCCTATAGAAGCCTAAAATTGTCTAAGAAGTTATCGTTCTTTAAATAAAACCCTATGCTAGACCTGTCTGCGGGTTGATTATAGGATAGGAATTCAGTAAAGCAATGGTAGTACAGCAAAAGTTTGGGTTGGGTTTCTATGAAGTAGCAGCTGGTTAAGAGGATTGGTTGAGAGTTTTGTCTGGCGTGGAGCTGAAAGAAGTTGCCTAGCCATAAATCAGGCTTCAGATCAGAGGTGCACATGGGCGTATGATGTATGTTTCTCTGTTGCTTTCAGAGATTCACTATAGGAATGTATAGAAAGGAATGGGATCTCTCTCTCTCTCTCTCATCTTAGCTTGCTTTGTGTAGGGTTCTTGGAAGAATTATATAGTGTTCAACAACCCTATGCATGGCTTGCTCCTTTGGTCATCCTGTGTTGTTAATTTAGTGTACTTTTATGTCCCTTGATAGCATTTCCTATTGGATCGCAGTTACTAGCCTGCTGGTTTGGAGTGTGCGATAATGATAGATATTTTAAAATAATTTATTTTTAATATTAATATATCAAAACCATTTAAAAATATTAAAATAAATTAAAATAAAAAAATATTTTTAAAACACGAAAATAACACAAACTCTACAAATTTCTTGACAAAATTGAACCTCTACTCCATGATAAATTAAAATTAATTTGTAGAATTTTATTTTCTATAATTGGTACTGCAATTTTATTGCTCTATATATGTATGTTTTTGTAAAATAAAAATATTTTTTTCTTATTTTGCATACAAACAAACATCATGGAACGGAGGAAGTGCCTAGGTCTTCGAATGGTCGGGTATCTTCAAGAAGGAAAATTTTATTAGATACTATAAATCTCATTTTTATGCAATTTACGGAACATTGAACAGCGAGTACGTGGCAGTCTCTCAACAGAGAATTTGTCTAGAGAGCAACCCAGCCAGCTGGGGGACCTGTGGCTAGTGGCTCCAGGATACACGTGCATGTCAATGCAAAGGGCTGTCATTCTGTTAATGACTCCATGGCCCATTTGCTGATGTGGAGATCTAAGAGGCTTATGCATCAGATTTGATTGGACAGGACATGGCTGGCCCAAATTTATTTAATTGTATATTGTGTTTGATTTCAGCCTGGCTCGTCCAGCCCTGCCATGGTTATGACTGCGGTCTAGCCTCTCAGTTCATGCACCTAGCAGAGCCCGATCCATATTTTTATGGGACTGTACGTGTCAGAATTTCATCGAATAACTGTTGGCGGATGAGTTTGGCTTGGTACTCGCAGCCGCTAAAGTGACCCTTGCCCGATTCATCGAACCATATCCTTTTCTTTTTTCTTTTCTTTTTCTATTTTTAAAAAAACTTGAAAGGGTATTTTCTAATTAATTTACCTGTTAATTAAGATTAGTTTTTTTTTCCTCGGAGGATCTTACAAGCACACCTCTTTAATAAAATCTTTCGGATATTGACATTGAGATTTGAATCCAAAATGTCAGAAAAATAAAGCATAATTTCTTAACCATTAGGCCAATTCCTTTGAATTATTCATGCAAGCACTCACTGTGACATATGGAGTTGGTGTTATTCTTTTTAATTTTAAAAAATTATTTTTTGTATTTGTTTTAAATTAAACTTTCTAGTATTTTTAAATCGTTTTTATATACTAATATTAAAAATAAATTTTAAAAAATAAAAATATATATTATTTTTATATAATATATTTCTAAATTAAAAAAAAAAAAACAACTACAATAATCGAAACGGGCTCTAAGTAGTACCTTGTACATAAACGGGATGGGAAAGGGACGAAAATGTTGCCGTGGCGCGGTGGTGACTGGTGAGGATTGAAGGTACTTTAGCTTGGTTTTGCACAGGTTAGGGTCGAGCTAGGGCCTAGGGTCCAAGTAAGAACTAAGAAGGACCGTTTTAAAATAAAGGCAAGGGGCACTTTGGACTTTGGAGATTGTAGGAAGGACAGTATAGACATCTGAAGAGCACTGGCGTGCCAACGACAGCATCTCACCACAGAATTATTATTATTAATTTATTGTTGTTTTATTAAATAGAGAGCAAACGACAGCAATTAAGATTGCCAAGCCCCGTGCTTCTCCTCTTCCATTTGTCGTCCAAAACCAAAAAAATCATCACCTTTCGATTCACGCTGTACCATCGAAGGTTTCCTAATCCATAAAGACACTGTCAAACAGAGAGAGGGAAAATCAATTGCAATGGCAGAGAGCAGCAGATTCAAAGACTCGAGATGGTCTCTCCATGGAATGACTGCTCTTGTCACTGGTGGCACTCGTGGAATCGGGTCTCTCTCAATCTATCTATCTCAAATGACAAAGTTTCAAATTCTCATTTATTTCTCACTTCATGGATTTCGAAGTCTTCTTTTTTAATATTTGAACGTGTGTTATCTGTGTTTTTTACTAGGAATGCAACAGTGGAGGAACTTGCAGGGTTTGGAGCGAGGGTGCATACGTGTTCAAGAAACGAGGAAGAGCTCAATAAGTGCTTGAAAGAATGGGAGGCTAAAGGTTTTGTGGTTACTGGTTCAGTTTGTGATGCATCTTCTCGTGTCCAGAGAGAGAAGCTTATCGAGGAAGTTGGTTCTGTTTTTCATGGCAAACTCAACATTCTGGTAGGTAACCCTGTTAAAACCAGGTCTGTGAAATTGGTTTGCAATTTCTGTTGAAATTGGATGTTGTCAGTGAATTGTTTTAGACATCATTTAGGCTTATGGTTTGACAACGATTAGATTCATTAGCTGTTTTGTTTTAAAGGGGTAGGTAAAAGCGGCACCTTGCCTTTAGGCATCCATCGCCTCCTTGCCTCTTTGGCGATATTTATATTTCACCCGTTATGAATTTAAGGTGGCTAGTAAATGGGAATCATATGAATTTTGATCGTTAATTTTATGAATAAATTCCATTGTTTAAATCACATGGGATTGATTTTGTGTTATATGTCTGCCCAATTCTCGTGCTATTGTGTGGGGCTAGCGGTCAGGTCAAGGCTTTACTGTTCAACTGTATTTTGGATTCTTGAAAGGCATAGTTTCTGCTTCCAAGAGAAATAAACCACAACGGTCCCGAATCCTATTCCAAATGTTTTTTGTACTTTTAATAAATGAATGCTGCGTCAGGACCCATGATATTGTGATGATGTTCTAATTCTTCCGCCTGTTCATGTTGTCACTTCCTTGGCTTTCCAATGCCATGTTTTGAACCCCATTTTTATAGAAGCCAGTAGATAATTATCCGCTCTTATCATGTGTAAGAATTATTGCAAAGTTTATTATTACATTCTTCTTTTTTTCAGAGATTTAATATGCACGATGTATTATGTTTAGGTAAACAATGTTGGTACAAATATCAGGAAGCCAACCACTGGTTATTCTGCTGAGGAATTTTCAAACCTCTTAGCAACCAACTTTGAATCTGCATACCATTTGTCTCAAATTGCACATCCTCTTCTAAAAGAATCTGGAGCTGGAAGCGTTGTGTTTATTTCCTCTGTTGCAGGTCTTTTGCATATAGGTAGCGGATCAATTTATGGAGCAAGTAAAGGTGAGTGGTCGTTGAAATCTAGTGTTCACACTAAGTATGAGTGAGAACTTGGTGGTTGTGGAGTTAAAAGTGTTTTCTTCCATTTTTCTTTTTCTCAGGTGCAATAAATCAACTTACAAAAAATCTGGCTTGTGAGTGGGCAAAAGACAATATCAGGACCAACTGTGTTGCACCCTGGTATATCAGAACCTCGCTTGTGGAACATGTACGATTTTCTAACCTGCCTACAGTACTATTTACTTATCTTCAACCTTTACGATAATGAACTTGAAAGGCTTATCAACAAAATCTCTTTGGGAACCTTTTTATGCACGTGGATGGAACGTTCCTAGTTATTCTATGTTATTATCCTTTTGAAGTATTACCATCTAAGACTACTGGCATGTTTTATGCTGCAAGTAGTGGAAGTCACCAGATCCAAATGAATATATTTAATTCGGTCCTGGATTGGTCTAAAGCTAATAAATGGAGATTGGTAAGCAGCAAGCAGGCATCTGATTCCAGTTAAAAATATGTTTTGTCAAACCTATTTTTATAGCTAGCTAAGTTAAATTGCAGTCAATATCTAGCAACAGCATATATATTTGTAGGAATTATAAACCCAGCCCATTAACCTTTCAACATCACATGGGTGACTGCTTTAGAAATCTTGAGAAATGTTTTTCGTCGTTTTGGTGATCTTGGGAAACACATAATTGCCGAAAACCACTTATTACTCTTAAGAATCCCAATAATTTCCCTAGCGGTTTCCTCAAGTCAGGATGATGCCTCTTGAACTGAATGTCCTCGCGGTAACCCTTGTTAATAGATCTCTACTCGAGTATCATGGATTAAGACAGGCTTTTTAAGGGCCCATGTACCTCAATCACTAAATAAATATTCAAGTATATGATGCTAATCTCAAGATTATTGTCTGGATGGTTCAGATCTATTATGATCGAGCATCTTAGTTACCTAGAGTTCCATCAGTCTGTCTGGCAACATCTACCAAGCAGTAATCGAACTAAATTATGTGGTCTGTAGACCTGATATTGCGCACTTTTTGATCCATACACCCCACTGCGAGGGCTGCGTCAGAAATTCAGTTTTTCTAGCTTTATTATACACTCAACATTGTTTCTGTGACAGCATTTCAGGAGTTACTCATTAGTCATTTCTACGAAACAAGCCATAAAGCTATCTTCAGTTTTGCATGGTCTTGTGAGGGGAGTGTGTTTGCGCGTGCGCACGATCCGAATGGATTGCTTTACATAGACTCTTCTAACTATCATATGATTCCTTCTTTTTCCAGTTGCTCGATGACAAGGTGTTTCTAGACAAAATAATCTCTCGAACCCCTCTCCAGCGCGTTGGAGATCCAAAGGAAGTCTCATCCCTGGTGGGATTCCTTTGCCTACCTGCTGCTGCTTACATCACCGGACAAGTTATTTCTGTTGATGGGGGATTTACTGTGAATGGATTTAACCCGGTATAGACAAGATTAAGAGAGAAACAACCATTTTCCTCGAACAGCGATGCATGTGTAGCATTCTATTGCTCAGCACATTTGTCATTTCCTTGTGTTTCTGTTTAATCAGGACCTTTTGTATGGAGTAGTGTTATATTGTCAGCACTCGGCCTTCTCTGATAAATGGTGGTGATTAATTTTGCTCAAAATTTGCCTCTAGATTTTTTAGCATTGCGATTAAGATATGCTGTCTTCAAATTTTATTTTACTTTTTTAAGACGAGGGCCCAAAATATTTGGGCTACGCATTCCAGTAGCCTTTTCGCCGGGTTTGAATCCAAAGAATCCAAAACTAAAGCTTTATCCTGGTTTTATGTATCATTTATTGGAATTTTTTTAATTTTTTTTTGCCCTCGTCAAAGTTTTATCAGTAAAAAATTTATAAACTGAATTCCCCACATGACCCAGATATACAGTGACATGGAAAAAAAATATATATTAAGAAAGAAAGAGAGCAAGAAAGCACTTGAAATCAACGAATCATCCTTGCATTCTTGTAATAAAAAATGGATTCTGTTATTTTCCAAAACCTCCTTGTATACTCGAGCTCTAGATACATCAATTAGATAATTAACAATGTTACTGCCACGAAAGCTAACAAAATATCTTTCCAGACTGACACCAATACCTTCATGGCTTAAATCATATAGTCGGATACAGTGGAAAAAACCCCAATCTCTTCTTAGTTTACTTCAAGAAGTTCCGAACCATATATAATTTAATTTATCTCACCGTATAACACACCTATGTGATTGCAAGGCCAACCTAAAGCTTGAAATACCCTATAGTATTCAAGCACGCATTGCACGTACGTGTCTTGAAATAGCACAATCCTCTTGCTTTTACGTACTTTTGTGCTCGAGGGCATTGGGTGCTTTCCTACGTTAATATTGGTTATGTAAAGAAATTAAGACAATAACTTCGGGAGTAAGATATAAATTGTTTTTTAAAATATTTTTTATTTTAGAATATATTAAAATTATTATTATTATTTTATTTTTTATTTTTAATATTAAATTATCTTAAAAGCCCAACAAAAATGACAAAAAAAAAATCATAAAACAGTTGGGCGGTAATCCCAATCATAGCTAAAGCAGGCCAGAGGTCCGTGCCGGTTTCTGTTTATAAAAAAGTTAGTGGTTAGTCATGCATGCTTTCTCAATCACCTGCCAACCGGTTTGTGTTACGTCACCCCTCGCAGAGTGTTGAGGATCATGCTTGACAGCTTTTATGTTGTGCGTGGCAATTTTTGATGGCGAGTGCTTGTACTACCCTGGACCACAGTTTTCATGGTGGTTTTCGGCACTGTCTGTTTTTTGTGAAAAGTTTGAGATTTTTTTTTTTCAGTTTTTTTTAAAAAAATTATTTTAATATACAAGTTAAAAATAAATTTTTAAAATAAAAATAAAAATACAATCATAATTTTCATCAGCTACTACGTGAACTAATTAATTAAGGTGAGTTTGTCAGATAACTCACGGGAAAGTAAAATAACTAAATATATTAAAATACAAGGGTGTTTTGGAAAGTGGTGCCATTTCAATTTTTTTCACCTTGGTTTTTTTTTTTCTCGGTTGTTTTCTTTAGTTGCAAAATTAGCATCCCATCAAATTTATTGGTTAAAAATAAAATAAAAAAAACAATAAACCGACTTAGAACAAGATGTTGAAAATGAGTGGTGTGTTTAAAGTTGGTGTAAAAAATATACTTTAATCCCCTGATTTATAAAATTAAATTTTTTGGTCCTTTATATTTTTCTAAATTTAATTTTGATACACAACTTTATTTTTATTGTTTTTAAGTCCCTAATTTTTTAGGGAGAGATAAATTTTCACTGGATTTCTGCGTGAAGAAAAAAAGTTATTGTTTTTGCATATTTGACCACCAAAATTGGTTAATGTTGGTGTCCACGTGTTACATTTGATGAAAGGAGTTGAATAGCTGTTATTTCAAACTTTAATATTACCTCGAAAAGGTATTTCTTAATTAAAAAAAGGTTGGAAAAAAAAAGATTTTTAGGCACAAGTCCCAATACCATGATTCCGCATCTTAAAAAAATAAAAAAAAAATACAAGGCTTAAGCGCGTGAACTTTTGCTTTTTTTTTCATATACCTAGATGTGTTAGCCATTAGGCCCGCACACCTGAGCTTTTTGATGGGTTTTTCTTTACAATTCTTTTTAGTTTTCATTAAGATATAAAAATAAATTTATTAAAACAAATTATTAGACCCCACTGAGCCCTTGGTGTAAATTATTGATTCGACAGGTCGTGACACATCATACAGAGGGCTTTTTTTTAATGATCCACTTGATTGTTTTTATAAAAAAAATTGTAATGTATCCCTTTGTTATCATTGATTTTTTATATTTAAATACAAATAAAAAAAATCATTTCATTATTTTTTTATCACTTAGCTTAGAAAAAATATGCATGATCGGTATCATATTTTGACTTGAATTCTAAATTTTATTTGTTGATTAAAGCCTAATGCGATCAATATAGTATGACATATTTGTATAGTTTCAACTTAAATTCTTTCACAACTATAGTTTCAACATATTTGTTATCATTTATTAATGTTTATAGTGATTAATTAATTTATTCTAATGCACTGATTGAATTTTTAATCTTTATTTCAAGTATTTTATAACATGCAAGTAAGGAAAAAACATTTTTTATATTTTTTAATGCAGTCATATAATTTTTATCCTACTCGTAGTGCAATAAGAACAACAGATAAATTAATTAATTAAACTAGTGTATTTTTTTTTTAGTTTAACATGGGTATCCGGGCCAGCTTGCGCGCACCTCGACTAATCCCACGGGCCCTGAAGTTAACGACCATGTAAGCCTCAAGTGGCCATCATATGAGCAACCACAGGGCTTGAACCTGAGATCACAGAGGGAGCAAACCTCTTGGTCCCAAGTTTTTACCACTGGACCACCACCTAGATGGTTACTAATCTATTTTTTTTATATATATATAACAGGCGCTTCTTTTACTTTTCAAGGGCTGGTGTGAATAATTACTGTGGGTTGATGGGATCCCAAATTTCAAATTACACAATTGTCGTAATCCATCTCCAAATCTTGTTCGATTCTTTCCAATTTTTTTTGCTCTTGACTTATAGTGAAAGTTTATAATCCTAATCGTTAGTTTTGAAAAGTAAACAGAAATATTAAACTTTAAGCAATAACTGACTTTAATGATCGAAAAAAACAATAAAGAATTAAGTTTTCGAAAGATTAAAGTTTATATTTTTATTTAAAGCTATTGTTTTAAAATCTTTATTTGGTTCGAAAAAAAAAATGTTTAAAAATTGATCTCTTGAAAACTCGAGAGAGTCGTTGAAACTGGGATGTAGAGGGAGTGCCTGATTGACGGACCTATTTTAATGGTATGTCACGTTTTAACTCGTTTTCTGAAAAATTAATGTACATGCACATGCTATTTTTTTTTTTTAAGTATATCTTTATATTTTGATAGATGAGACCTCAATCCACTAAGATGCATCAATTTTTCATATCTCGATCGATTAGCTGAAGTTCTGGTAGATCTAGACAAGGAAAGCAGATGGATTTAAAAAAATGCAAGCAAATATATAAATCACAGATCGAGGCCGTCCCTTCTCAGAAATTCTCCGGTGCCCATGTCCCGTGCATGGTGGTCGCCACCAAATGGTTTGTTAAACCATCATTTACATAAATAATGTAAACAATTTCTGGGAGTTCAAATACATTAATTGTCATGGAGTTTCGAAAAATCAAGGGTGCCAGTCAAAAGATGTTCGGTAATGGCACCGTATATTTTTATAAAAATATCTTTTGTATTAAAAATATATTAAAAAAATAGTTTTTCTAATATTATTATATTAAAATTATGAAAAAACACTTAGAAAAAACTTCATCCAAAAAGCATATAACACCGCCTCTTGTTCATAACATAGGGTCAAAAGTTATTGATTTGCTACAACAATCAACGAGCCACGGAGAATGAAAGAAAAATAAGCATATAACACCGCCTCTTGTTAATAATAGAGGATATAGTTTAATTAGTTAGATTTTAGAGTTATCAGTTTAAATCTTACAAACTTCAAGGTTATTAAAAACTTATATAATCGTTAATTTTAAAACCCATAAAATTAGTTGTAGTGCGCATAAATTAATCAAAAAATCTACATTAATAATAATAAAAAAATATAGATACGTGGGAGCATGATGAAGGACATCCCATCACAACAAGAGATGTTTTGCATTCACATCACCGTAACTAAAACTCTTAGTTGTATTAATATTGAGAAGTATAATTTAACTTGTCAGATTTTATATTTGTTTTCTAGAGATCACCAGTTTAAGTTTCACAAACCTCAGAGTTACTGGAGGCTTACGTGGTTGTTAATTTTAGGATCCGTTAGATTAATCAAGATACACGCAAGCTGACCGAACACCCGCATTAATAATAATAAAAAAAACTCTTCCTTCTATTTATTTTCCCTCATGACATGAATCACGGCATCACAAATCAATACAAGGACGCATCTTATTTTTTGCTCGAACAAGAATCAAATTCGAAAACTCACGTAACGTTATAATTGTTCCAACTTGAAAAGGATAATTTTGAAGCTATACCTGACTCCAATTTTAGTTTTTTTTTTTTTAATGTCTCTATTTATCTTTTAGAATGCGGAAACACTTTTTATTTTTCATTTCAAAAATATTTTAATACATTTAAAAATATTAAAGTAATTATTTATAATATAGGGTCAGAAGTTAAATGATCAAGAAAAATAATAAACCACAAGCAATCACAATCACATCCGAACAGCCAATAAAACTCGGAAGGTGGATACCTATCCAAAATTGGGTCGAGGACGGCAAAATTTAATGGAAAGGCAAGTGTGAACGCTGGAGACATGTCTATGCTCAAAAACCGAGGGGCGTTTGCACCTTCAGCTCCACGTCATTTGATAGACACGTGTCTTGCAATACGGTAACCAAACATTAAGATATTCTGCAAAAGGTAGAGTCAATTGATGTTGACATGAGGAACATTACGTGTCCAAATCTCCCTCGTTCTGTAGACCCTTTCATCGAACAACTGTAACAACCAGAATAAAGCGATTGCACCAGATTGATCACTGGTCGATGCACCATCTCGCGCGTTGTATCACGCTCTATTAGACAACACAAGAGCAGGCAGAGGAGCATATCATCCCCACCACCCTGTTTACCTCTGTTATGATAAAGATACCGGTAATTATTACTTTCCAGGAAAGAAGAAAAAAAAAACCACAATTTAGGAGTATTGTACAGATAAAGATCGGTTAAAATTTATTTTTATTATTTTTAATTTATCTTGAAATGATGATATTAAAATAATTAAAAAAATATAAAAAATATTATTTTAATAATTAAAAAAAACACTAAAAAAAAACTACCATACTCCCAAATATTATCTTTATTTAATAAGTGAATCATCCTAGTCATCATCAAAGCCCCATTCATTATATTCAAGTAATTTATTATTATTCTCAAAAAAATTGAATAGAATGCAAGAACTTCTTAGGAAATTTTGTGTGAAATTGCTCTTTTTTTTCTCTCTCTATCATAGAGTTATTATGTTAGCCAGATATTATTTTTATGTTTTTAATTATTGTTT
>Ga0307517_10008423_pt1 | contig 14795 bp, 9 predicted proteins | sample 23_EM_MG_FD_194515 | JGI IMG/M metagenome (GOLD analysis project Ga0307517, IMG submission 194515) | Populus trichocarpa ectomycorrhiza microbial communities from riparian zone in the Pacific Northwest, United States - 23_EM | ecosystem: Host-associated > Plants > Roots > Unclassified | place... | reverse complement strand
CTCTTTCATGTTATTGTTTCAACCTCTTCATTCAATATGTTGCGGGTGCGATGTCAGGTTGATGGCGAGATAGTGTGCCTCCCGAAAAGAATGGTGGTTGGGAAGAAAATGTTTTTGGGTTTAATTATAAAATTATAATTAAGATTTAGTAGTAACTATCTAGTATTATGGTTATTAGAAATTTATAGTCTGTGAGAGTCTGGGTAAAGATTTGGTTATGCGAAGAAAATACATATTACCTCCAGGATACCCTACCTAAGATAAGTTGCATTGTTGTTTGATTGTTTTTCTAGATCGACTTTCTATTCGTTGGTTTTTTTCTAAGGTCTAAGACAGATTTCTCTTTGTGAGAGAGTCTCTACCTCATCAGGTTTAATTCTAACAATTCTTTAGAAATATTTTAGAGAAAATCAGGTATTTTAATACCAGATCTGTATCTTATAATGTAAATATACAACATGATATTTTACAAAATTAGTATAAAAATATGTGAGAAAATCACAATTTTTTTGAAAGGATTTTTGAATTTTTTTGTTTTTTTTTTAAATTTAATATATTATATTATATTATTATAATTAAATATTATTAAATACATGAGCTAGGCTGACCCAGATAACTGAGCTGAACTCAGCCCAAAAAAGATTGGGCTGATCTTGGCCCAAAAAAGGATTAACTCTTAATTGACTATTAAACTTTCGATTGTTTTTAAGTTCACCCCAGATTTCAATCAATTGGATCCCCATAGTTAGGTTCTTTTTGCATGTTGGTCATTGGCTGCGAAATGTTTCAATTTAACCCTAATTGATAATTAAACTTTAATTTTCTTGTGATTTTGCCCCTGATTTCAATTAATTGACTTGATAAAAATAAAATTTGATCTTTTAAAATTCCAATCTTTTAAATTAAGTCCAAATTAGGCTCCCAAACTTAATTGTTCACCAATTAAACCCCTAATAAATTAATTTGATCCATTTAAAGTATAATTAAGTCCTGACACTTAATTAAATCCTTCAATTGAACCCAAATTAATTTTTCAACATAATTAAACTTTAGTTTGACCCATGATTAAATTAAATTGGCCTCTTAAAAATTTAATTATGTCATTGGACTTAATTTTTATTTAGATTCGTCCAATAATCATTTAATTTGACCTTGAATCTGCACAGTTTTTTCAGTTTTGGGTATAATGGGGTATAATTAGGCTTTGAATTTCAACCAAAATTGTAGCTTGATTTTTTTATATTTTTGGAATCCTTCTTGGCCTTCTTTTTCCATGTTGACAACTTTTATTTTTATTTTGGAAGAAATGAAAGTGAATTTAGGAAATAACTGGTTAAGGCACAATACCTGGCAAAATATGAATGTTCTTCGTACCAGATATCCTGTTGTTTTCATTGCTCAAGATAACTGATGAGAAACATGCTGGAGAAGGCAGCAGCAAAGCATCGGCAGCAGCAGAGTCGATATAACAGTCCTTGCGGGGAAGGGATTTCCAAGCTGCAGCAGGTCAGCTAGAGGAGGCAGTTTCCAAGCAGAAACGAGAGGGGATGAAAGAGGGTGTGCCCTACAAGGAAAAGGAGAAGAAAAGTCCAGATTTAAGAGACTTTATATGTGGCATAGACAGCCTTGAAGTCAGCAACTCAACCTGACAGAACTAGTTCCACTGCTTTGGTGTTCCCTGTAACAAATTGGGTTCTGAAGATGTTTGCCAGGACCGATATTGCTTATCACAATAGCTTCTACAAGCCCTTAATGAAGCAAAGATTCTCGTGTTCGTCGCTACTCATCCTATGAAATGAGCCTGCAAAATATGACTTTCTGATCTCATGTTTTGCATGATCATATTCTGCATCCCCAAATACAATCAACAACCCTGATTCATAGCCTTCAATTAACCTGGAAAAAACATACTGATACTTGTAGTTCCTCCATCCCTTTCTCTCTTATATTATAGATGTTGCCGCTTGCAACAATGGCGGATTGATCGAGTGACTTAGTAAGTCTTGTCTGGATTTCATCGCAACCTATTTGGACATTGAAAAGTACTTATGAGATCATTTGCTATCGTTTCTGTTTTTGTTTTTAAAAAATTATTTGAAAATGGAAACAGAAAAATTATTTGTTTTTTTTTTATTGTAAGAAATATAACAAAACCAACATTCGATTGTCAAATTTTTTCAAATCAAACAAAGTGGTTTTAAAAGATCGTGTTAAGTTTTTAATTAAAAATAAATCAACAAAACAATTTTTTAATAATAAAAATATCGTTTTTTTATCTATTTTTTCTACAAAATCGAATTTGAATGATTTTATATTAGATTTAGGGATAGAAGTGGATCGGGAAAGAGGAGAATTTTACTCCACTCGATTCGAACTCCGATTCAGTTAGTTTGAGTTAGGTGAAAGACTTTTTCTAGCTTGTAGATATTCGTTGAATGATTTACTTGATTAAATTTTTATATTTTTAAATTATTTTTAAATAATAAAATCTAAAATTAAAAATAAATAAATTATATTTTCATCAATGAATCATAAAATAGAGAGTCATGCGTAAAACCATTAAAATATATCATGAATAATAAGATAAAAATTCACATATTATATTAAAAAATAAAATTATAACTTCCAGATTAAAAATATAATTTCAAAATTATAATTATTTTGTTCCATATGATTTTTCAACCAATGTTGTTCCATGTACACAAAGTCATGAACACTAGATGCCTTCTTGAATGGATTGTAACTAGTTTAACGGGACAATAAAAATAAAATTTTAATATCACATCATTGTATTTATGATACATTAATAATTTATTGCACAATAATATAATTTGAAACTATAAAATTAATATATCATTTTTAATCATTTTATTATCAACATTACTTTCAAAATTAGTTTTAACACTTTAAACTACTTTTTGTTTAATAATAATTTCAACTAAATACAGAATTTAATCCAATCAACCTGATTAAAAATGATTTTTTTAAAATCATAACTGTTAAAACTACCACAGTACAAAACAAACTATAAATCATATAAGTTTTTATCTGGATTCCTATCAAACCGGATAAGAATCTAATGAAACCGAATATGGTATGACCTAAATCTCATTATGCAAATGTCATTTTTTTTTAATTCCAGAAATTCCTTTTCCAGTTCTAAAAAGATGGAATAGAAAAGGGGCCCGAGTGGATAGGCTACTCAAGGGAGCCCATCGTCCGAATTACAGAAGGGAAGACATGTAATCACATTATCCAAAGGAAAGGGATATGGTGCATAAGTGGCAGCAGCCTAGTGGAGGAAAAGATTGAAATTAGTTTCCAAGATGAGATAATTCTGTCCAAAAAAACTAAGAAATTCACTTCATTAATTCCACGCCTCTCAATCTCCACTTCCTTGTCTTCTGCTCAACCAGAGTATTTGGTTGCCACACTTCATCTATCATCAGAGAAAGAGAGACAGGCGCACAGACAACATGGCTAGCTGCAACATGGCATCAGCTGCATCAGGATTTGCGTTGGCACCAACTGTTGCAACCAATACAAACTCAACTTCTAAGCCCACCATGTTGTTTTTCTCTTCAAAGAACAACAACAAGAACTATTCGAGGCTTGTCGTAAGGTCAGCTGAAGAGGGTGCATCACCACCTGCTGCCACCACAGAACCAGCTGTAGCTGAAGCTCCAAAACCTAAGCCACCACCTATTGGACCCAAGAGAGGAACCAAGGTCAGTTATCAAACGTTTCCAGTTCCTATACTTTTGATAGCTAAAATATGTGTCGAGGTATCCGGGAACCAGGACTCTCTCTATTCTTCCATGTTATATCTCAATTGCTGCTGCTAAAATCGAATTCAGAAAGCCACAAAACATTAGTGTCAGTTGAACTACAAGCACCTGTTTTTCTCTTATTCGCTTGAAAAATACCAAATTTACAGTGTTAGTAGCATCATAAAGAAGTCTCACTGACAAAGTACATCAAATTGTGAATTGCTAGAATGAGTTCAGTCTCAAGGGCTACCTCCACTGAAAACAACCATGCTTTTGGTCTTGATCATCTAAGATGTTAAATTGGGGTTTTGAATTCCCTTCTCATTGCTTAGATTCGGACTTAGCTGTGACAAGCAAACAGTTAGTTGTAAGTAAAAATAGTCGTTACATTTCTGATCCAGTCACACTACAGGTGAAGATACTGAGGAAGGAATCCTACTGGTTCAATGGCGTTGGATCCGTAGTAGCTGTTGATCAGGTAATACCATCTCTCTCCTCCCTGACCTTTTTTTATCTAATTTTTTTTGTCATGGTTATTTACTATGGATTTGGATCGGACAGGACCCCAGGAGCCGCTACCCGGTGGTGGTTCGATTCAACAAGGTTAATTATGCAAATGTATCTACAAACAACTACGCCTTGGATGAAATCGAAGAAGTAAAATGAGAGTGATGTTTGTGCATTGTAGTTTTGGTTTTCTTATTACTTATCCTACTCTCTACCTTAAAGCTTTGTATGTTTCATGAATGTGTATCATACTCCACCTCTGTGATTCTCTATTCTTCCTTGTTATATCTCAATTGCTGCTGCTCAAATCAAGTTCAGAAAGCCACAAAACGTTAGCCCTTATGTTGCACCAACTGGCTAAAATTTGTACCGACTTTCTGACCACAATGGAGGCACAATCTCTATCCTGCTTTTCCGAAAGAGGGTAGAGTTGATAATTCTACAAATCTGGTTAAATTGTATGGTAGAGGTGATAAAATGTGGAAATTTGAGTCAGCAAGCAGCTTCATGACACAATCTGTGATGTTTCTTGAAGAAAACAAGGCCTCGTAATCATTCAGAAATCATCATAGGAAGAAACTCGATGAATGATATGATGTGTGCTGAAATCGGAAAATCTTGTAGACTCGTAGTGCTTTTAGATTCTTTGTTTCCCTCTGTTATGTCAGTACAACGTACATATGAGCAGCGATGAAAACCAGAATCCCGAAATGCAAAAAACCCTTAAGCTTATGCAGGCATCGATGCCATCACTTCCAATTTATTGGTCGAGGCCATAAGCTTCTTACATATTGTTGGGCAGCGAGTCAATCTGGAAATGTATGCGGCACTATGTGAAATGAAAATCCTGACAGATGTACTGTCCAGCCCTGTGGAAAAAGAATGAACTTGTGGAATCCATAGAACAAATTAGTAATGGTGGTGAGTTGTGACAAGTCCAGAATTTGCAGAAGAAAGATCAGCGAGGTCAACTGCAGCAATTTGGTTTAAGTAAAAGAAAAGGAAAAAAAGGTTAGACCTAAATTTTGCTTGGTTTTAAGAGGTGAGGAGAACAATATGTCAAGGATTCAACAGAAAATTGCTTCTAGGCAAGGACATGTGATAAAAATAGATTTTGCAGTAGAAAAATGTATGAACCAATAGCATCGACATTCACCAGCAATAAGTGCTCTCCTGCTCTAGTTCATTATTTTTTGCAGGGGTAATCAATTATTTTGTTATGTAAGTATTGCTGTAAGCATGGAGATAATGTATTCCACAGTAAATGATGATCAGCTAACCCGCAGTTTCTGGAAAAATAGAACTATTTAAAGAACTCTTCCATCCATGCCATCAAGAAGACCTGACCGCATTCCCTTTGCTGGTGGCAGTTGGGCGACAAAAGCATTCCAAGGAGGATAACCAACACCACTTCTATGGACACGGCCATCCATACGTAGAGACAAATACCTGCAGGACAGAACTTACTCAGAAAATGAAGATTTATAATGCAAGCACCATCCTAACTTCTATATACAAATAAAGGGAAAACAGAATATTAAGGATCACACAAATAGAAAGAACATCACAGCAAATAGAAAGGAAACAGTCGCACGAGATACAGATTTTACTTGGTTCAGCTATGTCTATGTCCACAAGCGAAGAGGAGAAAATTTCACTATAATCAGAGCAATGCAAGTTTGGAGAACTTTCAACAAGTGCACTTGATTGTCTCTGCATACAACAGATTGTCCTTTTGTTTCGCCACAAACACGCACACACACTCGTATACTACATTACAGAAGAACTGATTTCTTAAAGCATGCTTCACATTCTCATAACCATCTGACATAGTGCAATGTAAAGATATTCATGCCGTGAGAAGAAACTGATTTGCAAGAGTTAATCCTTGCATTTTCTTGCACTAGAAAAAGTTGAGCGAATGGAAGAATGCATACACGGGAGATTCAGGGGAGATGCCAGCCAGCTTCTTCTGTTCATCTAACTAGCTGCAATTTGATATGCATGGAATCAGAACGAGAGAGAACAAAACTTGAAAACAACAAAGAAACATTTTTCTGGCATGATTTCTTACTGAGACCATAGAGAACAAAATTTGATTTCAAGGTATTATGGGCTCTGACACTAAAAGGTGTAAAATATGAGTACATTCAAGAGGATTTACTCTACAAGAGCGATTTGCTTTTCAAGTATGGTCCAGTCTACAAAAAGGTCCCAGTGCTTGTGCATTGCGAGAAACCCATCACAGAATCACCTGTTATTCTTGAGTGCATTGAGGAGATATGGCCGCACAATCCTTTGCTTCCACAAGACCCTTATGAGAAAGCCATGAATGGCACGGTTCTGGATTAAGTTTTGAGAGGACAAGGTGATGATTGTATTTGTATGCTCCTACGTTCCAGAAATCCCTTTTGTTATTTTATTTATTTCTCTGCAATTTGAGCACAAAACATACATGTATTTGTATGCTCCTGTGTTCCAGAAATCCCTTTTGTTTATTTTATTTATTTCTCTGCAATTTGAGTACAAAACATACATGCATATGCTTTCATTCAGAACCCATGAAAATTTGCATCTAGAAGCTTCAGAAACATATTTGCATCTAGAAGCTTCAGAAACATATACCTTTCGTTCTTTAAAAAGATGTGTTATGACATGCAGAGCCCAACTTTCATGGCATTTTTCGTTGCTGTTGGAGAAGAGCAAGAGAAGGCGAAGAGGCCAGGAAATTACTGAATGTCTTGGAAGAACGGGGCCATGGTATCAAGAAGTGTTGGGTTATCTATCAATGATACGCAACATAAACAATAAAACATAATTATTTGAGATTTTTTAGGATATTGTTAGATAAATTTAAAGTTTTTTTTTTATGTATTTATTATTTGAAAATTTGATTTTCTTTGATTTTGAATAATTCTTTAAAAGCTGGGTTATTCCAAACTACAAGCGTTTAATTTTCTAGTTTCCAATAATAATCCACACGAACCATTAGTGAAAAATCTTCTAAGTTCCTATTTAGAAGAGTGAAATTGTTATGCCTAGAGTGCTAGCTTTTTATTCTATAATTTACGTAGTTTTTCTGTCTAACAGACAACAACTAAAAATAAGAGACATAACTTACTATTTATAAGAAAATTCAAAAACCCTTATATATTAGTAAAATATCAATTTGTCCCTTAAATAATATCCATATATTAATTCATGATAATTTTAGAAATTAATTAACTCAATCAAATTCTTATTTGATTTTTTTAAGTCTAGAAATATAATTCATATATTAATTATATTCTAGTCCTTAATTTCTAAAATATATTTTAATAAAGTTATACTTAATTAAATCATCCTAGTTTAACTTCTGACTAATGGTTTTTAATGTGTGTGATCCATTAGATTTCTAAAATGTTGACTCAAATATAAATTATAATTATAATTAAATAGAATTAAATAAATTAAATAATTTAATTTGTTATCAATTCAACAATTTATTAATTTATATTTGAAGTTCAGGTGTATCGTATAACAACATGTCATGATCCCTAACTATTAGAAAAGTCAATGGTGATTTGACTTAATCTTTAAGTAACCGGTTTCTCAGTACAGTTAATATCATTTTATCAATAATATTCCAATTTAATATTAAAACATAAAGTATGTTTGCCATATTAAATTATGTTTGTTCTCTATATAATAATCATTGATCGTTTGAATAAGATTTGAAACTCTTTTTAAATCTCATTCCACCTTGACCAATGATTTATCAGTCAATGCTATTTTAAAACAGACGAAATATTTTTTCTAATTCACACAGGGTGATGAATCCTCTCTTGATCACTCAATTACCTTCATATAATTCATGTTATACCCAATGTCTGTCCATTCGTTACATCGATTAAGATAATAAGTAATAAACTCAAAGCATAACATTCTCTATATAAGATAAATTAGTGGTCTCAAGTCTAAGGATTACTTACACAATTGTCACATGAGCCTTTACATAGATATAAGTAATCTTTCCATATGGAATTCCTATGCGGGTCAGTTTAGTGTACATGTGTTATGACAATCACTTATATATTAGTTCTAGATATCCCTTAGACCTTAACTTATGAGAACAATTGTTTCTTTTCATAATGAAAAAAAAACATAATATATATCAGTCTCTACAACTCTAATAAATATCTAGTATTTAAGGGAGTATCAACCAAGAACATTTTAGAAATAATGTTTTGATGCAATATAAATCCTATAATTATAACAACTTCATAATTTTCTTTACAAAATATTTTTATCCCATGAATATTATATTTACTCTAGATTCATAAATTAAATATTAGATTCATTACTCTAATATTATATAAATATTAAAAATAAATCAAACTTTTATTAATAATTAATATGTATTTATATTAATATAATAATATCATGTCTAACCAATTAATTTACTACATGACATATTAACCTAGCAATTAAATCTTTGGTGGCAATGAAATTGGATTGGTAGACTTGGCCTTTGGGTGGCTTGCATGGTGGCTTGAAGTCAATGAAGAAACCGTTTATCTTCTCTTGGAGGGCCAAAAGTCAAGAGTTTTCTGTATTATAAGATTATCAAGTCAAAGCAAACTTTTCTGAACACTTATAGGTTAAATTTTATAATCTGGTCAAGCAAAATGGAGTTGTTAGTCAAAGCAGCCTGCGAGGGGAAAATTTAAATAATTCTTTGAATCAGGAAACGTAATTCCCAAGCAAAATCATCCTACCTGACCACTATAAACTGAGGTGGGGAAGGCAGCATCCTAGCAAAATATGGAAGAAGTGAAGCTACTAGGAGCTTGGCCTAGTACATTCAGTTACAGAGTTCTTTGGGCTCTGAAACTCAAGGGAGTAAGTTATGAATTTGTAGAAGAGAATCTCTCCAACAAAAGTGAGTTGCTTCTACAGTATAACCCAGTTCACAAAAAGATCCCAGTGTTAATCCATGGTGGAAAGCCAATAGCAGAGTCCACTATCATTCTTGAGTACATAGAAGAGACATGGCCACAGAATCCCTTGCTCTCAGAAGATCCTTATGAGAGAGCTATGGCTAGATTCTGGACCAAGTTTGGAGAGGACAAGGTATATATATACTTCCTTTACTGATCTAAAGTCTCTTTTTCTTTACTTGTCTGTAATTCTGTACATGTTCGTGTGCTATAGAGCCCAACGTTTTTTGCCTTCTTTCAAACTGTTGGAGAGGAACAAGAGAAGGCAACAAAAGAATTCAAAGAACTGCTAGGAATCATAGAAGAGCTTGGCCTTGGTGACAAGAAATTTTTTGGGGGTGACAAAGTTGGAATGACTGACATAGCCTTTGGATGGATAGCTGGCTGGCTTCAACCCATGGAGGAAGCAGTTGGTGTCAAGCTGCTGGAACCTGGTAGCTTCCCTCGTTTACATCTATGGACTCAGAATTTCAAGGAAGTTGCCGTCATCAAAGAGAACCTTCCTGATTATGATGAAATGTTGGCCTATTTCAAAAGTCTAAGGCAGATGTTTATGGCACTAGCAAAATCAGAGACCATTATTTGTATTTTTCCACCAAGATGAATGCTTCTAGTAATGACGATTGAAAACATCCATCGCAGGAAACATCATATATTAAATTTATGTATGATTACAGAAAAGAGTTTATTTAACTTCAATTATAAGCTCTTATGCCTTGTGTATAGCCCACTTCGTTTCAGCCAGTTTGAGGTGAGATCAGAATGAAAAGTTACCATTGCAAGAGCAAGAGCCCTAAACATGATTGCAACTACCACTTCGAAACTAGAGAGCTTCTCCTTGAGATGTAAAGTCCTGAGTTGATGGACGCTAATGCACTCCAATGCCACATTTCAGCGTCACACATCCACAGCCAGCGGAAAACCGTTCTTACATCCACAGCCTCTTGGTGGGTGCTCGTGGACAGCTGGGCTAAACGCAGGATTAATCCACTTAGCATTGAAACATCGCCACGAGTTTTGGCTAAACAAGGTTCACAGTGCATTTATGTAACAACTTTTGTGAATTCAATATACAGTTCAACGAAAGAGATCCATATGAATAACTTGAAATTAAATCTATGTCAATGAAGTAAAAAAAAAAAAGGCCATGAAGAAGCAGAGATGTGGTGTCGGGTATCTTCCGCAACAATCGAGGGTTGTGCTTGGGAATTGAATTCTTCATGGACAAATGACAAGGTTCTTCATAGACAAATGACAAGGTTCTTCATAGACAAATGAGTTCTTCATGGACAAATGGCAAGGCTAGCCCTGTGACTTTTTAGCATTAGCTTCTGACAACAGCGGTTCAAGTTCACCTTTACGGTATAGTTTCACAGTATCTGCGTGAGGACATAAACCAGACATCAGAGTCGAAACTTGGCCTGCCTTTCACATAGAATCATGACCACCAAGCGGACCTCAAAGAAAATATCAATGCCTACTTAAAGGAACTGAAAGTTCATTCAAATACCCAAATCTATAACACATCTACAATTAAGGTGAATGGTGTAGAAAATAAGCAGCTGATTCATTAACAGGAACATCAAATATATTTAATCAAAATCTTGGGAAGCTTGTGGACAGATGATATTCAGAGAAACACAGCTGATTTAGAGATTTTTAAGAATCTGTGGAGAAAAGACGGTTTGTTGACACTCAGGAACTATCTTATGAATCATTGGTATCCTTAACATGCAATCATAGTAAATTAATCGAACAAGAAAATTCATAAAACAACCGCAAATAATATACCTGTGCAGCCACCGATATGTTTGCCCCCTGATCATGTAGAAAAACAGAAATGTGAGCATCTGATAGCAGTGAAAATCGAATAAAAGGATAGAAACAATAGGGCCTAAAAAAAAAGGAATGGATAAACTTTTCATAGTTAGACAGGGAAAAAAACAGAAAGAGGAAGGAGTAATTCCCATGTTTCTTTTGACAACATAGAGGAAAATTTCTCAGGAGAAAGGTGTAGATCATCTAACTCTATATGCAAATAGAACCTTAGCTTAGAATGTATAATTTGACATAATAATGCAACTACAATATACTATTTCTTAAAACTATAAACGAAAGGAAACACATAACATTCTGGTTCATTTTCACTTTCTACCGAAAAAAAGGGATTCATTTTCCAGTCATGTTTTTGGGACAGGTGATTCAGAATTCACATTGACTTATAAATTTGTTCACTTTGCACCACTGCTAAGGTTTATACCAGCTAACCAAAATCTCCTACCATTTTATTTCCCACAGCACCTCAACTACCCTAAAGGAACAGTGAACTGTTTGCACATAAATCCAAATTTTCAGGTTTAAATATTCAAATTAGTCCATAATTAAGTAGATATCACCACAAACACTCAGATATTTGTTCGACGTTGAAGGCAGTAACCTCCATTGAAGTATAATAACAAGCTACACATGCTAGAACATAAGGAATTGTCATTGAAAAGAGCAGCAAGGCATGAATGAAGCCTTGCTATTACCAATCTGATTGAAACAACACAGATCCAAATCTCACAAGAAACATTTCTATGTCGGCCAATTATAATATGTTATAATAAGTTACGCATCAGCATGAACAAAGAACTTATTGCAGTGGAAATAAATTACAACACACTTCCGCACACACCAAACAAAATCATCTTGCTCTCATCAATTTCATTAACCACATCAGAAAGAATTGCTACACCTTTTTCACACGTCAACATAAACTTTCACTCCATTAATCCTAACAAAGAAGTACAAAGACAAACACCATGCTAGTTTCCTGAAATCTGCATAATCACTGAAAGCTACAAACAAACGAAATAGTCTTCCTCCTACTACTCAGTTAAAGAATAAAGAGCAAAGCACCACTAACCAATAAACACATTTGGAACAGTGTGTTGGCCTGTGAGCCTCTCTAATACTTTCTGTATCTGGGGTCCTTGAGCGCCTGTACAAAATTAAAAAATTCCATAAAAAAAAAAACAATTTTCACCAGTTCAAAACCTAATAACCTTATATCAAATTTCCCAGAAAAAGATCCAATGCATAAATGGAAAAAAAAATGTTAACTTTGTACTGTTAAAATTTGTAACAACTCAAATTATTTGGAAGAATCTAAAAATAGCCTAAATCATGAGTGAATAGCCTAAATCATGAGTGATCCTATCCAAGAACCAGCAGCACCTAATAAACAAGAAATCAAAGAAAAAAATATAAAGTAAAAGAGAAATGAACCAAACATACCTAATTCGTCCAATTCAACGACTAATGGATCCACATTTAGCCTCTTGAACAAAGACTTCACCTCAAAAGAATACCTTGAATTATACCCAAATGAAGAAACCATTAAAAACTCAGGCTTTCAAAAAAAAAAAAACAATTGGAAAAAAATAAAAATTTAGTAAGAGATATAGAACTCACGAACACCAAGTTTTGGAGTAAACTACAACTGGGTTCTCAGCTACAGTCTTCTTGACGGCGTCTTCGAGCCTGGACCCAAAGGAAGAAGAAGGTGAGGAGGAGTCCGTAGCTCGAGCCGACATGGGTCTGTATCTTTTTGGCCCATTGATGCTAAGGATCCTGCTGCAGGTACTAGTTGTCTTAAGGCTGCTGCTGCTATTGTTGCTTAATGGGGTTGAGCAAATGGGGAGGCCACGAAGGGAAGAGAGAGTGCGAGAAGATTTGAGAGGAAGAGGAGGTGTGAGATTTGTGAGTGTGTCTGCCATTGTTTTTTTCTTGCAAGATGGATGGCTTAGCGTGAGCTTTTTGTTATGGATCAATACGTTAGCTGATGTTTGCTTTGCTTGGATTGCATTTCTCCTCTGGGTCCTTTCTCTTCATGTGTTTGTATTTATTGTTTGCTTTCTAGGATCTAAACCTAAGACGGAAAATGAACTCCCATCATCTAACTCCATAAACAGTCTTAAAGTACAGTTTTAAAACCTTAACTTGGAGTCAATTCGACACAATGGCTGGGTGAGTTAATTTTATTTTTAATTAAAATTTTAAAATGATATTATTTTAATTAAAAAATTAAAAATCAATCAATCAATTTTTTTATTAATTTTTACCATAATTGATCAAGTTACGAGTTACTCAAGTTTTGATCAAATTTAAACAAGTCAATTCATTTTTTTTTTTAAATCAAATCAATTCAGATTCTAGATTAACTCGTATACTAGTACAGGTTTAAAATTATTATCTAAGAGAAACACATAAATTATACTCTATTGACTGAGAGTAAAGGCTTGAAAGGATTCGGGGAGAGTTTGATTGATCATTTGGGTGAAATTTCTTTTTGAATTAACATTTTTCTTATTATGTTAAACTAATAATAGGTTTAGACTGGCACCCATTATATTTTGTTTATTTTGATTTTAATTTATTAACTATGATATACCTAGATTAGAACTCTTTTACAACTATCATTATTGAAAATCCAACTTTTTAACTAATAAATTAACCCAAAAGACTACTAAAATAATTCTTTTAATCTCTCATACAACATTTTGATATAAAAATACTAGAAATTGATAAATAGCAACGAAAACATCTTAGCAATTACTGGTGGAATTACCGACAGAGTAAAAAATTCGTTAAAAACTTCATCGACAATTCCGTCTGAAATCTAACATGTCATGATTTATTGATGAAATTGACAACAAAATATTATGTTGACAAATGTAAATAAGTTATTACCGCTAGTTCCCTTTCCCTTCTTCTTTCTCCTGCCAACAAAAATACTAGCAGCCCCCCTTATTTCTCACAAATCTAGCCACTCCAACTCGCCATCGTCGATCTACATCTATATAAGTAGTGTCAGCATCCATCGTTGATTTTTTTGTGAAGTTTCGATACATAAAGTAACCAAACCGTCTATTTTTTTTTTGTAACTCATTTATGTTTCATGTTAATTTATTGAAATTTCTTGAAGTATTTGTAGTTTGTTTGTATATTTAAGTGTTTTACAACTTTTTTCTAGAAAAAATTATCATATTAATGTATGATTTGTAAGCTAGGATTTGAAAAAAAAAATTGAATTTTGTTATCATTTGATGAAATGAAATTTGATTTTGTAATTTAAATGTGTTATAATTGAAGAAATGATATGTTATTTTAATGGGTACCAATTATATTTTGTTAATTTGGGAAAAATAATTTTTATGGAATTGATAAAATTAATATTATTCTATATAGGTTTCATAAGCAATGAGTGATCGTTCTTGAATATATCAAGATTCACCTAAAAGATTGTATACGCAAGACTATCTTCAAAGGGTAGAGAGTTTTTATTAATTTTAAACTTTCTAAACCAAAGAATATTAGTATAGGTGAAATTAGATGTCCATGTATGAAGTGTAATAATAAAAAATCTCACTATAAAGATGTTGTGATGATGCATCTACTTAAAAAAGGGTTCATTGAGAAGTACTTATTTTGATATGCGCACGGAAAACCCTATGTTCCTCACGAAACCATGTTATAAAGGATGATTGGCTCAAAA
>Ga0307517_10008422_pt1 | contig 14796 bp, 7 predicted proteins | sample 23_EM_MG_FD_194515 | JGI IMG/M metagenome (GOLD analysis project Ga0307517, IMG submission 194515) | Populus trichocarpa ectomycorrhiza microbial communities from riparian zone in the Pacific Northwest, United States - 23_EM | ecosystem: Host-associated > Plants > Roots > Unclassified | place... | reverse complement strand
CTTATGTATGTTTTTTTTTTAATTTTTGAACTTTTTTTTTTCATTCAAGCCCTTCTATAGCCTAATTAAAAGATATTAGGCTTGACATTATGGTAAAAATACAATATTTAGAGACAAGGGATTAAAATATAAAACACAAAGAAAATTTATGATTAACCTCATATTAACAATAATTTTTATTTTGGTTTGAAAGTTTATTATTTTTATTTTTCAGTCCTTGAATTAGAGAAAAAAACTTACTTGAAAATAAAAAGGAGAGAGAAAGTGGTCAGTTGACACAAGTTTCAGCCACAAAAAATATCGATCTAAATGTCAACGAATTTCATTCGACAAAAGAAATTCCATTATGGTGTTTTTTGGCCTACCCATTGAAATGGTAGATCTGGGCTTAAAAGGTTTTATGAATTTGGGTTGATTTTTAGTTTTTCAACCCTTTTTAGGTTATTTGATGTCATAAATGGATTTATGTAGGTTTTTAAGGTATTGTTTGGATATTTTTGGGTCAAAATGGACTTTTAGGTAAAAAAATCATCTTTCTTGATTTTTTTTTTAGCCACCTCCATTATAATTAAATTCTAAGAAGAAAATGACATGTCATTTATCGAAGCAGACGACTTGTCATCTGCTTATTTTTTTTTATAAAAAGAAAAAAAAAGGCTTAGACATGGTTCTGGTTGGGAGGCTTATGCCCGGGCTATGTTTTTTAGAGGCCCAAGCATGTTGGGCCACCTAGGCTAGGCTCACGCACTTGGCAATTTTTTTTTCCTAGTTTCTTTTATTTTTTTAATAAGTTTTATGAATTTAGATTTGAAAGAACTACAATTTTTTTTAATTCAATTTTGTCATTTTTCACAAATAATAATATAGGTTTTTAAGGAAATTTAAACTTTGTTTTTTTCCCAATTAATGTGTTTAATATGAAAAAAAAAATATCATGAATATTCAATTAAAATAAAGTATATGTTTTTTTAAGATTTTTAAGATATTTTTATATATACTTTTACCACATATATTAATTTTTTTTTTCTTCAACCACATACAAAATATTGTGATATTTTAAATTTGCTTTTAAGACCATAATGAATTTTTTTTTAGGAAACGACATTTACAAAATGACCTGATATTAGGTTGATGCTAGATTTTATAAATATCTATTTTTATATATATATTATTAAATATAAGATAGTTTCAAAAGGCATAAAGTTAGGTTAAGAGTTTTGAGTTTGGTTTTTTAGGGGTGATAATGGAGAAGTTGATAAATACGTCATCCCTAATACCACTCTACAAAACCGTACATGAGATTTTCATCTCATTCGACTCCTCATTCAATTTTTACAAAGTCACTAGACTCTTTTCACCGGTCGAGAAGCTTCTCCCTTCATCCACTTAGTCATGAAGAGTAACTAGGACAAATTCAGTCACATTTTCATGTTCTAACTAAACAGTTTTCTTTTTAGATTATTCTCAAAGGAAACGATTCTTGTTTTTACCAAATAAATGCGGATCCAATCATGATCTTATAATAAGAATAAGAATAAGGATTCTTTTTTCGATCAATCCTTTTGCCCCTCATTCTTCAAGAATCAGAAAAATAAATTTCACTTAACTTAAGCTTATGAGATTTTATATAGAATAACAAAAAAGTTATTCCATTTCTACTATTATATATGATATTACATATTCCAATACAATTAGATACAAATGAAATAAATTATTTGGGATTGATCTCTTCGATGAGATAAACACCTAGTAGTCATAAACCATTTTTAGCTCTTTTTTTTCTTAAATTTCCTTGTTCAGTTAAAAAAATGCTTCGCATAGAAAAAAATTTTAATATATTTTTCTATATTAATAGAGTTTGTTGAAGCGCAGAAGAAGGCTTTGTTAAGCATATACGAATAGAACTATATATATATATATCTTCCCTTTTATTGCAAGTTAATTTTGTACAACACACGTCATGCTCTAGTGAAATAACGATTTTCTATAGAAATCATAAACAGGTCATATATATGATTAGAGATATACATTTAATAATTTATGTTTTGGGTTTTACATATGCTCATAATTTTTGGTATAATTGAAATGGAGAAGACTTTTATTTTATTTTATTGAAAAGAATCAAAACTAGATAGTTACATATTCATTTTGATTTTCTTATATCATAAGGGAAATACAATTTTAGATTTAAATTTGAGAATTACTAACGATTTCAATTTATCATGAGTTTTGGCTTTTGTGACTTAAAATTCACATTTTTTTTCGTATAATTCAATTTGTGATGATTATACGTAGAAAGTTCATATTCTAAAGTCATCGATAAACAATTAGTTAGACAATACTTAACAAAGTTGCCATAAAATATATAGATTCTGAAATCAATACTGTAATTAAGCAAACATTTCTTTTGAATATTAGTTTCCAATTCTCATTCAACAACAAGTAAATCTATATGACATACAAAAAAAAATATTACAAGCAATGCATTTATCAAATTCAAAATAGGTTTAAATGCGGAAACGCTTTGATGTGATTAATTTTTCATAAGGATATTGAATAATTACAATTAAGTGATTCACCTAGGATAACATAGTCATGAAACTTTCACCAATGTACATGTATAGTTTTTTTACCATAATTCATGAACCTAATTACCATAAGGAACATATCGTGCCAATTATAGTGAAAAAGAGTTGGGAAGAGGTTGTTAATAATAGATTGCCAAGAGAAATATGTAAAAGAAATTTACATCGAAAATGATTACTTGTTGGTCCATTCTTAGTCCAAGTAAAGTCCATCTTGTTGTGATAGGAATGAATAAGAACACGTAAGTTTTAACCAACGTAATAAGGATACCCATTGTTGTTACAAAGACTCTACCTACTTTATTTATTTCAAAATCAAAAAACTATGAAACAAATATGTATGGAATAGAGATATTCCAACCACCCAGGTAAAGAACTATTACAAATAATAAAGAGACTAATAAGTTTAGATAGGAAGCAACATAAAATAAAGTAGATTTGATACTTGAATATTCAAGTTGATAACTTACTATTAATTCTCCTTTTATTTTTGGTAAATCAAAAGGTAATCTCTCAGATTCTGCTAAGGATGAAATGAGAAAAATGATAATTCTTATAGGATGATGCCACAAATTCTATCCCTAAAAACCATATTTTGATTATGCCATAACTACATCAACTGTCCTCGAACTATTAGATAATCATAATCAATGATGACATCATTGTCCCATAGCTATTACATATTCATACATGAGATTTTCACTTCATATGGCTCCTTGAAGGCCATAAATAAATCTAAGAGCCAAATCATATTATTTATCTCGATATATTTGAAGGATAGATATCCAAATCTAATCAGATACCTTCTAATTCTAAAGTTTGACTAATGTAATTTTATATATTATAATACTAAAATAAAGTACTTGATTGATTTCATCTTTTAGGAATTTAAATATTTCTTTCTTGAGCAATAACTTAAATCTTTCAATAAAATACTTCTTGTATAAATATCAATTGTACCTACAGTTAACAAGTCAAAAGTGTCCTCTAATTCCGAGTTAGTAATTCTAGTTCAAATCAGGACAATATAGGACCTGTAGCAAAGGGCTTTAGAAGCAAGCAAGCAACCTGGAAAGAGTAGATCAAAAATTTCATGATTGATAAAGGGGTGTATTAATGGTGTAAAAGTAAGTAAGTAAACATATCAAGTGTAGCAAGCAAACACATAAAGACACAATTAAATATCTCTTACTACTACTCTTTTTCTTTTTCTTTTTCTTTTTCTTTCTTTTTTCTAATTTGAATAAGTTAGAAAAGAGAAAGAATAAAAAGGGGTTCAACCACAACCAAACATGAACCGAGTTCAAGTTTCAAGTGAATTTACTTATAAATTTACTTAAATTAAATTAAGAGAACAAAAGTGAAAATGTAGTTAGGGTAATAATATCATACAAGAAGTTGAAATAAAATAGAAAGACTATACTTCTATTATAATCTAAACTTGTAATGTAAATAGAATTTAAATAATTGTATTACTTATTTTTACTAGTGTTATATTGGTTGCAACAAGATCTTTTGTAATTTGATTTTGAGTTAATAACTTGTATTTTTTTTTTCTTCTTTGTTTCGACTAGGAAAATAGACAAGTTGAGTGAATAAAAATCAAAAGAAAATTCATGGTTAATGGTAAAGATGTTCGAATAAAGGTTATTTTAGAATATATCAGTTGTGTTTAAAACAATGTTAATAAGAAATCAATAGGCATTTCTAGATATATTACTCAAAAGAATAGACATAATAAGCCTAGTTGATTGGAGTCGAGAAAATTTTAACCTTGTTGTTACGAACATACAATTCATGGGGAGAAAAAGAAATAGATGAAGGGGTCGTTTGTTTTTGTGGCCCAACCACACTTCTAAAAAAATTTGAATCTTTTGGATGTGTTAATGTCAAAAATAAATTTTTAAAAATATAAAACTATTTTAATATATTTCCAAACGAAAACACTTTGAAAAGTAACTGCTACTACAATGTCAAACACTACTTAAATGAATCATTTGCATTTGAGTTTTACAAGGAAGATGAGAGATAATATATATATATATATATATTTTACTCTTCTATACGAAAATGTTCAATTTTCATAAGATCTTCTTGATTGTTCTTCAAAAGGTCCTATTGGATTTTTTAGGTAATTATAAATCTTTAGAGCCAATTCTTATTGTTCAATAAAAATATAATTCAATGCCATTTTTTTTTTTTTTCTTATTTTGTCCAATCTATCATCTAAAGCAAAAAAAGGTAAAGTAATCTTGTGCTTTGAAGTGATTTCAGATCTATCAAGTCTCATGATATTCTCCATCACTTAATCAATAGATTTCGCATTTGTTATTTCCATTATTGCTATACACAATCAAATCCCAAAACTCAATCAAGTCAGGTTTGATTTATACCCGATTGGGTTCAAGTCGAGTTCAGGTAAACATTTTAGGTTCAGATTTAGGACCTATGAAAAAACTCAAATCGTAAACGACACAATGTAGAGCGAAACTAAAAAATAATCAACTTCAAAAAACAATAAAAAAAATAACTTTCAAAAAGGACCTATGAAAAAACAAAAATCAGCTCGAAACTTGTGACCTGAAAAATAAGAAGAAAACTAACCCTGTAAAAAACAAACCTAAAAAAAAATCATGAAGCTAAATCCATAATCAATAAAATAACAAGAATAAAATTTAAAAAAAAATCAATCAAAAAAATTAAAAACAAAATAAATATCCATAAAAAAAATCAAATCAAACATAAAAATCAAATGAAACAAAATATTAAGGAATGAAATTGAAAATAAAAAGATTAAAAAACAAATAACAAAAAAAATAGGAACAAATTTTATATATTAAATGACATCAAATTTTAAGGTACGAAATAAATAGCAATAAATTTAATACAAAGATCAGATGATCTAGGACACCTCTGTATTTTGCAAAAATGTTTCAGATGCATTTTTGCTAAAATGTATGCAACCAATTCTCTTCACATCATTAAAATCAAAGGTTCAGATTATCTGTTGGCTAAACATAAAGGTAGTCCCTGAAATATTAACAATTTATTATTATCATATTCCACCCAGTTCCTCTATCACTCACCAACATCAAACAGTCAACAATCTATCAAAAATCTGTTGAATTAGGAAGGACAATTTCAAAAGCAAACTTGGACTCTTATTTTGTTAGGAGGCAGATGGAAAAAACATGGACTTCCAAGTTAAAAAATTGGGATACAAGTAACAGATTTATATTACATAAAGGAGGCACAGTTGTGGATCTCATTGAGCTACACCCTAACCATATTTATTCGGTGTCTCTGTATTTCGTTCTTCAGATATTCTCATGTATCGACCAAAATAATTGCAAGAAAACCTAGCTATTTCTGTGGCAGAGAAGGTATATCAGAGGACAAGATCCCTTGGAAGCAACTCAAACATTGAAACCAAGTAAAGAAGTTGAAATGATATTATCAACTTATTGTCTCAAGATTGTAGGTCTCCGAGAAACAAAAAGACACTAAATAGGTTCATTTTCTTATTCCATTTCAAATCAGATGTATGCTTAACAAGCAATATTGACCAAAACGATTACAGATCAATATTGACCAAAACATCAATTGGCTACATTACAGATCCAGAAACAAGCTCGAAAATTTTTTCTTGTACCCCCCCCCCCCCCCCCATAATGCAAGGACAAATAGATTCACTGGCACAACTCATTATGGGAGGAGAAAGAAACGGGAGACAAACAATAGTTTAAACTCTGTTTTCATTCATATAAGGCAACATTAAAAAAAGGAAGGAAAGAAACGAAGACCTTCATTTTTCTATTATCTATAGGAAGCCTCAGTTTTCCATTTGAACTCTAGCTTTGGGCCTATTTGTTAAGATGATGAACATATCTGAATTAGGTGCAACTACCAAATACCTTCTTTATTCATGTAAGACGTGAGTACGACAGATTCACTCCAAGTCTAAAAAACTGCCAAAATGTGCATTGTTAAAACCAGTGTTCTTTTCCCAGCTAACCTGCAAATAGAAAGACAAGTAGGGCATGAACAAATAATTATTCGATGTATATTGATTTTTTGAATCCACAAAGAAACAACAAGGGAAATTGAATTCACAAGCACACAAGAAGACTTTTGCCATTCACCTCTTCATGTGGATAAAAAGATGTCAATAATGATGCATGATGAACATGAATCTGGATTAAATGGAATAACCATTCAACTCAGATGTACCACAGAGAGTGAAGCCAAGAGCAATCCCAGTCACTCGAGGCATAGGAATCCCTTGCAGCCCACACTGAATTCTGCCATGACAATAAACTGCCTTTTCACTCGCTCCATTAGAAGATAGAAGTCCCTGGTCATGAGAGAGGCAAAGAATACACCTGACTAGGGTTTGCCAACAACCAATATGCACCAACACAAAGAAACTGAAACATATTCATCCAAGGGCACCTTAGAACGCACCAAATTAACCACTATGTTAAGTTCATCAGCCTATTCAAGCATAAAGGAGTAATTCCAATCCCCAGCAGAAATCACATTGCAAATCCTCGGTTGTATAGATTGCTGGAACCAGACATCTGATACTTCAAATCCTCATAACTAGGAACAAATTTGCTAAATCCCATCCCTCCATTTCCTAGGAATTCTGGCATACAAGGATCACTAACATTTTTTACCTCATTCCAACCACCCAAACTGCCATTTGAGATGTGCACATTTCTAAGCTGTTGAGCCGTCAACTGTGTAAATGATGAAGGTTTGTTGGGCGGGGATTGACCCAGAAGCACAGGTGAAATGGAGTAAGTATCATCTGGGGGAGAGAATCTATTCCTGAAGCGATCTGATAACCTCATGTTCTGCTGTGCAGAAATTGATTGCCGCATCAGCATCTGAAGCTCTGAATCATGATCAAAAGGACTAAAATGAGGAGATAATGCTGGCTTTGCATCAAAGCCAGGATTATTCAGCCTTGCTGACAGAAATCCTTTGCCAACTTCCATTATTGCAGGATCAATGAATTCAACATCCCCAGAGATGCCAATGTTCCGAGATAGTGGTGCAGAGTTTTGTAGAAAATGATTTGCTGGAGAATAAAAAAATATATATTAAAATTCATTGAAGAGAAAGACAACAAAAAGGCAAACCATCATAAATTATAAATCACAAACCAGAATGGTCAAAATCATAGTGCATTGCCCCATGAGTAGGAAAGCCTGGAGGTACAACTCTACTTGGCACTGAGAATCCTGGTGGGGGAGAAGTGGAAGTTTTGGAAACTGTTCATGGCATTGCAGCAAAAAATAAATAAATAAGTACAGAGAGTAGTTCCAAAGCTTCAAAAGAATGGCAAAGAATAAATTTTAAATTCAAGGAAATTCACAGTTCAAAATCTTCCTGAGATAGTTTTCTTTTTTTATCAAAATCTTCCTAAGTTGAGGCTTGGCATAACTGACAGTACAAGCTATGAGGATTCAAGCATTTTAGTATTCCCAAATATAACTAAAAACTGGACAAGAATCTTTCTAGATAACCCTTCACCCAACATGTGAACAAAAACTAAAATAACTGCACCGATGATATGACTAAGCACCACGACCCCTGTGACTTTCTCAACTCTGGCTCTGACTTTCTAAAGAGCAATGGAATTTCTTGTTCTATCTAAAAGGCATCATTATCACATGTCAAGATTTTACCTTCAATAGCCCATCTCTAAAATTTATCAATATTTCAAATTCTGAAAAAGAAACTAACACACTCCATCCCTCCCGAGATTGATACCAAGCAAGCATAAAATAAAAGATTTGATTAATAAGGGAGCAAGATAGAGAAATAAAATTTGAAGGCATTTTCTTTCATAGAATACCCTCAGCATGTAAGCAGGAAGCCGCCGTATCATGTCACCCCAATGACCATCCGGTCATAACTATAAAGCAACTTAAAATATCAGTAGTTACTTTAATCTGTTATTTAGAAAGATGACCTCCTTAGGACCAGAGCCTAGAAACCATCTCCATGTTTCTTCTAAATAACAGGCATGCTTCCCACAGTGGTATGAATTAAAAAGGAAACCATCCCTAATAAAGGCTGCAGCCCTTTCCACAACACCCAAGAATACCTAGATAGCAATATCTGCCTCCCAACTTCAAAGAGTTAATATTCCAAAAGACAATCTATCCCTTCATAAAGAGTTAGTTTGTTGTTCTGAAACCTAAAGCCACCTTACACGTTTGGGAGGTACCAAGGCCCCGCCAAACATTCCAGTTCTCTACATGTCCCTGTTGCAGGGATATAGCTATAGCCTAACTGGCAGCAACACCTTTCCAAAAAAGAACAGCTCAAGTTTAAATCCTTCTTCCCCAAACTATTGAATAACACCCCCACCCCCTGGAAAAAAAAAAGACACATTCTCCAATAAACAGGAGATGAATCATTCAGATCTAAGAAAGGAATGGCATTCCCCATGATTCAAGGAAATAAATTAAAAACACATTTGTTGAGATAGGAATAATGCTGAGTTTTTTACTGAATCTCTTACTGGATAGTGTAGCCTGAGTGAATGACACGATATTAATTTTAAACATATTCCCTTACTGATAGTACCCTATGCCATTGCTTTAGCAAGAACTGCCAATATGAAAACAGCACATAATTTAGTTGGGAGTATCCCTGGCATTACTCTTTATCATAGATAGTTTTCTGAACTCAGAGCATTATTCACAAATACATAAAGGATTGTATCATGCATCATCATATCATACATAGAAAAAAAAACAAATGGATTTCCCGTAATACAAGACAATGACCATAATATGTTTGGCAAAATTTAACAAAAATATGCATGAGGGCCATAGCAAGACAGCAATGGTACTACAATGGCAAACCATAATACATCCAGTGACATGAAAAGAACAGCTTCAGAAGAAAATAGGAAGATGCATCATGCATTGTATCAAAATAGACGGCACTCACCAGAAAAACTAGATGTAAAAGGATGCTTGCTGAGGAAACCATTTGATTCCACGGAACTAATATTTGAAGAGATGCCACGATAATTGTCCATCCAAGGATCCTTGTTTTCAATAATATAATTTGAGGAAGAAGATTTATTTGTTGCATTTTCAAGTGAATGCTCAAAATTAGACAAATGATTAGAGAAACCATCCTGCCTGGCAAATGAGAACCTTGATTGACTACTCTCCTGTGCTTTTCGCATGCATGGTATTTTGCGGCAACTTTGTTGTTTATCATTATCAGCCAGCAACTTGACAAAACTCTGAGGTGATGTCAACGAATCTTCCCATACACCAGAATCAATGGATAGAATATTTGAGATAATGCTGCTCTCATCTGTATCTAGATCAAGTTTATAGTCAATACTAGCTACATTACTACCATGTTCTTCCAAGCACTTCCCCGGTCCTACCTCTGACAAGACACTAGAATAGTTAGAAGACCTATCCCACTCAAAAAGGCCATTAGCTTGCCTGTCATGCAACCCTTTAGACAAAACAGTGTTGCCAGATCTGAATGGAAAAGCAACCTCATCATGCTTAGCAGGAACAATGCTTGGATGTACATCAATAGTGCTTTGACAATTCTCGCCTTGCTGCCAGGAATGATAGGTTGACTGCTCCAAATACTGTTTTGGAGAAAGTAAAGATGAAATGGGTGGTTCATGATGGATGCTTCCAAAGCCCTGGACTTCCCGATCATCAAAACATAGTAAATCCTCAACAATTGCACATTCTCTCAGTGTTGGCGAGGATGAAGAATTACTAGGTGGCTCGCTCACAAAAGGTTGTGAGCCTTGACTTTTGGGCAGTTTATGATTAGAAATTGAAATATCTGGAGTAACAGGTTCACGGTACTCATCCTTAAGGTGATCATCAATGCTAATTGATGATAATCCAGAGCATAGTCCCTGCAAGTCCCCATCTGCATGAAAATTTTCATCTTCATCCAGACCAGTAAAATAGGACAGTTTAGTGATTTTTGAAGGGCTAGTTCCAGCTGGTGGTTCATCAGTATCACTAGCACTGTCCTGAGATGCTGGAGGACAAGGAAAATGGTCAATCAATGTTAGATTGGCAGGATGCACTTCACAGCTTCCTTCAGGTATGGTTCTTTTTATATCACCAGAACTTTTGGTGATCACAACTTCTGGCGCAAGACCATGGTCCCCATGTGATGTCTCAGGTTTATGATTGGGAGTTCCACCTGATGATGACAAACTTGTAACTGGTGGCAAACTGCCAGCGACACGCGTAACCCTGAAAAAGCCAATAAATAGAATATAATAAAATTCTGATGCCACATACCATAAGATAAAAGTCAGCATGCCACATATCATAAGATGAAATTCAGGATGTCATATAACAACAGATCTCATACCATGAAGATGCCCCGTGAAGTGTATTGGATCTTCCAGCACCACTATCCGCACATGACCCGCTATCCCAGTTCACAATATTTTGCTGGAAAGCAACAGTCAGGGTATTTCAAATAGTAAGAGCACTGCATGATTAATAAACAATAACACTACTTTTGTAGATTTGTTCATTTTAACTTTACTGAACTGGAGATCATTCCATATTTTTACCTTATAATGATTACATCAGATTATATAATTTAATGATCAGTCCTTCAAGAATACAGTCCCCAAATGCATCACCAGAAATAACCATTTTTTTTCTGATAAGGCAAAATATAACATGGAGGCTTACATTTGAAGAAGCATTGGCATCAAGTTTGGCCGTGGATGATATGTTCCTATTGGTGGATTCATCTGCTGAGGGTGGCAAAACATTTCCTGAACGCCGATGCAAATTATTTGTAGCACCAACAATTTGTTGTACTCTACTCCTTTAAAACAATAATAAGATAATTTAAGAACAATACAGGTATAATGAATAGCAAAAAGACCTGGAATATTAGGCAAGTCTTCTTAAGCAAAGTAATTTAATGTAAGAGAGATGAAAACTGGAAAATGGTGGAGACCAGATAATAACCTTGTAAAGGCTGAAACTAAATCATCTTTTGTAAAACTATCTTCCTCAGAGCCAAAATCATGCAAATATAAACAGTCCGGAATGCTGCAAGGCTGGAACAACAGAAGTATTAGCAGAGGGGTAGCAGAGAAAGCTCAGTGCTTGGTATGCAGACTTGTAAAAGATGAATAGTCTGCATGTTCTTACCGTATTTTTCAGCCATGCATGGCAGTATTTTGTTGTTCCAAAACATGCCCTGTATACAACTTTATTAATCAACAGATTGTCAACAAAAAAGTAACACAGAGGAACGATCATCTTACCTCAAGGATCTACCTTCTAAGACAAAACTGTGCACTGATTGAATACAACGAACTGCTTCATCCTCTTTTGCATATGTTATATACCTAACAAGTGAAAAAAGGTACCACGTTAACACTATAAAACATCAAATGACTACAGTATGACAGAATCCCTAATTAGGATTCAAGTTTCAGCCCACTGTAGGGGGGAGAGAACATTTGACAAAAAAAATGGAAAGTGAACATACACACAACAACTGTTGTTTGCAGCATGTTGAATTGCCCCTGTTGCGGTTCGAGATATAGACACCTTCAGAACCTTTCCATATTGGCCAAAGTACTCTTTTCGCTGAAGAAGCTGATAGAAACAAAAAAAAATCCACCTCAGACTCCAGAAAAATATAAAGAAGTGTAAGCAGATGCAAGAATTACTACAGCAGGATTGCATCTACATAGAAGCTGTGATGAGATGCACAAAGATACACAAAAATACTCACGGATTCATCTGCAAGATTAAGAGGTAATCCAATTATATACACTAGATTCCTTTGAATGACTCTAACATTGCTTAGATGCATCCTTCCATCAGATGTTTTTGGCTTCACCTTATGGGACTTCAGTTTTCTCTCTGAATGCATTTCAGCTACTAGCCTACATAGCAAAGAGTGCATGGTGAATTGTGGACATCAACAACTCATCAAATAGTATTTGTACAATAGAAAGGAACCGCACAGTGAGCATGATTATAACCTTTCACAATTTGCTGCCATCCCCACAATTTTTTCTTTGTCATAAGGTGTACGACACGCTGGGCAGCGACCCTCGGAGTTATCCTTGTCGGCCATTTCCATAATGTGATTCCAGCACCAAACACAGACCTGTGACAATAAGAGAGAAGAAAACAAATGTGAACATAATATAATAGAGATGTGGAGAAGCCAACAGTCTTTTTGCACAGAAAATAATATACAAGTAAGGCTCATAGCTTAAACCTCATAACCACATTTGCATGGTTTCAATTGCTGATCAGTCAAATCCATCTCCTCAGCACACAATGGGCATGTCTTGTCTCCCTTGTCACTCATGATTGCCCTGGAGAATATTCAAGCAACATTAGACATATCTTCATATAACATAATTTAAAAATAATTCGGCCAATGCCAAGATTTCCTAACACCCATAAAAAAAAAAAAAAAAAGAATCCACCCAATTCTACCAATTATCTCAGTTTAGACTAGTTAAAACAACTAAAAATAGCGTCTACACTCAAACAATAAACATAACACACCCAAGTTTCATAACAACACAAAAGGTCAAAAATGTCAATTTTTTTCAATTTCTCAGCAACCAGACAGAGTATTATCAAGTAAATATTCATAAATTCTATTAAATCTAATCATGCAACTGATGAAAAAAAACACTTCCTGTTCACTAACCAACAAAGTCAACAACAACAAGAAGAAATACACAAAAATCAACAAAGCAATTGAAAAAAAAAAATCCAAACTAACCAATCTAAGAGAAATCATACATTTGTACATCCAAACCCGATTCAGGATCCGAAAAATCAGAATTCAATTTCCAATCAAGATGTGTTAAACAAGAGACGGATTTTTCAATTTTTAGATGGTAACTTTCTTTCTAGGTTTAACGATCTAGGTTATTATTGTTATTATTATTATTCCAAAAAAAAAAAGTTTCGATCTTAAATTAGTTAAGGTCAGCCAAAGTAATAAATAGAATAAAAGAGAGATTTCTTTTTCTTCCTGAAGAGAGAGACTTACAGTGAGGAAGAGAAAAAAGCAGAAGAGGAGGGGGAGGAATCTCTGAGCTTTGAGCTTGTGTGTGAGAGAAAGAGAAGGCGACCTCTGGATAAAAGTGAAAGCCACAAACAAGTGAGCGTGTTTACTAGTGGGTGTGTCCGTGTTTTATTTTTTATTTTTATTAATAATGATTTTTGGATGGACGGATGGGATGGGATGGGATGGGATGGGATGGGATGGGATGGTGGGGATGGTTGTGGGTGGGATGGGATGGGATGGCATTGCTGTTGTTTGTCGTTGATGGATGGATAGATGATTGCTTGTTTTTGCGTTTGTGCTTGTGTGCTTTGAGTTTGCTTACCTGTCATTAACGTAATTGCTGCTCCTCTTCGTGACCTTGGGGTTGATTGGCGCTGGGTTCAACCCTAGTTTTGTAAATTTTAAAACAAATTACCTTTATTTTTAATTTATTTTTTATTATTTTTATTAAAAATAATTTTTAAAAATAAAAATATATAATTTTTATGTATTTTTAAATAAAAAATATTTTAAAAATTATCTTAAAAAAAATTGAAATTTTTTCTTTCAAGATCGAGATTTAAGCTATTTGAATTACATTCTAGTCGGTTTAATTAAAGAATGATCAAATTTAACATTTTAAAAACATTGCACCAATGATCAAAAAAAATTTAAAAAAAATTTATTAAAAAAATTAACCGGGCTCAATCTTTCATGCAAACCAATAAATATTATTTTTATGAATTTAAATAGTACAATAACTATATTTTGCTCTTCTAAAAAATTCAATGAATTATTTATTATGATTAATATGATCATTTAACAAGGGTTAATTATCATTTTCAGATTGATAAGGGATAAATCAGTCTTTTATATTTTTTAAAACACAATCAAATGATTAAATTACACTTTTGAGTTTTTAGATCAATTAAAATGTATTTTGTTGTTAGAGATTGGATATTAAAGATATATATATATATATATATATATATATAGACACACATACAGGGTCTAAAATCTTGAATCCTAATTTTATGATCACAAGAGTCGGGTCTAATGACCAAGACTATTGTTGACAGGCAACACATCATTAAAAAAAACTAAAAAGGACTCAAGGTTTTATTGCAGTGGTATTTTT
>Ga0307517_10008420_pt1 | contig 14797 bp, 16 predicted proteins | sample 23_EM_MG_FD_194515 | JGI IMG/M metagenome (GOLD analysis project Ga0307517, IMG submission 194515) | Populus trichocarpa ectomycorrhiza microbial communities from riparian zone in the Pacific Northwest, United States - 23_EM | ecosystem: Host-associated > Plants > Roots > Unclassified | place... | reverse complement strand
ATATTGTACCTCTTTTTCCCATGAAGCTTGAAGATCATAGAATAATCTTCTACACTTATCAACTTCTCGTTCTAAAACCCCCAAACCATGGCTTAGTTTTTCGCATCGTTGATCTACAATCCTCCTATGTTCCCTCTCCCTTGGTTAATTACACAAATAGAGAAAAAAAAAACAAGAAGAAGATGAAGACAAGAATAGAGTTCATAACAGAAAGAACATTGATTTAGACTCGAGATTACAAATCTGACTTTTGTTTGGACCAGAACTAATCGAAAACAAACAAATATGAAATTGATGAGAATGACTCAAACAACAGTCAAATATCCCAAATATGATAATAATATACTAGAAGGAACAAAATCAACAGAAACAAAACAAGTTTTGAAAGACAACGCAAAACAAACTGTTACAGCAAGACAAAACCTGATTCTGGAAACTAAAGAAAACACAATCCAAATGACCTCGAATTTAATATATAATATTAGAATACCAAGAAAACAACAAAATATCAGTTTATAGGTCATTATATTATGTCTAGGTACCCAAACCCCTTGTATGATCAGTTTGCGGCACAATTGTGCAGAAAACAAGAAGTTTTATTAATCTGAATTGTCTAACCTTACATGTCTAGTTATGCCCTTATTTATAGTGATTCCAAACTAAAATAAACCCTAATGGACCCCTTATGTGGACTTATATGATGTCCACTTACAATTAAACCCAAATAATATAAATAAACCCTAAACTAAGAAGAAAATAATAATAACAATAATAAATCCGAATTTAATATCCTAAATATAATAGGATCAGATTTGTTGCCCTTTAGAAGTCCCATATAAGCTAGGAGAATCAAATCTGAAGGTAGAATTAATTCTGAAATCTTCTTTCCTTTTTTTATAGCTAGGATGAATAAGGAATCCTTGTAAGAAAAGGATTCTAAAACATTTATGAATCCTTGCCACACTTGGAAACTATGTTGCAGCTCATTGAAGATCTTTGTAGAAATAGGAGATTCCCAAAATAAGCTGCCACATCCTTTTTGGAAAAGAATCCTAGCCAAATAGGAAGTCCACAAGTCAAAAGGAAGTAAAAAACAAAATTCGTATAACCTCTGTTAACCAGTATTGTGGTGCCTTCCCGAACTTAATTGTTTTTTCATTTCCCGGATCGAATCATTAAAGAATTGGGAAGATTGTTTGTCATTTATAGAGTCTGCATATAATCGTAGTGTTGCACTCTACTACTGAATTTTCACCATTTGAAATTCTGTATGGATTTAACCCTTTAACTCCCATGGATTTGATTCCTTTGCCTATTGATGAAAGGGTTAGTTTGGATGGTAGCATAGGTGGTGAAGACACTTCATGAGAGTGTGCGGCAACAAATTGAAAAGAGAAAACGTGTGTATGCGACCAAAGCCAATAAGGGGCCCAAACATGTTGTCTTTCAACCTGGTGATTGGGTTTGGGTACATATGCGCAATGAGAGATTTCCGGACCATAGGAAATCAAAGCTACAACCATGAGGAGATGGGCCATTTCAGATCCTTGAGAGGATCAATGACAATGCTTATAAAGTTGATTTTCCATGTGAGTATGGTGTTAGTACTACCTTTAATGTTTCTGATCTTACTCTGTTTGATGTAGGTGATGATTTGAGGTCGAATCCTTTTGAAGAGAGAGGGGATGATGAGGATCAGCCCAACACCAAACATAATCATGTCAACGACCCATTAGAGGTGCCAATTACAAGAGTTAGGGCATAGAAGCTTAAAGAAGCATTGGATGGACATGTTCAGAACATATGGAGCAAGATAGACCTAGAGAGGCTTGAGACATTTACAGAGCATGAAGGACAACCTTTAATTCATCTAATTCAGGTCCAAGAAGAAGAGCCCAATTCATGTGGAACAAGGGGCTGATGTGTCTGGCCCCATACCAGCCTTGTTAGGCTTGTTTTTTTCCTAATGCTATGAGGATTTCATCAGCAATTTATTCTCCTAATTAAGTAATGAAGTTGGCCAGATCTTGTTCTTAAAGAGGGGAGGATTATTTAATGTTTTTCCTAACTTAGGAAGGAAAGTAATTAAATCAGCAACAAAGGAGGAAATTTGTTTTCTTATTTGTCCAAGTTAAACAAGAAAATCCAAGCTAATCAAGGACATCAAAGGGGGCAGCAACACAAATTTTCCAAATCAGATATCTCCTAGTTTATTTGGGACTTCTTAAGGGTGACAAATCTGATTCTAGCATATTTAGGATGGTAATTTTTGGATTTTTATGATTTTTATTATTTGCTTCTTAGTCTTTGGCTTATTATTACTTATTTAGATCAATTGTAAGGGGCTTCATATAAGTCCATCTAAGGGGGGTCTATTAGGGTTTCTTTAAGTTTAGAGTCAGTATAAATAAAGGCTTAACCCAACATGTAAGGGTTAGACAATTCAGATTAATAAACACTTCTTCTTTGCCGCACTTGTTGTTTGTTGGTGGGATAGTCTACCTTCCTTAGTTCTCTAAATAACTGAAAACGGCTTATCGAAGAATAACTGGCTTCGTGACATCATCCTTATACTTCTCGTTCGCGAATCAATATTCGTTGGGTGGGGTTTTTTTGTTTCCAATAGTGTTGGTGCCTGGGTACAAGTTATCTTCGTGTCACACTCTTATTAAACCTGATTTACTTGGCTTTGTGGGAATTGATGTCTTTGTCGTGATCACGAGGTTCGCATCAAGCTACAAGAAAACCAACCTGAGCTTCCATTTCTAAACCAAATGTGACAACTTCTTTCCACTATGAGGTTAACTAGTGGTCGTGCGACACCCATTTTCTTTCATCCTCCACCCACGACGTCTCCCTCTCACTTCCTCTTTAAACTACTACCAAGAATAACACATATCAACTCCTCCACATCTCAACTGACACTGCTTCAGCTCCTCTAATTGGCCATAACTTAGTAACATTAACAACACTAGATGACATAGTAGTTGTAGTTGATCATTAGTTATCCTCTTCCATTCACAGTAGTAGCAACAACGATATCTATTCCTGCATCCCACAACAACCACTACAACACCATACAACCTCCACAACAGACCCGTAATAGTCTATGATACTAAAGACCAGTATATGAAAAACCAATAGTGAAAAAGAAAGAAAGAAATCTGAAGAAGAAGGAAAAAGCCAAGAGAACCAAAACTTTGCTTGTGGATTTTCTATCTTTGCTAGTGACGGTGAACTTCACCACTAATATAGAAGAAAGAGGCGGAAACACTACTCCAGATCCACCAGGTCTTGGCCTTCTATGAGCGGTGATGGCGGCACTTGAACACCACGCAACAGCATTGTTCCTCCACTTCCTAAAGTCTTCCAGCACTAAGTCCTAAGTTTCAAACAATCTCTCCAATCTATTTCCAATCCTTAGAAGGATCATTTTGCAAATTTTAGATGTTTAGTGTATGTGTTTAAATTATTATTAAAATTTGATTTTTTGGTTGAGTGTAATTTTTAGGTGTGTGAGCAATTAGTGGAAGAAGTGATATGGATCAGCTCGCAAACACCAAGGACCCATTACACATTCCAAGTGGGCCTATCACAGGGTCCAAAGCAAAGGCCTTGAAAGAAGCATTGAATGGATTGGTTGTACAAGTTTCGGCCAAGGTTGAACTTAAGGATCTTTTGGAGCATCAAGAAGAGGCCATAGTACATTTAATCCATGTGCAAAAGGGTCCCAATTCATCATTATTTGAGCCATGAAGTTTCGACAACAAGGCTACCAATTTTGTATCAATTTCGGCCAGCCTTGTTACGTGAGGAGAAAACACAGCAAAGAAAACAAATGAATCCAAGTTGACTTAGGAAACACATGGTCGACACAGTCTTCTTGTTGTGCAAGGAGAATAATTCAGCAACTTAATTATGTTGTCTAATATTGGAAGGTTACCAAGAGGTGGCAAAGAGGAGCATTAAAGGTAGCATTATTTTCTTTCCGAAAGAGGGATAAATACAAGGCTGAGATGAGAATCCAATTCTAACTTGGAAACCAAAGGGGGCACAACTTCTCCTTTAGTTTCTAGGATTATAGGGCAGCTTATAAGCTATAAATAAGTCTTGTATGAGACTTACAATGTTTTCTTTTCTTTTTCTCGTTTCACGATAGATAAAAACTTAGGACTTATGAGCTTTATTTTTATTTTGTAAGCTACAACTCAAAGCTTGTTTGAGCTTAACGAATATTTGTTTTCAGCTAATATCCAAGGGTTGTTTGGATCAAGGTTTCGGCTTACTAGTAAAGGTTTTGGGTCAGTTTTTGTATGTGGGTCAATTCAACCCACAAGGATAGATCCATTAAAGTTAATTTTCTAAAACTATTTAAACACATCCAAGCCTAAATTTCAGAGCCATTGATGAATAATACTTATGAATTATCATTTTTTAACATGAGAAAGAGATTGTTGCATTCTTTGGTTCTTGAAAAAACTGAATTTGACTTATCGAAGATTAATTGGCTTCGCGGCGTCATTTGACTTCATTCCAATAGTACATGTGTCACACTCTTATCAAACTTATTTCGGTTTTCCAGGATCAGATCTTAATCTTGATTGTGGGTTGCATGACCAGGAGGTCCGTATTAAGAGAAGGGTGTGTGGGTGTGTGTGTGTGTTTTCATTTTTATTTTTTTTTAATAATTGGTAAAAAACAGATAAAAAGAAAAGATAAATTTTCAATAAATCAAATGTTTTAATTGTATACGGCCAAAAATTCCAATTTCATCCTAAAAAAAGCCTCAATGATAATTAAGGATATTTCACCATTATAGACCAAGTTCTTGACCTAGACAGCTAGGGTTTGTTCATCATAGCAAACCCATCATAGTAGACTGATAGAAATAGAAATAAAAATATTATCAGACCATAACAAACAAAAAGAAAAAACAATATAGCATACCTCATGTGGGACATACTATGTCAATACCTTTTCTTTATGCAACTAGTACCTTGCTTAGAATCTCTAAAACACCACTGATGTGCTTCACAAACAAGCAATTCATGCAAAGAACTAGCAGGAACACAAATCTATTCTTTTTGAACAAATAACCATCTATCAAATAAAACTTACCAAAAGCCGAATGTCCACATGCATTATAAATCTTGATAAAGTCAGAATCATTATCATACAATTCCTTCACATATTCAAAGCCTAGCAATCTAGTATTCATGGTGTGTAAAAGAACATACCTGCGTGAAAGTGCATCAGCTACGATGTTCTCTTTGCCTGGCTTATACTTGATTACATAAAGAAAAGTTTCAATGAATTCAACCCATTTTGCATGTCTCATATTCAACTTACCTTGTCCTTTCAGATGTTTCAAAGATTCCTGATCCGAATGGATTACAAACTCTTTTGGCCACAAGTAATGCTGCCATGTCTCAAGTGCTCTTACCAATGCTTAGAGTTCTTTGTCGCAAATGGGATAGTTCAAGGTTGCTCCACTTAACTTCTCAATGAAATACGCAATAGGTCTCCGATCCTCCATCAAAACAGCACCTATTCCCATTCCAGATGCATCACATTCCATTTCAAATGCTTTCATAAAGTCAAGTAAAGCCAAAACAGGTGCAGAGCATAATTTCTCTTTCAAAAGAACAAAAGCCAATTCTTGTTCCTCCCCCCATTTAAACCTAAGTGACTTTTTAACAACTTCATTCAAGGGTGCAGCTATTGTACTAAAATCTTTCACAAAACACCTGTAAAAACTAGCTAACCCATGAAAACTTCTTACCTCACTACCGATTTGGGTGGAGGCCAATCTCGAATGACCTTAACTTTCTCCTCATCCATCTCGATACCCTGTGCAGTTACAACATAGCCAAGAAACACAATTTTCTCCATGCAAAAGGCACGCTTTTTAAGATTAGGATACAATTTCTCACTACGCAACACACTAAGTACATTATGCAAATGATCAAGATACTCAGTTAAGTTCTTGCTATAGATTAGAATGACATCAAAATACACAGCCACAAACTTACATATGAATGCACACAACACATGATTCATTAAATGCATAAACGTACTAGGTGAATTTGTAAGTCCAAACGGCATTACTAACCATTCATACAAACCATGCTTCGTCTTAAATGTTGTTTTTCACTCATTACCTTCTTTCATCCTAATCTGATGGTACCCACTTTTCAAGTCAATTTTAGAGAAAATACAGGATCCATGTAACATGTCATACAAACCATCTAACATGTCATCAAGCCTAGGAATGAGGTGTCTATACTTTACCATTATGTTGTTGATGGCTCGACAATCAACACACATCCTCCATGTTCCATCCTTCTTAGGATGAAAGAAAATCAACACACGGGCTTATACTCTCACGAATGTATCCCTTTTCCATAAGCTCATCAACTTGTCTTTGAAGCTCCTTCGTCTCCTCGAGATTGCTTCTATAGGCTGGTCGGTTAGGAATTGAAGCTCTGGGTAGAAAATCAATCTGATGCTCTATCCCTCTCAATGGTTGTAATCCGCTACGAGTATCGTCGGGGAACACATCATCAAACTCCTGCAACAAAGAAATAGCAACACTAGACACAATATGATCAAGATCATTACTATTAAAGGAAGCCTCTTTGTAAACAAGTAAAATCATTGGCTTGTTAGTGAAAAATGCAGATCTGACCTCACCCTCTCTAGCATAAAAATTGGGTTGTTTCTTTAGCTTTCCACACAATTCTCATCACCCTTCCTGACTTTCTTCACTCCTCTTGTCTTACCTCCACTCTCGGCCAGATTTGGGTGTTATGAGTAGTGGTCGAGATTTGTTTGGAGTGTTGTTGGCTGAATATTTGTTTGTGTTTTGATGGGTGGCTGAATGGGTTCTAGACGAATCTGATGGTCTTCTCTCCCCTTCTTCCTCACCTTGATTTTCTCTTTACTCCTCATTCTCACATTTTAGCTTGAGGTACAAGAGTGATGGTTTTACCATATTTTACAATACATCTATTTTTAACCCCATCATGAATTGCCTTCCTATCATATTGCCATGGTCTCCCCAACAAGAGGTGACTTGCTTGCATTGGTACCACGTCGCACAGAACTTCATCAACATATTTCCCAATCGAAAATGAAACCACAACCTGTTTAGTCACTTTCACTTCACCACTACATTCAGCCATTGCAATCTATATGGTTTAGCATGCTTAACAGTACACAAATTCAGTTTTCTTAACAAGGGTGGTACTACAAACAATAACACAGCTTCCACTATCTATAATTAAACCACACACCTTGCTTTGTACATAACAACGCGTATGGAAGATCTCCCTTTGTTGATTAGTTTCATCTTCCTTGACCTGAACAAGGTAGTGTTCGCCTTAAAACCAAGGACTCCTTAACCAGCAACGCTAACTCATCCCCATCATTATCCTCCAATGGTGGAATGCCTTCACAATCAGATGTGTCACTTTCAGATTTCATATCACCATTATCTCTAATCATCATGATTCTTTTGTTTGGACACTCTGAAGCATAATGTCCATGTCCTTGACACCTGAAACATTTAACATCACATGTATGTTTAGGTTGAGTTTCAGATTTACCTTTGGCACCAGTAGGGACATCAACTTGAGCCTTTGGTGGTTCAGTTCTAGAAAGAACAAAGGATTTCAGCCAGACAATACCTTCTCTCTTTAGATTCGGCTTCCAAGATGATGAAGAACCTGAATTAAACACTGGCCGAACATGTCCATTCCTAAGTTGTCTCTCCACCTTCGTAGCCATGTGAACCATGTTCTCTAGCTCCATATAATGTTGTAGCTCAACCACATTAGTAATGTCCTAATTCAACCCATTAAGAAATCTAGCCATGGTGGCTTCTTTATCCTCAACAACATTGGCCAAAATCATTGCTATCTCCATCTCTTTTGATATTCATCTACTGTCTTATAACCTTGATTCAGACCTTGGAGCTTCAAATATAAGTCTCTGTAATAGTGGTTTGGCACAAATCGTCTCCTCATTAAGACTTTCATCTCCCCCAAGTCTAAACGGGTCGCTCCCCATTCCTCCTCCTACTGATTACAATCTGATCCTACCAAATCAATGCACACTCCGTAAAATCAATTATCACCAATTTCACCTTTTTTTGTTCAGAATAGCTATGGTAATAAAAAAAATTCAATCTACCTTTTTCTCCCACTCTAAATAAGCCTTGGGATCGTTTTTACGTTGAAAGTTATGAATTTTTCAGTTTAATGGTGTCCAAGTCCCCATCCATATATCTTCATAATTCCCCATGTCACGGAAATTCACATTCCTCCTAGACATGCTCGGTCCAGACCTGATCCTTGGCCAGCAGATGCAAATTCATAGTCATCTTCACCCGCATCTTCGTTTTCATCAACAAACTCTTCAAAATCGTATCTGACATTCTGTATGGCCATACGGATCATATTTCCTCGGCGACCAGCCCCACTATTCTGTTGCTTTATCGAATTCACCTCATCTTTCAAATCCTTGTACGTCCAACAACTCGAGTTGTTGGCCTATGGCTCGCAATTGGAAAGCTATGTCAGCATTTTGTGTCGCTAATTCGTTGTTTTCAGACATTCTTTGAATCTGAAAAATTCGGTTCGTAGCACAAAATATATCCTCACACCTCTCGTGTATCACACAAAAACAAAATCAAGGTTTTTCACTCTAATAAGCTCACTATGCCTTTTACCTCACAATTTGCTTTCTTTTGGTTCTTTAGGAACTGAAATCAACAAATCAAGGTCAGTAGCCTTCGCAGCGCACTCTAATTATAATTTTCAAACTCAAGAATCAATAAATATACTGAAAAAAAACCAAAACAAAACTAAGATTATGATTTCGTGAGTAGCAATGCAAATTCGTACGAATTGTGGATGAAACAAAGACACAAAATAAAACAGAAGCGAATATTAGCGAAAACAATTACTTGACTCCTAGATAACCCAAATATAATAGAAACAAAAATATTTGGACAAAAATAAACAGTAAGTATCACGTTTTGAAACTTGACGCAAATCTAACCTGTTACGCAATGTTTACGTAACAGATTTGAAACCCAGACCAAATGACATCAAAATCACCTCAAATTCAATATTTAGTATTATAATACTAATAAAACAACAAAACTCAATTTATAGGTCATTCAATTATGTCTAAATATCCAAACCCCTTGTATGAACAATTTGTGGCAGAATTGAACCTCCAATTAAAACCTCCAGAAGACAATATTAAAATAAGCTCATATTTAATATATGGTGTCGGCAGAATTGAACTTCGAATTAAAATCTCAAGTAAACTATTTCAAAATAAGCCCAAATTTTACATATGATGCAATCTCATCCCTAATAGACAGAATATGAAGTTTCAATTGATTTGGAGGTGGTTTGCGTATGGTTCACCAAGAGTTGTGTTTCTGCGGCAGAATTGAACCTTGAATTAAAACCTCAAGTCAACTATATCAAAATAAGCCCAAATTTGACATATGATGCAATCTCATCCCCAATAAACAGAATATGAATTTTCAATATATTCGGAGGTGGTTTGCATATGGTTCACCAAGAGTTGTGTTTCTGCAGCAAAAATTAACTCATCCTCAAACTTTCATCTAATTTCTCTCTCTCTGTTTCTTTTTTTTTTTCGTTTTAATATATTGATATGATTTAGGATGAAATATAACCCTTTTTTTGCTTAGAGGAAGAAGACACAAAGAACAAGAAGATGGACGCAAACGCTGAAATACTTAAAGGAACACTAAAAAAACAAAAATAACAGAAGGATATGATCTTGTTTCAGAGCCTAGCTCTGATACCAACTGATGCGAACCTCGTGATCACGTGGTCACGCAACCCACAGTCAAGATTGAGATCTGATCCCGGAAAAGCCGAAATAGGTCTGATAGGAGTGTGACACAATGGAAACCTGCCCCAAGGCACCAACACTACTGGATTGAGTAGAATGACGCCACGAAGCCAGTTAATCTTCAATAAGTCAGATTCAGTTCGTTCAAGAACTGAAGAATGCAAGAATCACTCTCACACGTTAAAACTGAAAAATTCAGAAGTAATTATCATCAAAAGCTGCTGAAATTTTGGCTTCCATGAGTTTAAATAGTTCTTGAAAAGTAACCATAATGGACCCCTTATGTGGACTTATATGAGGTCCACTCAAAACTGACCCAAAAACCCTAAACTAAAAGGCCCATAACCTGATCCAAACAAGCCTTGGATCCTAGCTCAAAACAAAGTTTTAATTAAGCCCAAACATGTAAGAAAATAATAAAAATAGTTAATTTGTCATTAAATACCACTAGCTTTTCTTTCCTTGTGTAGCTAGCATGAGTACGGAATCCTTATAAGAAATGGATTCTGAAACATTAAAGATCTTAGTGGAATTAGGAAATTCCCAAAACCAGCTGCCACATCCTTATAGGAAAAGAATACTAACTAAATAGGAAGTCCACAAGTCAAATGGAAGTAAATAACAAAATTCATACAGCCTCTGTTGACCAGTATTGTGGTGCCTTTCGGAAGTCTTCTTGACCTGAAATTTTAACCCATAGTAGGAAAACATGTCTGGAGAGTCCACATAAAATTTTAGCCCGATCCAACAGTCGGATTGAGAATTATAACTATTGTTGTAAACCTGGATTGTTGCGCTTTTTACATCAAAATCTGAATCTGACCTTACTTGGGTCGTATCACAAGGCTGAACCATATCATTCCCTCCCTCTTTAAGAAGATTCGTCCTTGAATATTGAATAGGATTAGTAGCGACTTTTGTAGCCTCTTGTTTAAGCCTTCAGAATTTCCTTATTGCTAACACCTTTCTCCAACAACACTGTATAGGAGTAGTGACCGACAAGAATTTCAAATAAGTACGCCGTACTAACCACTTGCATACATACTTTTGAATGATAACCATAGCGGCTCTCCTTCGTCTTTCATTCTTTTGGCGTTGTACCTCTTTTCCCATGAAGCTTGAAGATCATAGAATAATCTTCTACACTTATCAACTTCTCATTTTAAAACCCTCAAACCATGGCTTAGTTTGTCGCATCGTTGATCTACAATCCTCCTTTGTTCCCTCTCCCATGGTGAACACAAATAGGGGAAAAAAAACAAGAAGAAGATGAAGACAAGAATAGAGTTTATAACAGAAAGAACACTGATTTAGACTCGAAATTACAAATCGCAAACGATATCAAAATAAGACCAGATTTTACACATGTTGTGATCTCACCCTCAATACACATAATATTGATGTTCAATTGATTCTGAGGTAATTTGCTTATGAACACTAAGAATAGTGTTTCTGCGGCAGAATTGAACCTCGAATTAAAACCTCAAGCAAACGATATCAAAATAATCCCAAATTTGAAAATCTCTTGGGCTAAATTTTAGTTGTTTGTATATTCGCATGCAATTCAATCTGTTTGTCGCTGATTCATAAAAACATAAGTTCCAAACAGTTACGCTGAACAAGGACAAAACTTATTGGTTCTAACTGCTTGTGCTTGAAATAATGGAAGGCCATCTTTGTTATTCCTTCACACTCTAAAATATATCATTTGTGGTCCCCATCTGAGCCTGAAATAGTTTTTCTTCGTAAGAACCCTGATTAGGATCACACCCCATACTAGGGGCAAATGACAATTCTGATGATCAATGGTTGATCTAAACTGGGATCACACCCCACATTGGAGTGCAAACAGAAATTTAAATATCAAAGGCCAAGAAAAGGTCATGAAAAAACAAAAGAGCTCGAGAAATTCAAAATGCTTGGGGGCATGCCCAAATGAAAAAGATAAAAATGACTATGTTAAAGGTCAAAACAAAATAATAATGCCCCACCAAAGCAATCAAAAAGGACAAATTGAAGAAACATGATGAAAGAAAAAAAGATTGAAAGACATAATGACAGTAATCCCGAGTTTTTAGAACCTTGAAACACTCTTTGAGCTTATAAATCATTTTCTTTCATAGCCAAAAGCTAGCCTATGTGCATTTAAAAGTCTTTTCTAATCAAGCAAGTAAGCAACTTGGACCAATAAATGACGTTTTCAAAATATAGAATTATGACATTCCAGACAAAACTACTTATAATTCATGCTGATAAAGTAAGTGCTGAAAATAAGAATTTTTTTTTAACAAAAGCTTGAGTTTTTACTCGAGCCTATTGCTTTGAAACCCAAAAAAAAAACAAAAAGTCACCTTATCATGTACCTTTACCAGACCAAACCATCCTTTTCCTAAAGATTAACACCCCTGGGAATTGAAGGAAATTCAAAAACAAGATTGTTTTAAGCTTATATCAGGTAAGTTTCTATTTTTTAAATGCAAAAAATTTCATTTGAGCCATGGATAATCCCAACTTTGAGCAAATATTTCTTTCTCAACCTATACCTTGTCAAATCATTAATAAAATATCTGGCATTGAATGATGTATTTTGGATCTTTAACCAAAGAAGTTTAAACTTTAAAAAAATACTTTCAAAATTTACATCTCTTGATTTCGTTGCAATTATTAGATTTGAATAGACATGATCTTTGAAATTTGAAAAGTTGATTCCGAAACAAAAAAAAAAGAAAAGCAACTTTCAAACAAAAGGTCATCGATCGAGCTTGTAAAATCCTAGACAAAAATAACTTTGACACTTTTTAATCATCCTTGAAAAGTTAAGCAGTTGGAGGCAATGCAGTGGATCCTGAAAAGGAAAACAAATAATATTCAGATCAGCTGGGGGGGAAAGTATAATGAAATGATGATTAACATCCAGGATGTGAATAACATTCAATAATGACAATTGCCTCTTGATGATAGATAGAATAACGAGCATGACCAGATCAGTTGAGGGTAATGTTGTTGCTCAAAGATAGTCTATGGTTTGATGAATTCCAGCAGCAGTTGAGAGTAACACTACACTTGAGGGTGCATATTAATGTTTAAAAAGCTTGGTTTACCCTTTGAAATATGGTTATCGCATGAGTACATTTGGATAAATATTGAAAGGATGCATGCTACCTAGATTGACTAGGGACAACCTTCTTTGAAGCCTATCAATTCAAGTTGCATTTCACTACATAGATGTGGGTGACAAAAGGAACATCTGTGATTATGATAATACATTTCTTTCCATTATATGATTAGACAGGCTGAGAGCATTTTATTGTGAAGAAAGTTGGGCATACAATGATGAGCCTTTGCTGTAAGCTATAATAAGTCATAGAAATGATCATACATATCTAGATGACTTAACGGTTCCATGAAGGTTGATGATACATATCCTTGAAGAATATGGTTCAACTGAAGGCAACTCTACGGCTAATTAACAATCCAGGATAAGGTCGACACCAGAAAACCTTTTGATAATTGTTGGTAGAATGCACACAGATGATCAAAAAGTAGTTTTTTAAAGAATCCATGAAGTTGAATGATTTGATAAAAACTCTTCCATGATAAAGCAAGCATCACCACACTTGAGGGCATGGTCAGACTTGATAAACAATAAAAGCAGTAATCATCATGGACAACCCATATTAGGTACTTACATTTGAGTGGAGGATTGGCATATGTTAAACTCGAATGAGATAGTGAATAAGAGGATGATACGGTTCAACCTTGTGATACAAACCAAGCAAGGTCAGATTCGGATTTTGGCATAAAAGTTTATACCGTTCAGTTTTACGCTATTAAGCATAACTTCAAATTCAACCGTTGGATCAAGCTGAAACTTTACCTGAAGATTTCAGAGGTGTTTGTCTATGTTGGGGTATAGTTTCAAGAGAATCCACCTTCGGAAAGGACTTGCAATATAGGTCCGAACAGGCTATATGAATTCTGTTATTTCCTTTCTTTTGACTCGTGGACTTCCTATTTGGCAAGGATCCTTTTCCTACAAGGATGTGGGAGCTTGTTTTGGGAATTTTCTAATTCCACAAGGATCTTTAATGAGCTGCAATATAATCTTTAAGTGTGGCAAGTATTCATTAATGTCTCAATAAGGGTCAATAGAGGCTGTACGAATTTTTGTTATTTACTTCCTTTGGACTTGTGGACTTCCTATTTAGCTAGGATTCTTTTCCTAAAAGGATGTGGCAGCTTATTTGGAAATATCCTAATTCTCTAAAGATCTTTAATGGGCTGCAATATAGTTTCCATGTGTGGCAAGGATTCATACATGTTTCAGAATCCTTTTCTTACAAGGATTCCTTATTCATCCTAGCAACAAAAAGGAAAGAAGACTTCATAATAAATTCTACCTTCAGATCAGATTTCCTAGTCTATTTAGGACTTCTTAATGGTGACAAATCTGATTCTAGCATATTTAGGATATTAATTTCGGATTTATTATTGTTACTATTATTTTCTTCTTAGTTTAGGGTTTATTTATATTATTTAGGTTTAATTGTAAGTGGGCATCATATAAGTCCACATAAGGGGTCCATTAGAGTTTATTTTAGTTTGGAGTCACTATAAATAAGGCATAAGCAGACATGTAAGGGAGACAATTCAGATTAATAAAACTTCTTGTTTGCTGCACTTTGTGTATGTGTGTGTTGGTGAGATAATCTCCCTTCCATGGTTCTCTAAAGAACTGAAAAACAACTTATCAAAGAACAACTATCTTCATGGCGTCATCCTTATACTTCTCGTTCGCGAATCAATATTCGTTGGGTGGGGGTCTCCGTTTCCAATAGTGTTGGTGCCTAGGTACAAGTTATCTTTGTGTCACACTCCTATCAAACCTGATTTACTT
>Ga0307517_10008419_pt1 | contig 14798 bp, 18 predicted proteins | sample 23_EM_MG_FD_194515 | JGI IMG/M metagenome (GOLD analysis project Ga0307517, IMG submission 194515) | Populus trichocarpa ectomycorrhiza microbial communities from riparian zone in the Pacific Northwest, United States - 23_EM | ecosystem: Host-associated > Plants > Roots > Unclassified | place... | reverse complement strand
AACATCAAGCCGCGGCGCTCGAAGCTCTTGGGTTGCGACGATCGGTGGTCGGCCATGCGCGCCTTTGGCGTGGGCGAGTAGGCCCCGTCAAGCCGAGTCAAAACTTAGGCACTTGCTTTGGTATTTTCACCAAATTAGTAAAGCATATGCTTAACGAATCGAACTTGCTAGATCGTGCTTTCCACGCACTCGCCGATCCGACCCGGCGCGCGATGGTCGAGCGGCTGGTCGGCCAGCCGATGACGGTCAGCGAACTGGCGGCGCCGTTCCAGATGTCGCTGCCGGCGGTGATGCAGCATTTGACCGTGCTCGAAACCGCCGGGCTGGTCCGCTCGCACAAGGCCGGGCGCGTCCGCACGTGCCGAATCGATCCGGTCGCGATGCGGCTGGTCGAGCATTGGATGCTCGACCGTCGCCGCGACTGGGAAAGCCGCTTCGACAAGCTCGACGATTATCTCAAGGCGATGGAAGGAAAAGCACCATGAACGACAAAACGATCATCCGCCCCGAGCCGCTCCAGCTCGACCGCCGGTTCGACGCACCGCGCGCGTTGGTGTTCAAGGCATGGAGCACCGCCGAGCATATCAAGAATTGGTTCAGCCCAGAAGGCATGACGACGCCCGAGGCGGTGGTCGAGTTTCACCCCGGCGGGCGGTTCGAGATTTGCATGGAGGCGCCCGAAGGCAAGCAATATTGGAGCAAAGGCAGCTTCATCGAGATCGCCGAGAACGAAAAGCTGGTGTGGGAAGCCGGCGGCCACGCCAACGAGGACGGCACATCGAGCTTCCACTGCGTTGCGACGATCACCTTCACCGACGATGGCGCCGGGACAGTGATGCATATCCACCAAGCCTACGAAGTCTATGACGACGACGGCGTCAAGGCGGTCGGCGGCGCACCGATCGGCTGGCACACGACGCTCGACAAGCTCGAGCGCGAAGTGGCGCGGATGAAGGGGTGATTTGGGCTTAGCCCCTCCCCTTCAGGGGAGGGGCTGTAAGTTATCGCCCGACCATATCCTCCGGTCGCACGACGCGGTCGAAGGTCGCTTCGTCGACCAGACCGAGATCGAGTCCGGCCTCCTTGAGAGTCATGTCCTTCTCATGGGCATGCTTGGCGATCTTGGCCGCATTGTCGTAGCCGATCTCGGGCGCGAGCGCGGTGACCAGCATCAGCGAGCGGTCGACCAGTTCGGCGATCCGGCGGCGATCCGGCTCGAGTCCTTCGACGCAGCGTTCGGCGAAGCTTTCCATCCCGACGCTCAGTAGATCAATCGAGCGCAGCACCGCGGCGCCAATCATCGGTTTGAACACGTTGAGCTCGAGATGCCCCTGCAGGCCGCCAACGGTCACCGCCTGGTGGTTGCCGATCACTTGCGCCGCGACCATCGTCAGCATCTCGCACTGGGTCGGATTGACCTTGCCCGGCATGATCGAGCTGCCTGGCTCGTTCGCCGGCAACGCCAGTTCGCCGATTCCCGAGCGCGGGCCGCTGCCGAGCAGGCGGATGTCGTTGGCGATCTTGGTCAGCGCGACCGCGAGCGTGTTGAGCGTGCCCGACAGGTGGACCAGCGGATCATTGGACGCGAGCGCCTCGAACGCATTTTCCGCGGGCATAAACGGATGTCCGGAGATTTCGACCAATGCCGCGCAGAACTCGCCGGCGAACCCATCGGGCGCGTTGAGGCCCGTCCCTACGGCGGTCCCGCCCTGCGCTAGCCGGTTGGTGCCGTTGACGATGCCAGGTTCGATCCGTCGCCCGCAGCGATAGACCTGGTTGGCATAGCCCGAAAATTCCTGCCCCAGCGTCAGCGGAGTCGCATCCTGCAAATGCGTGCGGCCGATCTTGACGATATCGTCCCACGCGCTCGCCTTCGTCTGAAGCGCATCCTTCAGCCGGTCGAGCGCCGGGAACAGCCGCTTGGTCACCGCCAGCGACGCGGCGATGTGCAGCGCGGTCGGGAAGCTGTCGTTGGACGACTGGCTCATGTTGACATGGTCGTTGGGATGGACCGGCGTCTTGCCGCCGCGCGTGCCCGCCAACATCTCATTGGCGCGGCCCGCGATCACTTCGTTAACGTTCATGTTCGACTGCGTGCCGCTGCCGGTCTGCCAGATGACGAGCGGGAATTGATCGTCGAGCTTGCTCGCGACGACCTCGGCGGCGGCCGCCTCGATCGCGTCGGCGAGGTCGGCAGGCAGACCGTGCCGCCGGTTCACCCGCGCCGCCGCCTGCTTCACCAGCGCCAGCGCGTGGACGATCGCAATCGGCATGCGCTCGGTCGCAGGGAACGGGAAGTTCTCGATCGAACGCTGCGTCTGCGCGCCCCAATAGGCGGCGGAGGGGACCTGGATCGGTCCGAGCGAGTCGGTTTCGGTGCGGGTTTCGGTCATGGCCAATAAATGGGGAAGGCCGTCACGGGAGTAAATCCCGCGACGTCAGACGGCGCTTCGCGCCGCTGGCCGGCCGTTCGCGTTGCTATCGCAACCGCCGCCTAGCTGACGCTACGCGGCTCGCTCCGGCCTACTTCTTCCGCTTGAAGTCCACGCTCACGACGTTCGACCCGTCATCGACACGCTCGACTGCGTCATTCTCGGCCTCTTCGTGCGGTTCCGGCCCTTCGGGTTCTTCCTGCGCCTGGAAACGCAATTCGAAATTGACCGCGGGATCGTGGAAGCCGGTGATCGCCGAATAGGGGATGTCGAGCTTCGACGGCACTTGGTTGAAGCTCAAGCCCACCGAAAACCGCTCGTCGTCCACCGTCAGGTCCCAATAGCGGTTCTGCAGGACGATCGTCATCTCGTCCGGAAACCGCTCGATCAGCCGTGCCGGAATGTCGACGCCGGGCGCTTGCGTCTTGAAGGTGATGTAGAAATGATGCTCGCCGGGCAGTCCGCCGCCCGCCGCGACCGACCCCAGCACGCGGCCGACCACGGCGCGCAACGCCTCCTGGACGATCTCGTCATAGGGAATCAGGCTGTCGGGCAATTGCTCGCTCATGCACCTTGGGTAGCCGATCAAGGCGAAGGGTCAAGATTGCATAGGCGCGCATCGGCGCTATGGGGAGCGGCATGCGCACCGCGACGATCAGCCGCAAGACGAGCGAAACCTCGATCGACGTCACCGTCAACCTCGACGGGACGGGCGCGTATCGGGTGTCGACGGGGATCGGTTTCTTCGACCATATGCTCGAACAATTGAGCCGCCACTCGCTGATCGATCTCACCGTCAACACGGTCGGCGACCTCCATATCGACCAGCATCACACGGTCGAGGATACCGGCCTCGCGATCGGCGAAGCGGTGGCGAAGGCGCTGGGAGAGAAGCGCGGCATCCGGCGTTACGCCGACGCGCTGTCGCCGATGGACGAGACGCTGACTCGCGTCGCGCTCGATATTTCGGGCCGCCCATTCCTCGTGTGGAAGACCGAATTCTCGCAGAAGCGCCTCGGCGAGATGGACACTGAGATGTTCGAGCACTTCTTTCACTCGTTCGCGCAGACCGCCGGGATCACGCTGCACATCGAGACGCTCTACGGGGCGAACAACCACCACATCGCCGAGGCCGCGTTCAAGGGACTGGCGCGGGCGCTGCGCGAGGCGGTCGAGATCGATCCGCGCAAGGCCGATGCGATCCCATCGACCAAGGGGACGCTTTGATCGTTGCTCTCATCGATTACGGCGCGGGCAATCTCCATTCGGTGGCCAACGCGCTGAAAGCGGCCGGCGCGCGTGACATTGCGGTGACCGACGATCCCGATGTGGTCGCGAAGGCAGATCGCATCGTGCTGCCCGGCGTGGGCGCGTTCGGGGCATGTGCCTCAGCATTGCGCGGTGTAGACGGGATGGTCGAGGCACTCGAGCAACGCGTACAGCGCGAGGGTGCACCGTTCCTCGGCATTTGCGTCGGCATGCAATTGATGGCCGATGCCGGCGAGGAAATGGGCGAACATCCCGGGCTCGGCTGGATCTCGGGCCGTGTGCGGCACCTGACGCTAGACGATCCAACCGCTAAGGTCCCGCATATGGGCTGGAACGACGTCCGCCCCTCCTCCCCTCACCCCCTGATCGAGCCGGGCGAAGCGTATTTCCTCCACTCCTTCGCGTTCGAAGGCGACGGCGTGGTTGCGACTACCGACCATTCCGGTCCGGTCGCCGCCGCGATCGCGCGCGACAATCTGGCGGGGGTGCAGTTCCACCCGGAAAAGAGCCAGCGCTACGGCCTCGACCTGCTCGCGCGTTTCCTGGAATGGCGACCATGAGCCTGATCGTCTTCCCGGCGATCGACCTGAAGGGCGGCCACGTCGTGCGGCTGTCCGAAGGCGACATGGATAGCGCGACGATCTACGGCAACGACCCGGTCGCGCAGGCGATGGCGTTCGCCGAGGCCGGCGCGAACTACCTCCACATGGTCGACCTCGACGGCGCGTTCGCCGGGCGGTCGGTCAACGGCGACGTGGTGCGCGCAGTGGTCGGTGCGTTCCCCGGTCATGTCCAGCTCGGCGGGGGCGTCCGCGATCGTGCAGCGATCGAGGGCTGGTTCGACGCGGGCGTCGCGCGGCTGGTGATCGGCACTGCGGCACTCAAAAACCCCGACCTGGTCCGCGAGGCGGCGCGCGATTTCCCCGGCGGGATCGTCGTCGCGGTCGACGCCAAGGATGGCATGGTCGCCACGCGCGGCTGGGCCGATGTATCCGATGTTGAGGTATACGATCTCGCGCGACGGTTCGAGGACGCCGGCGTGGCCGCCTTGCTGTTCACGGATGTCGGACGCGACGGATTGCTCAAGGGCTGCAACGTACCGGCCACGGTTGACCTCGCGCGGTCGGTCGATATCCCCGTCATCGCCAGCGGCGGGGTGAGCGGGATCGGCGACATCCACATGCTGGCATTGTATGCGAAGGACGGTATCGAGGGCGTCATCACGGGGCGCGCGCTGTATGATGGTCGTCTCGATCTCCCGACCGCGCTCGCGGTGGCGGCAGCGGCATGACGCGTATCGTCGTCGCGCTGATTCTGTTTGCGCTTGGCCTGTATTTCGCCAGCCAGACTCGCGACGGCTATCGAGACGGCAAGATGCCCCTGATGATATCCAGCCGGATCAGTCCGTTCGTCTTCGACCGCTTCCAGGTGCCGTCATGGTTCTGGGCGGCAACCGCGATCAACGTCATCGTCGCCGCAGCGATGGTCCTGGCTGGCATTCTCATCCTCGCGGCCGGCGTCCACCGATGACCGTGCGCGCACGCGTCATCCCGTGCCTCGACGTCGCGAACGGCCGCGTGGTGAAGGGCGTCAATTTTGTCGATCTGCGCGACGCCGGCGATCCGGTCGAGCAGGCGCAAGCCTATGATGCGGCAGGGGCGGACGAGCTTTGCTTCCTCGACATCACCGCCAGCCATGAGGCGCGCGGCACGATCCTCGACGTGGTGCGGCGGACTGCCGAGGTCTGTTTCATGCCGCTTACCGCGGGCGGCGGGGTACGGTCGGTCGACGATGCGCGCGCGTTGTTGCTGGCGGGGGCGGACAAGGTCGCGGTCAATTCGGCGGCGGTCGCGCGGCCTGAATTGGTCAGCGAGATGGCCGAGCGGTTCGGCAGCCAGTGTGTCGTCGCCTCGGTCGATGCGCGTCGGGTCGGCGATGGCTGGGAAGTGTTCACGCATGGCGGGCGCAAGCCGACCGGGATCGACGCGGTCGCGCACGCGCTGCGGCTCATTGAGCTCGGCGCAGGCGAGTTGTTGATCACCAGCATGGACCGCGACGGGACGCGCGACGGTTACGATCTGGCGCTGACCCGCACGATCGCCGACCAGGTGAGCGTGCCGGTGGTGGCGTCGGGCGGCGTCGGCGGGCTCGACGATCTTGTCGCCGGTATTCGCGACGGGCATGCGAGCGCGGTGCTCGCCGCCAGCATCTTCCATTTCGGCGAGGCGAGCATCGCCGACGCGCATCATGCATTGGCGGCGGCAGGGATTCCCGTGCGGACGCCGATAACCTGACCGTCACCCTGAACTCGTTTCAGGGTCCATGCGAGCTGACCTCCCCCAAACAAACGATTTGGGGAGCGGTTGTCGCATGGATGCTGAATCGAGTTCAGCATGACGGATCGTTAAGAGGCGCGGCATATACTACCCCAATGCGCTTCGCCCTGCCCTTGCTGTTGCTCGCCACCCCGGCGTTCGCGCAGGTGCCGCCGCATAGCGGGGTCGTCCATACACGCAACATGCCCGAACTATCGGACATCGCGCTGTTCGTGATGGCGGTCGGCGGCGTGTGGCTCGCCCGTCGGGCGCTGCGCAAGCGGTTCAAGCAGCCCGAGACCAACGCCGAGGATTGACGTTGCCGCGCGGTGCGGGCAGCGCTCCGTCATGGCCGACGACCCGCTCGATGCGCTCGACGCGCTGATCCGCTCCCGCAAGGGCAGCGACCCCGCGAGCTCGTACACCGCCCAATTGTTCGCCGACGGCCGCGCCCGGATCGCGCGCAAGGTCGGCGAGGAGGCGGTCGAGACGGTCGTCGCGGCACTGGGAACAGACACGAAGGCGCTCACCGCCGAAGCCGCCGACCTCGTATATCACCTGCTCGTCCTGCTTGCCGATGCGGGGTTATCGCTCGACGACGTCCGCGCCGAACTGGCGCGGCGCACCGGCGCGTCGGGCTTGACCGAAAAGGCGGCGCGGTGAGCCGACAGCATGCGACACCGCTGCTGATCGGCCCAGATAGCGTAACCGCACTTCAGCACTTGTCATTAGCCGCCGGCCCGGACCAAGTCAGTGAGGCAGACTTGCAGCGATTGTTGCACGCCCATCCCGCTTGTCTACCGATCAGCGAAATAGATTCGCTGTTCGCTAACCCGGTGCCGATGTGCATGGAGCTATCGATCGGGACAGGCGCGATCGACAATTTCATGCTCACCGCCTCCGGCCTGCCGGTGTTGGTCGAATGTAAATTGTGGCGCAATCCGGAAGCGCGCCGCGAAGTCGTTGGCCAGATTCTCGATTATGCCAGGCACCTGACGCGCTGGTCGGCGTCCGACGTTCAACGCGAAGTGGCACAGCGCGTGGGTGGCGTCGGCAATCCGATATTGCGTCTGCTGGCGGAGGCCGGCCATGCGGTGGACGAGATCGCTTTCAACGACGCGTTGACGCACAATTTGCGGCGCGGCCGTTTCCTCCTGCTAATCGTCGGCGACGGAATCCGCGAGGGTGTCGAGGCGATCACCGAGTATTTGCAGATCCACGCCGGCCTGCACTTTTCGCTCGGACTGATCGAGTTGCCGATCTACGTTGCGCCGGATGGACAGCGGCTGATCGTGCCGCGCATTCTGGCGCGCACCCAGTTAATCACACGAACAGTGATCGCCGCTCCTGAAGGCCACTTCGTCCGCGACCAGGAAGCGACCCCCGACGAATTGATCGAAGATGATGATCCGCTCAGTCGCATTACTTTCTGGACCGAATACGTTTCGGGGCTGCATCTCGACGATCCCGAGCAGCCGAAACCGCGTCCAGGGCGGCAAGGCTATGTCAACGTCATGCTGCCGGTCCCCGGCGGCAATTGCTGGTTGACCGTGTTTCGCAGCGAAGCGCGGTGGAAGGTCGGCATCTACCTGTCATACTCTCGCGACACGATCGGAGCACGCGTTGTTGAACGCGTCGTCGAAGACTGGCCGACGATCTTGGAGGAGCTTAACGGGGCCGTCTTTATCGAGACCGATAAACTAGGCCGCCGCTTGATTCAGGACAGCATGCAGACGGGTTCTTGGCTGATTGCCGCGGAAAAGGAAAAGGCGATCGTGTGGATGCGGCGAAGAACAAATGATTTTGTCAATGTGCTCAGACCGCGCATCAAAATCGCGCTCGCGGAAATGGAAAAGGAATCCTGATGCCGATCGACGCGACCAGGCCTTACGACGACCAGAACATCTTCGCGAAGATCCTGCGCGGCGAGATTCCGTCGAAGCGCGTCCATGAGGACGAATGGGCGATTGCGTTTCACGACATCGCTCCGCTCGCGCCGATCCACATCCTGGTTATTCCGACCGGGCCGTATGTGTCGTGGGACGACTTCAGCGCGCGCGCATCGGCCGAGGAGATCGCGGGCTTCGTCCGTGCGGTCGGCAAGGTGGCGCGCGATCTCGGCCTCGTTGCGCCCGGCTATCGCCTGCTCGCCAATGTCGGGCAGAACAGCGGGCAGGAAGTGCCGCATCTCCACGTCCACCTGTTCGGCGGCATAGCATTGGGGCCGATGCTGGCACGTTAGGGGATTGCCTACCCCGCGTTTGTGGTTAGGCTCCGCCGCAATCAGAAATCCGAGGGGTCCTGTTTGATGATTTTCGACCGTATCAAGCCACTCGACGCGATCCTCGCGACCGCCGAGAAAAAGGGCCTTCACCGAACGCTCGGCCCGTTCCAGCTCACTATGCTGGGGATCGGCGCCGTGATCGGCACTGGTATCTTCGTGCTGACGTCCGAAGCAGCGCAGAAGGCGGGGCCGGGCATGCTGCTGAGCTTCGTCGTGGCGGGCTTCGTCTGCGCGGTCGCCGCGCTTTGTTACTCCGAACTCGCGTCGATGGTCCCGGTGTCGGGATCGGCCTATACCTACACCTATGCGGTGACGGGCGAATTGCTGGCCTGGATGGTCGGCTGGGCGTTGATTCTCGAATATGCGGTCGGCGCCAGCGCGGTCGCGGTGGGCTGGTCGAACCACCTTGTCGGCGCGCTCGACAGCGCGGGATTCCACATACCCAACGCGCTCAGAAACGCCGACGCGCTGATGGCGCATGCCGCGGTTGCGTTCGGCTCAACCCCGAATGCCGATCTCCAGACGGCGATGACAACGGGCGGATGGATCAACGTTCCCGCCATCGTGGTCGTCGGCTTCGTCACCTGGCTGCTGGTGATCGGCACGACCGAGAGCGCGCGCGTCAACGCCATCCTGGTGGCGATAAAGATCCTCGCGCTGACCACGTTCTGCATCCTGACCCTCCCGGTGCTCAACGGCGCACACTTCGGCGGGGTCAACGAGCCGTTCCTGCCCACCGGGACGACCGGCGTGCTGGGCGCCGCGGCGTCGATCTTCTTCGCCTATGTCGGCTTCGACGCGGTGTCGACCGCGGCCGAAGAGACCAAGAACCCGCAGCGCAACGTGCCGATCGGGCTGATCGGGTCGCTCGGCATCTGCACGATCTTCTACCTGCTCGTTGCCTCCGGGGCGATCGGGGCGATCGGGGCGCAACCGGTGATGGGCGCCAACGGGCTGCCGCTCAATCCGGGTTCGCCCGAGCTCGCCGGCCGTTGCGCCAGCATCATCGCCAGCGGCATGATGGAGCCGATCGTCTGCTCTAAGGAAGCGTTGGTCCACGTGCTGACGGTGATCAACTGGCCGACGATCGGCCGCCTGGTCGGGCTTGCTGCGGTGATTGCACTGCCGTCGGTCGTGCTGATGATGATGTTCGGCCAGACCCGCGTGTTCTTCACGATGGCGCGCGACGGCTTGTTGCCGGAGAAGCTCGCGTCGATCCATCCGAAGTATCGCACGCCACACGTGGTCACGATCGTGACAGGGATCGCGGCGGCGTTCGCGGCGGCGATGCTGCCGGTCGGCAAGCTGGCCGATTACTCCAACGCCGGCACCTTGTTCGCGTTCTTCATGGTCGCGATTTCGGTCATGGTGCTGCGCAAGACCGATCCGACCCGAGTCCGGCCGTTCCGCACGCCGGCGGTGTGGATCGTCGCGCCGCTGGCGATCATCGGCTGCCTCGGGCTGTATATCTCGCTGCCGCTGACCGCGATCCTGGTTTTGCCGGGCTGGGGCGCGATAGGGCTGCTGATCTACTTCTTCTACAGCCGCAGCCGCAGCCATGTCGGCCGCGGGATCATCGACGTGGTCGACGATCCAGCGATGATCCCGGAGACGTCCCGACCGCTCGACTGAATGGCGATAACGCAAACAAAAGGGCCGGGGATCGCTCCCCGGCCCTTTTTTTGTGTGACGCTGATCAGCGGAGCTTGTCGGCGACCAGCTTCTTGATGTCGGCGACCGGGCGCGGGCCGATGTGGCTGATGCATTCGGCGGCGCAGATCGCGCCCATGCGCAGGCTGGTTTCAAGATCGCATCCCTGCGCCTGACCCGCCAGGAACCCGGCGGCGAACAGGTCGCCCGCGCCGGTGGTGTCGACCACGTCATCGACCGGCTCGGCGCGGATGCGGGCATGCTCGCCGCCCTTGTGCGCTTCTGCGCCCGCCGCGCCGTGGGTGCAGACCAGCAGAGGCACGCGCGCCGACAATGCCGCGACAGCCGCCTTGATGTCTTCGTCCTGCATCATCGCGCGGACTTCGTTGTCGTTAGCGAACAGCACGTCGATCTGGCCCGCGTCGATCAGCTCGAAGAATTCGGCGCGATGCCCCTCGACCACAAAGGTGTCGGACAAGGTCAGCGCGACCTTGCGCCCCGCGCCGCGCGCCATCGCGATCGCGCGCTTCATCGCGTCGCGCGATTGGTCGGCGTTCCACAGATAGCCTTCGAGATAGAGGATTGCGCCTGCCTCGATCGTCGCCTGATCGACCGCGGCTTCGGGCAGGAATTGCGCCGCGCCGAGGAAGGTGTTCATCGTCCGCTGGCCGTCGGGCGTGATCAGCACGAGGCATCGCCCGGTCGGATCGCCGCCGGCCGCAGCGGGGGTCTCGAAATGCACGCCGAGCGCCTGGACGTCGTGCGCGAAGACCTTGCCCAACTGGTCGTCGGCGACCTGGCCGATGAACCCGGTGGCATGGCCCAAGGCAGCGAGACCAGCGATCGTGTTGGCGGCCGACCCGCCCGAGACCTCGCGCCCCGGCCCCATCCGAGAGTATAGCGCGTCCGCCGCGGCAGAATCGAAGATCAGCTTCATTGACCCTTTGGTCATCCCCTCGGCGACAATGAATTCTTCGGTCGCCTGGGAAAGGATATCGACGATCGCGTTGCCGATCGCGACGACGTCATAGGTCGGGCTGGTCAAGATGAGTCTCCGGGAAAATGGTTGGCCGCGCCCTACCCGCGCCGCTACAGCCGCGCAACGATGATCCGTGCGTTCTTCCTGTCGCTCGGCGATCTGACCGATCCCGCGATCCTGCGCGTATTCGCGAAGACGATCGTGCTGACGCTCGCCGTATTCCTTTTACTCGGCGCGGGATTGTGGTTCGCGACGCGGTGGCTGGTGATCGAACAGCTCGGCTGGGATGAGACCTCGGGCGACCTAGCGGCGATCAGCGGTTTCCTGGCGATGTTGCTGTTCGGCTGGGTGTTGTTCCGGGCGATCGCGGTAGCGGTGATCTGGCTGTTCGGCGACGAGATCGTGATGGCGGTCGAGCGGCGGCATTACCCGCAAGCCCTGGCGAGCGCACATCACGTGCCGGTCGCGCGGTCGCTGGCGCTCGGGCTGCGATCGGCGGCGCGCGCGATGCTGGTCAACATCGTGCTGGCGCCGGTCTATGTCGTCCTGCTGGTGACGGGATTCGGCACGCCGTTGCTGTTCTACGCCGCCAATGGCTGGCTGCTCGGCGCCGATCTGGGCGAGATGGTCGCCACGCGGCATCTGTCGACCGCCGAGATGAAGCAATGGGGGCGCGACACGCGTTGGAAACGATGGGATTTAGGCGTGATCGTCGCGGCTTTGATGAGTGTGCCAATCGTCAATCTGGTCGCCCCTGTACTCGGCGCGGCGATGGCGACGCACCAATTCCATGGGAGACGGCGATGATGCGGGCGATGGTTTTCGGCGGCGTGCTGCTGCTGGCGGGGTGCGGGGAGGCAACGCCGCGCCCGGTCGTCGCACCGCCGCCGGTGACGCGGCCGATCTCGACAACCGGGCTTGAGCGCGTCATGGGGCAGAACGCCGCGGAGTTGACTCGCACGTTCGGCGCGCCCGACGCCGACGTCCGCGAAGGCAGCGCGCGCAAGCTCCAGTTCAAGGGGCCGATCTGTGTGCTCGACACGTATCTCTACCCGGCCAAAAGCGGTGGCGAGCCGACCGTCACCTATGTCGACACGCGCCAGCCCGACGGCAGGCCGATCGACCGCGCGAGTTGCGTCGCGGCTTTGGCCCGGCGGGGTGGCGGCAAATGAAAGGTTAGGCGAAAGTTAGGCCAAAACGCCGCCCCGCGACGTCGGGATCGGATCAAATTTCGCCAGCGATGTCAAAGAGCTGATGCGGTCTGACGGATCAATTCCAACATTGCCAGTTTTTTTAGCGCGCGCCCAGTCGATCCAGCGCCCAACCCGCAGCATCACGCACGACGTCGGATGGATCATCGCGCAACGCCTCGAGTGCCGGCGCGAGCGCAGCGTCGGCACTGTTGCCGGCCGCATACGCCGCATTCCGCACCATCCGATCGCGCCCGATCCGCTTGATCGGCGACCCCGCGAACACCTGGCGGAAACCGGCATTGTCGAGCGCAAGTAAATCGGCGAGGCGCGGTGCGGTCAGTTCGGCGCGCGGCAGGAAGGCGCGGTTCGCGGCGGCGGCGCTGGCGAACTTGTTCCACGGACAGACCGCGAGGCAGTCGTCGCACCCATAGATCCGGTTGCCGAGCGCGGCGCGGAATTCCTCGGGCACCGGCCCCTTATGCTCGATCGTCAGATACGAGATGCAGCGCCGTGCATCGAGCCGATACGGTGCCGGAAAAGCATCGGTCGGGCACGCCCGTTGGCACGCGTCGCACGACCCGCATGTATCGACGCCGCGCGTGTCGGGCGCGAGATCGAGCGTGGTGTAGATCGCGCCGAGGAACAGCCAGCTGCCATGCTCGCGGCTGACAAGATTGGTGTGCTTGCCCTGCCACCCTAGCCCGGCCGCTTCGGACAGCGGCTTTTCCATCACCGGCGCGGTGTCCACGAACACCTTGAGGTCGCTGCCCGGCGCTTCGGCAACGATCCACCGCGCCAGCGCCTTGAGTGCGCGCTTGACGACGTCGTGATAGTCGCCGCCCTGCGCGTAGACCGAGATGCGCCCCCGGTCCCCCTCGCCGGCCAGCGCGAGCGGATCGCGGCCGGGCGCGTAACTCATCCCCAGCGCGATCACGCTCCTCACGTCGGGCCACAATCCGGTCGGGGCCGCGCGATGATGCGCGCGCTCCTCCATCCAGATCATCTCCCCATGCCGCCCCTTGTCGAGCCATTGCCGCAACCGCTCGCCCGCCAGCGGCGCCGCGTCGGCGCGCGCGATCCCAATGTCGGCGAAACCCAGCGTTAACGCCTCCGCCCGCAACCGCTCCTCGAATGGCCTTTCGTGATCCACCCCGCACCGCTACCACGATAAGCCAGAACGAAGGGATAGGTTGCGTGTCACAATCTCTGGCCGTCACGGCGAACGGCCTGGTTAAGGTGTTCGGTGGGCGGCGCGTGGTCGACGGGATCGACCTGGCGGTGCCGGCGGGCATGATTTACGGCGTGCTCGGCCCCAATGGTGCCGGCAAAACCACAACGCTCCGCATGCTGCTCGGCATCATCGAGCCCGACGACGGCGAGCGCACATTGCTCGGCCATAGTCGCCCGCGCGAGGCGAGCGACCAGGTCGGCTATTTGCCCGAGGAGCGCGGTCTCTATCCGGCGATGAAGGCGCGCGAGGCGATCGCTTTCATGGGCGCACTGAGGGGTTTGCCGTGGGGTGTCGGGCGCAAGCGCGCGGTCGAGCTGATGGAGAATGCCGGGCTCGGCTACGCGGTCGACACCAAGATCCGCAAACTGTCGAAGGGCATGGCGCAGCTCGTCCAGTTGCTCGGGTCGGTGGTGCATCAGCCCGACCTGCTGGTGCTCGACGAGCCGTTTTCGGGGCTCGATCCGGTCAACCAGGAAAATCTGGAAAAGCTGATCCGCGGCGAGCAGGCGCGCGGCGCGACGGTGCTGTTTTCGACCCACGTCATGGCGCATGCCGAGCGGCTGTGCGACCGGCTGGCGATCATCGCCGGTGGCAAGCGCCGGTTCGAGGGAACGGTAAACGATGCCCGCGGCAAGCTGCCGATGCAGGCGCATTACACGCCGGAGCGCGACGATCCGTCGATCGCGAGCATCCTGCCCGCCGACGCGCGGCACAACGGGCATGAATGGGTGTTCCCGGTGCCCGATGGCGGGATCGAGGACATGCTACGGCTGCTGACCCAGTCCGGTCATGGCGTGACCGGGCTGTCGATCGCGCGGCCGGGACTGCACGACGCGTTCGTCAAGATCGTCGGCGCCGACGCGCTCGCCGAAGCCGAAGCGGAGGCGCTGTAATGGCCGCCGGTTCGCTTCGCCGCTCGATCCGCCAGTCGCTCACCGTGGCGCGACGCGACTTCATCGCGACGGTGTTCACCCCGACCTTCCTGATCTTCCTGCTCTCCCCGCTCCTCACCATCGCGTTCGGCGCGGCGGGCGGGGTCGGCGCATCGCAGATGACGCGGAGTGTGATCGACCGCAGCAAGCTGGTCGTGCTCACCGCGCCCGATCGCACCGCTGCCATCCAAACAGTCGATGCGCAGTTACGCACCGTGTTCGATCGCGGCGACGTGCCGCCGCCGGTCGAGTTCAAGCTACCCGAAGCAAATCCCGAGGCACAGGCGCGCAAGTTGATCGGTAGCCGCGAGGGCGATGTCGATGCGGTGCTCTTTGGCCCGCTCGACGCGCCGCATATCCTCTATGGCAACGGTGCGGCCAGCGAGGCGAACTATCTCGCGACGCTCGCCGACCAGGTGTTGCGCGCCGATCGCATTGGATCGACCGCGCCGCTCAGCACGCCGGTGAAGGTGCGGATCGCACAGACGCAGGTGACGGTGTCCGGGCACAGCA
>Ga0307517_10008418_pt1 | contig 14798 bp, 13 predicted proteins | sample 23_EM_MG_FD_194515 | JGI IMG/M metagenome (GOLD analysis project Ga0307517, IMG submission 194515) | Populus trichocarpa ectomycorrhiza microbial communities from riparian zone in the Pacific Northwest, United States - 23_EM | ecosystem: Host-associated > Plants > Roots > Unclassified | place... | reverse complement strand
AACCCAAAATGTTCCCGATGATAGTTGTTCGGGTTTTTGGATGACATTTCGGTGGGTCGTATCGCTCCTCCGAGTCATAAATAGCGCTAGAGGTGATTTCGTGATAGAGGTAATGGATGGCTATAAAGAATTCAAATAATGGTTAGCATGACACAAGAACAAGAAAGTTGTTACGATGCACCATTCAATCCCTTCGAAGAATTATCTATGAAACTTCCACCCGCGACAGTGATATTACTAGCATGGTCAAACATAGGCACCACGGAGCCCCTCTACATGGACCCGGAGCCCTACGTCGGCGACGACTATAAACTGGTCGTCAGTTCGAAGGACAGGTGGAAGGTGTTGGGCGTCAGAAGCAACGTGGAAATTTCGGTTACACTACCACCGCGGGCCGTGATGCCTGCTCGCTGTCAACTGTCATTCCGAGTTCAATTCTTGGGAAGAATTTATAATACTTAGACCACAGAGGCTGGTCGATGTCACTTCGTTTCAAAACCAGGGTGTATTCTGAGAACACGAGCAACAAACAGGAAAGTTGAATGCTGACGCTTAGCCCTTAACCCCAACGAGTCTTTTGCCGTTCTCTTGCAATAGGTGCTCCCCCACTTCCCGTACCATAAGGCTGAAATCGACTCTTCTTCGCTGGCGGTGCTGATGCTCTTTCCTTTGAGCTCGAAAAGTCGATATGGGATCGCTTGCCGGATGCCTGAGCTGCAGCCTGTCTCTCCGAACGTTCCTTCTGCGCATCGGCTTTGAATTGGCGGACCCACGAGTTGCAGCCCACAGGATTGGAACAAATTTTGGCCAAGCGTGTAAAACAAAAAAAAAGAGGTGGGAAGGACGTCGAGGTAGCGTTGGCAATGCGAAGCATGAAAGTGGTGACAACAGCGCAGAGACACAAGTATTCCAGAGCAACAGTGGAGGGGAAGCGAGCGCAAAGGCAAACAGAATGGCATGAACGGGATTCCGGAGAACAGTAAAAGTCGGACATACCAATTTGGTCCGCAAACCAGTCTTTTTTGACATCATTCGGATCCCACATATCTCCTGGGAAGTTCGTCGACCGCTCGTCGACGTCCACAAACTCGACGAGTTTGGTATACAGGTGAGGGTTACGAAACGACCGGTTGGACATCAGAGAATCGTTGAAGTGCTTCGGATTCACGGGATCTCGTTTCAGAGCCGAGAACTGAGCAAGTTTAGCCTGGATTAATACCCATTCGTGAAAAGGCGTTTTGTGTGGATCAAGAAAGGAAAGATGACCTGCAACGCGGGATCACAAGGTTCTGCCGATTCGGGGGGTATACCCCAATCCTCAGTACCTTCTATAGGAGGAGGCAGGAGGAGGGCTCGTATCTGGGACATTTCATCTGGAGGCTCATCATCTGGGGGATCGGCTTGACCAGAAGTCGTAGCGTGCTTTGGCGAAAGGTTATCCTGAGGCGCAGACGGCCCAGCAGCCGGAGACGCTTCTTCTCGTAAAAGATCGTCTGAGATATGCGAGCGTGGATGAAGGTTTTTGTAGTTGCTAGTTGGGCGCTTGATGATAACTTGAGCCTTGGGTACTCGACGCCCTGCTGCTATGGGTGAAAAAACGTCAAATAAAGGAAATTTGGCAAGAAAAAGAGACGCCACACACTTTCCAGAACGCTCTTAAGACCAGTCTTTGATGGTTTATCCTATCCGACGCGGAAATAATGCCAGCGAAAGGGAAACTATTGTACGAAAGGACGACGACGAAGGATCTCACATTCGTGTTCTGTTGAGCACCATTCAAAGTGGATGGTCCGGCTTCTGGGTCAGAATCATAGTCACAGGCTAATAGCCCTATAAGTTGTATAAAAAAAATCAAAATTTTGCATGAGATAGTAAAAGGGACATACCATTCATGCTGTGCTCGATGTTGGGGATGGTGGTGGTAAGAATTGAAGGACGTGTTGGAACTCCGACGCCATGCTCTTTCTCTCCGTCCTTCATCTTCTCCTTTGTTTTTCAAGCTGGGCTTGGGGTGTATATTCCCTCGATACCCAGGAGCATATCGTTCGAAATTTCTTTGAGAAAAATGGATCGCCGATAGGCGAAAGTGGTTCAGCACACACCAACAATTGGGCCGTCCTAGTTTGCTCGTCAAGATATTGGTTCAATTACCGGGTACGTTGCAACTTGTGTCATCGTTTAACTGGGCACTCACGATCGTTTCAGCATATGGCTAACGCTTTGGGAATGTATGTCGTGTTGAATCCCGTCCTGAGCAGCCATCTCATCCTGGAATAATAGGTACCGCACGGTCAAACGTCTGGGCATCCCAGACTCCAATATTATCCTCATGCTGGCCGATGACGCATCCTGCAACTCGCGCAACAAGTTCCCTGGAAGTGTTTATGCCAATCCTGGGCGACATCTTGACCTATATGGCGACAATATTGAAGTTGACTATCGCGGTTATGAAGTTACGGTAGAGAATTTCATTCGGGTTTTAACTGGTACGTGTCCTCGTTATAAGTTGTGCTTCGCACTGTTCATATTTCTTGCAGGTCGAATGGATCCTTCCGTCCCGCGCTCGAAGCGTCTGCTGAGCGACGAAAGGTCCAACATATTCGTTTATATGACGGGCCACGGCGGAAATGAATTTCTCAAATTCCAAGATAATGAGGAAATAAGCGCGTTCGACATCGCAGATGCATTTGAGCAAATGTACCAGAAGAAGAGGTTCATTTTCTCGTAATTATGTAACTTGTCCTCGACTAAACCCCTTTATTACACACACAGATACAACGAAATTTTCTTTATGATCGATACTTGCCAAGCCAATACTATGTATTCGAAGCTCTACTCGCCCAATATTTTGGCAACCGGGTCATCAAACCTCGGCGAGAACTCCTATTCTGTAAGCCACCACCAATACATTGCACCCATACTCTAACCCTTTCCCTCAGCACGCCAACGACAACGACATCGGTGTCGCCGTAATCGACGCCTTCACACACTACGTGCTAGAATTCATGGAAAAGATCAATAAAACCAGTCAAGTTTCGATGCAAGAACTTGTAATGCCCTTTTATCGCCTTTCGAACCTTACCTGACCATAACCCGAACCCTAGCTTAGCTCAGTCGACGTGACGAAGATAAACTCACATCCGGGAGTCCGCACCGATCTCTTCAAACGATCCTTGGACAAAACACGCATTACCGATTTTTTCGGCGGTGTAGCTCAAGTTGAAATTGTGCCGTCGCTTGACATCGCCGCCATGACTACCGTGGACGAGATATCTCACTCCAATTCTGATTCGGGGAAGGGGAAGGGCAAGGATGACAACCAAAACCAGGAACCCACGCAGTTGCGTTCTGATGTGCCTTCAGATCCTACGGCACCGAAAGAGCCATCAATCACATCGCCCTCGATATTGGTAAGGCTCTTGAACTGGACGGGCCAGAAGGAGTGGAAGAACGCACGTGCCTGGGCGTCTGTGACCGTTCTTGGCTTGCTCGTCTCATGGGCTGGCTCAAAACATTGATTAATGCGTGGACAGGTCGAACGGACTTGGGCTGTGGATGTACGTGTAATTTATATATTTCCTTAAATAATCAAAGCCTTAGATCTCTATGTTTCGTCATCCTTTGGAGTGGGATATGAGCCGATTTCTTGGGCCAGGCCTGAGGCAAACCTGATAGATCGTTAGTTGACGTCGGCGTTCGGAGCGATCCCCGCCGTTGCATAGGTCATGCATGTCTTTGATATCGTCTGTGACTTGATATGCTTGACAGCCACGTTTCTACACCTCCAGGTTACCCTAGGTTGCGATATGCCTTTCCCAGAACGCCACAGATGGTGGGGATGTCGTCTCGGGATCGGCTAGGCAGAGCGACATGAATCTTACAGCTGTCAAGCCATCCCCACGTTCATTGGGAACACATCAAGAACCTGTTTCACCAAAATACTTATGGATAGGTTTATACCAAGAAATATTTTCGCTGAGATCTTTCAAAAAACGTCAAACTGAAATATTTTTATTCAGGGAAGTCCTCTGCTCTGCCGCTCTGTACAATTGGAGAGCCGGTTTTCATAACCCGCTCGTGGGGGGATGGGATATACTGATCGGTGTTCGAGCGGGCGTTGGTAATATGGAGCAGAGTACTCCCTCCATTCCGAGCTTATTGATGGGCGCTAATTATACACCATTGATGAGTTGACATTACCACTCACTTGGCGTGATTCCTTCGTTCGGTCACGGCTGTGCTTAGAGTCACTTACCAAGGTTATTATCCTAAACGGCTATCACCGATTTTTTTATTAATTCATTCGGCGGAGGTAGTATTTTGTGCGTTCATGAAATCATTTTGCTTAGGATCTTGCTGTAGGTACATGAAAAACTTTCATTAATCTGGCGACGAATTTGAGGGCATTATCCGGAATGCATAGTGACTAGTGTGGGCTGAATACTACTCGACTTGAAGAAGAAGAACGATTCTGGGCTGCAAGGTGGGAACATCGTGCTCCATCGCACGGGTGGTGCCTTGCTTCTCGTCATCAAATTTGGACTGGATATGTTTGGAAAAGTATCTCTTGCATGCAATCCCGGATCTTGTACAATTCTCTGAACACCCTCCTTTTCTCCTAGCACTTGGTGCGTAGTATATTTAATAGTGGCCTGGACGATTACATACATACCTCCAGTTAATTTCATTTCTATCAGGGTCGAAATTAATCATCTAGTCTCCCAGGATTATGAAGCGAAACTGCTTGGATTAATCCACAACACGCCTGTACAATGCCCCTTTAAATGCGCTGAATCACGAAAAGTAACTCCTTGTGAAATCGCTACACACTTGAGTATGTAGTCTGGACTCACTAGTTAACTAAGCGGATTGCTGCCCTGAAATCCAACCCAAAGAAAGACAAAATATAAAAAGGCTGGTAAGAGAGATGCCACAACTCGTGGGGGTTTCATTGGAGTTAATGTTTTTCTTCTATGTTGAATTAGTTAATGATAGCCACAAAGAACAACAAATTCGGATACGAAAAAAGATAGAACACTTGACGAGCATCAATGTTTGGATGATATACATGTTCAGTTCAGAATAATTAGATTGCACCGACAACGCCACATTGTATTGGACCTAGTCACGAAGGTTACACTATCCAACGTACAGGTCGTTGCAGTGGAGATCACGAAGGATCCGTGAGGCAGCCGTGATCTGCTTCTCCCGACGCGGACCTAGGAAAATGCGGGCGAGGACATGCATACAGTCACCCTCCCCCCGTCCTTGGAATTGTTGTTTGGGGAACTGTTGTGTGGGAGGAAGTCCCGTGAGTGGAATAGACCAGGTCCTCCGTCGGAAAGCGGCTGGATAGCTCGTTCACGTACTCAAGTCCACAGAATTCTAATATGTCGCGGTACTTAGCAGTCGGGGTACTCCTTGATGCTCGACAATGCGTCTGGAGAGTTCCAAGGGTAAGGCATGTTCCGGTTGTTGTAGGGTCCGCCGGTGACAGCGCCGAGCATCTTGCTTGTGTATGAGTGCATCTCGTCGAGAATTACGAGCGGTCTGGTCGAGTTCGGTGAAGGACATGCCATCGATAACGGCACGGAGAGGCACACTTGGGCATTCCTCCATGAAGAAATATCAGACGCCTTCCTTCCAGTGTCAGGGATAGACGACGACATTGATGAAGGGGACGTGGTGCAAAACGCGCAGCGTACAGACGGAAAGCCGTCCATGGACGAACTGCAGCGCGGGGACTTCAGCGTCGTGGTCCGTCCGAACCGAACTTGACAAGAACGCCGGGGGGGAAATCTAGAGATGAATTTGTCTCCACCACGGTGAGAATTTTCAGGTCCGAAATATCCTTTACGCCTGGTGACCAACGCGGAACCACATCCGAGGGGCCTGAGTCGACGAGGAACTGACAAGGGCTTGCCATCGCAGTTGGCACTGTGCCTGGAAGCGGGCTAAAACCAAGCGGTGGGTCTTGAAGTTAACGAAACAGATACGAGCAGCCGGTTAGAATAAGGACCAGTGTGAACTAAAATACGACTTGAAGAATGAGCAAAGAATGAGTCTGGACGAAATCACAAAATGCGGCGTTTGATCGAATTTGATGATTTGATTGGCGGTAAATGCTCCCGAATTGGCCAAAACCATTATCGGAGGATTGCTCGACTCAAGAGTCAACACCATGCGGAACTTGAATTCACCCAATTGTCTTTTTTTCCTTCTTCTTCAAGTATAAATCTTCAAAGCGCTGATACTCAAAAGTTGTTGAGGGCCAGCGATAAGTCACAACTCAATTGACCGAAGTGTAACGTGTATAGAAATACATAAAAACTTCGGCCTTACTCTATTGATATATTACATTAGTGACATATTGCCATTTGGCTCCGTTTTTTCTCTTGGAGCAACAGAACCAACATGGCCACCAGACCTCCTTATAAAGGCGTAGCCCGTAGATTGATGTTGGCCTGACGTTGGCAGAGCCATGCGTATGTCTTCTAAGTATTTTTTCTATCACAATTTGTTCTACCGCCAATTGTCAGAAATGAAGCCGTAGCGAGCGGGGCGGTGTCGTTCTGCATTGATCCCTTCATCACCGCCATGCAAATTCGCATGTGGAAACCAATTGCCACCTGAAATACGAACTCAACACCCCCGGAACATGTAGCCCGTATCCCCACAAGCGGAGGAATCAATCCCCCGGTTTTTTTTAACGTTACCTTCCACATCTACCGTGCAAAAAGGCGATGCTCATGCTATCGCCACCAATAGCAACATACGGGCCTACTATATGATGTACTGGTCTTTTCATTTGACCTCATCGAGTCTCGCCCGGAAGGAGAGTGTAATTTTCGCTTTCCATAATGTCTCGTTGACCTCCTTGGAAAATTCTGGAAAATTCTCAGCGTTGAGAAAAAGTGAAGGACCCATCTCCATATCGTACTATTTTGGTGTCATCCTCAAGGTCCTTATTTTCAGAAGCCCAGGGCAATTGACCCAGTTATTGTTACTCACGACGATTGACTCTCTTCGACCAATGCCTTCTGTTTGACACCATTCTACTCCAATAATGGAATAACCCAAGGTCATTCCCCACTCTGCCGGCTTTGCGTTTAATCATCGTTGGCCCTGATGATGATTCCGTTCGTCGTGCGATTTGAGAACAGTCTCAACATGGCCGATGATGCCTTCATCTGTGTTCAGAACCCCCGTTAATGTACAGCGGGAACTTAGATGGTATATGCACCCACGCATGTACTTATTCCGGATGTGACGATCATATTATTGCAGGGACGCATTGATCCCGGCTGATTCCAGGGACCAGAAGGATGTCGTTTTAAAGTCACTTTATCAAGAACCCGATTCGTCGAGGAAAATACGTACCACGCCAATACCACGCGACGTCAGTCTGAATACCCTTCGGCCGTGGCGTTGGGGTTCAAAAGTTAAGCGATCTCTGGGAAATTGCTTCTCACTTTATTTACACGTAGCGGTCTGAGGGGAGCTCGAGGACAAATGCAAGGCAAAAAATGATGGTGATTTAATGCACATGGGGAAACGAGTATGTATGTAGCTAGATAGGTAATAAAGAATATGATACGTAAAAAGCAATTTGGGTATTGTACAGGAGACTATGGAATATATGACTTTATCGAAAACAAAGAGCAAGCACGTATTGAAACAAAACGAGAAAAACAAATACTAAGATGTAAGGGATTAGGCGACCGTGTTCCGAGGTTATAGAATTAGGTATCCGAGCGATTGGATCATTTGCTTATGATAGGGTACGAGAAGCAGGGGAGAAAGAGGATAAGCAGAGAGGGGTTAATTTGATATAAAAGAAGGGAGGAGAGGGGGTGGGAGATTGATCTTGGTTCGTTCAGGTGGTAGTGTAAGTCCCTACAGAGAGACGATTAAATCACGACACACAGGGACAGAGAGAAACGTTGTACGTACAAATGCGTGCAGTATTATCCCCACCGCCAGTAGCCAACATTCCGCCAACGGGGTTAATATCCAGCGATATCACTAGAGAGTTCCTGAGCGTGAGGCCGCAGAAACAATGATTGAAAGAACTAACCAGAGTTTTTATGCCCTTGAAGAGTTAGCTGAAGCGCACTGCTGTGGGCGTCCCAGAAATGAACCGATCGATCTTTGGATCCCGAGACGACCCAACGGCCATCATTGGATACAGACACAGAGAGCACGAAGTCCTGTGAGAAAAAAAAGATTAGTATGCCGTATACATGAATTAGAACCCAATTTAAGAGGAATGATAGTGGGCATCAGATGACCATGCGCCATCGGGCGATTTGGGGATGGTGGAAATAAGCCGGGCGTAGGGAAGCAAAAATAAGACGCTTCCTGGCGCCACAGCGCACTTCGAGACTATTGAAGAATAGGAAACCTGAAGAATGGAGAGCGTACCTTGTGACCAACAAAATCTAGGCTCGAAGTGACTGTTGCAGGGGCATTTTTGGATGTCGAGGCTTTGTTTAGATTCGGTCCATTCGCCGTGAAGTCGTCCAAGAGTTCGTTGATGTCCCAAAATTTGAGCGTTTTATCCAAACTCCCACTAACGAGGCCTCTGCCATCTGGTGTAAACGCCACGCTATACACGCTGTCTTCGTGGCCCCTCAAGCGATCCAGCAGAGCTCCAGTCGCCACATCCCAAATCCTGACCACTGTGTCCAAGCTGCCCGCAGCGACGAAGCAACCATCTGGGGAGATGGCGACGGAGGTCACCCCCGAGTCGCTGTTGATCGAGTCGGTGTCGTTGATGGTGATAGTGCGAGAAGAACCATCTAGCACATCCCAGATACGCATTGTCTTGTCGCCGGAGCCGGATACGATGCGCCGTCCATCTCGCGAGAAGTCGAGAGAGTAAATTTCTTGAGAGTGGCCGTCGAAAATTTGACATACGCGACGCTTAGCGATGTCCCAAACCTGTGCAAACGTTTACCGTTATGTAGTGAATTAGAACTAGGCCTGATTGAGGATTTTGCTCACCCTGATTTTGCGGTCTTCTGCCCCGGTGGCTAGGAGCTTCCCATCGGGACTAAATCGGACGCTCCGGATGTAAAGGTCTCCAGCTTTCGGCGCGGTTTCGTCTTCGACGACACTAGATTGTAGAATTTCGGCATCAGCTATGTACTTATGTATAGAGAGCAGGCGAACGGGAATGGAGAAGGGGATGCGTTTGGTGAATATAAGGATAAAACATACCAAACTTTCTGCCCAGTCTGCACATCGAAAATCTGTGCGGTTCGGTTACACCCAGTCGCAACATACCTCCCGTCTGTCGAGAACTGAACACAGCATACCACCCTACAATCGGGAAATCGGTCCGCCGTTAAATGCAAATGAACGGAGTCCAGAACCATAATAAAAGGGAAGAAAACCGAGAATGCATCAGAAAGACATCCAGTGAGGTTTCGAGAGCATATCTTACGTTGCATGCACGAAATTGTGCATCAGATTCACATCGAGCACTTTTTTCACTTTTGGGTTGAATACCGCATACCAATCTGGTCCCTCCTTCCTATACTCTGGCGGGACACTATGAAGTGTTAGCTCCTCCGGCGGTGGTATTTTCATTGACGGGAGGGCTGATGTGCCACCCAAACCCGGTGTGCCGTTTTGGTGGAAACGGTATAATCCAAGAGTGTGGCTGTTGTTAAATGATGAGGGCGGTGGTACCGGTGACTTCTTAACAGCGAGTGGCAAAAGAGTTTGATGCTGCTGCTGCTGCTGTGATTGCATCCCCGAACCCATCGGTGGCGGCGGCGGAAGCACATCTGAACAAAAAAAAAAAAAAAGAAACACCATCCGTTAGGCTTTCATTAGGTCATTTCGTCAAAGAAAATAAACAATAAATCAGGGCGGGGGGGGAAAATATACCTGAAAAGTCCCGTCGTGCCTTGTGTCGTTTCGGGTCACGGGGGTCAGCCAAACGCTCAGCATCGACTCCGCGTTCGGAGACATCTCTTTCGTCGCGCTCGACCCTGGTCGTTTTTTGCGGCAGCTGGTCAACACTGCGGTCCCGGTCAAGTGCGGAAGGCGGTCGATCCCGGGTGAGTGGCCGACCCTGTTGTGATTGCTGTTGGTCTGACAACGACGAGAAGCTTGAGGAGGGATCGGACGATTTGGTCAAAGCGGAGCTCCTTAGGCTAGGGATACCAACGGAGAGGTTGGAATTGCTGGTGGATTGTTGTTGGCGGATTGCAATGAGCTCCGCGCGCATGCGGGTTACCTCCTCCTCGAACTGTTGGCGTACGCGACCATGCTGGGCCTCGAGGTCAAATAGGGACCTTCGGACCGATGTTAACTCGGTCATCTGTGATTCAACTGGGACGGGAAGCAAAAGGATTTAAGTACAAATATTGAGTGGCAGAAGTGAGGACAAAGGGGAAAAGAGCGTACGTTTCGTCTCCAACTCGTCGCGCTGATTCCGTATTCCGACGACCTCGCTGGCGAGCGAATTATATTCACGCTTGATCGCATCGAGGGCATCATTCAAAGAGAACGAAGGGCCTGAATGCAGCTGGGGAGGCCCTGCTGCGGCGTTTGTGCGCGCCCCGCTGGGCTGCATGGGACGATGCTGTCGAGGATTTTTGAGATCCGTCAGCACATCATGAAGTGAAAAAAAGTAGTTGGAGCCACTAGCTGGTGCACTGACGTTATATATGGCTGGTGTTGCTGACATAGTGGATTACCATATAGTGGGATTGGGCAACCTTTGAGCAGGGAGAGCAGTGGGGTAAGGCGTTTGAACAATGGTGGTTGAAGAAGAAGGCGAAGAAAGGAAGCAGGGCCGCATGTATAGGAAGGAAAGAAAGAAGGAGTCGTTAGAACTCATTCCGAAGTAAATATATACTTATGGTAGAAATGAATTTGCCGGGAGATTTATCTGTTGTCACCAGATGAGATCGCGGACGTTAGGCGATCCACCTGCCGCCGGGCCCGGTCTATACCTCAGAACCGAATCTGGCGCTCGGCAAGCAAGATGTCTTTATTCTTGTGGCAAGAATAGACCAGCTCATCCAGATTCCAAAGCAATACATAGTATCAAACCCCAGGGGTATTGGTTTGGTAGATCTGACTTGCAGTAACGGGCTTATACACTTAATTAGATTGCCGAGCAATTCAGTTCCGACAATTTCGGCAAAAACCTTTAGATCCTTTTGTCCACCTTAATCAGTGTATTCGGGGAAGGGTGGGGGGCCTGGCCTCACTGCGCAACTGAATCTTCTTTGAATCTTTTAGTGTGGATGTTACTGTGGTTCTATGGGATTACGCTAGAGCAATCGATTCCTTGTGGTATTACAGATCTGGTACGATCCTATGGCACTTATGTAAGTCCTTGTTTGCGAGTCCTCCGACACTCGCACGATTTGACATTCTGCTCCCTGTCGCGAGTACATACTACTTTCACCTAAGAACCACAATGAAAATTTCACACACATTCACCTTCTTGGTTTTCCAGCGAGGGTTCGGCGTGAAGTTTGAACAGACTTCGAACATAAATCTCTCGGCGGTCACCAAATTGTACCTGGAAAAACTGGGAACATCGCATTGCGATCAATTTGGATTCTATCATTGCATTTTAATCTTTCTGAATCTTCGTTTCATGGTATGTAGTCGAGACATGGCTTCTGATGTTGATTAATTCCTGAACCTTGAACGATCCTCCAGTAATTAGCCCTTCCCTTGTGAAAAAGGGTGCGCAATATTCGAGATTCAGTATTTACGGATCTCACACGACCTTTTCTGACGGATCCATATATAGCAAGGTACGGCGGCAGGCACAGCTCGCAAGCGAGATCGGGATGACATCTCCCGGTGATGTTGCTAAAAATGACTGGAATGGTAAAATGCCACTTTAGATGGCTGTAGGATTTTTTGTATACTTCGTAGGTTTGTCTAACATCGAAGCAGCTTGAGGTATGCTTACTAGATCGTCAGAGGTTTGTCTGAATTTGAAGAAACACACTGGCGCAGGGATTCACGGCGTTTATCAAATATCATGAAATAAATCAAGCATCTATATTCTGACTGATTTTTTCAAAGCTTTGACAGTACTTAAATCTTATGTAAATGATAGTTTACCAAACGTTGTGACGAACTTGAGGGAAGGAGTGAATTATTTATCTTTATGACAAATCTTCGAACATGTATGATTTGAACAACACTCGAAACACGAACTTATGTCTACCTAACGAAGCGACATACCATTAAGAGCGCAGGCCTTTTCTATCTACGCATATCCGAGTTGACGTTCTAGTTGACAACGCAACGAAAATGAGGCCGTACCGCACCGGTCGCCATCTTATATTCCCTTGAATCGAGCGAACAGAGTCCAAAGACTTCTGAAAAAAAAACAAAAAACACAAAAAAACAAAAAAAAAAAAAGAATCTAGGCGCAGATAGCGGACATACCTGTAGGAGCAAAGGTGCGTGGGTTTCTTGTCCAGGAAAGGTGGAGAGAGATAAGATGATATCGGATCTAATGAGAATTACTTCCTTAAATAGCCTGAGATCTCAAGCACAATATTCATTCGCCACGATGAGAGGATACGAATAGGTCGTAATGCCTGTTGGCCAACCATTGAAATTTCCAAAGTCATGCATCTCCATCCCGAAGCTAGCCGTAAATTCTGGGGTACGTCATAGTATGCCTCTCCGGGGTTATCTCTGGTCACTGAATTTACCCTGCTAGCCCATTGTCATTCTCACGAATCGCTGACAAGAACATTCACCGATGCACACGTGAAGAGTGACATGTCTTTCCTCTGCAGAAGTCCACAGAGCTCTGTGAAGTTCACTTCTCAAAAACATGAAACCGGAAACGGTGGGAATACGTGTGCTTTCACCGAGTAAGTAGTGGGAAACCACGGCCTTTGGGTTATTACTAGTCCAAGAAGGGGTGCCTATTTCCAGTGAAAAGATAGACTGCATTTGTTCTCTTGTTTTTCCAGCTCTTGACAAGGAGGAGGCTATTACGCTAACACTGCTTGTCAACCGATTCTTTCAACGAGGCAAGAAGAGTACTTACCTCATCATCGCAAGACAAAGCAATCGCAGAGGTGAAATTACTGATCTAGAAGAAAGTTACGGCAGAAGAAATCGGTGTTTTGTCTCAATTGTCTTCCCCTTGATAGAACGTCAAACCTAATGATGTTTGATCTGCTCATACAATAACATGGTCACGTTGCCCGCTAGGCTAAAACTGTCCCCAACTGAACCGTGATCAAGACAAGAATGGAAGGTAAACAGGGCAGCGAACGAACAAGCGTTGTTACATTGATGGTGTCAAAACAAAAAACAAAAAAAGGAGAACGAGAAACCATGAAAACGCCTAGTCCTTGATCGAAAGAAGCTCAATCATCACAGATGACAGTAGATGAATCGGGCTAGGCTCTGTGTCGGTAAGACACCGAAACAGTGTTGCATAGTGATGGGTGTCTTTTCCTTTTCTCGACGCCCTGGGAGTGTTCCAAAGAAAATAGGTATGAGAGGAAGCTCGAAAGCGAAACTTACATTCTCCTTCCAAGTGAGGCAGGCGTTCAGCTCGGTGAGACCAATAGGGAGAATTATGTCGTAATCAAACGAATATTAGCCAGTGGCCAAAGGCACCTTGGCATGGGATGTGTCCCTTTGCACGGCACAGAGTGTAGTCTAAGTGTACATCTCCGCGAGAAATCAATGATTTGGCGCCTAAATCAAGATGATGAAGAGATGGGCTTACTTGGTTCTTCGCCACAATCGGGTCAGAGTTTTCTCCGAGAGGTTGTTCGCCACGGTAACATATGATAGAGACTCGGGGAGAAGTAATTTTTGTCTATCAAGCGTACGGCGGGAGAACGTCTAAAAAGGCGTTAATCCGATCTTCCCCTGAGGGATCGAACTTCTGGGCGATTCGGACGACGTTGGCTTCGGTTGGCAGTTAGTTCCAAACGCAAATTTGGAGACACTGTCGGTCACGAATTGTTGCAGAAAGACACCCCACGTAGGTCACATACGTATGACTAACCACTAAACCGCTGGGGTTAAATTTGCCTTGAGTTTGGCGTAAAGGTAGTCGCTTGCTGCGACACCAACAAGAAACACGGTCTATATAAAATTTTCTGAAATTAAAGAAGACCGGGGGAACGTAACTAAAGTTCACGCACGGAAATCGGAGTTGCCGAGCTTGCGCATTGTATTTCGATGGTCCCTTTATAGCGTTGGCGGGAACTCTACGGCAGAAATTCTGATTTTTGCTTTTTGATTTCGGATAAATCCATTTCCGCGGAATGCGGGCCGTTTGCTGTGCAAGCCCCTAAGCTTGTGCAGAATGATTAATCTGCATCTTCCTCTCCAGAGCGACTGACAATGTAGTTGGTATATTTTGTTGACAGGAGCGCGGAGACGAGACACGACGGGTGAAGATGATGGATTCGGATGAAGGAACACAGCGAGAAGCTATGGAATTGGTAGATGCGAGCCGTGTGAACAAATCTCGATGTAGACGATCGAAGGGCAAGACTACAAGTCCAACATATTTTAGGTAAGCTTGAACACGACTGATAATGGATTGGCCTGTGAGAGTTTTCTGGGAGTCTGCAGACACAACTGGTTAGTATTAGTAGTCAGCGAGATTAGGAACCGGCGCCTAATAAATGGAATGAAGGCTGGCTTATCTGTGAGGTACTGACACTGGGCTCATGTGATGATGCGGATGTAGTGCACCAAAAATCCAACACATCAAATTAAGTTATGATGGCGCAGAAGGCAATTATTTAAACGCAAGTTAACACCTG
>Ga0307517_10008417_pt1 | contig 14800 bp, 11 predicted proteins | sample 23_EM_MG_FD_194515 | JGI IMG/M metagenome (GOLD analysis project Ga0307517, IMG submission 194515) | Populus trichocarpa ectomycorrhiza microbial communities from riparian zone in the Pacific Northwest, United States - 23_EM | ecosystem: Host-associated > Plants > Roots > Unclassified | place... | reverse complement strand
ATAATTTTCTTTCTCTCTCTCCAATATTTGAACCCACCAATTGAGGATTGATTATAGGCACGAAATTCTCAAACCCACCAAGCATTTATGTATGAGAAAAAGAATTTAACTCGGCTTTGAAAATTGTCGGCTAGAAGACAAATTAAATCACCACCACTCCCTCTCAAATACGTCAGAGGTAGCTTAGATTTCTGGGCATCTCGTATAATCAAATGCATGTTTTTCTCTTCTTTTCTAGGATTTCTAGCTCATGCTTTCGTCTTCATAAGTTTAGGAAAACGACCGCCTTTAATGTGCAAGTCAGTCACGTCCTTGAGTGTATACATGGGCTTATTAATTTCTTCTGTTCACATGTGCATTTTTGTGTGTTCGTTTTAGTCTGTGCTGAAGCATGTTGCCACTTTTAAGTGGGATATCACATTTTGTGTACAGTATTTGCTTACAAAAGAGCTACTGATGTGACTTTGAGATTATTTCCTATGTTTAGATGTAATCATTATAAACACAAATAAGTTTTGATGCATGCATGGACAAGAGACATAAGATATGGATCTGTACAGGAGTAAAGTAAATTTCTTCATGCTTTTAGCCTTCGATCTGTCAAGCATTATAAATGTTGTATTCACCATTTTGAGTAGCAAAAAATAAGACGAATCTAGTATTCTAGTCCTACAAGCTACATGTTTTAATGGAGTTTATATTGCAAAAAAAAAAAAACTTTTATTGGCCATCTTGCTATCTATTTTGAAGAAAACGAAAAATCACGGTATTTCTCCTTGCCAAGCAAACTATATGGATGTTACACTCGAGATGCTCCTCAATCATTTTGGAATTAGTCTAACTGAAGACTTCTGTCATAGATTAAGGCAACCTCACATGCTTTTTGGAAGGATTTATGGTAATAATCAAATTAATGATTGTAAAATAGATGTAAAACACCTGGAACCTTTTTTTTTCCACCAACAATATTATATCTTAAAAGCGAGCTCGACCTTTATTCAGTTTGCATTAAGCCTTTTTATAATGAATGTCTGTTTGCTTTTATTATTCGTTCACATGCTGAAAGACTTCATTTTAGTGCTCTAGGTAGTGCTCTACGACCATAGATTTGTTTCTTACTTTGTCTTATCTGGGAGCGTGCTTTAAGCTCAGAATCTTTTGCTTAAAGAAATGAATTGGCCAGGAATCTAGTTTCCCACAATGGCTTTTGTTATATGACTAGAATATATCGAAAGAGAGGATAATGAATTATTTAGTGCACGCTGCTTTCGCATAAACAAACTTCTGTCCATGGCTCACGCTTAAATTAAGGATTAAATCATATAATCCGAGTGAAGTGCTTAAAGATTTGACACTTCGAGGAGAGAGAGTCATTGTCTAGTGAAATGAAAGTACTTTATTAGTTTTAAATGAAGTGATTAGTTTTGGATAATTAAAACGCTTGTGGCTTTTCAGACTCCTGAGCAGCTTAAATGGGTCTTTGATGTTCCTAAGGAATCAGTGGTTTTATAAAACCAGGTCATAATTAAACAAAAAATTCTACAGGTTGACATAGACGTGCATGCTACTTGTCCTCTTTATCACCTTGAGTTGACTGATGAAATCAATAGAAAATGACAACCATCTTCCATGTCTGTGAATGCACCCTAGCTCTATCTTGATGGGAAACTTTATCCAACTTTCTCTAAATTATACTTTAAACCTGAAAATCTTTATTCATGTTTTAATGATACCACGTTGGATTTCTAAACTTGTGAGTTTCACTGTTGCAATTACAGGGAACTGTAATACTGCTCTTTCAGCCGGCAGAGGAAGCGGGGAATGGAGCAAAACGGATGATAGGAGATGGGGCTCTAGAGGAAGTGGAAGCTATATTTGCAGTTCATGTATCCCATGAGCATCCTACTGCCATCATTGGTTCAAGGCCTGGTCCTTTGCTTGCTGGATGCGGCTTCTTCAGAGCAGTAATTAATGGCAAAATGGGCCGTGCTGGCACCCCTCACCACTCTGTTGACCCCATTCTGGCTGCCTCTGCAGCTGTAATCAGCTTACAGGGCATTGTGTCTCGTGAAGCAAATCCGTTGGACTCTCAGGTGTCCATGCTAGAAAACTTAGCTTTCCAAAACTGTTTGCCTCTATCAGAATTGTAATTTCGCTAACCGAGAATTACTCACTTTCACTAAACAGGTAGTGTCTGTTACCACAATGGATGGAGGCAATGATCTGGACATGATTCCAGACACCGTTATACTCGGTGGCACTTTCAGGGCTTTCTCCAACACAAGCTTTAATCAACTTCTTCAAAGAATCGAAGAGGTTTGTTCTAATTCCCCTTTTATTAATTCGATTCAACACCACTTCCACTGAGTATAGTTGGTACTGAATTCAACCAGTAGACATGCACGTAGGCTATCATGATTTAAATTATTGCATGGTTGCTTACCTGTGGGCTAGCTATACGGGGGCCTGCATGCCCTTCTGCATGGGAAATTAAGAAACCACCTTCCATGATCTCCTCCCTTTCTAGCCTAAGCATGAAAAAAGAAACATTGTTTTATGGTTTTCAAGTGGGGACATAGAGGTATATCTCCAGTCACACAATCCAAACGGAAACTTCATATTTCGAGGTCCCGTTCCGCTGAACACCTGTCAAATTTGAATAATTGATCTAACAGTTTTTGCGTATGTATGAAAACAGGTGATCGTTGAACAGGCTTCTGTTTTCAGATGCTCAGCAACAGTAGACTTCTTTGAAAATCAGTCCACAGTATATCCCCCGACCGTGAATGATGATCATATGTATGAGCATGTGAGGAAGGTGGCAATTGATTTGTTGGGTCCAGCGAACTTCAGGGTGGTACCACCAATGATGGGTGCCGAGGACTTCTCGTTTTACACTCAAGTGGTCCCTGCAGCTTTCTATTACATAGGCGTGAGGAACGAGACATTGGGGTCAACACACACGGGTCATTCACCATATTTCATGATAGATGAAGATGTTCTTCCCATAGGCGCTGCAACTCATGCAACTATTGCTGAAAGATATCTCATTGAGCATGGTTGAAGTGAAGCGATAAGCCCTAGCTAGCTTATGCTGCTAGGCAAAAGTTATATCTCTCAGAGAAGGAATTGTGCAGAAATTTGCCACGTGATTCCTGCTTTCGTATTTGTACCATACATGGGGTTTGGGAGGGGAGCGATGGAGGGAATTAACTCCCCTTTGCCAGCGTAAAGGATAGAGGGAGAATTCATACTCATGGATGTGGTTGTAAGCAGCAACTGTTGAACACTTTCAAGCTATAGTAATTCGCTTTTATTTGTCCATTCAAAGCATTGGAGTTGTATTCACAGCATTTAACATGTTTTTTAAAATATTTTTTATTTAGAGATGTATTATAATAATATTTTTTAAAAATATATATATATATATTATTTTTTTACATCAAAACAATTTAAAAACATATAAAAATTAATTTGAAGCTAAAAATAATTTTAAAAAATTTAAAAATTATGGTTAGAAAACAATGCCTAACTACTTAAAAAAAAACTAATTTGAATGCAAACATGTTTTATGTTGCTTTTTTGTTTAGTGTTTCCAAACTATTTTCTTCTTTTCAACTTTAAAAACTGCTTTAGGTGCAAAAGGTCAAAGATTAAAATGTTTACACATAAAATAAAAATACATTTGTATATTAGATAATAATGATTGTTCTTCACAAGATATAAGAAGAAAGCTAAAATCAATAATAAATTAGAAAAATTAACCAAGTTATAAAATCTTTAATGACAAAGAAAGTTGAAGGATTAGTCAATCCAGCAATTAGAAGTTACAATCAACCAACATAGTTTAAATGCATACATAACAAAAAGATATAGAGTGAAAGTACTTAATAGACAAATTAATCATAATTAAGTCATAGATTAGCCTAGGATTTATATATGCATCAATAGAAAAGGAGTTTAATTTGTATTTAAATTTAATAAATCTTTTTACCACATACCAATATATTTATATAGGATTATAATTACGTATGTAAGTAGTATTCAAACTCGTGCAATCTCTTAAACACAAAACTTAGTTTGGAAACACTTTTAGTGTCCTCATACAATCTCTTATGTTTCCATCAATACTAATAGGGTTATCACCACCAATCATTAGTAGGCACATTAGGATATTAGTATACTATACACGAATACTTTCTATAAATCAGATGATGTCATATGATGAACATAACTAATTGTGACTAATCTTAGCCAACTAGCCATGGTTGATTATAAAGAAACATCTTACTATCAAACTATAAATCTACCTAACGTTGATATAAAAGCTCTCTAGATAAGATGGAGAACATAACAAACATGACATAGAATAATAATATCATGGTGGTCAATCAAACCATGCAGGTCATATCTTGTTAATTGAATCAGATATAAAATGAGTCGTGTCAAAATAAGTTTAGTAATGCTTGGGCTTATGCACCAAGTGGGCATCTCCTATGAAACTTTGCAACTACAAACACTTTATTAAAGGTTTTTGGAACAACCACACCTTATACATAAGGGTATTTCCTAATATATTAGACACATCAATAATAATTACCCAACTTATGCATGATATTCCTAAAATGCTAGTCACTCTTCAAGTATACAAACAACCACAAACTAATTACTTAACACCATATAATTTATATTCGTCTACAAAACCTCCTACTAGACAATTTTATACCCCATATGCAAGAAAATCTCAATCCCCTTACACAACAACCCCCTACTACTAATCAATAACTGAAAGAAATGATAAATAAAGTTGAACTAGCACAATACTTAAAAGAGATAGGGTTAGAAGAAGGACAGACAACAATACCTATTTACAATCGTCTAAACCCTGAATAGGTTGACAAACTATACACAATCTTTAGAGGAATAAATATTATGAATTTCAAGCAATTTCTTAGAGATGATAACTAATCAACGAGAGAATACATCATTAAGTTCACTGACCAATATAGCTATGAAGCAACTAACCTTTTTATAAAACTAAGGTTGTTTGGTTCATCTTTGATCAAAATAGCTTTCCATTAGTTCTCACACTACCTTACAACTCAATCAATAGTTGAAAAAAGATGGAGACTCATTTTCATGAATATTTCTACAAGACATAACAAGAGGTCACATTGGATAAATTAGCTAGAATAGTCTAGGACCAAAGAGAGGCTATAAAAAGTTATACCATTTGATTTAAAACATTAAAAACTAAGTGCATTACGATTATAACTGAGCAAGAGTGCATGAAGTTACTACTAGAAGGAATGTAATGGAACATAAGGAAGAGGTTCATAAAAAACAATTGCTTTAACATCTACACTTTCATTAATGTTATTGCTCAATAAGAAAAAAATGCTAGCAAAATTGACAAAATAGAAGCCATTAAGAAAGATATACCATGTTGATTATTCAAACAATATCGTTAGTGTACACTTATTGACTAGTTCAAACTCTGATGAAGAGTTTGAAAAGATCTAATAATAGCTTATATCGGTCACAAAAGTCAGAGATTGAAGACTATTTAAGATCTTAACATTTAAAAAGCCTAAAAAGGATATTAAACCTGCTAGCAAAGATGCAAAGACTACAAAAGTAGTCGGAGAAAACAAAGAATACTTTTTATTTATAAAAAAGTCTAAAAGAATATTTGACTAGTTAATGCATGAATGGTAAATTAAGCTCCTAAAAAAATTATACTATCCTCACTATTGATAAAATTAGAGGAAAACAATATTATAAGTGGTATAACTCTTAGAAATATGACCTTGATAGTTGTGTAGTCCTTAAGAACCAAATCAAGAAGGCCTTAGAATTCAAAAGCATCCATAAATGAAAGTGGATGATGATTTATTCCTCAATGTCATTCAAATAGTGGATGCCCCTAAGCTTGATGGGCTTCTTGAAAAGCGAGAGCAATAAAAAGAAAAAATATCGATCATGATAAAGGCTAGTGTTGGTCATGAAAGTTAGTGATGGGAAAAATATATATTTTATGGGAAAGCTAAATAGATGGCTCGACAAGCCTAAGATATACCTAATAAAAAGGTGTTTATATGCTCTACCTATAATATGATTCTTTCAAAGGGTGAAGACTTGATAGGCAATGTTAAGCTAGTAACTCAGCGATATGTCAAAATCTTTAAGCCTAAAATACCAATGAATAACATAAGCACTAGTCATATCAAACATCATATAAACCCAATTGTAAGTTAGATAATGAGTTTATCAACTATCATGAACATCTCCTAGACTTGGAAATTAGATTAAAACAAGGACAACTTTAAAAAGTCTATTTTAGAAGAATCAAACACCTAAACACCTTGGTGATGAAAGAGGATACATATATTGGTGTATATGCCTTGTAGAAAATTCATTAGTTATATGTAGCATTGATTTTGTTCATGTAAAAACATATTAATTATTAATAATGACATTATTTATATTTCTTAAGCATTTATGTTTGATTAATGAGTTTAGAGTAAATATAAATTTATTGGAACAAAAATGTTTTGCAAAAAAAATTATAAAGTTATTGGTCGATGCTTTATTAAAATTTGACATTAATTAAAGTAGTTGAAACTGGTATATATTTTGTTCTTTCCTTTATAAAAACTAGTTGTTTTTATACGCTTAGGTATAAGGGATACATGGAACTAATATGTAGATACTTGTCACATAATATGTACACTAAACTAACTAACATAGGGATTTCATATGAAAAGATCACTTGTGTTTATTAAAAGGTTCAAGTGTCAGCTGTTAAAGTGATCTTCAGATTTGAAATCACCAAGTCATCTTATATAAGAAATGTTATGTTTTAATCCTGACTACACGTTTTTATAATTAATGGTAATAATTGAGCATATATTGGGTATAACATGAACTATATAAAGGTATTTGAGTGATCAAGAGAAGATTTATTAACCTAGATAAAATAGAGAAAATATTTCACATGTTCTCAAATAGTATTGAATGTGAATCATAGCGCGTGATGAAATCAAATTTGAAAAGAGTTTCAAATAATATTCAAATAATCAATGTCTATGGTATTGAGAATAAACATTATTCAATAAAGCAGACATACTCAATGTTATAATATCTAAATCAAAACATTTATGATGAAGGGATAATGATTACACTAAGAAAATGATCATTGAAAAATTAAGTCAAATCATATATGATTTTTCTAATATTTAAAGGATTATGACACATTACTAGATGATACACTTGATCTTTAAATATAAATCAATCAATTATTGAATTGATAATAAATCAAGATTTTTAATTTATTTAATCATATTTCTAATAGGATTGTGATTTATATTTGAGACAACTTCTTAGAAACCTAATGAGTAACATATATTAAGAACTATTGGCCAAAAACTAAAATGGGATGATTATTCAAGTGACTTGATTATGAATAAATTTTAGAAATTAAGGATTATAATAAAATTAATACATGAGATTATAATTCTAGATCTAGAGAAAACAAGTATTGACTTTATTGAATAAATTTCTAAAATAATCTTGAAATAATATATGTGATATTATTTAAAAGGTAAATTGATATTTTATTATTTATATGATTATTAGTTTTTTTTCTATAAATATAATGATATGCCTCATATTATTTAATGTAAGATCTGATATAATTAGATAGAGAAGTTATGTTACAAAACATACGATTAGAAGTTATACTATAAAACATACAATGCAAAAACACAAAACAAAGAGTTAGTAGTCAAAAGCATAGCAATCATTCTCTTCTAAAATGGTTTTGAGAGATTTCTCACAGTGGTTCGTATAGATTACTATTAGAGACCAGACACTTTGATGACTTGTAGTTTGCGATAACTCAATCTTGAAGAAGTTAATCAAATCTTAAAAGATATAATCTTCATGTAATTTCATATAAATACTAAATGATCCTAGATTGTCTAACAAGATCCTTAGAAATCCCTAAAAAAAATTAAGTTTATCATTTCCAATACGTGTTAGAGTTCTATAAAAACTCAATAACACAACCTAAAAAATAGGTTTTGTAAGTTGTACAGACTTACAAAGTGATCAATATCAAATAGCTTCTAGCAACATTTAGGTTTATTATAAAAGGATATCATAATGATCAGTAATAGATAGGATCTCACCTGGTCTTGTATAAAATAATAATGTTGATTATAGATTAATTTTAGTCAAAGATAGGATTTCAGCATAGCCACAAACCTTGGTAGAAATGTATATCATTTCTATCTTAGAAGGTTACACCAGACCCTGACCTACTAAGAAAAAAATAATTGAATAAATAAATAAATATATATATATATATATAAAAGAATTAACGTTATTATATTGAAAAGGATTGTAAAAAACAATCAGCCTTTAATTGAAAAAGCAACATATGCTAACAAGGTAAAGACAAAACCACTATTATAGAAAAATTTCATAAAATCACTATGATAGGATAACTTTACAAAACCATTATTATAGGGCAAAGTTGTTCAACATGATAGGTCAACACCTCAAGAGCTTGGACAAAGCATTATAATATTAGTCCAAGTTGTCGTTTTTATTGTATAACAAGACAAAAATATGGCATTAGCTCTCAAACAAATCAACAAGAAAATTCTACCAAGAAATCCACCCTAATGAAAGGAGAACACGCATTTATTGGATAATATAGAAGAAAATACATTGTTAAAGTCAACTAGTTAGAGGTAATAGTTGAAAAATAGTTAGGACTCACATGTCGTAAAATCAACATCGGCTCGAGTCATCATTTAAAAACACTGTATAACAAACTAGTTTTAATAGCGTACCAATATAGAGTATCCTGGTCAACAATGATGTCTCAATCAATATTATACCCTATTTCTTGATCATTAAGAATGGTCATAACAAGACTTATATTATTATATTAGAAGTGGTTATATTAGATTTTATAAGGGGTATAAGTGATACTATAAGAGTGTTACAAGTAGTTTTTAAATTTTAGGTTCAAAACCCCCAGTATTGCTTTCTTTATGGTAGAATAAAGGAGAGGCTATTGAGCCTTACTTTGGTATGCTGTACTAGCATTTTTAAATGATTCATTCATATTATCATATCAAGCTTTGATGTTTTGGTTACTAAATGGATCAACTAAAATAATTTAGGTAATTATAAATCATATCTAGTTAATTCAAATATGACAGATGCATGGTTGTATAGTGATAACATCCATCCGATATAATTTATAAGCATGGATAATATGAGTGGCTCATAATAGATTATAATAGATTTTTCTAGGCTTAATAACTTGTATTGCAGTGGGAAGAGAATGGCAAAGAATTTTAAACAGGCATTAAATAAGTCATTATGACTTAATAACATGTTTTAAGGTTTTTGATAAAGATTGCAGAAGTATTAGGCACCGTAATAGAATTTTTTCAATTGATCAAGATTAGGTTGTGAAAATTCTGCTGCTCACCACCCGGCACAAAAGAAAGAAGAGCACAGATGGAACGGATAGAACCCAGTAGGATCATAGCACGCTAACCAGATGGATTATTCAGGACTCTAACAAAACCATGCCCAGAAATGATACATGACAAAAAGCATATGTTTTTTCAAAGCTCATCTTTTGCTGGCTCTTGTTGGGCAACTTTATCCCTGTTCTTCTCAATGAAATCAATGATGTCTTGTTTGGTCGTATCTCCTTCATACTGCACCAACTTTCCACTAGCTGACCTGAAGTAGACTGTGGGGAATCCTTTGACGTCGTAAGTATCGCCTGGGATATCATTTGCAGTTGCGTCCTACAGGTGCCACAAGAAAATAGTTGCATCGATAATAAGTCTTGTTTCCATGCAAAACCCTTACATCTAATTAAATCACAGGCAAATAAGTGTCGATACATTATTTTCAAGTGTTAATTACACAGCGACAAAACCATAGTGTAAATATCTTGAGAGGAAAAATACACAAAAGAGCGAGTGGATATGTGAAAGGTATGACTAAAAGTAAATTTCTTAGAGCAAAGCAAAAAAGAAAATCAGATGAAGAACACAGTTTAAGAAAATAGCGAAACAGTAAGTAGCCAATCATTGTAATGACCCAAACGTATCGATAGTGATGAGGATATAACACCCTAATTTTCATATTGTCATCTTCCACTTCATCAAGAACTAAAAAAAAAAAAATATGCATGGCTTCTTCAGACAGGAGATGAACAAAACTTACAAGCTTCGCAATAAGAACATCAGCATCACTTTGATATGAGACGGCAATTTCCTCCAAGATTGGAGCCAATTTTTGGCAGTGACCGCACCAAGGGGCATAAAACTCCAAAAGGACTGCAAGGATATAGTGTAAATACCCTGATTAACATTTTTGTGAACTTGTACAATCTGACAGAGATAAAAAGTACACAGAAAACACACGCATAAACAAACAGAAATGCTGCCATCCAATGGAACCATCACAAAAACACCAATGCATTCTAAACTAGGAATACAGTGAGGAAAGAATTAACAAACCCTAGAATCTAGCGAAGAAATAAAGGCACCTTCATATCATTAAAATAAACAGAGATGAAATAAAATGGAACAAGCACACATGGCAATGCACACCAATCTAATGATATATATAGTGAAGGAAGAACCGATGAACCCTACAAAGCTGCATATCATACACACCATTTTTTCCAGATTTGGTAACCAAGTCATCAAGGCTGTCAGCGACAACAACTTTCACTGGCTCTTCATTAGCTTCGGGGATAGGTTCAGATTTAATAAATGGCGGTACTTTGCCTTCCTGCACAGAGTATTTCGATTAAGTTTTATATATTCCAAGAAGGCTTTCCATAAACAAAGACAATTAAACCCTATTTTCCCGTGACTGGAATATGAGCACCATCATCAACAAACTCAAAAACAGTGTAACTTATACTTGAATATGAATATTAAATCATTGGCATCACCTTGTACTCCTTCACCCAAGGAGCAATATGATCAGACTCCAAGTTTGACTTCAAGTATTTCTTTCCATCTGTGGTCTGTATGACGAGAAGAGGCGCTTGGTCCTCTTTGAGTCCAAAGTACTGTTCATCCATGCAAACAATTTAAAGATAAAAAAGAAAATATTGAGTAAAAAAATTACAAAATGTACACATAAAAGAAGACTTACTAACCTGTAGGGCACTTTGACTAGCCTCAAGGTCTCCCAACAAAAAGATTAACCCATCCCCTTTGTGTTGCTCAGCAACTTCTTGATAGTTAGTTTTAATGGAATCAGCACTGTCACCGCTGAAGTTCAAAAATAACATTGCCTGCAACGGTCAACCAGGTTCTTAGAAGATCCATAGTATACAGTAAAAGAAGACGCAAGCCAAGAGTCAGCAACAATCATATGATAAACCAGCCAGTTTTGTTCAAAAAGGTGTTTAGTTGAAACTAATGCATAGAATAATAAGGAAAAGACCTTATTGTATTCGTTGGACATTGCATGATGCTCTGATATTTCATGAAGAGATGCAAAGTAAATCTGGAATTAAGCACATTATAATGGAATGTGCAAAATTATTGTTCTACACAGCAGAGGAAATCTGGAATTAAGTACAGTATGGCTCGAGCTATCCCTTCCTAACCTTCCAGAAAGCAAAGGTGAAAGAAATGGAGTGGAAGGGGACTACCTAAACAAACTATCCTAAGAGCATCAATGGATAAAGGATGGTGTGATTTAGTAATTCCAAGCAATCACTTTGTAATTTATCAAAAAATGACAACAGTACTGAGAGTTTGTGTTTTTATACCTTATCAAGGGGGCTGTCAAAATATTTGACAATATAAGGGTGATTGCTTGGTTCATCATCGTAGACAGTCACAATGGGTGCACTGGACTCTTCAATAAACTTCTCAAGAGCATCCACATTAAAGTCCTGCAAGCATGTGGTTTTATCAGAAGAAACCATTGATTCACAAGACACTGTTGAAAAAAATAAAAAAAAAATATATATATATATATATATATATATTACACAGAAGAAACTTTTACTCTCAAAAGGCATAGAAAATTTAACGTGAAACCTACTGCAAATAAAGCAAATACCTTAGAATCAACAAAGAGTTCATCGAATGGCTTGAACAATCTAACTAGGGGTCCAGACACCGATGATTCCCCGCGTGGAAGGTGCTTAGCATCCAAAGTGTGGGCAAATTCATAGTCAGAACGCAATTTATCTGCGACAGCGAGAAAGCTCTCAAACTCCTCTCCAGAAAACTTTGGGAACACCCCAACCTGCAAAACCATAAAGAAAACTAACATCCGAATTTCTGCAGAATCACGTACGTAAAAGCATACAAAAGGTGTACTTACAATTACTACTTTGTTGTCACCAATGAAACTAGTAGCATCATCAGCTGATTTCAATTCAGCAGAAGCAGGACCGGTTTGTTTCTTCAGATACTCAGCAATGCCATCTGCATCACGAGGGCCTTTGTATTCGTTAACAGATGTCCCTCCCTTTCTCAAAATTTTAATTGTGGGGAATCCCTGAACCTCATATTTCTCAGAGATCTCTTGGTTAACCTTCTCATCGGCATTAACTTTGGCAAGAACAATTTGAGGATCGTTACTGCTCAATATAGAAGCTGCTTTCTCATACTACAAAAGAAATTGACTTTATCAGCGAAACATGCACGCCATCACATAACAATAATCCAAATCTTAAAAAGAAAAGGGGAGCTAGATGTACTTAAAAAAAGAAAAAATATTACCTCTGGTGCTAGATTCTGACAGTGGCCACACCTGTGCTAAAACACAAGAGATTAGAACTCTAACCCAAGTTAGAAGATTTTTCAAAATTTGATATAAACATAGGTCTTTTAACAAAATATCAACAGCAAAACAAAAATAATAATTAAGAAAAACTGAAATCAAATTAAGTGAAAGAACTAAAAAGATGAAAAGAAAAGAACATAAGGAATTGAAGTGTAGTGTGTAAGGTACCAAGGAGCGTAGAACTCGACGACGACGAAATCGTGCTTGGTGACGGTCTCAGTGAAATTGGAGTGGTCTAGCGTCAACACGTACTCCTTAGATTCATCCTCTCCAGTAGAAAGCGCTACAACTAGAGAGAAGACGAATATACAAGACCAAAGCGAAACCTTAGAAGCCATCATTTAGCGATTGAGGGAGAGTTTCGAGTGGTGTCTGATTCTTGTTCACGTTGGCTGCAGGGTTTTATGGAGGCTTGTGAGTAGCAAGTGAACGAGACAAACATGGAAGTAACACGTGGCATACTTCGCCTTCTCTAGTACTTTTTTGAAGCCTCCTCGCTTTCCATTTGCTTTGCATCCACGTGGATGCTGTTCATTGGATTAATCTCGTCACACGTGGATATTTTTGGTAAGTTCAATATTTTAAGGCAAGTATATCTTGAATTTCTTGATTTAAATCCCGAGGCGAGTAATTTTACTCTATTAGATCGATTATATTGATACGATGTACCGAGAGTACTGACGAAATTAGTTCAACCAATTAAATAAGAAAAGTCATAGTAACTGACGCCTAAAAGTTCAAGGATTCAATTTTTTTAAGTGTTTTTTTATTTAAAAATATATTAAAATAATATTTTTATTAACATCAAAACAATTTTAAAAAATAAAAAATAATAATTTTAAATAAAATAAATAAATTTTAACAAATTTCTGTTTGGAACGTGCTTGTACCGTGCTTTTTTAATTTTTCAAGTTTTTTATATGCATTTTCAAAAAAAACAAAAAACCACTATTATGATCTTAAATATGCCACGTGGAATTTTTTTAGATTCGCTATGTAAACAGGCAGCGTACGATTGGTTTTTTTTAATTGTTTCTCTTCAAAGAAATATTGTATTTAATAAAAACTTATTTTAAATGAAAATAAATCCTTTTAAGAAAGGAATACTCTTTTGAAATTTTATTTTCTTACTATTTTATGATTTTCTATTTCAGGTATCTTAGGATTAGTTTTCAAATATTTAAGCTAAATTATCTTCTTTATTCCAAAACTGAAAATTATATTATAATTAATTAAAACATCTGTTATTCTATTCGAACAAATGTAGAACAAGTGATCCCAAGTAAACAAAAAAAAATATCTTAATTTTCATAAATGTACTCAATCTGCACAATAAAAATTTTGAGATAAAAAAAATTAAAATAATATACTCAGATATGTAAAAGGGTAAGTTGTTCTTGTACCAACAAGGCAACAATGCATTTTTTTCCCGTAGGAAAGGTCAAAGCAGACATTGGTCACATTAGAAAACTTCTACTAATTAATTAATTAGTAGAAACTAGATCGTTATCATTTTTCAAACTAAAATATAATTTGATTAAAAAATTTTAAAAATATATTTTTTAAATGTTAAAATAACATATTAAATCATTAAGATCAACATAGTTTAACTTTGGCTCCGTTTGTTTGCAGGAAAGTTGTTTCCTTTTAGAAAGTGAATTCCGAGGAAAGTGAATTCCGGGAAAGTATTTTCTGATATTTGGTAGTGTTATGGAAAATGAACTGGAAAACACTTTCCAGTGTTTGGTTATGTTATGGAAAATGAACTGGAAAATAATTTATTAATGAATTAATTTTTTTTTCAAGTTTATCTAATATATATAAAATATATATTTAATATAAATATTTAATCACTAAAAATAAAAGAATGAAATCTAAAAAGTATAATGATGAATTTTTTTTATTATAATATATATTCATACATAGCTTATTTTATAAA
>Ga0307517_10008416_pt1 | contig 14801 bp, 14 predicted proteins | sample 23_EM_MG_FD_194515 | JGI IMG/M metagenome (GOLD analysis project Ga0307517, IMG submission 194515) | Populus trichocarpa ectomycorrhiza microbial communities from riparian zone in the Pacific Northwest, United States - 23_EM | ecosystem: Host-associated > Plants > Roots > Unclassified | place... | reverse complement strand
GTTTACCTTGCTAAGGAGTGGAATGAATTGCTCCAAGAGATTCGCGCCCTCCCCCAATTTCAGGATTTTCTTCAGCCTCCCCAGGTATCAAATCTCCTCAGTCGCTTACCACTGGATGGCCCAATTGTTGTCTTCAACGTCCATCAGGACCGATGTGATGCACTTGCTTTGATATCTGGTCTTGATTCTCCTGTTCACATCCCACTCAAAACCTTCAGCCTTCAACAAGCCATTCAACTGTGTAAGGGCATTCACCGATATCTGACAGACCATCACGTCCGCCAGCGGGAAGGAGATCGAGGGACATTTCGATTGAATTTACAGAATCCTGAGGGAATCATGTACAAGGTTCTTCGTGAACTCTGGGAGCATGTAGCGAAACCAATCTTGGACACCCTTGGTTACTTGGTATGTTCTATGTTCCTCGGAAATTTGGATCCTCGCTGATGGCTCTTTTAAGCCTCACCCAGAGTCCAAGCAATCCCGCATTTGGTGGTGTCCCAGTGGTCCACTCACATTCCTCCCCATCCATGCTGCTGGGATCTATGGCAAAGAGAAAGCGCCTAGAACTGGGCCTTGTGTTTCCGACTATGTGGTTTCCTCGTATACTCCCACTGTCACTGCCCTTCTTGACAAGATGGCACCCACTACAAACAAAAACCCTACTCGTGTGCTTCTGATCAGCCAACCATCGACACCGGGTTATGCAGCAATCCCAGGTACAAGAAAAGAAACACAGGCCATCCAGGATATAATGGGGGAAGAAACACATGCTCCCCGGGATCTGATGGGGGCAACAATCATCAAGTCTCTGTTGTTGGAGGATACTTTTGCCACCGTGACCCAAGTGAAGGAGATTATGAAAACACACGGATGGGTACACTTCGCCTGCCACGCTATTCAAGACACAGCCGAACCTCTGAAGAGCGGAGTCCAGCTCCATGATGGTCGGTTGGAGCTCCTGGATATGATGAAGCAGCAACTGCCCAACAGTGATCTTGCCTTCCTGTCAGCATGTCAAACCAGCACGGGCAACGAGAAACTCCCAGACGAGGTCGTTCATCTTGCCGCTGGTATGTTAGCTGCTGGATTTCGGAGTGTGGTGGCAACAATGTGGTCAATCAGGGATAAGTATGGGCCTGTTGTCGCGAAGGACTTTTACGCACATATTTTGGCAGGAAATTTAGGAAATAGGTGCTTGGATGGTGCTGATGCCGCTCGTGCACTCCATTATGCTATGCAGAAGATTCGAAAGGAGCTTGGGGACTCGGAAGATGCCCTCTTGACGTGGGTGCCATACGTTCACTTTGGGATCTAATCTCAATGTAGTCGTTACGATAACCCAGTTATTTGTGTAAATAGTCCGAATTTCAATGCACGATGATACAATGCAATATTGGCTTCATTGTGACTGGGCGAAGTTCGCTTCGGAGATCTGCTCGGACTTGACTTTGGGCTTAACATAAGACTCGGAATGTAATTAAGGGTTAAACGTTATTAACCCTTAGGATTAGAGCACGTTCACATTAATGGCCAAGGTAATTTACTTATCTTGAAGTCCCCCCAGAAAACAAAACCGGCGTGGTACGAAGCCAGAACCAATGGGACTTCCAGATACAATGATTATTTTTAGCACCTGCCTTTTATAGCGGGAAATGACAAATCAGGTGATGTCGTTCCACAAACTCGTCGTCACTCCTGGTCGTTATTGCCCACAGACCCGTCCTCTATCGTCTTTGTTTGCGTATCACACGATTCCTTCGTCCCCGTCAACCCTATCTCGTGGTCTCCCCCGATGTTGCCTTCCTCTCTTCCCTTGTCATGCAGTAGTCGACGACATCCTTAGGAAGCTCCACCCATCATCAGCATTTTTGGGCTAGCGTCCAAGGCTTCTTATTCCATCGTCAAGTAGCTGCGCACATCTAGGGGTGCGCACCGTCCGTATGCACCTCCACAGCGACAAGGTGTTCCGCGCTCGAGTTCGAGCGCTGCGCCGTCTCTCTCTGCCACCTCTATGGCGTTCTGGTCGTCACCGTCCTCCATTTCGAATCAGCGGCAGCAGCATCCTCAATCAAGGCTGATGGGAAGTGTACCGTCGTTAGGATTGAGCGGGCGCTCGGCGGAGCCCTCGTCGATATCGTCTTCGAATGTCCATGCTCATGGGTTGAGACCATCTGCATCGTTCTGTTCGCAGTCGCAGTAGCGGAGTGCATAGAAGAGAGACTGGCGCGGATACGCATGGGCGTCGATGTAGGCGGGTTACCGTTGCCCCCTAGTCCGGGTGTATTGGCGGTCGCGAGGGGCGGGGGGTTTAACTCTGACAATGACGACGTAATCGGAGGAAGTGGGGGTGGGGGGTGGATTTGCAATGAGAATGGGGCCGAAGAGATCAAGTTCCACCGGATTTCGATGTCTAGCCCTGGCACACCTCGTTTTAATCCCGGTACGAGCACCACCGCGTCGTCCCCGTCGTTGTCTGCCTCGGCCTCAGCGTCTCCGTCTACGGCGGGTAGCTCGACGTCGACTTTAACTCCTGCTTCTTCGGCGTCTGCAGTGCACCCTGCGACCATAACGTTGGGGGAAATCGTCCACTTTCCCGCCAAGCTCGGAGAGATAGAGGGAGAGGCGGGTGTTGAGGAAGCGACCGAGTGAATTGGGAGCGAAATTCCAGACCGAGCTGAGTCTATCAGCAAAAGGGTCAACGGCGCCCTCGACGCCGACAAAGGCGCACACAACCCCGGTACCAGTCCTGCGGATGTCATTGGAAGCGGGTCGCCAGGGAAGAAGCACATTCGTGGTCAAATGCGGAAACCCCAAATTATTCTTGAGTGGGCTTTTGTCATCGCCTTCGTGATTTGCTAGCGAGGAGGCGGAAGCACAAGATGCCCAATCTCCCATCTTTCCGCGATACGCCCCGAGTGGCATGAGGGCCCCGACGACGCCGACGGCCCACAGGAAATGCGAATGCGAGATCGTTCTCCTGTATCAATTCACCACCGCCCAAAAAAACGCATACACCGCCACTCCAAACTCTTCCGCTTCCAGCTCTGCCAACCCGAACACGAATATAAATCCCCAAATTCAACCTTCCCATCCCAGTACGCACGGGCACGGGTACGGCACGATGGGATCCGCTAAAGCCCTCCTCCGTCGTGTACGCTCTGGATCGAGTTTGAGGCCGGGGATGGGGGTCCATCCCCACTTCACCTCGCACATTACCAAATCTCGACGTGGCAGGCGCAGACGCCATAGACGCGACAACCGCATCCGCTAATAACACGAAAAATAGCCGGAAGACGGTACCATCTGTCGCTTTTACTCCACGGTAAGCATAGCTCTACCTGTGCACCAATGACGACCATCTCAACAGATTGTAGAAATTTCTGTGCGAAGGAATGGTGCCAAGGCCATCCTGGTGGGACAGTAGCGGAATTTGCAGCACACTGGTCATCGTTGAAGGGGACTCCGCAGGAGGCAGTACGTATCATATCATTTTATCCAGATTGTTTTCACTTACTTTTACTTTCAAACGGTTCACCCAAGCTGCACGAGAAGCAAAAGCCGCATCCATAGCTCCTCCCGCCACTACATCTATGTCCACTCCGCTGCCACCGCTATTGCCGTTTCTACTAGGCCTTCGACTCGGAGGGGGGCGAGAACTGGGTGATTTTAGCCTGGTATTTGGCTATGATTACAACCATATTTTAGTGTACTCGAATATACTCTATTTCACGCGATATAACCACATTATCCATTGAGCCAGATCGATTAAAATCGAGGAAATCCGAGTGGTTTTGGATTCTAGCACACTCGAAGGTGCTCGGAAGGGCTAGATGGGTGTCCAAAGTATGAGAATGATAATAGAGTCAAATTGAGTGAGGTAGATTGAATATCAATTTGATCGATATTGCACGAATTGGCTTGATCTGACACAAGAATTTTTCTCATTTTTCGGATGAAATCGAGTGTGATCGATTACATGGATGGGACACAATATCACTTGATTCCACTTGATCCTGCTCGAGGCGTTTCTCACTGGGATTTAGATTGCGGAGGGGTAATCTTGGTGTGCGTAGATGGATGAGCCTTGCTCGAGTCTTTGGGGTTTTTCTCTTTTTTTTGGATTTCTTTTGTTTTTGTTTTTGTTTTTTTTTTGGATTTCCCTATTTTTTCCTTCATTCGTTTCGACTCGACAAAAATCCTGTCTCCTTTGTTATCGAGGATCCGAGGTATCCTCAAATGATGACGCGTTTCCTACATACATACACGCATGGGATGGGGCATCTTGCAGACAAAATCTACTCTCTACTTACACTTAATCACTACTTACTTCCGACTGTACTTATTGACATGGCAATTCTAGATACCCCTCCTCACTCACTTGATACCCAAATGAGTCAAAGCCCATGAATTGCGGCTCTTTTCAGGCGGATAAGGAGACGTTGGACCGGGTCAATGCAAATGAAAGAACATGAGGCATCCATGCCCTCAGGCCTTGAGGCCCTCTTACTCAATAAACCAGAAGTCCGCTAGACGTCACGCAAACTATTCACCGCCATGTCTTCGCCGTCCCTCACACCGTGCATCCAACCGAACCCAGACATTTCCGGCATTGGCGTACGGGCCTCATTCTATGCTCAGGCTTTTCTGAGCCTCGTCTCCCTTCTTATCTTCGTTATCGATGGTGAAATTACATTCGAGGAGGGTCTCGCTATCAACGATATTTTTATGACCAACGAGCTGACGGCATCTGCGCTCCTTGTGTCGGCAGTGATCCAAGCAAGGACCATGGCTTAAGTACTTATCACGCCAACATCGTTCTTATTCTCAGTTGGATCAGTTATGTACCCACCCTTTTCATCGGAAGTATTATCGATGCCCTGGGCGATGCCGTTCACCCTATTGGTCCTTCTGAAGGACGCCGCAAATTCATGTGGAGACTATGCTGGAAGGGTGTTCTTGCAGCAAAATTTAGGTGGATGCACTACATCGCCGTCGCAGGGTTCGGATTATGGATCTGGAGCGATGTGAAGTCGTTTGGGGATCAGCCACAATGTACACCACAGACCTTCGTGGTTATCTTCGGACACAACATTCTCGTGACGAATCCTGGGCTCAAAATCGCTGCCCTCATACTTTACAGTTTTATGGCATGCGCCGGCATAGTAGGAGTCCCCTTCTTCATCTTCCTCAAGTCACGGCATTGCAAGCGCCTTCTACCCCACCTTCACAAGTACTACCAATCGACTATTCATCCACAGAATCGAAACCTCACCCAAAAACAAAAGCAATCCAAGTGGATCATCAATCTGGTTGCCGCGTTTGGTATCGAGATCCTACTCGTCTCCAGTACAGAAGTCTTGATTAGGAGGAGCAAAGGGCTCGTGTATCCAGGCGAGTCGCAGTGGACTTTCGGACAGTCTCTGGCTATTTTTTTAGTCCTTGAACCACTCGCCAGTACGATTGGGGAGTTGCAGAAGGGGTACCAGGGGCTGCGTGAAAAGAGGAGGAGGAAAGAGTCCCAGGACGACGAGTTGCCCGTGATGAATCTTGAATGACTTGACTTGGCATAAATTCTCATCATCGTTATAATCGATTTACTCTATTTACTAGTAGACGCCCTTTTCGGACGACGAGTGACACGAGATGTAACAGATGATGAGAGTATCACACACGGAAAGAGATAGGTAGTGAACAGTATAAAACGCTCTGAAATTCACTGGGGGTCAAGGTAACTACAAGCCACTATTTATACTAGCTAGGCTACTCGAGTCAGGAAGCAAGTCATACTACAAAATTATTAGACGGAAACGAATCAAAAGGAATTATAAAGGAATCATAACGATGGAAAAGAAATAAGCTCGTAAACGAAGGAAGATAAGATAAGAAAAAGGTCACGGTCGTTACACGCCCATTCGGGCCCACTGCAGTGCTAAGTACTGCTAAGCCTTACTTGATATGGTCACGGATCTCGGCAGATATCCCACGACGTGTCAACTACGCATCAAATAGTCAAGTCAGAAACGCCTTTTTAGAGGTAGGTGTCAACCTGAGCTGGGGGGGGGGCATCCGCATGATATGATCCTGCCCCACACGTCATCAGGACAGTTATCCATTCTCAGCTAGATAGCCCCAAGGCTGCTAATGTGACATCTTCCTGTTGCGAAGTTCGTGTCTATTCAACCTCAAAATCAGGCCTATACTCCATGTCTGATATCGGTAGGATGAAATATAAATACATGATTTCAAATTGGAGATTATCAAGTACTACGCAACATTGCGATTGTAACAACATTATATTAACTTATATACAATAACGCAAAATTAAGCAAGTATGATTAAAGGTGATTCCGGGAGCAATTCGATACTAGTAGCATAGACAACAGAATATGTTCGCCTCCAGACCTTCCACACCGATGCCCGGGAATATGGCTGTCGTGATTCATTGAGTAGCTTCAGTTATGGGGGGGAAACTGGGGGAAAATCACTCCATAATTGTGACATTCAGGACAGCCACGAGCAAGCTACGAGCAAGTATTGGAATCAGCGCAAGCGGAGGAGACAGTTAAAACGCGTCGAGCCACGGACACCTCAAGAGGTTGAACTTGAAGCGCACTTGTATTCATAACGACCGAGCTGAATTTATTTGTCGTTACACATTTCGCTAAGTTGTAAAGAAAGTTTCGTTACTTGTTCCTTCTTTCGTAAAATTTATGGCTTGCTGCTGTTGATCCCGCACTCTTCCAAATTCCAATCCGCCCCGATGGGCTGTTCCCAACGCATCCCCTCACTATACCCGACTCCGCGCTGTGCTCAAGCCCCCGTCGTCTCTTGGTTCTGAGCCTTCCTTGCTTCTCTACGTACGCGGATTTCTTCTGCGAGGATGAGATCGGGGTCACAGCCCTTGACCTCTGGAAGGAGCAATGTAAAGACTGAAACAATCGAGGGGATTAATCCAACGTTAAACTGTGTCCGAACAAGTTTCGACTTACGTGCGCTGGCAATACAACATGCGAAAAAGACTGCAGTAATGAACCGTTAGAAGAAAAAACTCATTTTGGAAGATCGATGACAGCCTACGCACTCCACAAAACGATCGGTGTTCCGACCTTCTTACTGAGAGTGTTAAAAGCAAGTGCGGAAATGATGGCACCAACCTTTCCAGCTGCTGCAGAGATGCCATGGGCTGAGGCGCGGAAGCGCGTGGGGAATACTTGAAGGAGAAACGCATCAATAGAGACACTTAGGGAAACACACCTTCGGCGGGGTAACACTGGATGAGCGGTGAAGTACCCACCGATATACGGTCGACTTACGTAGGTAGTACTATAAGCAACAATTTTAGTATACCGCATATATGGTTAACTCGAATGGATGACCGACTCACGTATTAGCTCCGAAGTTGAAAAAGAATTGCAAGAACGCGAAGCAGACGATGAAAGCGGGCTTGCTGAGTGTGTGGAATTCACCAGCGAGGACACCGACTAGATAATGTGATAAATGATGTAAATATTAATGGGTCAAGTGGAAACATTAAAACGAACGGAATAGAGCTGCCAAAATGAATCCTTGGATTTGAATCCATTTGCGACCCAACACCTCAATCGTCAGGATTGAGGCGTAGTAGCCTAAAACGAATCATTTCAAATCAGATATTTGGCTTCAGGGATGAAATTGAAATTGAGGATCTTTTTACCTGGTACAAATCCTAGGGCAGTAATAATCATCCCGCCAGTCGAGATCTTGAACAATCTGTTCCAAGGGGAACCTTCCTGCCCGTCGTATCCGATCTGTTGGGGCACGACGTTCTGATTCAAGTTAATCCCATAGAATCTATCACGAACCAATCTAATAAGTGGTCGAACAGCAAGAAACAGAGTTGAACGCACGCAATATCGAAGAGGAACCAGCACATGCAGGTTCCGAGGAGCATCTTACCATGACGCCATTCCGAGAAAAAGGTGATGAATTCTAGAGCTCGGGAATAAGAAATCAAGATTATGATGCAAGTAAATAACAAAGCATACCCTTGAAATGGGCCTTCTTCTTCGCTAACACTTCAAGAGGGGTAGTTGCCTCGTTCACCTCGCTGGAATCATGCGACGCGCTATCGGCGGCAGTAGCCTTGTTGTCAATTTCATTTTTATCTCCTTTCAGAGTCTTACCCATTTCGGCATCCTCAGACTTCTGTGCCTTCTTCAGTTCATCGATATCGTCCCCGGCCTCGTTGGCGTGATCATGTTGCCTCAATTTTTGAGCCGAGAGGAATCGCGTGGACTCAGGAAGAGTGAGACGCTGGTATAAAGTGCCGAAGGCAGGTACGAGAGAAATCCCGACGATAATTCGCCATACTATCCATAAATGTTAGTCGAATGGCCAAAACGATCGACAAGAAATTAGGTACCTCCATCAACCTTCGATGTCTCTCCTCTTGTTTCCATAGCATTTTTGTAACACAACAAAACGATAATCGTGACCAAACTTCCAACGAAACTTCCCCATCCCTGGTTGGAGAATATGTACGAGAGCATGGTACCAATACCAAGCAGAATGCGGAATATGCCCAAGTAAATTAGACATGCGTCAGGGGAGAGTGTGCCAGTGGGTGTTGTGAGGGTGAGGATGGTAGAGAGGATGATAAGCATCAACTCTTTTCCATCTGTCACAATTCACTGGGGTCAGTCGTGGAGGTGGTGCAATATGGATATGACGTACAAACAGCCTTGCGACCAAATGCGTCGGCCGCGTATCCTGAGTTTGCCGATGAGTATATAATGAAGTGAATTTCATTTTGGAATACGCTTACCGAACGCGAACTGGCCGATGACGCTTCCGATGTTAGCTCCAGCCTTCATGAATCCCTCTAAGTTTGTCGGGAGATGACCTTCTCCGTAGAGCCGGTACTGAAGCATGGTCGCTACCGGCTGCCAAAATGTGGGTGTTCAACTATCATGAAAATAGTCATACCAAAATAACGGACATGCGTTTATGATAAAGAGGTCATAAGCTAAATAAAAGAGTGAGTTAAAGGTACGCGGAAACGAAAATAATGTCTGTCTTACCATCCAAAAAGAACCCGACCTTTTTATTGATTGCGTCAGAATCTAATCAGAAGAAATATTTGAGAAAGCAGACGTACGCCAGCAATACCCAGCAGTTTCAACTCTGCCATGTTCAGTGCAAACGCCGGGCGTCCATCGTGTCTCTCGAATTCTTCCAAATCCGTTCGATATTGGGCGGACGGCGTCGGGGTGATCTCGTGCATAGGTTGCGCCATTTACGTTGCAGTCTGAAGGGAGTCGGCCGTCGGAAATTCTGAAATTGGAGTGAAAAGAAGGACGCTGACCTTATAACTGAGGTAGATGGTATAAGTAAAGGAGAATATGGGACGAAGGATGGGAGTGGGAAAGGGATAATTTGAGGTCGTGTGCCATTATGAATGAGCAAAAAGTGAGGTCAATTCTATCTAGATCAGAACTCATGTCCCTCTTGGCATGTCCACCCGGCACGCCTGCCCACTGCCCGACGACCTAGTACATGGTACCATAGGACGCCACCTGACGAAATGAGTACAGTTCGACAGAAGGCTTCAAGCTAAGATGACATGATTGAAGGGCGTGCTTACACCTAAATGTAAAACTCTAAGCACCTTCCAAAAAACTCCCGCTCCTGGCCCGCGTTGTACAAACGAAGATTTGTGTCATTATGCACCGCCTAACTCCTTTTTCGGAGCTGGCGCTCTTTGGCGCTGAGGCCCCAAGTACTATATACCCCGGTGGACAGTTCGTAGTCTTAATTACATCATCCAACAATGAGAACCCACAACGTTTTGGAGCGGCCGAGGGTGCCTAGGGTTTTTTAAACGGTTTTACGTTTAGATATTACTACCGTTCTAAAAATATTCCTACAAGACCCTACAGATATCGAGGAACGTGCGCCTCCGCACCTGTCTATGCACTCCAATGACCATCCGATCTCTGGGGTCGTTTTAGGCCAGTTCAGAGGATCCGACTAAATCCACGGACACCCGAGAAAAGATAAATTTAACATACGTCGTCATACTTTTTACGCATTTATCGGATCGCTATCATATTTATCAGAGATGATAAAGCCAATTACCCGTACACCTTCTCATTAATGGAGAACAATCACGCCGTCTACAGATACTCCGTGCTTTCACTGTTGAAAACACAGAATACTTGTGTCGATTGCGGGTGCTTCCTCGCCCTTTATCCTTCGCGATCAAACTCGTCGGGCTACCCTCGAGAACGATGCGCCTGAAGTGGACCTTATGGTGAGGAAAAACATGCCTACAAGACTGACATCACCATTGAATGTCTTAAGCAAGCGCACAGCATGATCTCCCAATGTTTGGTGGTTGTTTCCAGATCTATCTATTTAATTAGTGACGCGTTCCTGTTGCCCAAATCCGACTTCACTCGCCAAGTAGTTTCGTTGTTCTGAATGAGAGATTCCACTGCACCATCGACTTCTTCGCGCCATCAGGGTCATCAATGGACAATATCAGTGTCGCCCCAAAAATCTAGTATATATCTGTCGCAATCCCAGATGTAGCTAGCCTGGATGAAGCCTTCCAACCACCTCTTGCATGTAGTACCAGGGAATCGGAGACCGCCGTCAAATCGAGGGACTAATGGCGCCCCAACTTTCCACTGCCCGGTGATTAGAAGCATTTCAATTGTGGAGAGAGCTTTTTTTGTCTTAGTTCGTAGACCTGAGTTCCTAGAATCGACAAAACGCTTTTGAGCAAAGTTCCCATGGACAATGGGTGAAGGGAAGGGTACCAAGAAACGAACAAGGAGGGCAGACACATCCTCATTTGGTAGAGATCGGCACCAATGAGCCTCCTGTGGAAATCGAACGTTCGACGGATACATATCATGACAGTTGCCGGTCCGGCCGTCAGCCGTAAATCGTTCGCGTACACAGCTAAGGGTATCTGCGGCAGAGGGCTTCTGCGAAAGTTCGTCTTTGGCCATATGTAAGGACGAAGACGACGAAGCGAGTTTGGAAAGCCCTTTGTGGATGAACGTTTGAACTCTCTTCCTCCTCCTCCTCCTAGAGGCGGTACCTCGACCCTCCTACCAGGAATCACCACTACCTCTGCGTCATCATCATCCGTCTCATTGTTGGGGAACCCAAGGTCCTCCCACGCCTCCCCATCCGGCTTGTCACTTTCTGGCTGCATACCACCCAGGCGTTGACACCGTACTCTCAAACTCTAATCGGTCTCTACCGCCTCCGATGCCCCTTAACCCCGCCATAGTTTCGACGACTGCGTCCCTGGCAGGTACGATCTTCTGAGCATCCCAGGGGAGGTGCAGGCATTTGGCGAGAATGTGTTGTTTGAGGTGGCGGATCCTCCATGTTGGTGGGATGTGTATGAGGAACCATTTGTCGTAGGGTACTGGTTTTGGGAGTGGTTAGTGAAAGTGAAAGGGAAGTTGGGATTGAAGGTAAGAGAGGAGAACACACCGAATCGACATCCTAGTGGAATATGTTCGTTTCCTCACTGCGGCTTGGACAGTTCCATCGTCGTCGACTGTTCAACTTCCTGCTAGACTGTATCTCCTCTGTGTTTTGGGATATCACCTGCAAGAGACGTTGTTGAACATGAGTTGAAGCGCGTACGTGTTGGAATCGCAATCACTCACTTTCCCTGGTATCCACTGTCCTTGTCGTCTTCTTCTTTCCTATCGTCGTCATTTCAATATCTCGTAGTCATAGGTATCATGCAAGGCCAAAAAAAATCCCTCCCCTCCTATCTTCCTATCCTCCTATGCGCTGTACAGGGAACACCGTATGCAGGGTCTTGTGTAGAGTCAAAACAGTCTCGCGCTGAACAGTAACCTAAAAATCCCAAATAAAAAACCGAACCCAAGGAGCCAGTAGCCGGCCGTCGAACCCGGGAAAAGACAAAACGTAGCAAAAGTAGGAGGAGAGGAGCGTGAGCACAATGTTTGGCGTGACGCGGTCCCTGTGACGGATTGATGCGTTAGTTAGAATGGGTGGAAAGTTCGGCCCGGGTGTCGGAAACCAACCGTTGACAACTCTCCAGGCTATCGATCGGCTCTCAAGCCTCAACGCTCTGCGCCACTGCCAAACGTGAAGCAGAGAAGTGTCCTTACTACAAGCTCGGGCGTGGAAAAGAGTACAAGGGCGCGTTCAGTCGCTCTTCTTACACCACTCATATGTATTTCCCGGAACATGGAGGTCTGGTGAGCACGATAGCAACATGGTACAGAATCCTGCCCATAGTTGAGCATACCTGATGCCTATACTATAGTGTCAACCGATGCACCGGGAATCATATCTCAATGCGGCCATCATTGAGACCCTCGAAGCCACTTTTTTTTTTTTTTTTCGAAGCCCTTTTCTCTGGGTATTGTCTGGGTAACCAATACCTTGAAAATTTTTGCTCTACCCTGCCAGATGTGGAAGAACACTAGCTGAGTATTTATTTAGCCGCTCGTGGAGCCACAGAAGTGAGTTGTATCTAATTTAACCTATATTGCTGATTCGGTTTGGCAGGTCTACGCAGGACTTTATGAATTCAACTCAAGGCTCTACATATAAAGAGCTCCCTTTCAGTGGGTACATTTATCAGGGCCTAAACTTCCATGTTGCTTCTCCAGAGGAGCCCAAGTCCCGGAAGCCAACCCATTTCCATGAGGTGATGTCAAAACTGTACAAACTTGTCGTGTTCGTATCTCCTTCGCCCTTTTCGTGTTATGTGTTTCAGGTTCAGGTGTGTTCCTCACAACGTTGGAGACACCGCGAACAGCGCCGATGATATCTTCTCGATAATTGACCTCTAGTCTACACGTTTGAGTACCAAGTCCTTACTTGTGGCCTGTGACAAAGTGTACCTGTTTCTGTTTACTAGTCTTCTTAATACCATTCCGTTGTTAAATTCTCATTGTGATCCCGGAAATAATCTGGTTGTACGGTGGCAATCAACCACGAAAAAGCAGGTAACCATCAAGTAATGAAGACCAAATTATTGCTGATTACCGTAGATACCTGACCAACCTCCGAGTCCCCCAAAAGTTCCAATTGAGGTAATTGGGTAATAGACAGTAATTTGGACTGATTGTTGCTAATAGACTGCTATTACCTTGTATTTCCACTTTCCGTTTTCCCTGATGCCTTGGTTCAAAATAATCAATTTAGGCTTTGATTCAAGGGAGTACTATTACACGTGGTATCGATAAAAAAACTGTTGAGATGTTCAACCTCGTATATATCTGGTCATGTGTACTTACATATTCACTCGTTTGTCACGTAAGTAGTCACACACGAACTATTCTCCTTCTTACCGTCATTCTATTCGTCCTCGCGTCCACCTCAACAAAAACCTTGGAAAAACTTGCAGAAACCATCCAGAAATTACATTCCGCTGATCTACCCTCCCCATAACATAACTTGATCCAGCAAGGGCAATAATGGACCAAATCCCAAATGCATCGCTCGAGTCTAAATCGATATGCTACTACATTTAGGATCTGCAAAAATAACGAAGCAGAAATGCACCAGCAATTAACCTCTCCTGGTCTCCTCCTCCTCTAGAACAGAACCCGATACAGAAAAAGAACCAACGAATGAAATCGTAAGTTAGGCGAACCCACACACAATCGGCAGATGCGTGTTGTAGTTTCGGCAATTTCGGCGAAGGCACGCTGTACATTCGCAGAACTTACACAGGTTCAGCGAACCCATGCTGTACGTTTGGCGAATACATGCTGGTTGGGCGAACGCACACTGTATGTGCGGCGAACGTCCCCAAACATTTATGCTCACTCAGTGTCCAGATTTGGTAATTGCGCCATCAAAGGACAGGCGCGTAGCTCACGAACGCGACAATCAATCTCTTATAAATTAGGGTTTTGTTCTAAGGTGTAGTAACACTTTCTAAATGTGCAAAAAGAAGCGAGAAAATATGGTACAACGAAATAAGATGTATCTTACAAAAACCTTCTATAAATTTCCTATTTTGGTCAGAGTTCCACATGGGGGGGTAAGGGCTCTTTTGAACGCATCCTCGACCTTCTCCCGCCCACAATAAGCAGACCAATGATTGCAATAAAGACAACGATGCCGACGATAATGCCGATTATTCCTCCCAAACTAAGTTCCTCACCCGCTTTGGTAGCCGTAGTCAAGGGTGAGGAAAGTGTTGCTGTGGGACCGCCGGCAGGATTGGTAACCGTAGCTGAGTGCGAGAAAGTGGTTGTGCTGGAATTGGTAACCGAGGGTGGGGCAGCTGGAGACAGGGTTAAGGAAACTGTGGTTGGGGGAGCTGTGTTTGTGGGAGTCGTGGTTGGAGCAGCTATGGTTGAGGGAGCTGTGGTTGGGGGAGCCGTGGTTGGGGGAGCCGTGATTGCAGAGGTCATGGTTGTGTCATCCGGGGGTGGAGCCGAGGATGGGGGTGGGGGAGACGAGGCTGAGGGGTCCATGGTTGAGGCATCCGTGGTTGGGGGACCTGTGGTTGGGGGACCCGTGGGTATGAAAATTGTTGTTGGGGAATTGGAAACCGTAATCGAGGGTGAGAAAATTGTTGTTGCGGGATTGGAACCATGCGGGATGGTTAAGGAGGGAATGACAGCATTCATTAGACTCGTCAATTTGATCGCGCTGCGCACGGCTGAGCATTCAGGCCCAGTGAGAATGGGATCGGAGGTGTACTGAGATAATCCGAGAAATTTCTGATATGAACCGAGGATAGCCGTCAACCGACCAGGTCAGGTCAGGTCAGATGAGGTCAGATGAGGTCGTAGATT
>Ga0307517_10008415_pt1 | contig 14802 bp, 19 predicted proteins | sample 23_EM_MG_FD_194515 | JGI IMG/M metagenome (GOLD analysis project Ga0307517, IMG submission 194515) | Populus trichocarpa ectomycorrhiza microbial communities from riparian zone in the Pacific Northwest, United States - 23_EM | ecosystem: Host-associated > Plants > Roots > Unclassified | place... | reverse complement strand
CGATCCACCGTGTACACGGGTTGCTCTCGTTCAATGTTCCATCTACTCGATTTCATTTCTGGCCCTACCGTGTACGAATCCATAAATCCAGTTACCCTCGCCCCAGTTTGGATGGTGAGCCGGTTTTATGGCCCACAAGAAGTCCTCCGCACCGAGCGCGAGTGCATCATCGTGATCCATCTTCACACCGGAAATAACTATTTGTCGATAAATACTCCAACAGTTAGCATCTGGATATTCACCAATGCATAAAACTCGGCTAGTGACACCCTTCTGCGAGGGATATGTCTCTCTGGTCTTATCGACAGTCACCCACGGCCGCCAGTGCCCCGCGACTCTAGCCACTTGCGGATCCTCCCACTCACGAAGGCCCTCCGAACAGCTCGCAAATCTACACAGGTTGTTAATTTTATTCACGAACCGGCCTCTCCAGTTCCAAGTAAAGAACTACGATTATCCATCTACAGCAGAAACTAACCTTCAGCACCCTGCACTGGATTCACTACACAACGAGAGATACTTCCCGATGGAACTGGGAGTTGATCACCACCTGGTAGGACAGTTGGACCTGTCATACAATCGGGGTGATTAAATGTTGACACACACGTTCGGATTGAAATGGGGGCGTACCAGATCCGGTTGTCGTAGCCATTGTATCCGGGTCTATGTTCACGGTAGGAGTAGGCGAAGGCGACCTCGACGGTGGTGTCGCCCCTTCCAAACACTGGAGTATGGCCTCGAGACTCGGACGGTCATCCCATTCAGCTTTCCAACAAAGTTCCAACATCTCCCATATCCCATCTTCGAACCATGCCCCTTTCGTTCCTTCAAGTCTCTGAGGACGTTCGCCCCCCATCACTTTCTGAAGGACAACCACGTCCTTATACCCAGGAAACGGCGATTGTCCGCTGAGAACTTCGTATACTACCATCCCCAGTGCGTAGACGTCGGATTGCTTGGTTGGGCGACTGTCCTCTAGGTTGAAACTTTCTGGATCAAGGAGTTCCGGGCCCATCCACTGAAGCGTACCGCCTTCAGCGCATGTGATCGAGGAGATGAAGTTTCCCTTATCGGAGATGATTCTGAGCAAACCAAAGTCCGCAATGCGCGCGTGACGATTGTGGTCGACCAAAACGTTGGCCTAAGTCGTATAAGCCACTACCCAGGGGAGCGATGATTTGGTTCAGAGACATACCCCCTTGAGATCACCGTGGATCACCTCCCGTTCATGAAGATAGACCACCCCGCTAACGGTATCCATCAGCTGTAGAAGTGACAGTTATCAGAAAGTTGGGGTATATTAAATTTGAAAAGGGACTGACAAGCCCTAACCGATCCGCATCTGGATGTGCCTTGACAAACTCGTTGACAGTACCATTCGCCATCCATTCCGATACCATCACGAGTCGAGTGTTGATCGTTGCCGCACCTAACAGCGGTAACACATTCGGATGGCGAAGTCCACTCCACATCACAACTTCCTTGCAGAACCTCTAGTGTCCACGCGATAGTCCAACTGTCAATGCAAACCACAGCCAAGAGAAGACCCTGAACTTACACTTCTGATCTTCTCATGACCATCGGACCGATACATCCTCGGGACCTTGATTGCAACGGTCAGACGGCGAGCCCTACCCCTCCACACATCTGCACACCCGCCCTGGTACAGGGGGGCTTCCGCTGGATCCCAGGAAACTGTAATGCTCAGTGATCTCGGAAGTAGGGCCTGACGGCCACAAATTTTGGACAAAGTTTGTAGACAATTCGCCCTTAGCACGGGATCGAGGTAATCCAACGCCTGATGGAAAGTTAGTGCACTTGGTCTTCGGAGATGGGAGAACACATAGGTATACCTCATATACCATATCAGTAAAAACCTGAGCGTCACCCCCACTAAGTTGTCCGATCGCCTTGACCTCGTCGCGGTCTGAGAAGATGACGTCGATGAGACCGCCAATTACACACTCCCACTCCGAGGGGTCGGAATCGTGGGGTGCAGATAAGCGCCTGTCAATCGCCGGGAGTTTCCTAACGCGCAAAAATTTCCCCAGAGCTTTGGCCACCACCCAAAGTACCTTCCATCCCCACGGCGACCTAACTATCGCGCTCTCTATTCCTCTTCCTTGAACTTCAGGACGGGGATCTACACTTTGTTCACGGCTGCGACGACTGGTGCGATGGAGCGGCAATGTAAACCGCCTTTTGGAAGCCGTCGTTCTCGATATACTTGGGACGGGCACCGTTTGTGAACGTGGCTTTTTCGGGCGCTTCATCGATTGTGTTCCAGTTCCTGATCGAACAGCGAGGGCCGGGAGCGTAAACCGCTTTTTGGGAGTAGTCATTCTCGGTGTGTTCGGGACGGGCGGCGATTGTGACCGTAGATTTCTTGCAAGTTCTATCAATGTCCTTCTAACCTTGGGTTGAACGGGGGGGACTGGGGATGCCGGGTCGCCGTGGTCTACGAGAATCAGCCCAGGCGGATTGCAATGGTGAGCGTGGTCCGGTGACCGATAGGGACAGTAGTTACCTTCAACTTGCACCGATAGATATTTCGGAAGAACATCCTCGATAATGTTCGGAGCTCTTGTTTTTTGGGCATCTATGAACAGGGAAGATTCCCTTCAGTCCAGGTCTCCAATCGATAAAGCACGTTGATCACCTCGTTCAACCTCCGCGATCTCTTGCATGCTTGACATCGACAGCTGATTGTATACGGTGTGGATATCCCAACGCAGCTCCCGCCTCTCGCTCCAACATATCGTGATCATGTTCCATATCTGATCCTGTAACCATCGGGCGCCCATCGGTCGGGATGGCCGATCGCCGCTCACGACCTGGAAGATGATCACACCATCACGAGCGTTCCCGTATGGTTGGATCTCTGCGAGAGTCTGAAAAAAAGTGGCGATATCAGCGATGACTACGTGAGGCATGACAGAGGCGTACCTCGTAGATGGTCATCGCAAGAGAGTAGATGTCGCTCTCTTTCGAGGGGTCGCTATTTGAGAGGTTGAAATGTGTAGGATCCAGCAGTTCCGGAGCCATGTAGCGAACAGCACCTGAACTAGATGCTGTCGCGCTACCTGGCTCTACGACGGTGGGATCGGTGATTACACCTGTGATCCCGAAGTCCCCAAGTCGTGCAATACCGTCCTGACTGATCAGGATGTTCCCCTGGACAGAACGGACATTGGCACATATCTTAAGCTGAGAACACGCTCACCACTCACCGGATTGATATCGCTGTGCACGATGTTTAACGAGTGCAGATGTTCTAGACCACTGGCGGCTTGCGAAAGCTATTAAGGACCAAGTCTCAAACGGTTTGTCTGTAAAGATGACGAAGGTTGCTTACCAGCCGCAATCGACTGACCCCCTGATTATTCTTGGTGTACTCGATGATATTTCCGTTTGATAGCCAAGGGCTTATAATGGAAAACCAGAACAACTTCTCCGAAACTCCGAGGAATGGTACCACATTCGGATGCGAAACGTACTTCCAGGCCACGACCTCACGGTAGAACCTCTGATTAGAATCAGGCTGAGTTTATGCTCCTACCGGTACAGAGAACTGTCACGCACCCGCTTGATGTTGTCTCTATTCGCCGCGGTCTGGGTCCGAAAGGCCTTGACGCATACCTGGTTCCCATCCATCCCGCCTTTCCAAATATCCGCAAATCCACCGGGAGAGTAAGGGACGGTGTCACTTAATGTGACCCCGGTTGGGAAGTATGATCTAGGCAAGACCCCGTGTGAAGGTGAGACTTTACGCAGAACCATGGAACACGTGTTCTTCAAGCCCAGATCCACCGTGGTGGATGACAGGACCTGGTCGTAGGAGATTTAACGCGCGGAGTGAAAAGTCGCAATTGGGGGTATACCTTATCAAGGATTTCTACAAGATCCTCCGCTTCTGATGGGGTGAGCGGAGGCGAGGCGTCTGGCAATTCTTTAACCCGCAATGTGGTGGAAACAACGAAGGGGATAAGCCGCGGCTCGACTCCCAGCTTCACGAGGTCTTCGGCGGCGGTCGGGGGAAAGTCTGGTGAAAAACCTCCTCGTCAACAGGTCATGGTCGCGCTGGTGGAGACAACTCACTCTGTGGGTCCTGGGCTTCGTCAGACATGTCGGTCCTGGACTCGGTAGTAGTGAATGGGGGCAGAAGGTAGACTGGACCTCGTTGGAGGCTGTCCTGGAAATCCACGCCGGAAACATACGCAAGGGGTGTGGTGGGATTGTTATGTGGTGGCCGCTGAGCGCTGATCACAGGTTGATGAATAGGGCGCCAAGCATCAGGAAAACCTAGCCGAATTTACGTGATTGTTTCGGACGTTCCATTCGTTTCCCGGCGATTCCACCAGGACACTTTTCATAAATGCGGCATCGTTGACTAAGTTGGTGCTCGTCTGAGGAACAAAACTATTCGGCCGCGACCACACGGGCTTCGACACGCCTGGTACCGGCACTCTGTCGAAGCGTTTTCATGGTACTTCCCATTGCGTTCGCCCGCCACCGACCTTAAAACCAAACCCGCCCCCTGGAGCTGCGGTCGCAGAAGCGGCGGTCCACAGCTGTGTGGGGATGTGTCTGGCTGTTCGGCCTTGTCCGACGGCGCTTGCCGGACCAATGAGATGCTCCGTGGCGGGGATCGGCGGATTTTACTGGTGAGGGAGTTGAGGCAGCGGATGGCCAGCGACTGTCCGCAAGGCTACAGTATATACACACGGGTCCAGGTGAATAAAGGAGTTATAAGGTAATTGTCGAGACCCCGTCAGCTGTGTCGGGGGTATCGTCTCCAAACCCCTCACCTGAAATTCACAAACTGCCACGTCTACACCGTAACACGCTGGCCGGTGGGAGTCTGGGGGCGCCGTCTCCCTGCCGTGGTTGCGAAGGTCGTGCATGAATCCACAGACGTAATTATGCTTCTCCCCAGCTAGGACGGTAAGCCCGTTTTGGAGTTCAGAAGACCTTCGCACCGAGCAAGAGTGCAGCATTGCGATCCATCTTCACGCCGGGAGTAACCGTTCGTCGATAAATACGCCGATAGCCAGAATTCGGATATTTGCCAATACATAAAACTCGGCTAGTGACACCCTTTCGCTAGGTGTTTTTTTGGGATCGTCACCCAGTAAGTGGGTATCATCAACGACCCCTTAGCGGGTAAGTTTTCCGCCAACGTCAAGCCGGTATTCTTCTGGGGTCCTAAACCGCACAAAAGGCTTGTCAGCGGGGGTGTTCGTAGCTAATGGAACCGATCCAAAAACTCGCATACAAAGTGAGTATCAATCAAACAGATGAACAATAAAGCACAACCAATTCGTCCAATTTACTCACCACCAGCCGGGAGCCCCATGAGCTTGTAGTGCTCAAACTGCTTCTGGTACCTCCTGGTCAGGAAGGTCATGTATAGCTGGAACAAAGAAAAGCAGTTACGGCGACGCCCCGACGAGGATCGATCAGAATCGAGCCCAGGTCCGCGTAACCATTACGCAGGTACGGATTTCACCACAAGAGAATTACCGTGGGAACTTAAAACAGTTTGAAAAGCTTATCAAAATAAGTCCCCCCTACTGAAGTCCGGAGTCAAAACAACAACCCAAATAGGACGGGGATGTGTGTGATGGCCGTTCGGCCTTATCCGGACCAATGAGGTGCTCGGTGGCGAGAATCGGTGGATTTTAATGGTGAGGAGGGGTTGAAGTAATGGGTAGCCGGTAGCCAGCGACTGTCCGTAAGGTTACATCGTGTACATACAGGCCCAGGTAAATATCAAAGGGTTTATATGATAACTGCCAGGACCCCGTCTGTTACGTTAGGGCGTAGATATCGTCTCAAAGAGTCAACCACCATCCGGAATCTACAAACTGCGACGCCTACGCCGGGGTGTGCTGGTCGGTGGAAGTCTGACGGGGCTCCCTCCTCAACCCACCTTGGCCCGCCGTGCGCGCGGGTCATTCCCGTTCAACGTGTCATCTCCCCGACCCCATTCCTGGCCCCGCTGTGGTTGCCAGGGCACGAATCCATAGATGTATTCATGCTTTCCCTCAGCCCGGACGGTGAGCCCGCAACCCCCGAACCGAGCGCAAGTGCATCATCGTGGTCCATCTTCACAGCGGAATGAATTGATTGTCGACCAATGCCCCAACTGCTGGGATATGGCCAATACATAAAATTCGGCTAGTGACACCCTTCTATGAGGGATATATTCCTCTTTAGTCTCGTGGAGGCGCTGCCCGGGAGCCTTGTGGACCCGTAGCGCTCCAGCCATTTCTGGTATCTCCAGGTGAGGAAGACCATGCACACCTGGAACAAAGAAAAATAGTGGTGGCGACGGCCCGACATGAAGGATCAATCAGAATTGAGCCCTCGATCCGTGCAGCTACGCACCTGGAAGACCATATCTGCCGACAGCAAGATAATAAGGGCTACGGTAAGAGTGTCGAAACCGGGAGAACAAAACACGGCTGTGGGGAAAGGGAAACCTTCGGCGTATTCGGCATTCGAGTGCCATATCTGGCCATCATGTTCGCATTCCCAAATGATATGGTCCTTTCTGCCATACACCGGGGAAGGTAAGTATGCGGGAGCGGCATACAGTCCGTATATGGTTTGGCGACGAACCCTTTTTGCAATTCCATGACCATCAGGATGGCGCGGATTCCGGAGGTGATATTGACAATTGGCCATAGGGATTTGCAAACGCAGATCCAGATATATGACCGCTGAAGTTCATGGAAGGAAAGTAGATATTCACGTCAATGGTATTATTCCGATGGCCAGACGGACACTCACAGTCGATAGCGCAAAAATGTTCAACGCCGCCACGACAGCGACAACGATTCCAATGCCTCCGTATATATACCATTCCGGGAATAAAAAGAAAAAGTATTGCCCTAGGGTCAGCAGGAAGATGGATCCCGCTATGCTGTATGCCTGCGGTTTCTCGGAGTGAGGGGGAAGGAACAGATAATCGAAATTGTTCCACGTACGAAGATCACAACTGCCCAGGCGATAGCTCCTGCGCGCTTGGGTGGGAGCCTCAGTCTCGAACGAGAGTCGGAGATGTTTGGAGACACGAACGAGAGGAGGTAGAAACAAGCAACTGTCATACCCAGACACCGACCATTCATGCAAATTGAGTCACTAAAAGCGAGAAAAACGACTGGGAAGGGCAGCCGTACCACATGATTCGACGGAGTGCGCAATGTGAGATCTCGAGGGAAGGGTAAAGGTTCGGGTATACTACGAGTTGTATATATACAGGTAACTACTCAGCTGAGAGCGTAGGACGGGTAACATGTCAGGGACGTCAACAATAGTAAAGGGCCATAGCTATCCTCCTAATCGAGTGGCTGTCCATAAGGCCAGGTGTATCGTGGTATATCTCTAAACGCCGTAGAAGGGTGCCAGTTTCCAGGACGTCCAAGGTTCGCGCCACCCACGACCCAATAGAGTGGCCGAGGCCCCTGCAACTTCTTTAGAGGTCCCCGGGTATTCGTCCGGGCGCGTGTACATCGTGCAGCCCCACGGACAGTCACCTGTTGTAGAGCGGTATGCTAAATCCATATAAAGTAATATAAATAGACATAGCAACAAACGATCTATACTTCGCGTGTCCTTATCGTAGTCTTATTATTCTATCGAGGCTGTCCGGTTGCCAGACGACGGCTCAAGGGGCCTAAGGGCGGAGGGTAGATCATGTAGGACGGATAGGATGGCCACCAATCGAGTGTCCAACAATTTGATGGCAAACAAAGCGGTGGATCAATCCAACCCCTCCGAACGAGCACCAAAACAGACCCGGCCAGGGTCCAACCTGCGCCACAGAATACTAGGACATCTCCCCCTCCCCAAGAGGAGATCCACTAGATGCAAGAACCTCGCCAAAAGAAAAACGGAATTCGCATGGGAATCCGCACACGACACCAAGATCGGCAAATTCTGGGACAGGGTCAAAAGCGATGAACGGGGAGGTGTGTGCGCACACTGCAACGCAGGAGAATCCATGGAACACGTGTTCAGTAATGCGGTACGCCGGCCAGAGATCACAAATACAATCCCTTGCCAACGGACTATGGAGCAAAAGGTTAAGCCCCGATCTCATCAAACTACGGCGTTCTCCTGGGCTGCGATCTGTCGAACTTCAACAGAGTCAATGACGACCCCAAAAAACGCCTCTCAGGGTTGAGGTGCACGATGTGGAAACCAAGATACGAAAGAACAATAACGCAGGGCAACGACCTGACCAAGTCACACTCACCAAATCCCAACAAAACGACGCTCAGCTTTGCCCCAGAGATAACATTGTGTGGCGCAAAGCTCTCCCAACAGGGCCCCGGATGTTCTTATCGGCGCATCTGACCGCAAGGGCAAGGGCGAAGAAATCATGTACATCCCTCCCCGGGAAATGCTCAATTTGAGCGCTGGAAGAATAGGGGATCTGGGGTCGTCGTTTTGTTTCGCGGAGATGGCAAAGCGAAATACAAACTCCGCACATTGATCCAGTAAACTCATTGGATGAGCTGACATCAATACGTTCGGCTACATCCGGAACATCTTGCCTTTTCCCCAAGTGTGGGAGACACGTCCTCAGATCACAACCCTCACTCAAGTTGGGCTCCACCCCCGTCTTCATCTCGATTTCCCGTTGACATGCTATCTCGCGAATCCCTTCATCACCTCCCCTCCCGGCCTTCCGTTCGATGAAACTGATCGGACCCCACCGCACGATTTTCTCTTATGGAACAAAGGGGTCCCTTGTTAGGCTGAATGGTGACCGGTGCCGGTGATACTTGACGACGACAAACAACCTGCATCTCCCAACTTGTCCTGGAACGCGTTCGTTCAGTGTATTACGGCGTGATGCACCCCACACTTGGGGGTCCAAAGGATGATAGATTTCAGCGGTTATCATCCTCTCTATTTCTTCCACTTCCCTCGTTCTCACTGTCACTTTCTCCGCTCTTCATATTGCCCGTCTGGCCCAGTCGAGGACGATTCCATCAAATGTGATCGCGATTCCTATAACTACGGAACAAAGTCACGAAACCCGCGTATCCGTACGTCCGCACCTTGTGTGGTTCTCTACTCAGTTGAATTCCATTCAACTGTACGGAGTTACATGTGTCCCGAGCTGCCTCTCCAAACGGGTGAGGATGGGCGGGTGTTTGGCTGCAGATCTCCTACATCACGTCCGCCATCGGCGAAGAGAATGTTCCGTCGTGCCATATAAATCCTTTCGGAGCCGCACTGCTCTCTGAGTGTTCTCGTTGACCACAGCAACGAAAGGTGACCCGGACTGAGCTATGCGAAACGCCCAGAACCCGCCCAGAGAGCTCAGGGGACCGAGTGCGTGTTCTGTCTGCTACCTGATGCCCGGCTGATCCTCCCATTACCAGCACAGGGAGCATTAACCCGTTCTGAAGAATTCAACTCGTTAGGTGTGTATCCGCACCTCGTGATGTCTAGCCCTTAAATGTGACCTCTACGAACCACCCGGGCCATTAGGGATATTTGGGGACGGCTCCCCCCAGGATCCTAGTTTCGGTCTCAAGCCGTTGCCCCTACCGATCAGGGGCTTTGATACCACACACAGCGATTTTAATGGACGGGGGAGCGTTTGCCAACGATCCCTGGTGTTGCAGCAGACCTCGGCGGCACCGTTGGTATCGACTGTGTTTCTTGGGGGGCAGGAAGATCTAGTAAGTGCGGCGACTTGGCGTTTGGGTGTGGTGTAATCAGCTGACTTTCTTCATACCTATAGAAACCTCCACCAACACCGAGACTTCGGACCATCCCACTGCCTCAGGAAACGCCCGAGATTGAGCCTTCGACTAGCTTGGCTGCTGCCAAGCCCAATTTTATACAGTACGACATCCAGTCTGCGGTAAGTGAATTTCTTTTACCCCACCAAAGGTCATGCTGTATGATAATGGTCTTGACAATAGTCAAACGAGGACGTTGATCGGGCGCCGGCCGATGTCCCCGGACCGGACTCCGAGATGCTGGATAACAGTACGTTCCTACCTTATTCCTGCTGAGGTACATTGAGCTGATTATCTTGTGCCCTCATAGCCTCGTCGAGGGCAACCCCGCAATGGGGTGAGGGGGAGCGAAGGGCTTGAACGTGCATGCGTGGCTCGGTGTCTGAGGACGGTGGTGCACGCTGCGATGTGGTGCGGTGGATGGGTTTGGGGATTCTCAGGAACAGGGCCCCTCCTCTTATATGGAGAGTCAGGGGCATCTGCATGGACCCTGGGGATGCAACGGACCGCCAATTTCTTCCCCAACCTTTCCGATTTCGAGGGCCCACTTCGACCAGTGCCTCGCAGCGGTGCATATCGGCATGGACCTCCCGCCGGCATTCACAATTGCCAATTTACTTGCTCGGAGGCCGCGGCTTTGTACTTATTGTTCTCCCGCCACCGAGCCCGACGATCTCACGATTTCCTTCATCGTTGCTCGGAGATAGGTTAAATCTGCCTTTGTCTCTTATTGTTCTTTTTTCACCCACACCATCTTCGAATTCATCCCTCGTGCACATATTCACTGCCACGTCGGCCGTGCTTTTTATATTTATTCCCCGCCCATGTATACTCTGCTACTGACTCCTTGTAATATCATGTCTACATATCGACTTTGTACACTAGTGGATACACTGTGCTGCCCAATCTGATCCCGCCTGCTAGCGGCTTGCCTCGGACTTTATCCTATGGTAGGTATCGACACCGATATGGTTCCGAGCAAGGACCACCGGTAATTTTCAAGTGTAAAGGGTGGGGAACAATAAGGTCGTCGGGCCGACCGTGAACACACATGATTCGAGCATTGAACGTTGAACGTTGAAAACCGGCGATCTCATCGTATGGCGTTCAAGGTACACACAAAATGAATTATATCATACATATATTACTTCGCACGTCCACAATATCGTACGGACGCCACACATACATAGTATCTCACCCATCGTACAGGCATCGGGACTATCCGAGGTCCGTGATCCGATCATGCCCCCGTGGTTACGGAGGTCGGGAATCACGCGATCAAAAAGGGATGCCAAGCTTTGTGAGCACTCCGAACTTCTGAAGGAAATCTGGCTCCGGCTCGAGATGACCTTGGATACTCCGGGAAAGGTTGTCGAAGGGGCCCGCCTCGGGACATATAGCGAGAGGGACTCGGCCTGGTCATAATCGAATAATGGGGAAGATGTGCTTTCGGCTTCGGGGGTCCAGAATTTTGAAGCGACGGAACTCGCCCTGAGTGTGCTTGGCTGGTTGCGGATCTGGCTGGTGTATATAGCAACGTTTGGAGGGAGCCTTGGGCCGCGGATATCGTGGGGGATAAGGTGATCCCCCGAGTTGGACAGCACTTTCGACCCGTTCAAGCACTCGTGGAGATGGCACTGCTAGCCCCCTCCCCATCATTTCCGGTAACAAACACACAATACAACCTCTCGTGGCTCGCCCGTCTCTCCTTAGCGTGTTTCATGCCCCCCGTCGCCTCCGAGGGATCGAACGCGACTCCCAAAATCGGACCAGGAGGCGATCAGTGTCTAGCCATTGCCCACAAATTCGTTCTCCGGGGATTCGTTCTCCAAGGATTTGCCTGATCCCGGCACCGATATCGCCGTAAGGTGGCACGTAGATCGAGATTTGTCCGAGATCTCGGTGTTTGGGTGTGGTGACCTATTCGGCTCTCAGTGGTGCGGGCCGAAAAACCGTATCGAGTCGTGTCGCTTTCGAGAGGCAGGGCCAGGCCACCTACAGACGAAGGTAAGCTTTAGCTCCAGCGTGGAACCAAATCGAACGTACCTGTCAGGTCATACGTGACATCAAGACATTCAAGAGTATTGTCACCAACTGAAGGTCTTCCCCCCGAAGCCACAAGAACATGGTGAGGGCCGTTTGGTAGGTCCAGTGGTCGGCGCGCGGCACTCCCCATCACTCCGAACATAGTAGACTTGAGAGGCCCGATAAACGGAGGTGAGGTCTGTCGCCCGTGGAAACCATTGTCGTTGCCCATCGACACGTCGTCGCCGGTCAGGATCAGGTTCTCGAGAAGGGGAGGGTAACAAATGGGGTTGGAAGCTTATGAGGAAGCTTATGAGGATGAAAGCGTCACGGGCTCCACGTGGAATGACTTGAGGATGAGTGAGAGTCTGGAATGGGGCGAAGGGTCTTTCCGGGTCGTTGAGTCGTTTAGCCAGTCAACTCAATCTCAACCGCACGACGCGGGAAAAAAAATCTAGACCCAACCTCCCACTTCCGTATCAGCCGCCGCGATGGCATGAGGGCGACCAACGGACCGGGAGAAAGTATGGTACGCAGAAGATTTCGGAGGATCGTAGAATGTCCTCCACGACTCGAGACCGACGGAACGGAACTTGATATTTCCGTCTCTGGCGCTCCATTCCCTACGCTCCGATTGGCAACAAACCAACTCAAAAAGCTGTAGATACCATCCTCGAATGTAATGCAACGCGTGTACTCGTGCAATAGTGTTTTTCGGTTTCCTCCCCTCTCAGCGTGTCTTCAGCCCTATCGTTCCACTTCTCGTGTCTTACATCATATTGTCTGTCGGTCGCGTTTTGATACGCTTCTACCTTTCTTTCCTTCGGAATGCGCAACAATAGTGTATCCCTGCCTTAGTACCCTCACCCCCATTCTATACCGCTCTCAATCCCTCCGGCGCATGGGAAGGACAACATCTCGTTCTTTTGCTCCGTCGACGCACATGGTCACACGCGCACTCACACGACCTTAAGTTAACGCAGCCGTAATCGACTCCTGTATAGAATAGTGGTACAGATGAATATCGGCAAGAAAAGTGGTCGCTCCGCGATCAGCGCTCACATAAGTATACACCTCCTTACGCTCACTCAACAATTTACCCTGTCACAAGCCTCCTTCACCAACTTTATTACATCTTCAGATCGTGGCTTGATTGTGCATTTGAAAGGTTTAGGTCCCCTGATGTGACGTCAACCACATTGCTACCGTGCGAACCGATGTTCCCACAAAAACATACCGAACGAGAGAACCGCTAGTGAATCCGGCTTTGGGAATTTGAGGATTTCCGTCCTCGTCCAGGGCAGGCTCAATATCGAACACAGCAGGTATGCAAGCGACGACAAGGGACAAGGTTCGGAGAGCAAAGTGTCGGCCGGGACAGATCCTGAGGATCACCGATCCGGTTATTCGCTATCCTAGGGATATGTGAATCGTGTCGCTTACCTCCTTCCAGCACCGAAAATCCTGTCTTCAGGGTTAAGCACCGATGGGTCGATTTTCCCGTCCTTGAGGAACCTGTCCGGATCGAAGGTTTCTGGATTGGGGTAGATGCTCGGATCGCGACAAATCGCCCAGATGTTTTGTACCACCGTTGCTCCTGCCGGGATGAAATGCCCCTGATATACATCGTCCTGTGTAACTCTGGTTGGGACGCCAATAGGGAGGGGTGGATTCCACCGGATGATTTCCTTCACAATGGCATTGATATAAGGCAAATCGTCCCAGTCCGAGAAATCCGGAAGGCGGCCTTTCCCGACAACGCGAACCAGTTCCTCCTGGGCCTTCTCCATCACTCTGGGGTTGAGGACCATCGCTAAGAGAAACGTCTGTATCGTAAATCTTGTCTAAACGCGGGGTCAGCAAAGTAACGGAGAGCCCAGCTGGGTTCCTGACGCACTGTCTCAGCTCCGGCTACAACGCTCTATGAGAAACACGGACGATGGTGTGAGGATTCCAGAGAAGCTTACCACCAAACATAGCACCCGTTACGTCCCGTATCACTTCTTCGTCGAAAGTCGTTTTCCCGTGATCGTCCTGATCCTCCAAACGAGACAGACAATCGGACGCCACGGAGTGAGAATACCCCTCACCGGACTAACCATCGCACTTGAGTTCTTAACAGAGTTCAATCTCGGGCTTCTCTGTAGACTGACCTTCATGGCGTTCTTAACATATTCCATGGGACTGTTGACAGCTATTTGAAACTTGTCGCGTGATTTTCTGGCGAGAGCCTTGAACTCTGTCCCCGGGAACCAGTCTGGGAGATACCGTACTGTCCAAGGTTCCATCAATTGCTTACGGGTGTTATTCAGGTGCGTCGGGACGCACGCATAGGAATGATATCGACAAGGAATTTTCCGGGTACCGTAGCGGCCACAAACGCATGTGTTGCGTCGAGAGATGCCCTCAGGAGCGGATCTTCGCTCGACTTGACATCGATCCCATAGGTTGCGGACAATATGACTGCTCCAGGCAAGCTTCGGGAGTTAGGGGATACATAAGCGGCTGGATTGGGTGGAATGGTGGGACATGACGTACAGTTCCACCTCCTGCATGAAATGTTCGGGTTCCTCCAACAAACTCGACAAGAAACGATACGTATATTTGTACTGATGACTGTCGAAGCTTCCAGATAGCCTTTCGTTCAAGGCTTCGTGGCAAAGTCTGCGACGAACCCTCCATCGTCCACCGTAGGGCATCAGCGCAAATGACCACTCCGACGCCCCAGTCCTGTCAGTAATGAGTGGTGATTAGGAAAGAAACTTTTTCGTAGAATACCATCCCTGTCTCACAGTTGCAACATAGGCGTTTGGGGCTGCAATTTGGTGTTAGGAGTGGAAGGTGGAGATGAATGGACCGCTGACTCTGTCTGCGTATATGGCTGACCGTTTCTCAACCAGATCCGAAATAGCCTGGTCACTGCTCAGGACGACCATGTCATCGCCCAGGAGTCGTAAGTATAGGATATTCGTGCCTTTCGGGAGACAATTTCGGACATTTCCGCGAAACG
>Ga0307517_10008414_pt1 | contig 14803 bp, 8 predicted proteins | sample 23_EM_MG_FD_194515 | JGI IMG/M metagenome (GOLD analysis project Ga0307517, IMG submission 194515) | Populus trichocarpa ectomycorrhiza microbial communities from riparian zone in the Pacific Northwest, United States - 23_EM | ecosystem: Host-associated > Plants > Roots > Unclassified | place... | reverse complement strand
TCCGGTACTAAAATACCTGATTTTCTCCAAAATATTTTTTTTAAAAAAAATATTTTCATGCCTACGGCCAAATCTTAAAAACTTTTCCAAGCATATTTTCACTAAAAAACTTGCATCTTTCTCATGTTTTGAAAGTAAAAAAAATGGATATCATAACTGGTTTATGATCATCCATTAGGTTTTGGCCAAAATATCAAAAACCTTTTTCCAAATTTTTTAGGATCCAAATGTAGACTTTAATATTCGTGGGTGTAAAATTAAAGTACACACTCAGGTATTAAAGATACAAGGTGTAAATAAATGCGATGCTAAAATTTAGACTTTAGAATGGTTAGGATTTAACCTAATAAGGTAGAGACTTTCTCATGAAGAGAGATTTACCTTAAACCTTAGAAAAAACCAACGAATAGAAACTCGACTTAGAAAACAATCAAACAACAATGCAGCTTACCCTAGGTAGGGTGCACTGGGGGTGATGCGTCTTCCCCTTGCACAACCAGTCCCTTACCCAGACTCTCGTAGACCATAGGTTCCTAGTTACCATAATACTAGGTGACGACTCCTAAACAGTAATCATAATTTTATGATTATATCCAAAAACCCTTCCCAACACACAACACCCCTCATCAGGAGGCACGACAGAGAGCCTCCATCGTCGCCAGACGACGTCGCGACGCTCGTGCCCCCGCGACACCGGTCATCCATTTAGGATGCCATTAGCCGAAACTAATCATTTTTTCATCCCGGTCATCCATTTAGGATCCGAAGCAAATCATTAACTCATCTCGGTCATCCATTTAGGATGCCATTAGCCCAAGCTAATCATTTATTTATCCAGGACATCCATTTAGGATGCCATTAGCCGAAGCTAATCATTAACCAATCAAGCGTTCCAGAGGTGGTGTATGAAATCACTATAACATGGTAATATCCTTTGAAATGCTCATTCAAACGATTCATAACAGCATTCACTATAACATAATAGTAGACCCTGCATAATACTCGTACAAACGTTTCGTAATAGTTTAACGTTTGGTAAACATGATAATGGATCCTTTGTAATATACAAACAAACATTTCATGACAGTTTAGCATTCAGTATAGCGCAACAGTAGACCCTTCGTATTACTCATACAACCATTCATGACAGTTAATGTTCAATACATCACAACAATAGATCCATCGTAATACTCATATAACCATTCATGACAATTACATTCAATATAATACAACGGTAGATCCTTCATAATACTCATACAACCATACGTGTCAATTAACATTCAGTATAATACAATGGTAGATCTTTCGTAATACTCATACAATCATTCGTGACAATTACATTCAATATAATACAATGGTAGATCCTTCGTAATACTCATACAATCATTCGTCAGCAGCCCAAATTAATTACAGCCCAGTCAACATCTCAAAGTCGGTTTAATACTCATCGCAATGCAATAATATATCCACCTTAAACATGTCATTTCAGAACATTAACATTTTCGACATCGTTTCAACATTCATCAAGAACTCGATCAACATTTCATAGTCATTTCGACAATCATCAAGAATTCAATCAAACACTTCATCGTTATTTCATCATTCATCAAGGATTCAATAATATATCATCATAAGTAAATCATTTAAAATCATAAACATCATATGAGAAAAAGGTGGAAACCACCTAGCTGTTCCACCTGCGGTTTGTCCTTGTCTTGATGATGGTTCGATCCCGGCCACACCAGATAAGACATCAATGCCACAAATCAATATATTTGCATCCTCAAATCACATTCATCATCATACTTATTTCAAGAATCCATATGTCCATATTCAAGTTTTCCACATTTTACACCATCATACAATAAAATTGTTACAAGCATTTAAGTCATTTCTGACCAGGGAGTCTATTGTAGAACATCGGCAGCGAAAACTAGTTTGCTGCTAGCCGCACAATTCGGTAGCAAAAACTCATTCGCTACAAGCCACACAATTCAGTAGCGGAAACTCTTTCACTATAGGCACTTCAATTTCGACAGCGAATGCTACTTCGTTACAGCCAACACACTTTCAGCAGCGAATGCTAATTCATTGTAAGCAACTCAATTTTGGCAGCGAATCGAAATTTCGCTACAGTCAATACACTTTCGACATCGGATGCTGATTCACTGCATTACAACTTAACTTCAGCAGCGAATGCTAATTCGCTGCAGACAACTCGATTATGGCAGCGAATCATAAATTTGCTGCAGAACACACACTTTTGGCAGCGAACGCTGATTCACTGGAGACAACTTCGTTTCAATAGTGAATCACAAATACGCTGCAAACAACACACTTTCGGCAGAGAACGCTAATTCGCTACAGAAAACTCAATTTCGGCAACAAATCACAAATTCGCTACAGGATACACACTTTCGACAGCGAACAGTAATTCGCTGCAGACAACTCAAATTTCGGCAGCAAATCACAAATTCGCTGCAGGACACACACTTTCGGTGGTGATGCTAATTCACTACACACAACTCCATTTAGCGAATCACAAATTTGTTGTAGAACACACTTTCGGCAGCAAATGCTAATTCGCTACAAACAACTCAATTTTGGCAGCGAATCACAAATTTGCTGCAGGACACACTTTCGGCAACGAACGCTAATTCGCTGTACATAACTCAATTTCAGCAACGAATCATAAATTCGTTGCAGAACACACACTTTCGACAGCGAACGCTAATTCGCTTCAAACAACTCGATTTTGGCAGCGAATCACAAATTCACTGTAGAACACACATTTTCAGCAGCGAATGCTAATTCCTTGCAAACAACTCAATTTCGACAACGAATCACACACTTTCGGCAGCGAACGCTAATTCCCTGTAGACAACTTAAATTTCAGCAGCAAATCACAAATTCGCTGCAGGACACATACTTTCAGCAGCAAACGCTAATTAGCTGTACACAACTCAATTTTGGCAGCGAAGACAACTCAATTTCGGCAGCGAATTACAAATTCATTGCAAGACACATGACACAATCAAAAAGTTGATGTCTTATCCCAAGTGTAGGAATGTCAAAGTAATAAATAACCCGGCAAGATCGGGGTCGATCCACAGGGAGGTCAACTGTATAAATTATAAATAATATATATATAATTTAACAAAGAGTTAAAGAGATCTTCGAGATGTGAGATTAATGTGAGGATTAAACAATGATAAAAACAATTGTCAAGGTTAGAGGATCCACTAATGGTATTAGAAATAAGTATAGTGTAAACTCTTTTTATTACTCAACTGGAAACCACACACAAAGGAGGTTCCAATCGGATGATTTATCCTTAATAGTTTATTATAAAATTTTAACATGATCATATTAATTATCTTATTTTAGTAACACCATACTTTTAAATATTATCAGGAATTCATGATGTTAACTTATGTTAACAACAAATCAAGTTCCTCTCATAACAACGATGTCGGCCGAAGACTATTAAGGATCAAGCATTTATTGTACCAAGTGTTATACAATACAAATCTAGATTAATCATTTAACAAGAAAGGTATTAAGAATTAGTAAGATAAAAAGATAAGACATATTAATAACAAACTTTCTTGGATATAAACATTGAAGTCCATGTTGAGTTTATATTATACATATTCTAACACTATTAGTGAAACCTTTTCACCTTGACATAATTAACTTAGCTAAAAATTATGAAGAAGAGAAACATAAATAAACAAGATAATAACATAATTATGATATAAGTTAACTAAGAGTAGTAAAGGAAATGAAAAGCATAAACAAGAGATTAATGAAGATATAACATGAAATAAAACTTGAACATTACAAAGAGAGAAAGCAAGAAAATGACCTTGATCTGAAAACCAAGATGCTTAAATGAATGGAAAATGCCTTCTTTTATAGGCCAAAAAGAACTATTCATTTGGTAATTAACTATTGAATTAGTGCCTAACTATTGGCTTAGTGGACTTGGTGGTTTAGGTATGGATTTGTTTTCTATACGAAATTGTGTTGTTCCAATCAGAATTTGGCAATGTGGTCTTTATGAGAGTTGTAGGAATCTGTCTCAACTTTCCACCGAAAGAAGAATGAGCTCATTTGGATTTCTAGAACCAGAGATATGGACTGAATACTGAACAGTGTCTGGGCTGCAGGACATATTCAAACTTCTCTTTTTATGCTAAGATTTGGACTCTAAAACGGCAGAACTGAGTCTTAGACTCTTAATGAATGTTTTAGGCCTATGTCTTAGCTTTCTAGCCATATAAATCAAACTGAAATCCAAGATCTACAGCTCCAGATATGACCCAATTACTGAATGGTGTTCCAGTTTGAATTGAACTAGCATCTCTTCTCTAAGCCTAGCCCTTCCTTTGTCCTTTCACTTTCAATAGTTAATCACATCAATGAATCATTTCAATTGTGAGATATGCCTGCATAAAATGAGCATTTACCATAAATTTAAGCTATCTTATATTATAAAACATGCTTAAGTTAGGGAATTTAATGATACTAAAAGTACAATATGATGATATAAAGCTTTAATAACAATGGACTTTTAAGTACTAATCAACACATATTTTTGGCAGTGAACGCTAATTTGCTACAGAACACATAGTTTCGGAAGCGAATGCCAATTCGCTGCAGGCATGCAATTTGTCATTAGGTTCCAGAAACATCACATGATTTTAGCATGAACACACACATGCATTTTCAATTCCACCACATGTTTATCATCAAATCACAGTAGAGTTACATGATCTTAACATGAACACACATATGCATTTTCTTACACAATGCATTATGGCCAACCCCATAACTAAGGCCGGCCCTCTACCATGTTTTGTTCTTTCCATTTTATTCATTTTTTCTTTGTTAGATATTCTGGAAATTGGCCTCATTTCATCTCTATTTCCTTGTCCTCTTAGTTGATTTTGGTTTCCTTCACAACTAGCATAGGGGTCTTAGGTCAATTTTATTAGGGACTCCTTCATCATTTTTTATTTTGGATCTCAAGAACAAGGGGGAAAATGAGACTACATGACCCTTACCTTTCAAATCTAAGTGGGCCTGGACAGTTTGCTAGTATTCCTTCTCTTATTCTCTCGGTTCTCCCCCTTCTTCTTCTTCTTCCTCTCTCGGTTCTCTTTCTTTTGTTAGTTTCTTCCCACCCGTTACAACCCCTTCTCCCTTTCTTTAAGCAACTGTTCAGCCTTCACTCAAGGTCTCAACTCTCTCTCTTTCTCACACGTTTAAAGAGGCACTCTCTGCTGGTTTGGTTTAAGTTTTTGTTGGGAAGGAGGAAGAGAAGAGAGACATGCAGCTGAACATGCAACTGCTGCAGACAATTTTGGGAAGAGGAAGGGTCACCTTCTCTCTCTCTCTCTCTCTCCTTGCATTTATACTCCATATTAAATGAGGTGGGGTGTTTGGGGTTGGTTTAGATGTGTTCTTATCCCTGTTTTGGTCTGTCCAAAACCGGTTTTACCCCTCCCTCTTAGCTCCTTAAGACAGTCTGGTTTGTTTCCTAAACTTTTAATTAGACTCAGTCGCTACCGATTCAGAAATCGACAACAAAAACTGAGATAGAAATTGGCAGTGAAAATTACATTGCTGCCGATTTAGAAATCGACACCCATATTATGCCGCTACCGATTCAGAAATCGACAACCAAAAACTGTGTCGCTGCCGATTCAGAAATCGAAAGCCAAACTATGCTGCTGCCGATTCAATAATCGGCAGCCAAAAACTTTGTCGATGCCGATTCAGAAACCGGCAGCAAAACTGTGCTGCTGCCGATTTAAAAATCAGCAGCCAAAAACTGTTTCGCTGTCGATTCAAAAATCGGCAGCGATGGTGGAGTCATTTCGTCTTTACTTCTCTTTTTTTGTGGGTGTTTACATAAAAACATGAGTAAATACCCTCTAGAAAGACCCTGTTGTGAAGGTCCAAAAGCCTAATACAAAAAGGTCAGGCAAACTTTGTAAATAATAGAAAGGGAAAAGGAAAGAAAAAGGAAAAGAAAAGGGAAGTAGCAGCCTATAACCAGCAAGCTTGGAGAAGGTATAATCTTGTGAAAACTCAAGGGAAGTGTCCATGTGGCATCATGCTTTTTTCAATGTTTGATGATATTTTTTAATCTTTTTCGCATTATTTTGTGTTTTAGCATTTATATTGATTGATGAATGAAAATGATCAAATTAAAAGATAAAAAGAACAAATACTGAAAAAAGACAAAAATATTTTCGCTAATCGTGCAACTTAGCCCTAAGAGTATAAAGTTAAAGGGCCATAATATTTTTCAATGTCTGAAATTCGATCCTCAAAACTTTAATTGCTATGAGCCAATAAAATTGAATTTTATTTTGCAAAACCAAACACTTTATGAGCAACAAAATATTTCCTCACACCTTAAGGTCCTTATCTGTAAATGGATAAATTAACCTACAACCCATATAGTTGCAACGTTAGAGGGCCATAAAAAATAATAAATTGAAGAACTAAAATGTAAAAAAAATAAAGACAAAAAAATAGGAAAAAAAACTTTTGTGGATCGCTATTGCAATCCATTATGAGAGAAGCTACAATAACTTCTCTTTCAGATTTAGTATTTTTCTTAATCTTAATCTTAATCTTAGAACCGCATTCAAATATGTCATAAAATTCAGCAAGTCAAACAACAATATGCACAAAAGAGAATCATTTTAAGGAGGAATCATTGATAACAAGCATAATTTAAAAACACTAACTAGTATAACTACCACTCATTAAATATGTCACAAGAGACAACAACCATATACATTAGTATCATATTTGACATATTCCATGAGTTTAAGGGGTAATATAGGACTATTCATTTACAGTTACATTATTTTGTTTTTTTGGTTAAGACATTTACATTATTTAAAGAATGATATTTAACTCAATCTGAATATTCAAAATAATTTATAATTTTTAATACCAGTATTTATTATTAATATCTTATTTAGAAAAGGAATTCCAATTAAATACTATAATATAAACTAAATATTTGATTACCATTAGTTCAAAATAATATTCCAATTTATTTGTTTATATATATGTCTATGCACACACATATGTTGTTGGAAAAAAAAAAAAGTAAGCTAAGTGCCTTAAATATTTAAGACTAACATAACATATAAATTTTTGAAGAAGACAATGAGGTGGTGTACTGTAGATCCATGAACTTTCCATATAAAACATGGAAAATCCTTAGTTCAAGTCTTTAAAATCTAGAATAAGTTGTGCTATAAGAAGTAATATTATATTATAAAGTGCATGGCATGGTCCGGTGTAGGAGACCTCCACACACTAGGCATTAACATTTAACAATGCACTCTCTCCATATGTACAAGAGACCATCTTTTTTAGTATTGATTAAAAACATTGTCATAACCTCTTTTTGGGTTATTATCCAAATTTATTTTTTTCCAACCTAAGAAAAAAAAGGAAGAAAAGAATGGAACATGACACGGTGCCATTTTGAACCCACACCCCTCACCTACCACCAGATGAAAAGGCAGAGGGGACAAGCCCTACGGGCGGCTACCCAGTGGCCGCCCAGCCACCCCACTACCCCTGTGCCATGACTGGACAAGGGTAGTAGCTCTCTCTCCTCTTTTTCCCCCTATAAATACCAACAGAGAGAGAGATGAGCAAAATGGAGGGGTGAAAAAGAGAGGAAAAACAGAGAAGTGTTGAGAGAGAGAAAGACTTGGAGAGAAGGTTGAGGGAACAAAAAAACAGTGGAGAGTTGAAAAACAGAAAGGTTTTAGAGAGAGACGAGAAACAAGAAAAGAGAGAAGAACAGGGGAGAGAGAACAAAACATAAAGGAAAAAAAAGAAAGGAAAAGCAGAGGATTTTGAGAGTTGAAAAACATAGAAGAGGACGAGAGAATATAGCGAAATCAAACAGAGAAAGACAAGAGAGAAGAAAAAAAAGGAAGAAGAAATAGAGGTAATACACACAGAGAAGAAGAAGAAAAAAATTATCAGTCGGTGAAGCAGCTCCCCAGCGCACGGCCACCTTGTTTGGAAGAAGAATTACCAGCAACACTGCCACCGTTAGCGCCACCGCTCCGTCAGTTGCCCCCTTCCTACCTCCTCCTTTTCTTCTTCTCCTGCTTCATTTGCCCCCGTCTCCATTGTTTACAAAGTGAACAGTGGAGAGTGAATTAATTCACTCTCCACTGTTCACATGAATAATGGAGAGTTTTCCCATTGTTCACTGGGTCGGACCTGGTCCGGCCCAAATCAAAATGGCTGGGCCGGGTCTAGCCCAGTTAAAAAAATAGAAAAATTTCTAAAAAATCATTTCAAAAAATTTATGGTGTTCTCACGTATTTTTCTACCCTTTCTTATTAATATTGGTTTGTATTTTTATACTGTAAAGATACAAATCCAGTATTAAAATACCCGGTTATCGTCAAAACATTACAAAAAATATTATATAAAAAAAATATCTTATTTTCATGCATATAGCCAAGTCTCTCAAAGATTAAAAAAAAATCATATCATATTTTCATACAACAAAAATTCAAAGAATATATGTTTTAGCATGCATTTTGGTTTTAATAACCAGTTTATTAAAATCCTGAGAACTAGACCAATATTTCAAAAATACCAAAAAAAATTGTTTTTGTTTAGTATATGGGATTATGAATTTATACGTAAAATATATTCCCGATATTAAAAAAGGTAGTTCTTTTTTATTGACATAAGAACAGTTAGGTTTTACCCGATAAGATAAGGATCTCCTTACTGAGGAGGACTTTTCTTAAACCTTAGACAAACCAACAACTAGAAAAAACAATCATATCTTATCTTTTATCAAACAATCAAACAATGCAGCTTACCTTAGGTAGGACGTATTTGGGGTGCTAATACCTTCCCTTTACACAACCAGTCCCAGTACCCAATCTCTAAGACTAGTTAGGGTTCCTAGTGATCAAAATAATAGGTGGTGATTCTCATTCCCTCTTTCCACTGATAAAAGACAAGAATTTCTTGTCTTCCTATATTTGCCAGATACATACGAGAGTGGATGATCGTCGCGACGTCGCACACGTGCGACAAACATGATGTAAATAATAAAGACTATTTCAAAAAAAAATTATCTCATATTAGAAAAACACAACTTACTTCTTGTGAACATAGAGAATATATAGGGTTTTTAATCTCACATTGAAAAAATAAGACCCTCATCTAGTTTATATAGTGAACTTTGATATGAGATAGTAACCAATAAGAAAAGGATAGTGAGCTTGCACGCATAAGGTTGAGCCAAACAAGAGGAAAACCTCTGATTGCCCCTCATGTGCACGAGGCAACGCCTGTACTTTCTAAATCTTTTGTCTCCAACAATAATTTGTTTTTGGCCTTTAAACTAAAATCACAATTTTTTCAACACTTGGAATTAATTTTCTAACAGTCATGAATTCCTAATAACTCTTTTATTTTAAAAGTTTTTTAACAGCTACAACTCTTTAATTCCCTCACAACGTTTTTACTTATTTTTTGAAATGTTGTAACAGCTCTTTAATTCTCTAATTTATTTCATGTCTGGTTGTTACACGCTAGCAGCCTATATATACCATGCACTCTTACAATCAAGGTGTGCTGAAAAAAACTATAGTATTTTCCTGTGTTTGCAAAGCTTGCTAGTATTTCCTTTCAATCTTAGTCTAGCTAATTCTATAACCCTCGTTTTAGAGGAGGAACTTGTTGAATCCTGAAGGATAGCCTTGTGTTAAGGAAATATCCTTAAGGACAGTGTCTGTACATGCCTCAAGTTTTATTTTGTTTCTGTTCTTCATCGTATTTTATTACAACAATCTTAAGGATGTTTTAGTAACATGGATGGAAACACTGTTGCCAACAACGCTGCTGCCCTCAATAATGTTGTTGAGAACTCTGTTGCTGCCATCTCCTGCTGCCAACTCTACTGCTACTGACATTATGTCATTAGCTAAGCCATTCCCTGATATTTCAAAGATTGAGGTTTTTGTTGGAGAAAACTTTAAAAGGTGGCAAGAAAGGAACATTGATGTCCTTGACATGTATAGAGTTGTTTGGGTTCTTATCGATATCAAAACCAATGACAATGCCGAAGCTTGGACACATGTGAACAAGGTTTGAAGACACTTCATTTTAAGTACTCTCTCTAATGAGTTATTTGATGTATATTGCAGCTACAATAAAGCAAATGAGATATGGAGCAATATGGTGACAAATTATACTGTTGAAGATGTGGGAAACAAAAATTTATCAGAATTTTTGTTTTAAATTCAGATGAGATTAAATCCACTAGTGTTTATATCTTTATTCTTGGTGGTGATGTAGTGTCTTAGAAATCATCTAAGAAAAGTTTAATCGCTCGATCCACCATGGAGTCAGAATTTATAGCTTTGGAATCAGCAGAAAATGAAGCTTATTGGTTAAGGAATCTTTTAATTGAAATTCCATTGGGAATAAAACCAAAACATTCTATATCCATGCATTTGTGATTGCAAAGCGGTAATAGCCATTGCTAAGAATAAATCTTTCAACGATAAAAATCAATGTAACAACCAAATTACTGGGACAACACACCAATCTTAATATAGGAAAAGATATGGTAATTTGTTTTTACTTATAACCAAATTCATACAAAGTCCACCGAAATTTCTACCAAAATTTCGACAGAGTCTCTCTTATAGCAAAAAATCTCAAGTTATCGACAACAACCTGTTACACTTCTATTAATCATTATCCAATCATAACTCAATCATCTTGGGTTTCAATTCCAACAATCCACATCAACACAAACACAATTTCTCAAACATTAATATAATAGAAATAAAGCATTAAATGACACTAAATAAATAAACAAACTTACATGTGAATTATAAATACATGAAAATAAGTTCATACATTCAATTTAAAAGAAATTAATATAATTTAAGTCATGACAGTTTCTTAAGATACAAAATACATGAACATTCAATATAAACTAGATAACAAAAGAATAGAAAGATCTAATATGCACTCCTAACATGAATGTGACGGACCTGAAACAAATATAACATTAGATAATAAATATCATGGAAAAACAATATTAACATTGGTAATTAAGTAATGTATTCAAGACTAATATACATTCATACTTCTTACAATTCTCCATTTGGTCCTTTTAGGATTTCTTTCCTATGAATTCACTAACATTTTTCTATTCCACACTCAATTTCCAACCAACATCGTATATTAATATCAAAGGATAATTCCTTCAAGAAAGTATTGATACCAATTTATTGGTATTACTTACTATCCTTCACCGAATAGCTGATCAAATCTTTTCTTTTCTAAGAACCTTTGGATGGTAATGTCAATGCTAAAAGATCATATTAGTATCATTAGTCTCCAATATCGGGACCGACTAATCAAGTTTGTCATGAATGTTGATATCAATGTGTAACAACCTTGATTTTTTTTACATCATTTTTTTTATACATTGGAAATTTTAATTAAATATTTTTAATTTTTTTATACAGGTTCCACAAAAAAATTTACCAAAACTTTGGCAGAATCTCTCCTATACTAGGAGGTCCCAAGTTATCGATAAATTCATATTATACTTTCAATTTCATTTCACAACCCGATCCAATTATCTTGGATCTCAACTCAACTCATCATCATCAACACAACGCATCTTATTCAATAACATCATACAATTCAAGTTCACAAAATAACAATGCATAATTCAATTGTTACATCATATCATCATATAAACTATATCTTGCATAATATATCATATAATGTTATTCAAGTGAAGGATTCAATTTCAACTATAAACAAGCATGGTTAAATAGGTACTTAGAATTACGAACATTAGATTAAAGTCATACATCCAAATTTACGGGTTAATAGTACATTTCAAGTTTTAAGATATAAGTCTCTTAATTTACAAATAATTACATGGTCGAAAGCAAAAGGTAACTAAACTAAGATCACTCGTGACGCGACCCTGATGAACCTGAAAATAAAAATTAACATGTACATATAAATATAAAAATGTAGTAACAAACAATAACAATGACAGGTAATAATTTCTATGGAATTTCTTTTGATACATAAATTTAGGCATAAACCTCTTTTACAACCTACATTTTCCATCTATTACCAATATCTATCTAATATCCTATCCCATTTACTGAGAATAATTTCATCTTAGAAATCTCAACACAACCTAATGGTTTCAAAAATCATGTCCTTATGAATCAATTCTCACTTGATACCAAGGTATTCCTCTCTTGGTATCATTAGTTTATCCCATTCTTTTGAAATAACTAATCAATACTTTCTCTTTCATTTTCTAGAAGGTAATTGCCGATACTATTGAATCTTATTAGTATCATTAGTCTATCGGGTTAGACTAATCAATTCCATTTAAGTGTTGATATCAATACAACCGATTGATATCATTAACTATTCCTACCCCAGAATAGTTAATCAATTTTTATCCATATCTGATTTACCATCAAAGTTGCTGATGTTAAGAACCATTGATATCATTACCCTCCTTACCCGGAGTAGCTAATCACACCAGAAATGGTTGCCAATACCAATATGACCCATTGATATCATTAATTATTCCCGACCCGGAATAGTTAATCAACTTATCTTTTTCCCTTAACCAAGAGTAACCATGCCGATGTTAGAAATCTTTACTAAAATCATTAGTCACCCAATTACTTGGGATCAACTAATCAATTTAAAGAATGTCGACACCAATGGAATCCCATCAATACTATTAGCTATCCAAACTTGGATAGCTATCAATATCATCTGAAATGTTGGTACAAATGGAATCTCATCGATACCATTAGCTATACAAACTTGGATAGCTATCAATATCATCTGAAATGTTGGTACAAATGAAACCTCATTGATATCATTAGCTATCAAAACTCGGATAGCTAATCAATGTCATCTGAAATGTCGATACCAATGGAACCTCATTAATAACATTAGCTATCCAAACCCAGATAGCTAATTAATGTCTCCTCAACCTTCCATTTGCACTAATCCCTTTTCATTCTTCTTATTAACATCATATACATTATAACCCAATTACTTGGGATCGACTAATCAATTTAAGGAATGTCGGCACCAATGGAATCCCATCAATACCATTAGCTATCCAAACTTGGATAGCTATTAATATCATTTGAAATGTTGGTACCAATAGAACCTTATTGATACCATTAGCTATCAAAACCTGGATAGATAATCAATGTCATCTGAAATGTCGGTACCAATGGAACCTCATTGATACCATTAGTTATCCAAACTATAATAGCTAATCAATGTCTTCTTAACCTTCCATTTGCACTGATCCCATTACATTCTTCTTATTAACATCATATACATTGTAACCCAATTACTTGGGATTGACTAATCAATTTAAGGAATGTCAGCACCAATGGAACCTCATCGATACCATTAGCTATCAAAACCCGGATAGCTAATCAATGTCATCTGAAATGCCGGTACCAATGAAACCTCATTGATACCATTAGTTATCCAAACCCAGATAGCTAATCAATGTCTTCTCAACCTTCCATTTGCATTAATCCCCTTTCATTCTTCTTAATAACATCATATACATTGTAATCACGGTTGCCAAGTATCATTCACACACAACCTTAGTTACCGACACTATGGTCACTGAACATTATTCACATAACTTTGGTCACCCTCATCACAATGCCACGTATCAATTTATGCTCTTAGCCACCCTCATCATGGTTGTCGCACGTGTGCGGCGTCGCGGCGATCGTCCACCCACACTCAATATGTGTGGGGTATCTAGAAAATATGGGGAGACAAGGAATTCTTGTCTCTTATCAGTGGAAAAAATGGAATGGGAGTCGCCACCTAGTATTATGGTCACTAGGAACCCTAACTGGTCTCAGAGATCGGGTACGAAGACTGGTTGCGTAAAGGGAAGGTATTAGCACCCCAAATATGCCCTACCTAAGGTAAGCTGCATTGTTTTATTTGTCTGATCAAAATCTAAGGTTTGGTCGCGATTGCTAATTGTTGGTCCTGTCTGTCTAAGATTCAAGAAAAGCCCTCCTCAATAAGGAGGTTCTTATCTTAATGGGGTAAAACCTAACCGTTCTAACGTTGAAAAAGAAAAAAAATTTAATATCCGAAATACGCATTACATGTAATTTCGTACCCCGGATACTAAAAGACTAATAAAATAAAATTTTTGTGGTTTTTGAAATTTTGGCCAATGTTCTCTTGACTTTACTAAACTGGTTATTAAAGTCAAAATTGCATGCTAAAACATTGTTTTTTGGTGTATGAAAAACACAATATGATTTTTTAGCTTTTGAGACACTTGGCCATATGCATAAAATATTTTTTTAAAATTTTTTTTTGTATTTTTGAAGTTTTGATGAAAACCGGATATTTTAATATCAGATTTTGTATTTTTAACGACATAAAAAATACTGCTTGATATTAATCACAATGACATAAAAATACGCGGGAAAATTGTAAAATTCCAAAAATATTTTTTAATTTTTCTTTTAACAAAAAAAAAACTAGGTCGGACCTGGCCCACCCATCCTGGGATGGGCCTGACCCGGCCCATATACTGTGGGCTGGACTCAGCCCAGCCGCGTGGGCTGGACTCAGCCCAGCCGCGTGGGCTGGGCTGATGTTCAAGCCTAAAACGAATCAAAGGGGTTGTTACTGTGCTGCACACAATAACCAG
>Ga0307517_10008413_pt1 | contig 14804 bp, 21 predicted proteins | sample 23_EM_MG_FD_194515 | JGI IMG/M metagenome (GOLD analysis project Ga0307517, IMG submission 194515) | Populus trichocarpa ectomycorrhiza microbial communities from riparian zone in the Pacific Northwest, United States - 23_EM | ecosystem: Host-associated > Plants > Roots > Unclassified | place... | reverse complement strand
CTCATGTTTCACCCGGTGGCGCTGATAATCATGTTACAATCATAGGAATGGGATCGCACTCTACCAGATCATCTGCGGTTTTCGGAGCAAAGTCTGCTCGTCCAACAATCAATGTTTGAAACAAGTTCCAACGCAGGCGCATGGTGTTGGTGCTCCATGCACGTTTACCACGCATCGTGCGCTCTTGTCCTGAACCTGGTGATTACTTTTCTTTCTTGAATCATCTTCCTTCCCCGCATTTCCCCTCGCTTAATATTTCTATCCTTGGCATGCCAGTTTCTTATGTTAACCCTACTTTCGATATCGTTTATTCTTAGGCCCGACAACGTACCCAACGTGTCCCCAAGGCTGAAATCCAATGGGCGCTCGAAAGGATCGAGTCGATTCTCCAAATGCTCGGCGATCGTGCGAAGAACAGTTTACTCAGTACGTCTCAGCTTTCCTTGTCCTCACCTCATTAATTTCGGGACGTATTAATTCTTATCTTTTTTCTTTTTTCCCCATTTATTTCTCAATTGCTTATCGTGGCTAATCAGTGGGTGCTGCGCTATGGGTACGTCAAATTTGGTCGTGTGGACCCTTTTCACCCGTTATGGGCTTGATTGTGTGGGCGCGCTGACACGACCATGTCGCACAGTCTCTTGTCAAGTACTGCAAAAGGGACGACGCTCAGGTTCGGAAGTGGTCCTCCGATTACGAGGAAGCTTATGGCACAAAGGTGCCGGAGCTCGTTCAGGATTGGCGGTCTCATCCCTCGCCTCCGCAGCAGCACCATCCAGGCCCTTCACATTCCCATTCTCAGCCCCAGCTCCAGCCGCATGGCGGTTCCTACCATGCCCCGCACCAGCAGCAACACCAGCAGCAACATCAACCCTCACATCGACGGCTCTCCGACGTACGCAACTCTGGCAACCAGGGAGGCTTCGCCCATAATTCCTGGCCCCCTCAGGACGCGTATGGTAGCAGTAGTACTGCCCTCATTCTGAAGCGTTCGCCAAGCAATTCGCCTCCCATGCCTTATCCCCTCGGCCGTCCACCAAATTCGAACAACACTAGTGGGAATATCACCTCCAATCGGAGCATGGGAACGAATCAGCAGCACCCTTCAGATACTTCTAGCGTCAGCAGTGGGAGGGAACGCGCAGGGCAGGTTTCGTCTCTGAATTCTGCATCTAGTTGTGCAGGGCCGGTTGGCACTGTCGGACCGGGGTTGGGACATGGGAATGGGGGCGGGGAGATGGCTGGTTCCTTACCCCAGAATCAACAACAGGCCGGCAAATATGATGGGAGCAGGGAAGGGAATGTTTCGGCACAACCACCTCACGCGCGATGGTCGCACAGTGGCGGTGAACCGGTCGGTGGAGGCGGTGGAGAGGGGGGTGGTTCTGCCATCCAAACAGGCACGTACTCTGGATCTGGAGGTGGGACGAGCGGGCCAGGGGATGTGAAAACGGCTGGGCCTGGAGGGAATGGGTCGGGAAGTATGAGCGGAGGTTCCGGCCAGAGGGTGTTTACAGATGGGAACAAGTCTTTGCCGTCACTCAAGGCGAGTGGCTTGTTGGATTCCTGGGGTTCTGCTTCGAGGGATCCGCAAAAACAGGCACTGAACAGTATTGCACCACAGCAGCAGCAGCCGTTACATATTTCGTCACGGAGGACTACACCGCCAGTTGGTATGAGTTTGTCGTTGATGGCTGCTTCCCAGCACACTCTGCAAGCGGACTCAACAGAGTTGCGACCTTCGACAAACCTCGTCATGCCGGTTGGCCTGCAATGGTTAGCGAACGAATCGAGGTAGCTCCTGCGTCTTTCATTGCTTTTCTTGTCTAGAGTTGAGCTCTTTATTTCTTGAATGTTTTTTGCTTTGGTTTCACGGCCCTCGTCATATTATCATCATCTATCATCTTGCTCCAGCATGTTTGTTCCATCAATCGACCTTTTAACTCAGTATTAGCTTTCCTACTTACCATCCGCTGTGTACTTTCATCACTTATTCATCGCATGCAATTCTCATACTTTTAGCTATCTTTTTTGCGCCCGTGGTCACGTCTGCTCAACCATTGGGCCACGTCGGGAAATTACAGTTACTATTAGTAGTCCATAAGAGCGTACAATTGCAAAACGAACAAGTGAAATGTATGGGTTCAGGCATTGACTTTCTTGAGATTCCGATGGAGCTCTGGCTGAACAAGGGTGGCTCGCTGGAGGAGGGTATTGACGACGGCATCCTTCTTCTGATTGAAAACGACATCGATCTCCTGTAGTTTGGCTTCTGTCTCCGTGTCCAGGGCTGCTTGGGTATTGAATGTTGTTCCGGCGTGCTGTAGGGGAAGATGCGTCAATGCTCTTGAGAAATTTGAGAGAGGGCCTGGACGCACCGAAGCTTCAAATGCCTTGAATTCCTGCTCCTTAGACTTCTTGTACTCCTCTATTTCCTTTGAAGCTTCGGTCCTGGCATCCTTGAGCTTCTGGACGCGATCTGAAATAAAACAGGTTACATATTAGCTTAGGAACTGAGAGACCCCAGTGGTATGGATAGAGGGTGACTGACACTGGCGCGCCTGCTGCACAATCTTGGCGGCTTCCTTTTCCGCCTCAAGAAGAGTTTGGATGCCTTGGGATTGTTGGGCTGCCTTGAATGTTCACCTCTTTCGTAAGCCGCCTACGTACATTTGTTATCGGGGTTTGCACCGACGTACCATGGAGATTTAGATGTGGTGGAATGCGCAGAACGAGATTGAGACCCCGCCTCTGGCAATCAAGAGATGCCCGAAAACGGAAATGCGCCTTGTACCAATACTAAGTATACCGTGACTACCTCTCCTCTAAATCTCAAAGGGTTTTTTGGCTACCTCACGCATTTTCTACTGAAGCAATTGACAATGATATCATGCATATGTCGAGCGCCTGAAATTTTTTTTTTTTTTTTCTGCGATCGTTGAAACGAAACGAGCGAACTTGAAGCCTCCCTGCAATTCCTTTGAGTTCTTGGGACCGTTGGATTGCACATAAGTATCTAGGCTCATACCAAACAATAATCCTCAAAATTCTGGCTCATATACCATCTCGACTGAGGCTCGTACACGATCCCTTCTACTGCTAGTGCTTCCTGTGGACCTTCTGTTGTTCTAGCACCTCTCAGATGGAGAAGTTTTGATAATACATTTTTCCCCCATGTATCGTTGGGGGAGTGATTTCACCTCTGTATTAGAGGATTGGGTCTTCGAGAACGGGGATCATAATGATCTGTAAGTGTTTGAAAACTTATACAACTTGGTTCACATTCGATGGGTGGAATCCGGTTCCCATTTGACATTTTCCAAGGTAAAGTACACAGCCCGCTCCCTGTCGTTGAAATAATATGGTTATTGGTCGAGGCTCGTTATTCTGCTCGAATACTATTATTCTTGGGTCAACGGACGCAAGATGTTGGAGAGCGCTACCATCCATTCGTTCACCCCTACCAAAACCATTCCGCCACGGTGGCGTAATCGGTCCTGGGTGGAGTAGCATCCTATGAAGAGACCTTGGCAGTGTTTTCACTCCTCGGGGAGGGGAAATTCTTCGTTTCCAGGGGGGTTTCGGGCAGCGGGAGCCAAGTCGAAGATGCGTGAGGTTAGGAGCAAAGGCGACTATGGTCCTCAACGTGTTGTCTTCTGCTCCATCCGTGGCATAAACGCGTTAATCTGAGTCGACTAAGACTAAGCAATAACGGAAGCCTCTCATTTGCAAACTCTTCGTCGCCATAAGAGTAGTACCCCTCGACAACAAGTTCCTCGAGGTGGGGGAGGTTAACGGAAGGCAGAAGGAAAAGCCTGGTACCTTCGAAAAATATGTGCAGGTGCTTGAGGGTTGGTGCGAGAGCAGAGAGGATTCGCATGAGACCATGCCTGAACAGTTCAGAATAGCTGCTGAGTACATTCTCCTGGAAATATACAGAGAATCAAAATGGGCTCAAAGCGAACATCCAGAAGCATTTACCATCGACGGCGGCACCACCCTTGTGTCGAATACTGATTTATAGAATTCCTTGCTGAGCGCCCTAATGTTTTCTCGAGGTGAATAATAAGTTGTTATCTATAGATTCCCAACGAGCCGTTCCCCCAAAGGTAGTGCCTACGAGCTTGGCGAAGGCGATAATCTGCTTGATGCCGAACAAGGCCGCTGAACGAAGTCTGACTGTTTTTTTTTTGGCAATCTCGTGGAGTAACGAGACGTTGCAGAGATAGAACGACCTGTGAAGCCTGTATCAATACAGGCGCGGTAGAAAATCTGTGACCATATTTCGGGTGGGCAGGAGTTAATAATTGAACAACTTCCTCAGTGTCCAGCATGGCTCGAGTCATGGAAAAAGAGAGAGTTGATGGGGCTCCAATTATGGGCATGAATATACTTGGATTTCGATCACCATGATGAAGCAGGGTGCATTTATTCTTCAAGTTACAAGGGGGTAATAAATGATCTGTAAATAACGTGGGCCAGGAGGATGGCTTGCATCCTGTATAAGAAATACTATACATAAAGAAAGTTATTCAAGGCGATTAGTATTTATGTGAAAGTTTTGGCGGAAGAGTGATTGAGATTGAATATTACAAGGTCCTGGGTGGTTCTTCCCATTGAGAAGGTTGCCCATTGATCTCGCCCAGCCATGCACTGAGTCCTTCATTAACTTCGTACTCGGATCTCGAGGCGTATGCATCCTCCTTCATGAGGATAACCCTGGGGTCGGTATCGGCAAGGGTTTGTAGCGTCTTCATCGAAATGAACCTCATCATCATACCGTTGCCGCATATATAGGACCCTGGTGGCGGACGCATACCTGGATGGAGGAAGAGTTTTTCCAAAGAGACTGGGAATTTACTTGTTGTGGTACCCGGTTTCTGAGAAACGTCACCTAGGAATTGTCTGAGCTCGGAGCACAGGGCATCATAGTAAGGGTCGCGGTAGTCAAGGCGGAGGTGGGTGAGATTGGGAGTAGATGACGCAATTGCTTTGAACGTTTTATCCACTGGGGATGTGTGGACCTCGGTCAACCTAAGCCTCCGCAACTTTTTGAACGTCGGGGCTGCTCCCAATCGTAGCAAGTCCGAACCATCGAATGGTCCCTGAACAACAAGGTCCACAAGCTGTGGGAGGTTGACATGTGGTAGAATAAATCCACGATGGGGCGAAAATATGATGTATAGATTTTTGAGGGTGGGAGCGACGGCGGAGAGAATCCGTGTTACTGCATGGAATTTCAACTCTCCATAGTCGTCGGTGATTTCTTCCTATGTAAAAGGGAAAAAATCAACTTAAAGAAATATTATTACATAAGTTAGAGAGACAGAGGCCATACCACAGAAGATGGGCAGTGTACCCGGATGTCAGAACCTGGCTTGTATAGATTCGCGAGTGCCTCCATAGTATCAGGTACGACATCATCTAGGAAGCCACAACCGTTATGAGTAGAGATGAAAAGGTTCTCGACCCGACGTTCAACGACGGGTGTCCTTTCTATGAGGTTCAGAAAATCAATGATATGAACGACACCCCGCAAGCCAACTGAGCGAAGTTTAACAGGTTTGGAAAGTTCATGAAAGAGGCGAGAGGTTAGAGATATCGAGCGACCTGTAAAGCCCGTGTCGGTGCATGCAAACCACAGGATATCATGCCATATTTCTGGAGGACAGTGACAGAGCATTATGGGGGAAGAGAGCAAGTGCGAGTGTGGTAGAAGCTTATATAATCATGCCCTCATTCGATAGCCTTTCTGATTCCTCCTTCCGTTGCAGGTTTGGCGGCGCCCAAGGTGAAGAATGGCAAGCAGTCCCGTAGACCCCCTTCAGACACTTCAGGCGGCGTTGTCTGCCCCTGCAAACTCGCAGGAGCAGGCAGATTTGCTTGCCAACTTGCGTGAAACTCTAGAAATTCACCCAGCACCAATACCCATCCTTGCCCAAACACTCATTAACGTCGTTGTGAACGCCGGAGACTCTCTGCTCAAAAGATGGGTCTTGGACCTTTTTCATTTTGCGATATGTCGCTCGTCTTTGACGCTCGACCAACGAACTCAGAGTTAGTGTTAATACTATCGTTTTAAAGTTGTTGTCATACGACCTATATTCATTGTCCCATTTTTAGTGGCTCTGAAGGCGCTAGATACACTGGCACAACTCCTCGATGACCCCAAACCCGCCACTGTCAAAGTCGCAATCCAGTGCCTCGCGACAGTCTACCCTCTCGTTTTTCGACACCTGTAAGTGACCTTCCCAAATACCCAACTGTCGCTCACCATTGGTATAGATGCACCAACCGAAGCAACCCTGCCGCGTGGAATACCCTTTCAGCCGCGAAATCCCGCATCATTGACCTTCTATGGGCTTCAAATATCAACGTTGGAATCAGGCTCTCCGCTATGAAGTTCGCGCAACGCGTTATTCTGGTGCAGACGCGTGGGGTCTCGGATCCGCGAGTGCGCTCATTCATTGTCCAATTTTTCATTTTCTAAAAAATCCTACTCGCAGCTTCAAAACAAGAACGATCCCAACATATCTTTCTGCCCAGTGGATCATCCATTCATCCCCGTCTCAAAGTTGGAAACTGAAGGTCAAAAGTTGTTGGAAGCAGTAGCTGGGTTATTGTATAACAGCCAGTACGTCGAGTTAATATTATTCCATGTTTCTCTAAAAGGCTCTTTCAGAGACATTGACCTGCTATCCGCCTTGCTCAATTCTTGGGCGAATTTGGTGAAATTGCGGCCTGCAGCGCTTCCGTTGGTGATCTCGACCTTGAGATCATGGACACCTACGGCTCTTGGTGGCCTTTCTGCATCAAGTGTGAAGAGCATTGAAAAGTCGATCCGAATATTGTTGGTCCACATATCTCGGTACGCTACGCTTCGAAACAGACATCCTTGTGTTTATGAAGTCGTTTTGGTTTCAGGATTACAGCGGGCAGTCAGTATGTTGGACAAATTACTGAGGCTCTCAACGTCCAAGGGCAGCGAATGGACAAAGCTTCAGCAGACGAAAAGAAACGCAAGGCTGCCTCTCTCGAGAACCGAAAGCGGCCAGCTTCAGCTTCGAACGAACCGACCGACAACAACAAACGAATCAAACTCGAAACCGAGGTTGCCTCACAGCCCACACCCAACCCTTCGGCTGCCTTCCTTTCTGCCTTTGACTTTACATCCTTGCCTGCAGCCCTTATCACCAATCTTATTGTCGCCAATCTCGAAGCTTTCACCGAACCACAGCTCATCGCTCTTGTGAACACATATCGTCAGAGTCATGGATTGAATTCCCTCCAACCACCCACTGCACCTTCAGTCTCCACCCCACCTACTATTACCCCTGCCATACCCACAGGGCCTCGAAATCGCATCTATTCTGTCGAGAAGAGCTTGACACCCACACCACAGATACAGCTACCACCTGTCATCAAAGATGAACCGGTTGATCCTCTTCAAATGGATATTGACGAGGAACTCGAGTATGAGCCCGAGAAGCTCAATGAAGAGGTAACAAGAAATGCTTTAGGTACGAATGAGGACTTATTTTCTTTTCTTCTCAGTTGTCGGGCGCTGCTCTCGGACCTGAAGACGATCATACCGCTGGTGGCCCAGCTCCTGACATCGCTGATCTCACCCTTCTCGAGTTCAACCTACCTCCACCGAAAGACTTATCAGAGAATGATCGTAAAAATCTCATCCACGGGTCAATATCACGGATTTGGGACGGTGCAGAGGAATTGCGTGCGATGGGCGAGGGCATCGCTCCAGAATCGGCGCAGGCTGGAGGAAACTCGGCGGCGGAGATGTGGATGTTGCTTTTACTCCGGATGATAACACGGGTGGCAGAGCCCCCTGCAGACCTTGACCAATCGATGGGCGACGCCAGCAAGGAGGTTGTAGTGCATGACTTTTATCTTCGGCAGGATCAGCTTCGACAGACTTTATGCGATTATATTATGTCTGACTTTCCTTCTCGGTAAGTTTTCTGTTTGTACCGGAAGTTATCACGACAGCTTTTAATATGTATTTTTGTAAGTGTTCGTCTCGCCACGACATGGATGAACGAGGAATGGTACAACGACCGAATTCGGTTAAAGGAAGACAGAGACTGGGTGAGTGCATGACCTCTTTATTATTCTCCTCGTTGACTTTCTGCCAGCGGCCGAACTATGAAGCATGGCTCAACCAAATCGTAGCATCGTACCAAACGGTGCTGGACGGCAAAGACAAAACATTTGCCCGGTTTCTGCTTGATCTTCCTTCAATACCTGCAGATGTCCTCGAGCTTCTGCGAGAACTATGTACAGATAGCTCAAGGTGGGTCTAACTTTCTATTTCATCACGAGCTTGATCTCTGAGCTTCTCCTCATCTACTAGCTCTGATCGAATGCAAATTGGATTTACAACCCTGCGTGGCATGGTCATGCAGAGACCATCTTTGCGGATGGAGGCATTGAACATCCTCCTTGAACTCACCACCCACGAAGGTACGTTCCCTCTTCTGTTTACAATACAGTTGTTTCGGTGTTCATCGAGAGAACAGAGAAACGTATCCGTGGCGCGGCCATCAATACTGTGAAACTATGGGTTCCTAACACGCAACCTATGGACAACGTGATAAGAGATTTTGCATTACAGATGCTCCGCAAGCTCCAGTTGCGGTCGTCGACCGAAGGGCGGGTGCAGCCAGCGCAAGTAGATGTGACGATGGCCAATGGTGACTCTAATGAAGGTGGTGACGGAATGGTGGATGAAATAGTACCCGAAAAATCTGAGATACCCAAAGAACCACGGGGAGAAGTGGAGGATGGACAACGGCCCCAGGAGGATTTGGTACACACGCCCTACCTACCAGAGCGCATCGAACTACCAGCGAAAAAAGCGCAGGTACTGCAGCATGTTGAGCTACTTTTCGCTTTGTCGGTCAAGATTCCGGAATTCCTAGACAAGTTCGTGTTTTTTTGTTCTAAAAACGGTTTCTCCTTTTTTGACCGACTTCGGATTCGTTAGGATCTTCTCTGCATATGGCCTCATGGACGTAACTGTCCAAGAAGCGATACAAGATTTAATCACCGCTCTTATTCGTTCGTTGGGATCAAGTCATGGGAAGCTGTTGACGTTGATGCGACAATGCCCTCCTGGAGCAGAATCGCTTGCCCTAAGGGTTCTGACAATATTTACCGAACATGGTCGTCCGAGTTCGCAGCTTGTCGCACTTGTAAAAGCCCTCATCAATGAACGAAACTTGGACGCAAGGTTCCTTACTCCAATTATCGCTGAAATGGACAAGGTAAACAATGTGCTAGTTAATGTATACACATATGCTCACTTCCTCGGTTTGACGTAGGCTGATATTATTCGGTACCTTCCGCGTATTGTCTCTAGCCTTAATGGACAACCAGAGGCGAAAAATCTGGTTCGCTCGGTGTTCAGTTCGATCGTCACCACACCCCCGCAGACTTTTGGAAGTGTCACATCGAATCTTCCCCGCGTGCGTCAGAGCGAGTTGCTTACACCAGCTGAGCTCATGGTGTTGCTACATTATTCTGAGCAAGAAATTGGAGTGAAAAGTGCCATGGAAGGTAAAATATCTTGATGTCTTTGTAGTCCATCCTTCCATACTCATGTTTTCGACAGCTATCAGCATATGCTTCCAGATGACGGATGTCTTCCGGTCTGAAATCCTTGCTGTGGTTATGCAGCAAATTATGGATGAACCCGTTTTGCCTGTCCTTTTCCTACGCACGGTAAATCCCAAGACAAGTCATATGCAGATTGTCAGACTTACTTCCTGCTTGTTTTCAGGTCATTCAAGCTGTTAAAACCTACAAAACCTTAATCAACTTCGTGTCGACAACCCTCCTATCACGTCTCATCACCAAAAAAATATGGACGAATCCTCGTTTATGGGAAGGGTTTATCCACTGTGCCAAGGTGATTGCCCCAGCAAGCTTCGGGGCACTCCTCCAATTACCGAAAGACCAGCTCCGAGAATTAGTTGATAAACAACCTAGTCTGAAATCGGGCCTGCGGGATTACGTGACGAAAAAAGCACCTAACAAGGCGCGGGGTGCAGGATTCCTGGATATTTTTGGAGAGCCAGAGGAAGGGAATGCTGCATCCGCATCAGCAACTCCAACGCCAACGCCGCAGCCCGTTGAAGTGCCAGCTTCTGTATAATGAGTTTTACCGCGAGGGACCCATTTATCTATTTTCACCAATACGCATCAAGGCATCTAATCATCTTTGTATTAGTAGTACTAGAAGACCTGTAATTCCAGTGATACATACTTCCGGGGGCGGAATGAGAAATGATGTGGCTTATCGCATCGGAGATTAGCGTTTAGAAGAGAATTTTAGTTATGAACCGTTATGAACTGTGCCTTTCATCAATTGACGCAACAACGCTTCTTCTCCTCCATTAGCATTCTTCCCTCAAGAGGCGGTGCGCAAAGTCGTTCTTTGAACTTACGGCAGTCGCACGGAGGCGGTGTACAACCAAGTACAGTGACCTCCGCAAACTTTAACTAGACGCACGCCCGTTCTTTCCTCTGTCGAACCATGTCTCGACCTGCAAAGTCTCCGAGACGCTCGCCGCCTCGAGAATCCAGATCCAGAAGACGCGACCTAGAGTCGAAAGAGGACGGCGACGTATCCCCCTCGCCCGTCGCATCTCCAACGTCCTGGAACGTCGATCGGGGAAGATCAAGAGTCAAGCGACCCTCGAATCCATTCTCTGAGGAGAGTCTGAGGAGAAGGTGCGCCTTGCAGACGTTCCAGAATATTTGGACTGATGTACTCGTGTGCCACTCTGCAGAGGCTATCACTCTATTGTCTCCTCGTTTCAAAAGGTTTTCCATCTGGAACGGCGATGGAAATTGGTCCGGGAGCTGGGTTCAGGGGCGTATGGTGTCGTCATGTGCGTGTTGTTCATGATCTTCATCCATGATTGACGTTCCAAGGCGTATTATTCGCATAGTTCTGCGGCCGATGAAATCTCAGGCGAGACAGTGGCTATAAAACTCGTCACTCGTGTCTTTGAGAAGATACAGTTCGCGAAGAGGGCCCTTCGAGAAATTACTCTCCTCCGACACTTCTCCCACCATGGAAATATTACAGGACTCATAGACGTCGATGCCATATCTCCAGACTTCACCGAGATGTATGTGCCACCACTCTGTTCTTTTCCCCACTTAATTGTATTCCTCCAGTTATATATTCATGGAGGTACGTACCGCCTATCCCAGGAGCTGACTGCCACTCATGGACTTTCTTTCTCTCAGCCTATGGAAGGTAATTCAACTTAAACTCACGACTTGTTGCGTATGTGCTAAACCCATTCCCAGCTGACCTCCACCAGATCATCCGATCTGGGCAAGTCCTCACGACTGAACACGTTCAATACTTCACATATCAGATCCTTCGAGGTACGAAATCGCGTCTTACAAACTCTAGCACGGGCGTTGAACGCACCACCCAGGCATGAAGTTTATCCACTCGGCCGGGGTCATCCATCGAGACCTCAAGCCAGGAAACTTACTCGTCAACGCCGACTGCGAGCTCAAGATCTGCGATTTCGGACTAAGTAGGGGATATGGTACCGCACCAGACGAAAATGCAACGCATCTTACGGAATATGTCGCAACTCGATGGTATAGGGCACCAGAGATCATGTTAGCGTACAGGTTGGTTGTTCATTTCACTTTTGACGGCTTCTTTGACATGAAATTGATTGGGCGCGTTAACTCCCTGTTTCTGTAGGAAGTATGACACAGCGAGTGAGTCGAGGCCTTCCGTATTTTTATCCTAGCAGATCATTGATTAGGGGCCCTTAGTTGATGTCTGGTCAATAGGTTGCATCCTGGCAGAATTGCTAATCGGAGCACCGCTATTCAAGGGGAAGGAGTAAGTCGCTATGGGTGTTCTATTATCAGAAAATTCTGACGGATATGTGCAGTTATGGTCAGCAAATGTGCCTTTTCCTTTTTGAAAACTTCAGCTGACAGCATTGATTACGGGCAGTCGATCAACTTAACAAAATATTTGCGGTGCTAGGTACGTGACGCCCCCTTCATCTTTACAGGAATAATTGATAGAACTCCAGGAACGCCGGACGCAAATGTAATTCGTAAAATTGGTAGCCCAAAGGTAGGCTCAATATATTTCAAGTGAAATTTTATCTAAAATTCTTAATTCACCTAGGCCCAGGCATACGTTAGGTCATTGCCAATCAAAAGAGTTGTCCCATTCCGAAAGGTCATACCCAAAGGGGACCCGCAAGGTAATATCGACTGATCATCTCGTATATGCGAGCGAATCTAACTTGATGGTTTTAAAGCCTTGGATCTCCTTACCCACATGCTCTGCTTCGATCCAACTAAGCGGATAACGGTTCCCAGCGCGCTTGAACACGCATGGCTCGCTGCATACCACGACCCAGCTGACGAGCCTGACTGTCCCTACAAGTTCGAGAAATGGCGCGAAATTGAGGAGCTGGAGACCATGGAAGATTTTCGTGAGGCGCTGTGGAATGAAATTGAGGGCTATCGAAGAGAGGTTCGGGGATTGGATCATCTCGAACTATCAGCGCTTCCGCCATTTTCTGTTTCGCCTGCTTCAATATCGCCTGTTCAGCCTGAAGTGCTGCCACAACCACCTTTCCCGCCGCCATCCCATCCTCCGCCTGCAGCACCCATGACGCCCGCAATTAAGTTTGAAGAAGATATCTTCCGTCGATCTCCAAGTCGGTCAGATACGATGCCAACAGAAGAACCGACAGCGAGTATCTCGGAAACTAAGGAGTCCGCTGCTGAAAAGCGGAAAGAGGCAGAGGATGTTCTACCAGAGTTCATGCCTTCCATCAGTCCAGAGGCGTACCATCGCCGCTCCGTCACGACACCCACCGATCCTGTTGTGACCTATGCGCGTCGGTCGAGCATCATGCAGCCCTCAAGGCAAGGATCGACATACAACTCGCCTTTGCCTACTTCATATGTCCCTACCTTCATCGAAGGAGCGAGTGGCCCCGCCGATGCCAATAAATTCGGCCAGAGCAGCACCATTGCATTCCCTTCTCAAGGTTACGTCGTCCCCGCGCGCTCGCGCACGGGATCAACAACAGGCGGCGAAATCACACGGAAGCTCCTGCGTACGCTGTCGACAGTGTCAATACACGAGAGTGTGGAGGGTCTCGCGGGTGGGCTTGCGGGTATCGCGCCTATTGGGAAGTATATCACGGAGGTGAATACCGAGGCAGATGCGCCTCCGTCGGAGGTGCCAAGGGACTTTGGAATCAGTTCGGAGAGCGAGGATGGTAATACTGAGTCTGGGTCCAGGGCGGGGAATGATAATCCGCATGGTGCATCTCCGCCTGCCCCTGCTGCTAAAAAGCCAGGAGCCGGACGTTTCGTTCTGGGTTAAGATCGTTCGACTAGTTAAGATTGTAATGTGCTTTGTTTTTGCTTTTCCGCAGCTTATAATAATGATACAATTACTAATGTTATCTACTTGGGAAATCCTCCACGCGTGGTCAATGCGATTATCTAGTGAGTACACGTATAAAAAAAATGATCAAGTCTAATCTCCCAGAATGACTTTTATCCCTGGGTGCGGGGTTAACCATAATTAATCACGGACAGGGATGGATACTCACTGTCGATAATATCCAAATAAGCAGTCGTCGCCGGACTGTCGGGGTATTCATCCAAGAAACTAACGCCATAGTCGGCACTCTTGCCTATTCGAGGGTCGAGAGGAACGGCTCCTAGGAGCTCGATCCCGGTTTCCTCTGCCAGACGTTTAGCACCACCCGTACTAGGCTTGAATATTTGTGACTCGGTCTTGCAACCCGGGCATACGAAACCTGACATATTTTCCACCAAGCCTAGGATCCGGATCCCGACTTTCCTGCAAAAGTCGATCTCTCGCCGGACGTCCTGCAGCGCGACCTCCTGGGGCGTCGTTATCAGGACAGCGCCCTCGATGCCGCTTTCTTTCAAGTATTGGACGATGCTGAGATGCTCATCGGAGGTTCCTGGGGGTGTGTCGACCAGGAGGTAGTCGAGGTCGCCCCAGTCGACGTCTTTGAGGAATTGGGATATTAGACCGTTCTTCTTGGGCCCGCGCCACATGATGGCGTCTTTTGCAGTTGGGAGCATGAATCCGACGGACATGACAGCCATGTTATCCTGGACGTATACCGGTGACCAGCCCGAGGAAGATGAGTGCACTTGCTCCGATGCAATGCCCAGAATCGTTGGTATTGAAGGTCCACAAATATCCACATCCATGATTCCGGTCTACTTAAGAGAGTGCTCAGTAATGATAGAATAAAATAATAAAAACCCCTACAAACACGCACCTGAGTTTCTTCGTCAGCAGCAAACGCCCACCCGAGCTGAGCCGTAAATGTAGACTTGCCCACCCCGCCTTTCCCTGATAGAATCAGAATCTTCCGTTTCACGCCGGACATTCGCTGTTTTATAAAAGGCAGAGACGGATCAGGAAGCTTTGTTGCTCCCGAGGCGCAGATGGCTTGGTTATCACAGCCTGCACAGGCGTCCGACTTGCCTGCGAGTTCGGATTCCGTGCCCTGGGACAGGTTGTCAGTTTTTGCAATCAAACCAGAGGAGAAAAGAGCTGAAAACGCACTGGACAGTGTTCTGGGGCATTCGAAGGAATAGACTTGGGATCTGGGATTACCGTAGGAGATTGGACTACAACCATCGCGGATGAGTGAGAGAGAGTAAAGTAATAAAATGGTTTACCGGACCGCCCTTACTAATTTTAGTTGTGCATTATTGAAAGCGGG
>Ga0307517_10008412_pt1 | contig 14805 bp, 9 predicted proteins | sample 23_EM_MG_FD_194515 | JGI IMG/M metagenome (GOLD analysis project Ga0307517, IMG submission 194515) | Populus trichocarpa ectomycorrhiza microbial communities from riparian zone in the Pacific Northwest, United States - 23_EM | ecosystem: Host-associated > Plants > Roots > Unclassified | place... | reverse complement strand
TTTTTTTCAATTTCATTCTCATTCAACTTTTTAATTTGTAAGATTTGTTCCTCATTATTTTAATAAACTTGAGAAAATAAAACATTAATAAGTTATTTTTCAGTTCATTTTCCATGACATAACCAAACACTAGAAAGTATTTTCCAACTTATTTTCCATTACACTACCAAACATCAAAAAATAATTCACTTTCCAAAAGAAAACTACTTTCCAGCAAACAAACGAGGTCTGACTAGAAAAATATTTTAAAAAATATATAATTATTTATTTGAAAAAAATTAAAAAAATAATAATAATAAAAAATGATGTAGTCAACATATAAAGGGCAGGTGTTAGGGCTTAGGTGCCCAGTGCCTCTGATTCACACGCTAAATCTACCTATGTTTTTTTTTATTTATATTGGAGGGCAAATGATACGTAATTTATCTTTTAATTTTGTTTTTTTTTAAATACAATCGACACGTTGTCTTCTGGCTAAAAATTTGACAATTGAAGGTTCGTTAAAAAGTTGAGGTGGGTGTATTTTATATTTAAAAATTATTTTTTTAATTTTTTTTTACTAAAAACACTTAAAAAAAATCAGATAAATAGACCTAGATAAACTAATTCATGACTTTCAACACCTAAAAATATTTCAAAAACCATGGCTTTCAATAACTAAAAATATTTCAAAAACCAAAAATCAACTTGAATTTAAAAACCTTCCCGGGTCTAGATCTACCCTCTCATAAAAGGTGAAGGCCAAAAAAGGCTTTAGCGGAACTCCTTTCATCAAATGGATTTGTTGACACCAATACTGATGATTTTTTATGTGGATAGAATCAGTGTTAATCAATTTTCTCTTTCTTTTCCATTGAGATCTAGCGATTTTTTTTTCTCTTCTCTCAGCATAAAAACTTTAAAATTAAGTTGTGTATCAAAAATATTTTTTAAAAAACTAAAGGAGCGATAATGTATCCAGTGGAAGATAAAGATAAAGGACCAAAGTGAACTTCTTGCAATAATTTTCAAAGAGCTGCCTAATTTCTCTGTATTTTTCAAGCCGGTTCTCTGTTTTTAAACCCTGGCCTTATATAACAAATTATAAATAATTGATCACTAAGTCTGCCTCACAAGGATCAAATCAAAGAAAAAAAAATTTTGATGATCAAAATGAAAAAAATTCACTGCTGGTAAACTATAAGAGCGTGAAAAGTGTTTTTAGCTACAGTGAAAACAACACACAACTTAGTTTCTTTTATAATAATTATAATATCGTATAATCTCTGGTAATCATGTATTTCACATTGAAAATTAAGAATTGAAATTAATAATAGAGAATTTTCCGATTTTTTTTAACCTCTACACAGGCCGGACCAAATCAAGTAAATAGCGATCCTCCATGATTGATTGAGTAATAACATCAAAGAATTTTCTTCTCAAGAGTTTATTCTCAGTGTACGAATTATCTTGATTGAAGAATAGGCATTGCTTTACAACACATTGTTAGCTGATTTTTTTACAAGCAAAACATTAATCTTATCTCATCATTAATGTGTAGAATGCCATCAACTTGTATACACGTTGACTCATCTAGACGAGAAGATCAAAAGGCATATAAGCTCATAGAAGGGAAGCTTACACTGCAATCTGGAAGTAAGTATCAAACCTATTATACCTATCACTTCTGTCAAATTATAAACCAGGTCCTTACATAAGATTATAGGCAAGTTGATTTGATTTTGATTTCAACATGGTTAAGTATAACGTTGGCCGTAGCAGAAACAGCATAAGTGAACCTCGGAACCTACTCGAAGCCTCGAAGTCTGAAACTCAATCTATGTTTAACCCACCAAGCCCAAGGAACACAGCTTTCCATTTGGCTCAGCCTAGCTTGACTCGTTTAATCCTTTTGAAGCAACATTCATAAATAGAAGCACCATTTTCAGGCTAGAACAATTTTTTTTTTAAAAAGTTGCATGCGATTATAACTAACAGTGAACTAGAAGTTACAACAATTACAGAACATACAGCAGAATCACAAGATCATGAAAATCAGATGAATACATGACTAAACCACTAGCTTGCAACAGATTTTCAAAATACAGTATTCAACTCCTCAAATCCAAAAATGCGCAAACTATACTAGGCCTTGTTTACACGAATTGGTTGCCCTTCCAACAACTGCAGTGACCAACAAGTATCAGATCAATGAAACAGCCAAGTGATAAAAATATACAGCAAGGGTCTAATTGTGCTAAAAGGTCCTGATAATTGGCTAGTGATTTGAAAGGGCGAAGCATGCAGGATACTGCCTTTGTAATAAATAAATACCTATAAACAAGAATGCATGATGGGAGTGTATGCCTTAGATGAGCAGAGTGTTAGTGCAGGTGCATGAAGTTTCTGTGATCTAGAAACTCAATCACTAGTTAAATATAGCAAGGCTGCAAGTAACTTACAGAATTGTTAAAAGATGAGATGGCAACTTCTACATCCTCCCCTGAAGAGAATGTTACAAACCCAAACCCACTAGATTTTGAGGTCCCTGGAACTCGTGAAACCTTTGCACTAAGAACGTTTCCCTTCTTAGAAAAAAAGTTCTTGAGTGTATCTGTTGCTACTGTTTTAGCAAGATTTCCCACATAAACCTTATAAGGGCTGTCAACAAATTGGGATTCGTCTGATTGGAGAGAAGGCAGATCTAATGACTGCAAAGGCTTCTCCGTGATGTTTACTTTGATCTCACGGCCTCCAATTTCCTGCAATGGAAAACCAACATAAAGAATCATTCAGCTATTGCGAAGTCATATATAGAAACAAAATGTTTCCTTGCACTTTCAATTAGATCGAGAATCAGCAATGCTTACAGTGCCATTCAGTTTCTCAATTGCCGCATTTGCATCCTCAGCAGTTTTCATCGTAACAAATGCAAATCGACGGCTCCTACCCGAGTACTTATCATACATAACCTATAAAGGAAACAAGAAAATGAAGTTATCTCGAGAATAGGAATCCTGCACATCAAATTCTCTTAATGGGAGTGCCAGAATTATGCTTGAAGTCAAAAAAGAGAATTTCAAATGGTAGAAGTTATGTGCAGAGTTTTAACTGACCTATATAGACATTCATAACCTATAATGAAGTTATACTCACATGCAAGCGCAAGCGCATAGGTGCACACATAATTGCATATTCCCTCCCCGCTTTTCTTCCAATAGGTTAAATTTAGGTTGACCAGTTTAAACTTACCATTTAAGTTCAACTTATTACCATCGAGCTATTTTTTGACACATGGATACAACTGATAAAAATGTCCAGTGGCACACTAATAGGTAAAACTGACACATCTTCTCAGGGTGCTACCGCGTGATATTAATCGTTTTGACAATAATAATGGCAAGCTGAGGAATATAATGGATTGACCTGATAACGTAATAGCAGATTGCTTGGTAGAAGAAATAAGTGAGGGAATGATGTTTGCTTGGTGTAGAAAAACTGAAAGAATGATTAGAAGAGTTGACTTATTGGTAATTTAAAATTAAGGTCGGAGCCTATTCGAAGCCTATCCAAAATTGGTTATAGGAATACTCAACCTCAATAGTTCTCTCCCAAGATTTGGTGGATAATGGACTCATAACTTGTGAAAGGTATGCTGAGATGAGGCTCAGTGACCTCTAAGAAAAAAAGCAACTGCTTGATCAGAAATTGTTTTCTGTGGAGTGCTTTAAAGAATGAGTCCCGTGCCCATTTTATGATTTCGTGCACAGATTACTGATTTAGGACGTTATTCTGATACTCTCCATTTATTTTGGATAATCTCAGGATACCTTTTTAAGTCTGAAAAGAAGCCATCTCTAAAAGAAATGATACTGTTGGCGCAAAATTATCACATTTCTTTGACTTCTCAGCATATAAAATCAAGTTCAGACATTCCCATAGAAAGAAATCACAGTTTGATTGAACCAACAGCCTCAGCAAACAACAAGGAAAAATCATCAACCCACAGGCTAGAGCAATAATATAAATTATAGTAAATTAGATCAATTCTAGAAAAAATCAACATTCTTTTTCGATGCTTAGCTGCAATCCTTTTAAAATTTTCCCAAAACCAAAACAAACAAACCGCATCAAGTTTCAATCCTAGAAAAAATCGGAAAAGAAGATTTAGGAATTGTTCTATTTATATCACTTCCCCATACTCAACCACTATGAATCAAGAAAATTGCCATCAGGAAAAAAAATCCAACACTCATTCCATGCTAATGCAGCTCCGCACAACTCTCTGTCCATCTAATATCCATGCTTTAAGAGGAAACAAACCAATTAAGAAACCATTAGTCCATAATTTACCTCGGCTTTTTCAACAGCACCATGTTCTTCAACAATCTTTGTAAGCTCCTCATTAGTCAGAGTCCTGGGAATATTTCCAACGTACAGCCTCCTAGCAGCCTCTGAAGAAGGGTCTACTGCAGCAGCCGGTGCTGTTTCTTCAGCTACTGCAAAGAGCCTTTGGGGGGCTTTGGTGTTTAGAATTTTATGTAAATGTGTGAATTTAGGGAAATGGTTAAAAGGGTTTGCTGGTTTGAGGATTTGGAAAGAGGGTTTTGACTGGTTTCTTGAAAGAGCAAGTTTTGTGGACGTGGGTAGTGGTGTTGTAAGAGATGAGATTGTTGCCATTTTTTCTCTATGGAATGGGAGGGACGAGAATGGGAGGGTTTTGTAGCAGAGAGTGGAAGGGTTGGATAGCATATCCGGAAAATTTCTCTCAAGTTACCATCCTGCCCTCCTGATGGATTGGATTTGGTGCTGCATAATAATTTTTTAATTTTTTTAATTTTTTTGGTCACATCCTTCTATTAAATTTGAATAAATTCACCTATAATTTAAAGTGATACTTCAGTGATTAATTTTTGAAGATCAAAGTATGGGATACAGAGTCTGTTTTGTAATGCATTCAATTCATAGTGTTTTTTAGATTTTTTTCACATGAAAAACATTAAATTGATAAATATTTTTTATTTGTTTTTGATAATTTTGATATATTGATGTAAAAAATTCAAAAAATTATTTTTATATAATTTCAATTAAAAAACACTCTTGCAAAAAAATATTAATTTTATTGAATTCAAATTTGAAACTAGGAAATTAAAAACTGAACATACCATCAAAATGTCAAAAGTCAATTCAATAACAACGTCAGTATATAGACAATAAATTCAAACAAAAATTAATTTATATAAAAAAAAATTCACACAATTAGATATCAAAAATAAAAGTAAAGATATTTAAATAGAAAAAGGTAAAAAAAAAATTGTGTTGCTAACTCTGTCCATAAGAAGCAAACTATAATATGGGCCACGGCCTATATAAAAATAGGGTGTATTTCAAGAAAATTTCAGCTCACCCCAAAGCCAGAAACCAACGACACCCACACAGCCCAAGCCCAAGCCCATTACCTAATAACCGGAATTAGGGTTTCTAGGGTTTTTTTTTCCCTCTCACTGAACATCCCTATATAAAACGCCGCATATATAACCCCTCAAAATTCTCCCCACTAGGGTTTGTGGCCATTTTTCACAGAGAAAGAGAGAGAGAGAGAGAGAGTGTGAGAGAAACCTCATTCGGAATCAATGGCTCCCAGGAAGACACCACAGGTATCCAGAAACCCAGATCTGGTTCGAGGGATCGGTAAGTACTCGAGGTCACAGATGTACCACAAGAGAGGGTTGTGGGCTATCAAGGCCAAAAACGGCGGTGTTTTCCCTAAACACGCTCCTAAAGTTAAAGACGCTGCCCCTGCTGAGAAACCACCTAAGTTTTACCCGGCTGATGATGTCAAGAAGCCACTGCCTAACAGGCGCAAGCCTAAGCCCACCAAGCTCAGGTCCTTACCTTTAGCTATATTGCTTTCTTTATGGATTCATTTATTGAATTTTAAAATGTTTTATCGGTTGCTTTTTAGTCTATTTCGTGGTATTGTTTTGCTCTCTTTACGAGTTTGTGTATAATGTGGTTTTGAGTTATGTGTTTCCTATTGACTATTTCATTTTGAAATGGTAGAGATTTAATGTATTAGAAAGGTTCATTTATGGGTAGTTTTGGCTGCTGAAGCATCAGCGATGTGTTATTTAAGGCATGCTGTAATCTATTTTTTCTTTGTTGTTTATTTGATGTTGTAGGGATAGTATTACTCCAGGGACTGTTTTGATCATTCTTGTTGGGAGGTTCAAGGGCAAGAGAGTTGTGTTCCTCAAGCAGCTTCCTTCAGGATTGCTTCTAGTCACTGGTGAGCTTGATTTGTTTATTGTCTTTCATATCGAATGGTGTCCCCTTGTAATAGCATCTATTGAAACCTGTGTTTTCGTTCATCAAGTATCACTGGGCATGTGCATTACTGATCTTGGTTGGAGAACAGAAATTATATTACCGATGATCTCAAAGCTTGTGACTTGAAGTTTGAATTTGTGATAATGTCTGTGATATTGGCTTCACAGCAGTACTTGATCATTTACATATTAGATGTTCAATATTGTTATGTAAAAAAATTCACGATATGGCATAGTTTGGAAATTCTTTGACTTGATATTGCTGTGAAAATTGTTTTCCTGCCTAAAATTATGATACTGTTTACCATTGCTGCAGGACCATTTAAGATCAATGGTGTTCCTCTTAGGAGAGTCAACCAATCTTATGTGATTGGAACTTCCACTAAGGTTGACATCTCTGGTGTTAATGTGGAGAAGTTTGATGATAAATATTTTGGCAAGAAGGCTGAGAAGAAGAAGAAAAAGGGAGAGGGCAACTTCTTTGAGGCAGATAAAGAGGTGTGTTTGCTGGTGGTCATTAGTTATATGTTGTTCCATTCTATTTATTTATGTTCTCTGTTTCATCCTGAAATTTATGATCTTCTATTCCCAAATTACAGGGTGAGAATGCTCTCCCACAAGAGAAGAAGGATGACCAGAAGGCAGTGGATGCACCGCTCATTAAATCACTCGAGTGTGTTCCAGATTTGAAGGCATACTTGGGTGCAAGGTTTTCTCTCAAGGATGGAATGAAACCTCACGAGCTTGTGTTCTAAAGGAAAAAATTAGGATCGTTTCTCTTGAGCTACTTTCTTATTGTATTTTGTTTGAACTTTATCTTAGCAGCTGCACTTTCCTAGTGTTTTTGGCAATATATGAACCTCTTACAAGGCAATGTTTTGTGCAAGTGATTTTTGTTTCCCATTTTTCATTTTGTGGTGCAAGTGACTGCTATTTATTTTTCATGTGATTTGGTTCTTTTGAATTGTTAGTCTCTGTTTTAGATTGAAGTTGCAATGATGGGCCATGTTATTATCTTTGCCTTTGTTTAGTAGTGGTTGTTTTCGCTGTTGTGCTAGTGATATAGAAACACCCAATTTTCCCTGGGCGGTGAACATTTTCTGCTTTGGATCAGCTGGAGTAATCAACCGTAACTGACAGTTGACAGGTCATTTCCCTGCTCAATCATCTATGGGTATGGAGAATGCATGGAACTGAAAATTCCTGAAACAGCTTTTTCAAGTTGTGCTTGGTTTTTCAAGATGTTAACTGTTTAGTAGGTTGGCCATTCTTGTGGCCTTTAGCCATAGTTTTAAAACCCGGCCCGGCCCGGCGGGTCGACCCGGGACCCGGCTGACCCGGGGCTGGAATCGGGCCGGGTTTAAGGAAAAATCAGATGTTTGGATGGATGTGTTTGTGTTGCAGGGAGAGTTTGTTGAGCGGTTGTTTAGAGGGGGGTCAGATCTTGCGGTGATGGCGGCAATCGGTTTTGATTGGTGCAGACATAGGTGTGGGTGTGGATTAAAGGTTTTTGTGGTGAAAATCAGCGCACATTTGCAAAGAAAGGGTTGCAAAGAAAGGGTTTTGAGGGTGAAGAGTGGGGAAGATTAGAGAGAAAAACACAACAAACCCACTGGTGTTTTTGTGGTCTGGAATAAAAACAAAAAACTGTAAAAGAAAGTACAATACTGTCAATACACACACAAAAAGGCTGAAATAAGTGGGGGGGGTCTCGCTTTTTCTTTGTGGCTTGGTTCATCCATGCTCTCACCCCAGCAGCATAACCGTCGTGTGCGATATGGAGTCCTGTTAGCATGGTAGTTGAAGAAGAAGAAGACGTAGAGAGCTGTGGAAGCAAAAAAGTGAAGTTGTACTCTACAAAAGCGAATCCATCATTGAAAATCTAAGGAATGCTGGATTTTTCTTCTTTTATCTCTCTAGCTTTTTGTAGTTAAGCTTATAATTTATTTTTCTATTTGCGTGTTGTGTAAATCATAAATAAAACAAGGATTTTAAATTCTAATATCTTTTCGTGTTTTTTTTTTATTATTATTTTGGGTTGACCCGGGTTGATCCGGGTCAACCCATCTGATTCGTGACCTGATCATTATACCGGGTTGACCACCGGATCAGTTTAAAAACTATATGACATGTTTCCTCGTTTGAAACTTTTGAATGCTGTCAAGTTTCTTAGTTTGGTGTTGCGATTGGTATTAGAGTGAGTTTAAATGTGCACTTTTTTGAGATGCTACTGGGTTTCTACCTTCTCAGAAATTTTAAAAATGAAGAAAATGATTCACTATTTGCCTTTAGGATATTGCTTGTTCTCTCTGTTTCGCCTTTGTGCCATGCCAGGTGAACTCTCTTGTTTTGTTACAGGCCGTCTCTCAAAATCAGACTAGTTGAAAAGAAAACCACCCAATAAACCACTTTTTTTTTTCATTATGATAGGACGGCGAGTGGAAGTAGGAACAGGAAAGCAGAATTTCTGTAAAAGCATGTACAATTGGAAGGATGCATTTCATGGTTCATCCATGAGTACTAGGCTCTGAGCACTTGGTGTCCCTTACGGATCAGCACTCACAGCAATCATCCCTATTTCAAAGGACAGCTTATTGAGAAATCCTAGAAAGGCTTTTATTGTAACTTACAAGGAAAGAAGAAAGAAGCGGGTTGGTTAACAGAAAGTAAAAGATAAGTGCTATGAGAACGCAAGCACTACTAACAGGATCACAGTAAGCTGTCTGTTTGAGCTGTCAATCTCTTGAAGAAATTGCTGGGCACAGAAGGTAACTTGCTTCGAAACCTAGGATGCCGCAAATAATACAAACCAGCAACTAGAGCCACCGCTCTGAAAGGAGTTGCATAGAGCACTACAGCTGCACAAAGACAGAACACAATGAAAAGACTGGTTGCTCTTGGATCTCTCCAGCTGAGTAGAGACTGAAATCTCTCCCCCTGTGTTGCTATGTCTCCAACCACGGTTTGGATCCTTCCTGCAACTCCTCTAAGCCTGTCGTACCTCATCCGAACTATGTCATGGGATTTAGAAGTTGGGAACGTGTCAAATTCTTCATCAAGTTCATCTGGGTGCACTGCTTCTGCCCATGAAAGTTTAGTGTCCATGTGAGATGGGTGTCTTGGTCGGAACCTATAGTTCCATAATCCAATGAGGAACATGTAGAGAAAGAGAGTTGGAAGGATCAACTCTGGGTACCAAATCAATATCAGAAAGAGGATATGAACCAACACTGATGTGATTGGGTTCCTCCATTGGCAAATGTCCACAAACCAATTGTTCATGGTGAACAAACCCGAAATAAGTGACATGATTCTGAAGAAGTTGGCTTTGCTTCTTCTCATACTCCACATGTGAGAATCCACATCTAACATGTACTCCACCACCTCTTTTCTCAGAGGTGGTTCGGCTCGGCCGAGCCTCACAGCTACAATATTCATGGCTTGGTATCTCAAACTGTCTACCTGGTTGACTGTGAATGGGTGCAAGTAGTGCATTTTAGGCAGCAAAGGATGCCCGTAGACGTATATCATGTTAGCTAGAGAGAGGGTGGTGAATCTAACAGCCAATTGGAGCTCCCCCATTTTCTTCACACCATGTGGGTGCAGAACAAGAAGTGGATAAGAATGTGTGTAAATCCTGTAAGCTTCTAGAGTTGACAGTCTAATTCTTACCTTTCCAATTCTTGAATCTCGTGCTGCATTTGCAGCATTTGGTTTCTCGCCTCCTCTTAAATTGCAGTTGTCGAAAACTCCCAATGTTATCACCGTGCAGGGATCGTAAACTTCCCAAGTGTACTGCTCATTCCATTTGGGATTGAAAGTGTCAAGGATTGTTCTTGTGCGAACCCATTTCTGGCCGTACTTAGCCACACAGTAGGCATCTGTACTCCCTCGGCCATCCTTCATCTTCATTGGAAGAAGACCTTGTGCACCCAAGATTCCCACTTCTAATATCCCAACTGGTTGCTTCCACAGCTGCCTTGCTGTTGGTCTTTGATCGCTGATGTACATTGTCGATTCATCCAGTACATGGTATCCACCTTCAAGACAAACTCTTAGGTGAATCCGGCTTGAAAACTGAAGCTCTCTCCTCCTGTCAGCTTCCAAGACACCAAAACCAAATTTTTCTAAATTGAACCAGCGAGAATGAACAGGCCGGTGATCTAATCGCTTCTCAAAAATGTTGAGGGGCAGGCTTATTTTCCCCAAGACATCATCTTTTAATGGGGTCACTCGATCCTCAATAGTCAGGAAGACCTGCTCCTCAAAAGGCTCAGCCACTACAAACACCAAATCTTCATTCCAGAGTGGGTTAGCTGTTTTAGTTGGATGAATCTTTGTCCTGAGAACTTGATTCCCAACTTGAACTTTTACAAATACTTCTGGGAAGCGGCCCCTGTCATTTGACACCACGTCCTGAGCTTCAATCACGTTCACTCTTAGGTACCACAATTTTGGTGATACATAGACTTTTGAGCGGATGTTGAGTGCACCCTCTCCATATACCGAGGCAGCATCAGAGTGCCATGCTTCTGGAAAGGCTTCATCTGCCTGCGTTCCCATCCAAACCGCAAGCATAATGTCTCCCCTCACCTTCCCTTCTCCTCGTCGGTCCTCCAGTCTATACCATTGAGGAGCCAGTGGACTGTCTGGTGGAACTCTAGTTGGAACTTCATTCAAATCGAAAACTACTCTTCCAAGATAATCATCTCTGCCCACCATTTCTTTGTCTTTGACAAAAACTTCAAGCACTAATGACTGCATTCGCTCTTTTGAGAAAGCAAAGACCTGGTTCCACTCTGGGTTCATTTTCTTCTCGAAATGCCTTGTCCTGCCCTTGTAGTTCCCAAGTTTCACCTCCACATAAGGATCGCAACTTGCAGTGATGGAGCTCGGAGGAAGGTCTTTGGCTTTCACAACTCGAACATATAGGTAAGACATCTGCTCAACAAGGTCAAAAGTGCTTGCATATCTCTCGCCATTCATCCATCCTCTTCCTCCATATGCTCCACCACTTGGCCACCGTTCCCCTAACTTGGGGTTGGTGTCCTTCAAGTCGAAGTCATCTGGATCGCTAGAATGGGCTGTTGGGTTAGCAGGATGCATTGTGCAAGGGGTGCCGTTTGGTAATTTCTCCACCGATAGGCTGGGTTGCTGCAGGATTTGGTGTTGATGTGCGTGTTGAGTGGTGTCAGCTCTTATTTTGACAGGTTCTTTATTGCTCTTCTTTGGCTCTTTTTCAGGAACACCACCATTGGTTTCGGCAATTGCAGAAATCTTTTTCTCAGGTTGTTCTGTAATAGCTTTTGAGGTATGAAGAGTCCCTGCTTTAGGAAGAGCAGCTAGTGTTTTGAAATCAAGGTCGGTATTTTCTGCAATATGAGTAATAGTGGGGGGAGGAGAACAAGAAGCAGAGGTTTCTAATGGTTGTGGTGTATTAATTGGTGGAGAGCGAAGAGGAGGAACTTTTGTTTCAGATTCTGGTGAGGTATAGATTTTAAGGGCAATTTCACCTTTGACAACAGTTGAGGAAAACCACTTCTTTTCTAGCTAGAAAGTTTGAAAAACCTCGTCACCTTTCTTGATAACACTTGAACACGAAATTCTAGTTATACCAAGGAAGTTTCGGCCAGGGATTGGTCTCCTCTGGTTGTAAACGGAGACCTCAATGGATTGGTGATGGCGGTTTTTAGTTTCGTCCAGATCAAAGAGAAGTTTCTGGTTCCAAACAGGGTTGAGGTTCTTTGGGATGGTTTTGGTTCTACTTGGTTGGTTTTGGAAATCGATTTCTACAAATGGACTAGCTGACCCTTCGCAGTCTTTGGGCATAAGATTATGAGCATCTACTACTTCTACCACTAGCTTCATACTCCTTTTGTTTTGGTTACTTTGCTGGTGTCGGAAGCTACAAGGAAGTGGCTACCTGCAAGATATCTGAAACTCAAAGTTGAAGCAAAGAAGTTCTAGTCACCAAGTTACAGTATAAATGGAAAGAATAACTGTTAAGGTTCTTTCTCACTCACTGTACTAGCTTTGAATTGTTTGTTGAAGAAAGGAATGCTTTGATGGAGAAGCTACCTTTGAGTTTTGTAGAAAAACTAGGTTGGGCAAGAAGAGCAAAATGGAGGGAAAGAATAAGCTTTATTTTAAAGTGGGAAAGTGAATACAGACCATTCTTTTAGTTTGTGAAAGTAATAAACTAACGAATATAAGCTTATTTCTCCACGAAATATTATAAACTGTTGTCCTGAATGTTATTAAGAACTTGAAGAAAAAGTAAAATGGAAGTTAGATTTTGATACGATGAACTAGTGCATGTTAGCGGTCTAATCTTCTCTTGTTTTCTTTTCCTTTCTACACTCAAAAGTTTGACATCTTTGTCAAGAAAGGGATCAGTCCAGTATCTCTCTCTCCATTTTTTTTTCTTTTTTTGAGAATAGTCTAATACCTCTCTCGACGTAGCTACATGATGCATGATTTTCATGCGTTTAACTTGTCTCAGGCCTCGAGTAATCCTTACTGTCCAGTGCCAGTTTCTTTGGGAATACTTCTCATGCTTCCAGCTGAGAACATTGCAGAAGGCCCTGCATGCCGATTGTTAGAGCTGAAAATTTGTAATGTAATTAGGACATGCCTTCCTTCCGTGGTCAGCAACACCCATGTGAAGAAAACTAAAGGGAGAAAAATAGAATGAGTTAAAGGTCATTGACAGGGCTGAAAGAAAGCAAGAGTATAACCTCAAGCTCGGGAGGGGACTCATGTGACCTTGGTGAAAGATGCCTTTCCTATGCATTATTCTTTCATTTGCTTTCAACCGTATTTGTTATTGCTGTATCCCTTCGTTTAGTCAGTTTTATTTTAAAGTGATGCAGCAGTTTGTAAATGAAAAAAAAAATTATTTCATTTTGAAAAGAAATATTTTTTTTATAAGTGCCGATTTTTATATATAGTAATGATGAATTAATAGGCTTTTCTAGTGGGTCAACTCAGTGAAATTGATTTGTTTTTTGAATTTATTTATTTTTTTAATTAATTTTAACATTTGTAATCGTTGGAATAAAACTGAGTAGTAGTTATTTAGTTTAATTTAAAATATAATTATTTTACTAACAATAATATAAATTTATTACGTCATAATATTAACAAATATAATGTTTTAAGTAAACTTGTTGCTATACAGAGAACACACATACAAGATATAAAATGTATTTTTTTTTGTTTTCTTTTTAATATTTTAAAAATTTAGAAGAATTAGTTATATTCTGAAAAAGTTATCTTTACATGAGATAAATAAACAATTTAAAAACAGAGTTTTGACACCTCTAAATCAATTTTTTATTTCTTTCAATTTTTGAATAGTTTCTTTGACAAAACTTCATATGCTAAACAGCTCAGTTTCATTCTAAAATATTATTTGAAACTCAAGTTTTTCCCTGATAAAAAAAAAAAAAAAAAAAAGCAAGATATTTACTCCTGCTAAACATATCAATTCCCTCTTAGAAACAAACAATCAAAATGGAGGGTATAAAAAAATAAACGAAAAGAAAAGGAAAAGAAACACTAGAGAGTAAAGAGGAGGGTATCTATCTAGGGCTAGGAACTCTGCAATACCCTATTGCTGGATTTGATTCGAGTTTCCTACTGTTTTGCTTAGTCCAAAATATATAACAAAATCCGTATCCGTTTTGCCTGGAGAAGAAAAGGGAGCCTCGGAAAGAATGGTTGTGTTAGGGAGGATCTGCAGTTGCTCCGATGGACTAGTAAAGTTTCAGGCTATTATTTTAATTACAAATACTTTTCACAATTTTGGCATTCCACTTTGAGATGCAATAGAGGGCCTCGAGCGAGCTGCACTCATGTCTCTTGACCTGAAATAAACAATCGCACATAAGTTCTCTTTGATCAAAGATCACCATGAATGCTACTTGTCTCGTGTCACCTGAGGCTTGTACTCTTACTTTGATTTTGTTTTTTTGAATTATCATGTTTTAGGAAAATACTATCCCCCCTTTGTTTGATTTGACCGTTAACATTGATAAATAAATCCCTTTTTAATAATTCTTATTTTGATATTTTCAACTATATTTTCCACGGATGCTAGTGAAAATTCAATCCACTTTCATAAATGATTTTAAAATATTTTAAAGTTGGAAAATATTTTTTTATTTTCTAAACAATGAAAAATAAAAAAATAAGCTAGAATTATCTCAATTTTTTGGGAGTTTTAAAAAAGGTTATATGAATTTACATGGGTAATTTAATTCATAAACCAAAATTAACATAAAAACAGGGCCCATTTTTATTTCATTGTTGAAAGAGGGTGGAAAAACTTCATTCATGAAGTTTCATTGTATGCGTCCTTGGTCACTCTTATTCATGGATTTCATGTTTCATCCAAAACTCTTTTTTGTTTGTTTGTTATTTTTTGTCTATAAATATTGAAATATGAAAGGTGAAGTCACTTTAAAAAAAAAAAAAAAAAAGAGGAGAGAGAAAT
>Ga0307517_10008411_pt1 | contig 14806 bp, 15 predicted proteins | sample 23_EM_MG_FD_194515 | JGI IMG/M metagenome (GOLD analysis project Ga0307517, IMG submission 194515) | Populus trichocarpa ectomycorrhiza microbial communities from riparian zone in the Pacific Northwest, United States - 23_EM | ecosystem: Host-associated > Plants > Roots > Unclassified | place... | reverse complement strand
ATTCCATATGGAATGGTGGAATCCATGTGGAATCCATAGCATTCCATGTGGAATATAGGTGGAATGGAATTACCAAAATGGCTGGGATATCACCCAAAACATATTCCATGTGGAATGGCTGGAATCCACCTGGAATGATATGGATTCCATATGGATTCCTTGTGGAATGTGGGGGGAGAGTAAAGACCTCCTTTTTCTACTGATATATATCTTATATTCTAATATGTTTGGTTTCATTATAGCTCGTCTGAACGTTGCCATGTCACACAGACTCTACACATCTTCCAGCGATGTGGGCTAACCTTAGGAGGTCATAGGTGGCAGCAGAGGGGTCAGAGATACCAAGGGGAGACCTGAGCAGAGGGAGACCCATGAGGTATGTGACAGAACGAGTCTGTATCTCAATTCCCCCTGGCTCACCTTTCTACCCACAGGTCAATGGCCACGTCGACACAAGTTGGCCCACGCATGTTCGATCAGCTGCGTTGACCCCCAGATCAAGTGGCCACGTCAACGTTGATGTTGACCAGCTGCATCAACACACACATCAACCGACCATGTCAATACGCACATCGACCAACCATGTCAATGTGCACATTGACCAGCCACGTCAACATGCACATTGACCAGCCGTGTCAATTCATACGTCGACCAGCCGCCCATCATGTCGACCCTCGATGCCACGTTGACACCAATACTGACCTCCATGTCAACTGCGAGTCAATGCCTTCACCTTGCACACTGCCTATGCTATTTTCACACCCGCCAGCAGCTGCATAGTAGGTTGTAGGATATTCCCTTCAATTTGTAACATTGTACATAGTTGAAATAAATGTATTTATGATAGAGAAGACCAGTCTAGACCAGCTATTAACCAGTCTCAACTGTAACTGGTTGAGACCAGTCTTGTAACCGCTAAAAGACCAAGACTGACCACTGAAAACCGGTCTTTGGCGGTTCGGTCCAGTCTTTGGCGGTTTCGAGATTTACAAGGACCAGTCTCAGTCTCGGTCCATGCCTCTTGAAGGCAAAAGACCGGACTGGACCGGACCTTCAAACACTAGGAATTTTGCTTGCCTTCCCTCCCTCCCATTCAGTGTGGTTTACTGCATATTTGGGTACTGCAGGTTTGATCTTCGGACCTCGGGACTCATCACCACATTCAGAGCCAGGCTGAGTCTATATATATATATACTAGTATATATATCAAACATACCCATAATTGAAGCTCTGATGGTATGGGTAGTTACCCATTGAAGCCACCCATATAACCATTGGTTTACAGCAACGGTGCACAGCCCTACCCCCTGCACAGAAGCGCATTCTTGAGCACTACAGGACAATTGAGGCTGATGGTGATCTCACCATAAAGGTTTCTTAATCGATTCTCAAATTCTCTGCTATTGCCTGTGTGAAGGTAGTCCTGTTTTTACCATGCCCCCAAAACCAAGAAAATCATTATGTAATCTTCGGACTTTGAAACTATGTCATGTCGATTTCATGCAACAGCAACAGTTTTTGACCTTTTTTATTTTATTTATTTTAAGAACTGTTTATGTATAGCTACTTAAATGTAGAAACTAAATTTTGAGGGGAGATGGCTGCTCCTTGTGTGAGTATTATTGTCAATGGAAATAAGGCTAAAACCCATGCACATGATCTGAAGGTGCTTGCTGATATTGACACCAATTTTCCTACCACATCTGCATCCACCTAAAAGGTCTCAAATTCTTGATACAATACACATTCAGACCCATTAAGAAAATCTCTCTCTTAATAAATCTGAAAGGACCCTTTTATCTGTCTGTTCTATGGAGGCAAAGGTAATTTCAAAGTCCAAAGATTACATAAAGATTTTCTAGTGCAGTTTCTGGGGCGTGGTAAATAACAGACTTCATATATTATGATCCCATGGGCACATCACATATATCGAAGTCTGTCTAGAAGAGACTAGTGTGAAGGTGTCTCGCCTTCGTCACTTCCAACCCCTCGATTCCTGCAGCGTCCATTTTTAACGGAGTTGACGAATTTATGTCGCGCCACACCCCACCGCTCTCCCCATCCACAATTCATGTCAAGCAAGGCATTTGGCGACATATGTAAGTACAAGTAGAGTCATTTCAGTTTGACAGTTCTTTAACGATCTGACTTGGGCGACTAGGAAGGTGGAAGGTTTCGTTGCCAGCATGAACGGGCGCCAAATGTGTAGGAGTGACGGCTGCCACCTGGACGACCATATGTAATACGATTGCACCAATGACGCTGCCCAGGAACTAGAAACTGAGCACCAGGAGGGTAAGTCAACGGTATTCCGATGACACAGACCTCGAGAGACTCGAGCTCAGCAACAATATTAGTCCATACTCGAACTAGACGAATGTGTGTAAACCCACCTTCTGGACTCTCCCTTGAAGTTGCTCAGTGAGGTAGGGTTCAATAACCTCCGGGTCTAAAGAACCCAAGCCGGAGTGTTGCGCTATAGCATAGTTAAGATGGACGTAACCCTCCTCGACGAGAGTCCTCTGGTTTCGACAATTTGCACAATGTCCTACAGCGGTACTGACGAACGCGTGATGTGTACCAACAAAGTTGGGGCCGACGAGCCATTCTTCGGGGTCCTCGGGAACCTGGCCGAGGAAGAGGGGAACAGAGAAGCTCACACCGAGTTCATACTTCCTAAACTCGACACGGGCGGTCCAATCCCAAAGGCCCTGGTTAGGTGGGACGTAATGATCGGGTTGGACTATTGGGTGGCTACCGTGGTCATGTCCGCTCGCCGCCAGAAGAGATTGTACATGCGGAGCGGCAGCTACATGGATAGGGGCCACTTGCTCCGTTTCTACAGGAACTTCCGCGGCGGCGGCTCTTGCAGCAAAAAAAGAGGGCGCAGGTGCCGACGTGGGCGCGAGCGAGCCGAAGATCGAAAAGCCGTAGAGCAGATTCACGATGTTTCCAATCGCCACTTTGACAGCCTGTGGGTTGCCCAAGTCAAGTCCGTTAAACTCGGGGTAGCTACACCCAAGTTTGGTTGTGTCCGTAGTTCCGGGCGAAGCCCAGAGCATAGTATTAGTGTTCCAGAATGGCGTCAGGGCTGCAAGAAATACGAATCTATGTCAATCTGGCTTGTAAGATTCGTACCCATAGTTCTATCGACAGGCACTTCTGGAGCAAGGTGAAGCTGCCATCCTTAGAGTCACCGTTGGAGTCCCAGACCCAGTGTTCAGGGCCGACCACAGCGAGAGCACCCATATCTACACTACAGTGGTGCAAAAAGAAGATAGGAGAAGGCTGTATTTGCGTTAACATCGAGAACAGTCATTTCCGAATGAGCTAATGGGACTGACTAGCAACTGCAGGATCGTCCATGTGCCCAATTCCACCGTAAAGCAGCACAGATATTCCTAAGCAAAAAAAAAAAACTGCACTCACTACGCCAAAAGGTCTTGATTTCGTTTGATAACTTGGATTCTAAGTAAAAATAAGAGTCTCGGAGTCGCCACAAAATACCAGTTCATACTCATTGCCGTCGAAACCCGTGTGGGTACGCGACTCTTGAGATGTATAGGTTCTGGCATTCGTAAGAGCGCAGGGGGTAGCCTAGTGGGAGATCATGATGTTAACGAGGGGTGATAGGAGGGTCAGAAGACGGGACGACAGAAGAGGAGATGAGGCAAGGAAAGAAGGAAAACGATAACGAGAACATAAATTGGACGAGAACAAGCGAGAGCAAAATGAGGAAGGGAGACAACACCGCATAGCCGTAGCATACTTACTCAACGCCCAACGAACCCAACCACCCCGTCACTGAGGCCAAACAGCCCTGATACCTACATCAGCTACCTGAAGGCCCCATTGATAACGAAAGAGAATGTCAAAGTCGAAGGTAACACGGAACGCCCTGCTCATGTTGAATGGTCCATGACGGAGAAACCAAACGAGAACGAAAAGAAAGGAATAATAAAAAGGACAGCACGTCATGAAAAAAAAAACCAAGCCTCTTACTTGAGGAGAAAAAGGGAGGGATGCGCGTGTTGAACGAGAGTAAGTGGGAGTTGCTCCGATACAGAACTTGTGCACCAAAGCACGGAAAAAGAAGAAAATACAAGCACGTGGAGAAGATGGAGAATAAGTTGACAGACTAACGCAAAAACAAAAAAAAGGCCGCCGCATTGCTATCAACAGCAGCACCGGTTAACGGAAATGTACCCGTGTCCTAGGGAAGAAGTCTTACAATCAGCACGCGAAAAAAGTGGGTGCAAGAATCCACCCAGGATGACGCAATTGGTACGTGTGGGTAGGAGCGTGAAAAAATAACAGACGTCATCGTCGTAAGGGGATAGGGGGGTTGTGGTCGTGTTGAATAGTAACGAACAAGAACGAAAATGAAGAGAAAGACACAACGAAACGAAGAAAGTGAAATGAAATAAGGCAGCAGCTTACCAGGCCAAAATGTCCTCCCTTCCACCTCAAACCCATCCGAGAACACCAATTCGTGCTCATTCCCGTCGAAACCTGTGCGGTTACGTGCTTCCTTCGGCGTAGCCTCATCAATTGGTTATGGCATCTGGAAAAGAACAGGGGCTTGTCCTACAAAAAATAAGATCACCAAAGAAAAGAGGAAACAATAAAACACACGCGTAGCATTAACCTAACATTCCCTGAATCACATTAGTCCGCTTCTCGTCCCTATAAAATGTCATCACGCTATAAAAAATAAAAAAGCACAGCAGCTCCAGTATCAACGACACGAATAGAGACGTTGGCGACACCGCGCCATGGGAAGTAATGGCTATGGCGTTTGCCAGGGGGTATCGTCGAACCACCCTTTAACTTGGCGAAATCCCTATATGCCCGTGGGTCGTGTAACAAATCCTCCTCGTCCATCGGCTCATTCTCATCTCCACTCGGGTCGTACGTATACGGGATAAGGCCACGTACACCCGGAATGGCGGCCCCGGGATACTTGGAGTCAGCAAGCGACACAAACGACGAGCAAGACGAAGACATGACGGAAGCGCGATTCGACGTATCCAAACCTAAGAAACGCAAGTTCGAGGGCGGGAGTCCACGACCCGTAGATGAGAGGGAGAAGGATGAGGGAGGCCCGTGGTATTGTGGGCGCCAAGACCGGGTACAGCCATGTATGTTGTCGTTCGCTGTTACGTAGGCAGTACTGAGAGTGGAGTTCCCGCTGGGGAAAAACGCGGATGTAGGGTGGCAGGAACCCCGAGACGCGGGTCTGAAAGGGGGGGTGCGGGCGTTAGAGGAGGAGGATGCATTGAGGACCGGTGAGTTTGAGGGGGGAAGGGGTGAAGGAGGCGGAGGAGGCTGTGCGGGTGGGCCGTTGTTGCTGGGCCTGGGATAACAGGGCCTGCTGCTGTGCCACCTGAAACTGTGAGTGGTCCGAGGGAGATTGGGCTGAGATGCAAGCAGTAGCAAGTCCTCGTGGGTGGCAGGTGTACGGGCAGTGTTGGTAGGGATAAATTCGATGAACTACGCGCCTTCCCGGAGATGATTATTCGTGCTCGAGCCTGAACCAGAGGAGCTGCTCGGAGCCGTGGCAGCGTTCGAAGTCGGGGGTGGCTGCAGCCTGCCAGCGGGTCGGGTTCCGCGTCCTTTAGGGTATCCAGACGAGAGTATAATCCCAGAAGAAAACACGACCGTACGCAAAGCACAAGTCCCTCCATCTCTTTTTCCTCGTCTTTCGTTGTCCCAACTCTTGACCGAGGTGGCCGCCGCCATCGTCGGGTGCGAGGTGGGAAGAAAGAAAGCACTTCCTTGCCTTATGTAATCATCTGTCTAACGGGCCGCATGCGATGCCATACATTACCCCTCTCATGCTATCTCTGTGATCTTCTGATTCAGCGGTGCCGGTGAGTATCCACCCATCTATATTAACCTTGCCAATCCTCTGCTTCGAAAGCTTGGGTCTATCTATCCAATGTCTATCCCCTCTTCATTTTCCCCTCTTGCTCATCTATGCCTGTCGGTCAAGTGTTCACTTCATTGGACTAGTGGTAAATGTGTGCGTGAAAGTTGGTTCACGTCCTCCCCCGCCGCTGTCATTCCCACTCGCACTTGCTCCCTCAGCTCTCTTCGAATCACACACACACACACATATATATTCCCCGTGCGTATCTACCCTCTCAATTTTCAAAATGCAACCCGACGGGCGAACGTCCGCCGAGCGCCACCCGTCCACGCTTCAAATGCGACGTATGACAAACTGAATTTAATTTTCGGAACCGGAACTTGTCTATCATGGTAATCATCACGACCCCGTCTTCGAGTCGTCGCGATCATATACGCAGCTTGTATTTCATCTCCACCAAGCTGCTCACCCTTTCCTAGATCCATCCCTTCAAAATTGACGTACGTACACTATGCACCTACTTAACCATCCCCTGAGTCCGTCCAAATCCCAACTAAATGTTTTAATCAAGCTTCCAGCCTCAAATAACCGCACACATATGGCATTTCCCCTGACCGTCGAACATTCCAACCCGGTTGCGATTGACACAGCACCTACAAGCCATGAGTCTCTACACTTTACCGGTTTCTTCGAACCCCAGAGCGAACGGCGTTCGTTCGCCTTTTCGAACTCGAGAGACGCTACTGTCTTTCAACACCCAAGGCTCTTGAACACCCGAACGGGGCCATAACCCCTCCTTATCTCAGTTCCCCGACCAGCATAATCCAGCCAACCTTTTTATCATTCCGAGTTTGACACTTTCCAATTCGCTCAAGCGCTCACAACAGATCAGGAGTACGCCATTCAATTCAGAAAACTCAAAACACCACCGCAGAATCCATGAACTCTACAAAATTGAAACAAAAGATCGCATTAATGGGGTAGTGGTAATTAAACGGAGTGAGGGCTTGACACTCCGAGGCTCCGAAACCAAATAAATCGGGTAAAGCAAGATTCCCCATGTGATGCAAACGACCGGACTATTCCATACTTTACTTTATTTCATGTTGAGGGTAGCGCCGAGCGGAAACTTCCCAGCTCCCAAATGGTAACGGTGAACTTGAGAAATTATGTACAACTGCTGTACATGTGTCAGATTCGAAACAAACAATACGGAGATAGATTTGCAGTCATTGGACGTGGTTTGAACCATTGCATAGAAGGGCACAAAACGTTTCCAGGGATCATCCGATCTAACCGGAGTGAATAAGAATGAGAGAACGCACGCCGCACAGAAACCATATGACGTTTTTACTGGAAATTATTCTCGGCCTGTTGGTTGGCTAGTACGAGTTAGTAGCCCCCTGTCATAACTCAGTCAGAAATCGGGGGACCGAAAGGTGCCGCCCTTGGCTCATCTGGCGGCGTTCTCCGCATGGTCGAAGTTGAGTCTTGTGACTCATGTGGTTACTCAGCACATCGAATTGAGCATCCGGCAGAAGATTCTTGATAAGTTACTCGGAACAAGAGGAGGCAGAAGCTGAGCGTTTAATAGATGATTTGGGCTTGTCGACATTCGTGTGGTTTCAGGTAGAGCCCAGCCACAGCAATTGACCTCGGGCGTTTATTTTCGAAGGTTGGGCGTCGCAGGCAACTTGTGCCCACGCCACTGCGCTTTACCAACGGTTGTTTGTACCAAATACGTGCGACATGAGTCGCGACGGGAGTGGCTAGCATTTCCCCCTTAGCTGCCGAAGAGAAGACACCCTTAGAACCGGGAGGTACAAATGTATTAATAGATGTAGTCGGGGAAGATTGTACTCCGAGAATAAACAAATAAAGCCAATATGATGAAATGGAGCCCAGAATTCTCGATCTTATTGCAAATGGCTGTACAAGGGGTGTGATGACGCCGAAATGACGCAGGCGGACTGGAGCGAGTGGGCATAGCCTCGATCCATGCAACCAGAACCATCCAGTGCGAAATCAAATCGCACTCGCACTCTAACTTTGGTGCCCCATTTTTCGTCCCTTAAACCAAAAGAGAAGATCAGAAGATAAGGGAGGAAAAGAATGAGAACTGGTGGATCACGAATTGAATATAGAAGGCATCTGTGACAAAAAGTAACCGGGCACGAGTGGCACTCTTGTTGTGGTGGTTTGATTTTACAGGCACGCGTGTAACTCAACAAAGGGTGGTCATTTTCTATTGAACCTTTTTTAATGCGCCGAGATTTCGACTTCCGACATCTACAAGTTGCAGACCTGGGAATTTTGTAGTTCATATATAACACTGGAAACAATTTCGTGGCTCAGTACGGGGCTCAGGAGTCATTGTGATTCCGAGTAGTCGTTATTTCCACTTCTACGGGATATAACGAGCCTTACAGCTAACGGTGTATCGATAGCCCAGAACCTACAACTCCCCTGCCACAATTTGTAGCGGAGGGCATGGCTAAATCTTTATTTGGCCGCCCCACTGACACCAAAAGTCATTTTGTGGAGTGTTGTGCGATCTGGTCAATCGATTCGGCGTTAGCTGTATGATGTAGACGCTAGAGATGTAGATGGTCCTCATGATTCGTGGGTGTACGTGGTGTAATATCCGTCCATCCAAGAGCTCTATCTCGGGTGCTTCTATTGAAATCGCCACCAATCATATCCTTTGAAAGCTTGGTACTTCATTTTGCCACGATACTGGCTCCTACATATAAATCCTCTCATCCTTACTGTAAATGTTGTCATCTTTGCGATAAATTTCGTCATCTTAGCCAAGATGTATCCATTCGAGACTAAAATTAGCCGTGACACCCGTGGAGTTTTCCAATAACCAAATTACATGATCGAGAATACTTGATTCGAGACATTCTGCATGTCAGTAAGAACCAGTGAGGCCATCCGGTCAGGGTTTGAGAACTGGCGGGTCCCCGTTCTTGTGACCTTTTCGCAGAGTACATGATGGGCCTCGATTTCTTAACATTCAGCGGGCACCAGCAACGAAGTTCATTTTGCATAAGGTTGGTATATATTTTTGGGATGCTTGATTCTTCCGCACTTCGTAACCAGATGATTCGAACCGCAGACCCCGTGCCAGTCGATGAAAAATTAAGGGCACCTCTCCGTTTACGCTCAGTGCTTTTATTTACTCGCGGGCAGTGAGTACGAATTCGAACAAAGGATTTGGAGGGCATCTTGAAGCTGAAAGTTTAGTAGTTATTTCACTTACTGTATCCATTACCAATACTGACCTGCTTGAATAGAAGTTACCTCAATTTGTCTATGGAAAATATCGACGCCAACCCCAACAACGGCAAGTCAATGTGAAGTTTTCCAATAGTATAGCACAGCCTATTACAGTAAGGCCAATAGACCGGAGAATTCCCTGCCATGTTGAAAACGGCTCTGGTACCCTCAATTTGTCACAGATGCAGAAAGGACAGCGAACTCGTGGTTGGTATTCGTGATTGGTATTTCGTACATGAGTTCTAAGTCCAACGAACGTTCGCAGCCATATCCGATCACATCAGCTGTCGTTTTGCAACTCGCTGGAAGAGATCTGCTGTAGTGGGTCGGGTGGGTGATTATCGATTAGTTCCTAGACCGAATACGGAGCATAGAATCCCCCTACGTATTGGCTGTCAGTAATGACCGGGATCTTCAATTGGCTGACATTCGGCAACTCAGAAGAAGCAACTCCAGGAAGCCCGGCAATCCGAACAGCGGCGGTTTCCACCATTGCCATAATGTCGCAAGCGCACGTAACTACTCCAACCGCTTTCCCAAAAATACTCGTAAACGTCACGGTGTTCCAGACTGAGATGGTACTCATGTGGACTTCAATACTCGCAATCCATTCGCCTTATTGTAATGGATTCATGCATACTATACTATTTGGAGAACACTCCACCCTCCAGATTGAAAACCATCCCTCAGCTTTTTCACACTTACAGTGGCCTATGCGATGCCTTAAAACCCTCTTCTCACCTTAGATGTGTTCGCGCTGTTAGCCCCAGTCCCTTTAGCTTCCCTGTGGTCGTAATCTCGGACAAGAAAAAATCTTTGGATTTTACTGCTTCTTGCTTTGGCCCAAGCCGTTGGAACTATGACCTGCCCTGAAAATAACACGGCCGTTCTCAGCCAGGATTATTACTCGCATTAGATGCACGGTCTTCGACGTCAGAGGGTTGGATAGTGCCCTAAAATCCGCCCCACCAGGATTATTAGCTCCAGGATCCAGGATCATGGTCCATTAGTACTTAGAAGCAATTTTAATCTGAACCATTCGAGATATCCGTAGAGCACAAACATTGGGAAATTGAATAATGATCAAGCCCATTCCATGATTGGAAATTGAGGGACCTAGCACGCCCCGCAGGGTCATCCTCATGTTGTTTTTATCCCGTCGAGTGATGAAGCATTAAAGTTTTGGGGGATTACCAGTTGTAAGTCTAACCAGACATCATCAGTGATACAGATCTTCAAGCGGTTTTAAATTTGCCCGGTGGCTATATACAAGATGAGGTGGCCTATATATTCCACCGGAGTACATCTCTTGGGTACCATCTGAAGCCGCACCTCCACGCTCAACACATCAACAATATGTCCACCGATCTAGTTGGTGCGTCCCCTGGTGTTCCATTGTGTCCAAGTCACTAATGGGTTCGTTCGATTATGTAGCTCGATTGATTGAAAACCATCATCACGTTGCGAAAGATGCGAAAAGTGGCGACGTTATCCATGTATTCGCTTTCGCTGGTCCTCCCACCTTCGGTGATGCTTCAACTCGTTGGGATTTTGATGTTTATTTCAGCATCGGGCCTGCTACCTTCGAGGTGAGTGTTACAGAAAACAAAGAGCCTTGATATTCATCATGATTTTTCCATAGCTCAAAGGTTACATCGATCTCTCCACTCTCGAGATCAACGCGACGCTTTCTGTCAAGATCGGATTTTGGACCTTTGACTTAGGAACGATACAGGGTAATCTCAGGGACGGGGTGACGATCTCATTTAACATCGCCGGCATTATAAGCGGTTCGGCCACATTTTACATAAAGGATGGGTGGTTGTGGGTGGACTTGAAGTTGACGATCTTTGGCACAACCTACGGGCCATATAGCTTCAAGATCATCCCTATTCCATTGTGTATGTATTTCACATTTATCTCACACGCTAGTTGTCTCATTAACCCCTTCAGAATTTGAGTGTCACACTGAACGATTTCAGATTCCCTGCCCAACAAATGTCGTTCTTCTTCATCTCATTCTCACCACAAATCTTTATAAACTACAAAAAAAAAATTGTACTTTTGCTAGCGAATCGTGACGTTCTTAGTGTAATACCATTTGATCTTTTTCAGTCAAGTACGGCTGAAATGAAAAATCTCCAAAAAGCGAAAAATAGAGGAATAAAATCAAAAAAGGGGGAGCACTCGTTCAAATCAATAAATCTCCTAATTTTCGCAATCTAAATGATGGACCATCTTATTGAAAAGCGAGTTTGGGGCACGGAGGTGCCAATTGACCAAGTAGGAATGGTAAGTTATCACTCTCCGAGAGTCATGTGAAACATCGAAGAGTCGCATGTGAGGACAAAGGATATGGTGGTTCCAAATAGGAAAACTGGCCGAGCGATGAGTTACGAAGATTGTCTTACAATACGCATTCCATCATCCAAATTTGGCCAAAATCCAAAGGAAATCTACTTAATGTGACACTCAAGCAATGTCACGTTAAGTTGTCTCTCGACCAATTTTTACCGACAGGACGATGCCGACATGCAACGCCGTCGCTACTAAGGATGACATTGACAAATGTGGACCTTCCTCACGCCTTTTCCAGGTCATCTGCGCACCATGCTTTACATCCAAGTTCAAACGACTCATAACGTAGAAATGACGATGGCGCCCACCTCTGTCAAGAGTTAGGACGACCGACGAAGAAAAAGAGATGAATGCGGAGAGACTTGTGCTTTGTATATGGTCTCTTCTTTTCTCGAACTATACTCTTGTTTGAATACCCTAATTTCCAAAGGACGAGGATGGCGACGAACGCAACTCGCTGGCAGTCTCCGCCGAACGCCGCTACTCTGAGCAGTAGCTCTGCTTCAGGCTCGAGCTCGAACAGCCATCTCCGAGATGACGCGCATTTCATCAAATTTACCCCTCTCCCTACTAACATTGCTCGCACACCCCTCGCCCACGAAGACTCGCGGCTGCTTGGATCTCAGCCCAACTCACCCTCGGACCAATGCCAGTTCCAGCTGGCACAGCAGCAGGCTCTGTCCCAGGTTCAACAGCAACGGCCCACGCTGACGGCATCCTCCGCCTCGCTCGCCCCTTCCACACTCAACCCCACTGGTGCCCCTCCTTCCAGCTTCTCGAAAAACCTCTTTTCACGGTCCAATATGGCTTCTTCCTCCAATTCCCCCACATCGACATCCAGACCCGCGTTTCGTGGCCCTTCCCGCCACCCTACATCCGCTTTTTTTTCACATTGGGAACTCGAGTCTCAGCATGGCCCACACCGCGGTGGACAACAATGTCATAGCCGCACTCTGTCTTGATGCGCACAACCGCATTCCTTCCCCCTCTCCTCTGTTGGTTGTGGGTCAATGGTACTGTACCATCTCGTCGCAGATGAAGGGAAAGAAAAGGATGGACTCCCACCTCCGAGCACGCGTTTCTCAGGCTCACGTCGAACCGCCCTTCCGTCATTTCTTCCTCTTCCTCTTTTGTCTCGCTCGCTGACTCCAAATATCCCGGGGGTACCGTTTCGAGTATACGTGGGCTCATCCCGTATGCGTACGATCCCAGTGGCGATGAAAATGAGCCGATGGATGAGAAGGACTTGTTACACAACCCACGGCCATATGCGGAGCACAAATCAGGCGGTTCTGCCAAGTCAAAGGGTGGTTCGACGATACCTGCAGGTAAACGCCATGGCCATCCATTCCCCTGGCGTGGTATCACCAACGTTTCGGTGCTCACGGGGGTTGATACTGGTCTTCTGTTTTTATTTATTTATCATCCTGTGTTGACGTTTTATAGAGAGGAAAACCGGAATAATGCTATTCAGGGGAACGTTAGGGTTAATTCTACTGGTGTGTATTGTTTCTCTTTTTCTTTCGTGTTCTCATTTCTCGCAGGACAAGCCCTGCCCTGTTCCAAATTCTAGAGCCGATAGACGAAGCTACGCCAAAGGAAGCGCATAGCCACAAGGGATTCGATGGGAATAAGTATGAACCGGTGTTTTCGGACGTGTTTGAGGTCGATGGGAGGACGTTTTGGCATGGTGTGTTCTTTCTCTTTCATCCTTTTTCTTTGTTTCTTGTTTTCTTTTCGTTCGTCAACACGATCGTATCCGCTGTATCCTCCTTTGACGGCGACGACATGTTTTCACGCTCCTACCCACACGTATCAATTGCGTCATCCTTGCATCCTTTTTTCGCGTGCGAGTTTTCGAGTCCTTCCTCGGATACGGGTACGTTTCCGTTCACCCAGTGGAAGTGTTGATAGCGCGGGCCCGGCGGCTTTTTTGGGGGGTGCGAAGTGGTGGATCCTTTTTAGTGGATCCATGTGCACTATTTATCTATATTCTCTTTTTTTCCCTCGTTTGCTTCGTTTCCCTTTGTTCCTTCTTTTTTTTACTTTCTTTTTCTTCCCTTTTTGCCGTCTTGGCCGTTCACACCAGTACAGACCTCCGTATCCTCCTATGACAATGACGATGGCGACACTTTTGGCTTTTTTTTATTTTTTTTATCGAGTACGAGTCTTCCTCAGATACCGGTAACGTTGGTTTTCCTCTCGGATAAGGGTATCGTCTGTTCCTTTTAACACGGCGGCCGCTGCTTTTGTCGGCCTTGGACTGTTCTTCTCCACGTGCGGGTTTTTATCTTCTTTTGTGTGCTTTCGTCTTTTTCTCTATCGGAACAATACTCACCCGCGCTCTATCCACGTTAAGTATATCCTCTTTCGCCTCTCGCATGAGAAGCCTCTATTTTTTCGTGCGACGTGCTGGTAGATATGTGTCGCCTCGTTCTATTTTTGTTCGTTTGGAAGGAGGTTTTTTGCTGGCGGCAAGTTCAGTGATTGGCGATTGCCTGTGTTCTTCTCTCATTTTTATTTTTTCCTTTTAACATCTTCATTTCTTAAATACCCAATTACTAACTAACCTGCCTCTACGCGACGACCGTTTCTGGGAAGCTGTGGATCTGTGGTATGGCGTGACGGGGACGTACGTTGAGCCGTATGATCTTGGGCAGGTGACGATGAGAGCTGGGGCGTTGGTGATATTATAATGGATTCGACGGTGACGACGAGGGCTGGGATGACGAACGGTCGGGGTTGTTAGGTTGTACGTTGTGTTATTGACAGTGACAAACACGTGATGCATTTACGGGCTGTGCAGTACCAACTACTTAGTTCAAACTTAGTTTCCCATTTTAAGCGCTAGTGTAAATTGTTAGCCAAATTCAGATCTGGTTCAACGGATAGTATCAGTGGCATAGAGAACACCTGATATGGAGACATGACATAAGTAAGATGCCCGAACTGTATAGAGATTTCGTCTCTAAAAAACCCACATAACAAGAGATAGACTAAAGGACGCAAGTTACTATCAGTGATCAAGACCCATACAAACTCCAGATCATCTATGCCTTATGTAATGATCCTTATGGCTTCGCTGCAATCCTCCTACTGAGCTAGATAAATCCGTCAGTAATCTTACATGTGTAATCCGGGATGCAAGAGCATTCGCTGAAATTGTTGCAGCAGCTAGGGATTGTCAGGGGTAACCCTGGGGTATTTCAGCTGAACCCCTACCCTACCCCTGTAAAACCCCTACCCCTATCAAGGGTAAGGGTTTTGGAGGGTTTGGGTAAGGGTTTCTGAATA
>Ga0307517_10008410_pt1 | contig 14807 bp, 8 predicted proteins | sample 23_EM_MG_FD_194515 | JGI IMG/M metagenome (GOLD analysis project Ga0307517, IMG submission 194515) | Populus trichocarpa ectomycorrhiza microbial communities from riparian zone in the Pacific Northwest, United States - 23_EM | ecosystem: Host-associated > Plants > Roots > Unclassified | place... | reverse complement strand
GACAGCTACCACGACCGGCGGACCGCATACGCATTTCAGCTCAATGCGGCTGGCGTGCAACGCGATATGTTGTTGTTCGATGACACGATGCAAGACGAGTCCTGGGACGCGGTGTGGATTGGCAAGGTGGCAGTCGGCATCGAGGGCTGGACTGCCGAGTACCGGATCCCGCTGAGTCAGCTCCGGTTTGCCAATCGCGATGTCCACGAGTGGGGTCTGCAGATCGTGCGCCGGATCGGCCGGACCGGCGAGCAGGACTCGTGGTCGCCGTGGCCGCGCAGCGCGCCGCAGGTCGTGAGCAAGTTCGGCGTTGTCGAAGGCATTGCCAATCTGAAATCCACCCCCCGGCTCGAGCTGTTGCCGTACGCCAGCGGCGGTATCGCACGGACCCCCGTCGAGGATGGCGATCCGATCAGCGATCGGGGCGGCTGGCGCCGCAACATCGGCCTCGACGTCAAGTACGGCCTGGGCCCGGCGTTCACGGTATCGGCGACGCTCAACCCGGATTTCGGCCAGGTCGAGGCCGATCCGTCGAAGGTCAACCTGTCGGCCAACGAGCTGTTCTTCGCCGAGAAGCGGCCATTCTTCCTCGAAGGCGCCGATCTGTTCAAGCTGCCGATCGGCAACGGCGACACCCCCGTCGAAGGCGCGTTCTACAGCCGGCGGATCGGGGCGGCGCCCGCCGATCCGGACACCGACTTCGACTACATCAAGAAGCCGGACTCGACGACGATCTACGGGGCCGCGAAGCTGACCGGCAAGACCCCCAGCGGATGGTCGGTCGGCGTGCTCGACGCGCTGACCGGGGAGGAGTCCGCGGAGCTGGCGGTCGGGGACACGATCACCAAGCCCGTGCTCGCGCCGCTGACAAATTACGCGATCGCGCGGATCAAGCGCGACCTCGGCGAAGGCAAGACCTCCGTCGGCGTGTCGGCCACGGCGGTCAACCGCAAGCTCGACGGCACCGGCCTCGAGGCCACGATGCGCGACCAGGCGTACACCGGCGGCATGCAGCTCCAGCATCGCTGGAACGACAACGCGTGGATCGCCAACGTCAACCTGCTCGGCAGCTGGGTGCACGGCACGGAGCTGGCGATCGCCGATACCCAGGAAAGCGCCCGCCATTATTTCCAGCGGCCCGACGCGACGGACGTGCACCTCGACCCGGCGCGGACCAGCCTGTCTGGCGTCGCGGCCAGGTGGCAGGTCGGCGAGCTCGGCGATACCGCGCACTGGCGGTTCGGGACCGGCGGCGACCTCCGGACGCCGGGCCTCGAGCTCAACGACGCCGGCTACCAGCAGGAAGCGGACCGCCTCGTGCCTTATCTGATCGCGTCGTACCACGACGACACCCCCGGCAAGCACTTGCTGAACTGGGGCGCCAGCGCCGACGTGTTCTGGGCCCAGACGCTCGAGCCGCGGCTCCTCGAATCCGGCCTGGAATACAACGCCAACGTCCAGCTCTCGAACTACTGGCAACTGTGGACCGGCGGCAACCTCGACTATTCACGGTGGAGCGTCAACGCGCTGCGTGGCGGCCGCGCCCTGCGCGTCGATCCCGGGATGTTCAACTATCTGAATGCCAACACCGACACCCGCAAGCCGGTGTGGTTCAGCCTCAACAGCGGCACGTCTCACAATTTCACGTCTCGCGCGTACGACTTCGGGGTCGACGTCGGCGCCACGATCCAGGCGCGGTCCAACCTCGACGTGTTCATCGGACCGAGCCTGTACCGGCGCAACGATCCGATGCAGTACGTCGACGAGGTGGCCGACATGAACGGCGAATCGCACTTCGTGTTCGCGCGGATCCGGGAGACCGACGTGGGGATGACGCTGCGGGTGAACTGGACGTTCTCTCCCCACTTGACGCTGCAGGCCTATGCGCAGCCGTACATCGCTGCCGGGCGCTACAGCCAGCTGAAGGACGTCGATACCCCGGGCGCCCGCGCCTACTCCGGCCGGTTTCACCTGCTGTCCAGCGACGAGCTCCGGCTCACCGGCGACACCTATGAGGTGATGCGCAACGGAGCCGCGTTCAGCTTCGACCGGCCGGACTTCAACTTCCGGCAGCTGCGCTCGACGATGGTGCTGCGCTGGGAGTACCGGCCGGGCTCCACGGTATTCGCGATCTGGAGCCACGGCCGGACGAGCGACTCGCTGGACGATGGGCGGCTCCGGCTGGGCCGCGATCTCCGGGATCTCGGGGAAGTTGCGAGCGAGAACGTCGTGATGGTCAAGGCCAACTACTGGATCGGCCTATAGGCTATCATTCCTCGATGGGGTCGTTGTCAGCGACCACCGAATCCCTCCACTTCGGTAAGTACCGGCTGGTCGCCCGGCTGGCGACCGGTGGTATGGCCGAGATCTTTCTCGCCCGCCTGCAGGGTGCCGCCGGGTTCGAGAAGCTGGTTTGCATCAAGCGCATCTTGCCGCACCTCGCGCGCGACAAGCAGTTCGTCGCGATGTTCCTCGACGAGGCGCGGATCGCCGCGAGGATCTCGCATCCCAACGTGTGCCAGGTGTTCGAGCTCGGCGAGCTCGAAGGCAGCTACTACATCGCGATGGAGTACCTCGAGGGCGTGCCGCTCGCGTGCTTCCGGGGCCGGGACTATGTCCACGACATGCCGGATCCGCGGCTGGTCGCCGGCATCGCGATCCAGGCCTGCGAGGCATTGCACCACGCCCACCAGCTGAAGAACATCGATGGCAGCGTCATGGAGGTCGTGCATCGCGACGTGTCGCCGCAGAACCTGTTCGTCACCGTCGACGGCATCGTCAAGGTGCTCGACTTCGGGATCGCGAAGATCCAGGACGCCACGGTGAAGACCGGCACCGGCGCGATCAAGGGCACGTACGCGTACATGGCGCCCGAGCAGCTACGCGGCGAGCGCGTCGACCGCCGCACCGACGTGTTCGCGCTCGGCATCGTGATGTGGGAGATCCTGATCGGCCGCTACCTGTTCCGGCGCGACACCGACTTCCTGACGTTCCAGGCGATCACCGGCGAGCCGATCGATGACGTCGCTGCGCTCCGGCCCGACGTGCCGGCCGCCCTGTCGGACGTGATCCGGACCGCGCTGTCGCGCGACCGCAACGCGCGATTTCCGACGGCGCGCATGCTCGGAGAGGCGATCGCGGCGGCGATCCAGCCGTTCACCGGGTCGGCGATCAGCGAGGACATCGCGCGGGCGTTTCCGCGCGAGCTGCACGATCAGGCCGCGCTGATCCGCGTCGCGCGCGAAGGTGGCACCCTGGATCTCGACGTCGAGCGCGGGCCGGCGGTTCGCAGCGGCACCGAGATGCTGACCACACCGACCTCGCAGCGGTTCGCGATCGCCGAGATCTCGGTGGCCGAGCGCAGCGCGGCGCAGGTCTATCAGCCACCGCCGGTGGCCCCGCTCGTCGACCCTCTCGACCACCCGCGGCCGCACGGCGGCCTGCGCTGGCGGCCGCTGGTGATCGCGGCGATCGCGCTCGGGGTCGGCGGCGCCGGCGCGTACTTCTATGCTCGCGTGTCGCGGGATCCCGTCTCGCAGACGCCGGTCGCGGCGCCCGCTGCGGGCAGCGCGGTCGTCGCCGCGACGCTACCGTCCGACGCGGCGCTGCCGCCGCCGGTTCCCGCGCCGGCCGTCGATGCGATGCCGCTGAGCCCGCCGCTCGATGCGGCCCCATCGCCTGCGCCCAGCCCTGCGGGCACCGCGGGAGAGCCGCACAAGACGCCCAGGTCCGATGCGCCCCGGCCGCGGCAGGAATCCAGACCCAGCGGGCCGCCCGGGTTCATCACGATCGACTCGACGCCGGTCTACGCGACGGTCTCGATCGACGGCAAGAGCTACGGAGAGACGCCGCTCGTGAACGTCGCGCTCGCGCCGGGCCGCCACCGCGTGCATGCGGTCGCGCCGTCGGGAGCCGCGCGCGACATCGTGGTCACGATCGAAGCCGGGAAGACCGCGCCGGTCAGTCGCATAGAATGGTAGGCGCGATTCGCAGACGTGCTGCGAGCCGCCTCGAATGACGCACAGATCGCGCCCGAATCGCGCGCGCGCAGCTCGACCGCGGTGATAGGCTGGTAGCCATGTTTCGGGGGCTACTCGTCGCGCTCCTCTTGATCGAAGGCATCGCCTGGGCGGACGACGCGGTGGATCCGCTGGCGCAAGCGCGCAACGCGGTCGCCGGGTCGGATTACACGACCGCGCGCGGACAGCTCGCCAGCGCTCTCGAGGCCGGCGGTCACAGCCCCGGGGAGCTCGCCGAGCTGTACCGGCTGTCGGGCACCGTCTACGCCGCGCTCGGGGATGGCAAAGCTGCGGCGGCCGCGTTCACCCGGCTGCTCGTGCTGTCGCCCAAGGCGACGCTGCCGGCCGGCACCTCGCCGAAGATCAGGCGGCCGTTCGACGACGCCGTTCATTACATGGTCGGGCGCGAGCCGCTCGAGCTGAAGATCGAGACGACCCAAAAGCCGCCGGCGATCGCGATCGTGGTGGTGAGCGATCCACTCGATATGGTCGCCAGGGCCCGCGTCGTGTTCTCGCTCGACGGTGCCGCCGAGCAAGCCAAGGATGTTGTCGCCTCGGAGCGCACCGAGGTCGCGCTGCCCCAGGGCTCGCGGATCGAGGCGCGGGTCGCCGCGCTCGACGTCCACGGCAACCGGCTGATCGAGCTCGGCTCGAAGGATGCACCGATCGTCATCCTCGGCGATCCGCCGCCGGCAGCTGTGCGGGTCGCGCCGGCGCAGACGCTGTCGCCTTTGGTGGCAACCGCGCCGGTCGAGTCGCGTCCGCTGTACCTTCGCTGGTGGCCGTATGCTGCGGCGACGGTCGCGCTCGGTGGTGCCACGGCGTACTTCGGCCTGGCCGCGAGATCCGACACCAACGAGCTGCAGCGGATCGTCGACGATCCGGCGCATTCGCCCGCCGAGGCCAGCGCCGTCGAGGACCGTGCCCGGCGCAAGGTGCTCTACACCAACATCGGGCTCGGGGTCACCGCCGCGTTTGCCGTCACCACCGGCGTGCTGTTCGTGGTCGCGCCCGGGGCGCACGCGGAGGTTCGCGTCACCGCGGCCCCGATGCCCGGCGGCGGTGCGCTCGTCCTCGGCGGAGATTTCTGATGCGGCCGATGCAGTACGCGTGCACGGGGCTGTGGCTGGTGGCCGCGGCATGCTCGCTCAACGTCAATTCGCCGCCGCCCGGCGCGCAACCCGACGGCGGCAGCGATGCCGGCGCCGACACCGACACCGGCATCGACCCCGATTCCGGCGGCGCCATCAGCTGCGCGGCGGCGGTGACCGCTGGTCGAGAGCATACCTGCGCGGTGCGCACGGACGGCACCGCGTGGTGCTGGGGCCGCAACGACTTCGGCCAGCTCGGCGATGGCACCCGGATCGATCACACGGCGCCCGCGCAGGTGATGAATCTCACCGGCGTCACCGCGATCGCCGGTGGCCGCAGCCATAGCTGTGCGATCGCTACCGGCGGCGCGGTGTGGTGCTGGGGCCGCAACGATGCCGGTCAGCTCGGCAACGGTAGCCCGGGCGACAGCCCGCTGCCGGTGCAGGTGCGCAACGTCTCGGGCGCGGTCCGAGTCGTGGCCGGTGAAGCGCACAGCTGCGCGTTGCTCGCCGACGATACCGTGACCTGCTGGGGCGAGAACTCGTCCGGTCAGCTCGGTGACGGCACCACGACACCGCGCAACACACCACTCACCGTGACCGGTCCTGCAGGCGTCACGGCGCTCGCCGCGGGCCGCAACACCACGTGCGCGATCGACGGCAACCGCGCGCTGTGGTGCTGGGGAGCGAACGAGGACGGCCAGCTCGGCGACGGCACCCAGATGCCGCGCGGAACGCCGATGCCGCTGGCGATCCCGGACGTCGCCGGCGTCGCCGTCGGTGAATCCTTCACGTGCGCGATGACCACCGCGGGCGGCGTATCGTGCTTCGGCACCAACGAGCACGGTGAGCTCGGCACGACCGACGACTTCTCGGTGACGCCTGTGCCTATCGCGATGCCGATCAAGGCGGCCGCGATCGCAGCCGGCGCGCGCTTCGTGTGCGTCACCGATCCGCGGGCGCGGCTGTGGTGCTGGGGCGACAACTCCAACTTCCAGCTCGCCGACACCACCAGCGACGAGCGCTTGTTCCCCACGCTGAGCGCGTACACGAACGCGGCCGAGATCGCCGGCGGCGAGAATCACCTGTGCGTGCGCTCCGCGAGCGGCGAGCTGCTGTGCAGCGGCTACAACGGGCGCGGTCAGATCGGCGACGGACTCCGCACGACGCAGAGCACGCCGAGCGCGATCCCCGGGCTCACCGGCGCCACGTCGATCGCGGGTGGCGAATCCCATACCTGCGCGTCGCTCGCCGACAAGACCGTGCGGTGCTGGGGCGACAACGAGACCGGCCAGCTCGGCGATGGCTCGAGGATCGATCGCACGACGCCCGTCCCCGTCGAGTCGGTCGCGGCGGCCGAGCAGGTGGTGACCGGCAGCGATCACTCGTGCGCGCGGCTCGCCGATGGCAGCGTCGCCTGCTGGGGGCGCAATGACTCCGGTCAGCTCGGCGACGGCACCAACCTCTCGCGCGGCATCGCCCGCCCGGTTATCGGGCTCACGGGCGCCACGCAGATCGCGGCGGCGGCGGAGCGGACCTGTGCGCTGGTCGGCGGCGACGTGCTGTGCTGGGGCGCGCACAACGCGATCCTCAACAGCGGCGGTGCGTCGGTGTTCTCGAACAGGCCGGCGAAGATGCCGAACCTCACCGGCGTCCTCGCTGTCGCTGCCGGCTCGGGGCACACATGCGCGATCACCGCCGGCCACACCGTGGTGTGCTGGGGCTTCAACTACTTCGGCGCGCTCGGCACCGGAACCGACCCGGATAGCGACGTCCCGGTCGCCGTGAAGGATCTGACGAACGTCGACCAGCTCGCCGCGCACGGCGACACCACCTGCGCCCACGTGACGACCGACAACAGCGTGCGGTGCTGGGGCCGGGGCGGCAACGGCCAGATCGGCAACGAGCGGTACGACGACGACGGCACGCCGCAGAAGGTGCTGCGGCTGCCGAGCAGCAAGAAGATCGCCGCCGGGTTCCTGCATTCGTGCGCGATCAAGCCCGACGGGGCGGTCAGCTGCTGGGGCGCGGACTTCCTCGGCCAGCTCGGCGACGGCGATTACGGCGACCGCAGCCTCCCGGTCGACGTCTCGGGGCTGTCGGGTGTCGTCGATATCGACGGCGGCGACAGTCACACCTGCGCGGTGCTGGGCGACGGCGGCGTCGCCTGCTGGGGCGACGATCGCCGCGGCGAGCTGGGCGACGGAGTGTCCGCTTTGCGTGTGCCGGCGTCGCCGAAGCTGCCGTGCCCATGACATAGACGGACGGGCCCAGATACCGTCGTACATCGGTACATCTGCGACTGTCGAAGATTACCGCTCTGGCGGTAACTGTTATCCGCTTCGCACGTGGCAATCTGGCGACCCTCGCAGTCGCCGTGCACATCAAAACGGCTCCGAGCGATAATGTCGCGCGCGTCATCGCGCGCGGATGACACCGGGGAGCTCGTATGCGCTTTGGACTGGCTGGTATCGCGGTTGTTACTGCGGCGTGCTCGTTGAACGTCAATCCACGGCCGCTTGGCGCCCAATCCGACGGTGGCGACGACGTGGGGAGTGGCGTCGACGCCGGTACTGGCGGTGCCAGCTGCACGTTAGCGACCGCGGTGGGGAAAGATCATACCTGCGCGGTGCGAAGCGATGGCACGGTATGGTGCTGGGGGCGCAACGACGCGGGCCAGCTTGGCGACGGCAGTCTTGTGGATCAACCCGCACCGGTCCAGGTCATGGGCCTCACCGGGATCGCCGGGATCGCCGGGGGAGACAATCACAGCTGCGCGATCGGCGCCGGCGGCATGGTGTGGTGCTGGGGCCGCGGTCTGCTCGGCGACGGCAGCCTTCCGCACTCACCTTCTTCGCTACCTGTGCAGGTGAGCAACGTATCGGGCGCGGTCCAGATCGTCGCGGGCGGCGCGCATAGCTGCGCGCGGCTCGACAGCGGCAACGTGGTCTGCTGGGGAGAAAACACGTCTGGCCAGCTCGGTGACGCCACCACAACACCGCCCGCGGCGCCGGTCGCGGTCCAAGGCCCGACCGGCGTCACGGCGCTCGCCGCCGGTAACAACACCACATGCGCGGTCGCTGGTAACCAGGCACTGTGGTGCTGGGGATCGAACCGCAGCGGCCAGCTCGGCGTCGAGCCCACGACGTTACCCGGTGCGCCGCGGGACCTGGAGATCCCCGGCGGCGTCGTCGGCGTCGCTGTCGGGGACGTATTCACATGCGCGATGACCTCCGCGGGTGGAGTATTGTGCTTCGGCTCCAACGACCGCGTTCAGCTCGGTGAGGACGCGTCCGTCACCTCGAGGCCGACGCCGAAGCCGGTCGTGATGCCGGTCAAGGCGGTCGCGATCGCCGCCGGCGCACATTTCGTCTGCGTCACCGAGGACGATCCAAGACATCGGCTGTGGTGCTGGGGCGACAACTCCAACTTCCAGCTCGCCAACACCACCAGCGAGTCACGCCCGTTTCCTGTGCTGAGCCAGTACACCAACATCGCCGAGATCGCAGGCGGCGACGAGCACCTGTGCGTGCGGTCGATGGATGGCGGACTTCTGTGCAGCGGTTACAACGGACACGGCCAGATCGGCGACGGTCTTCGCACGACGTACGGCACACCGAGACCACTGGCGATCGCCGGGCTCACAGAGGTGGTGTCGATCGCAGCCGGCGAGAATCATACCTGCGCCTTGCTTCGCGACAGCAAGGTGTGGTGCTGGGGCGCAAACGAGTACGGCCAGCTCGGCAACGGCAGCTGGAACGATAGCCCGACGCCTACCAAGGTGGAGTCGATCACCGACGCCGTGGAGATCGCGATCGGCGGCAACCATTCGTGCGCGCGGCTCGCGGACGGCAGCGTCAGCTGCTGGGGACGCAACGATGTGGGCCAGCTCGGCGACGACACCTTCGTCGACAGGCGCAGCGTCGCGCGCAAGGTCATCGGGGTCACGGGCGCCACGCAGATCTCTTTGGGCCGCAGGCGGACGTGCGCGCTGGGCGCTGGCAAAGTGTCTTGCTGGGGCGAACACACGGTGGTTGCGGCCGACAACATCGATGTTGTGAGGAGAACGCCGACGGAGACGCCAGACCCCGCGGGCGTGCTCGCGGGCGTCCTCGAGATCGCGGCCGGCGCGCGGCATACCTGCGCGATCACCGCGACAAGCACCGCGGTGTGCTGGGGAGACAACGATGCCGGCGAGCTGGGCACCGGCAATACCATGGACAGCGGCGCTCCGAGCGCTGTGATGCAGCTCATGAACGTCGAGCACATCACTGCAAGCGTCGACTTCGGCTGTGCCCTGTCCAACAAGAGCGTGCTGTGCTGGGGTCTCGATAGCAGCGGCCAGCTCGGCAACGGGAGCGCGCCCACCAACACCACCCTGCCGCAGGCGGTCACGAGGTTGTCGGCCCGCAAGATCGCCGCCGGTTCCTTTCATTCGTGCGCGATCACGTCCCCCGGTGACAGCGTCGCCTGCTGGGGCTCAGGTGATCTCGGCCAGCTCGGCGATGGCAGCTACAGCGGCAAGGCCGAGCCGGTCGACGTCGTGGGGCTATCGGAGGTCATGGATATCGCCGCCGGCGGCGGTCATACTTGCGCGGTGGTGGGCGCCGACCACCACGTGACGTGCTGGGGCGACGACCGCCGCGGTCAGCTCGGCGACGGCGGGGCGCGCGCGCGGACCGGGCCGACCGCGCCGCAACTTGCATGCCCGTGAGCGTTTGGATCGAGAACGAACCGGATGATAGGCTCGCCGGGTTCGCAGCGTTGCCTTCTGTGGTGATGGGAGGCTCGCCTGCGGTGATGAGGAAGGCGACGTTCGATGCACTATCGACTGGCTTGTGTGATGGTGGCTGCGTGCTCGCTCAACGTCGAGGCGCCGGCGGGACCGGCCGCCTGCGAGGCCGATGCCACGTGTAGCGACGGCTACGTGTGCCGCGAGCAGCTTTGTGTTCCGGCCGATCTGGCCAAGCCCGAGAGCTGCGCCACCGCGATGACCGCGGGGCGCGATCATACGTGCGCGGTGCGCAGTGATGGCACGGCGTGGTGCTGGGGCCGCAACGACGACGGACAGCTCGGCAACGGCACGCTCGTCGACAGCTCGGAGCCCGTACAGGTGGCGCTCGACGGTAAAGTCAAGGCGATCGCGGCGGGTGCACAGCACAGCTGCGCGATCGTCGATGCGGACGTCGAAGCCGGTGTCGTGTGGTGCTGGGGAAGCAACGACGCTGGACGGCTCGGCGACGGCACGAACAACAAGCGGGGCGCGCCGGTTCGCGCGCTCGACATCGCCGGTGCGGTCCAGATCGTCGTCGGTGATGCGCACACGTGCGCCCGGCTCGACGGTGGCAGCGTCAGCTGCTGGGGCTCAAATAACCTGGGCCAGCTCGGAGACGACACCAAGGACTTCCGCGCATTTCCGTCGCGCGTGAAGGACTTGCCGCCGGTCACCGACCTCGCCGCCGGCGGAAGCACGACGTGCGCGATCGACGCGGCGCATCTGCTGTGGTGCTGGGGCTCCAACGCTTCGGGCCAGCGCGGCAACCCCGATGACGACCGGTCCCCGGTGCAGGCGCAGATCACCGACGTCGCCCGCGTCGCCGTCGGCGCTGCGTTCACGTGTGCCCTGACCGGCGCGGGCGCGGTGTCGTGCTTTGGCACCAACGAGCACCGCGAGCTGGCGGCGCTCGGCGTGTTTTCCTCGTCCGCGCCGCTGCCGGTCGGAGTGCCGGCCAGGGTCGTCGCGATCGCGGCCGGCTCGCGGTTTGCGTGTGCGACCGACGAGCACGCCCGGTCGTGGTGCTGGGGAGAGAATGGCAATTTCCAGCTCGGCAACGACCCCAGCTCGGTGTTCGAAGCGCCCGTGCTGGCGTACGCCGGCGTCACCGAGATCGCCGGCGGAGGGGACCATCTCTGCGTGCGATCGTCGGACGATCGCTTCACCTGTGCCGGCTACAACGCCTACGGACAGATCGGGAACGGCCAGCGTACGACCCAGCGCGTGCCGGAGAAGATCTCGGGGCTCACCGGCGTGACCTCGATCGACGGCGGGTTCTTTCACACCTGCGCGACGCTCGTCGATGGCACGGTGCGGTGCTGGGGAGAGAACCGGCTGGGCCAGCTCGGCGACGGCTCGCGGGTCGATCGGACCACCCCGGTCGCCGTGGAAGGCGTGGCGGGAGCCCGGCTGGTGACCGCCGGCGGCACGCATTCGTGCGCGCTGATCGACGGTGGCACCGTGACGTGCTGGGGGAGCAACGACTTCGGCGAGCTCGGTGACGATCACACCACGGGCGCCGGACGCACGCTGGCGCGGCCGGTACCCGGGCTGACCGGCGTGACTCAGGTCGCCGCGGCCGGGGGGTACACCTGCGCGGTGGCCAATGGCGTGGTGAGCTGCTGGGGCAACGATCGCAGCACGCTGAGCTCGATGGAGCCAGTCGCCGTTGCGCTGCCACCGGGCGTGATCGGCATCGCCGCGGGCTTCGCGCACACGTGTGCGCTCAATGGCGATCACACGGTCGCATGCTGGGGCTTCGGCGATTACGGCCAGATCGGGAACGGGATCTCCAAGTCCAGCCGTGAGCCGCTGGTGGTGACGGAGCTCAACAGCGTCGATGCGATCAGCGCGCACGGCGACTTCACCTGCGCCCACGTGACGGCCGATGACAGCGTGCGGTGCTGGGGCCACGGCCAGGCGGGACAGCTCGGCACCGGGAGCGGCAGCGACAGCAACACCGCCGCGGTCGTCACAGCGCTGGCGGGCGGTGCGAAGCTCGCGACCGGCTACAACCACGCATGCGCGCGGAGGGCCGACGGGGCGCTCGCTTGCTGGGGCGCCAGCGACGTGGGCCAGCTCGGCAACGGCAGCTACGACGACAGCAACGTCCCGGTCGCCGTGTCGGGGCTGTCCAAGGTGCTCGACGTCGCCGCGGGCGCCGGTCACACCTGCGCGGTGCTCGACGATGGATCGGCGTCGGTGGCGTGCTGGGGCGACGATCGCCGCGGTCAGCTCGGCGACGGTGTCACGGCGCTGCGCGTCCCGGTCGCACCGCGGCTGGCGTGTCCGTGACAGCGCCGGACGCTCCTCGCGCGTGGCGGGCGGCTACTTGCGCGGCGGCGGCGCCTTGAGCTGCTCCCACGGCGCCTTGAGCCCGAGGTACTCGCCCCACTCGAAGCCGGCGTCGGCCATCGTGCGGACCTGCGACGGCTCGAGGATCTTGCCGATCTGGCCGTTGGCGTCGCCGAGGATCGCGCCGAGCCCGCCCGCGTACTCGAGCCAGCCCGACACGTTGCGCTCGTAGGGCGACAGCTGACCGTCGGTCACGGCCTTGTTCGTGTAGTCGAGGACGTCGCTGTAGACCTTGTCGAACGCCTTGTCGAGCCTGGCCGACTGCTCGGGCGTGACATGCGCCTTGTCCTGCGCGATCTTGCGCTGCTCGTCGGCGCGCAGCCGGGGTGCGATCAGGCCGGCGCTGATCATCGGCATCACCCGCGATCGGTACTCGTCGTCGGTCTCGCCGTCGAGCCGGCCGAACATCTGCGCGAATTCGTCGGTGCGGCGGGCGCGCCGGTCCATCCGGGTCTCGGAGGGCGGCGGATCGGGCAGCGCGGGCGGCGGCGCGGCGCTGGTGTGGACGACAGGTGTTGCCGTCCGCACGGGGGTGGGCGCCGGTGTGGTGGTGGGGGCCGTGGCCGCCGGCGCAACCGCGGCGGCGGGCGACCGACGCTCGGCGAGCTGGTCGCGCAGCGCGCGGTTATCGAGGTAGAGCCAGAGCGACAGTAAAAGCCCGACGACCGAAGTCGCGCCGAGCAGCCGGGTGGCGCGTGCCATGCCGGAAAAGCTAGCATGCACCTCGATGACCGCTGTTTCGGCGATTACCGTCCGCGATCTGCGTTTCGCTTACCGAGGCGACCCGCGAGAAGTGCTCGCCGGCGTCACGCTCGATGTCGCGGCCGGCCGCCGGGTCCTCGTGATCGGCGCCAACGGCGCGGGCAAGACGACGCTGCTGCGGATCCTCGCCGGCAAGCACATGGTCGACCCCAGCGCGGTGCGCGTGCTCGGCGCCTCTGCATTTCACGATCCCGGGCTGTCGAGCCGGCTCGAATTCCTCGGCGGGCGGTTCCCTTTCGAGGTCGATCTGCGGGTCGACGAGATCCTCGCACGCCAGCTCGCCGTCGATCCGGCGCGGCGCGACCGCCTGATCGACCTGCTCGGCGTCGACGTCGGCTGGCACATGCACGCGGTGTCCGATGGCCAGCGCCGGCGGGTCCAGCTGCTGCTCGGGCTGCTCCGGCCGCGCGAGCTGCTGCTGCTCGACGAGATCACCACGGATCTCGACCTGATCGCGCGCCAGGATCTGCTCGGCTTCCTGCGCGAGGAGAGCGAAGTGCGCGGGACGACCATCCTGTATGCAACCCACATCTTCGACATGCTCGACCGGTGGGCGAACGAGCTGGTCTATCTCGTCGCCGGCAAGGTCGCGTTGCACGTCCCGATGTCGCAGCTGGCCGAGCCCGGCGCGCCCGCCGGCGAACCGCTGGTCGCCACCGTGGAGCGCTGGCTGCGTCGCGACATGCGCAAGCCGTAGTATGATGCCGTCCTGTATGCAGATGCCTCACTCGGCCCCCATGGGCTACGCCCCGCCGACCTGACGCGCTAACGCCTTGGATTTGCACACTCCGAGCTTTCGAGGATATAACGGGACAGTCACGTGACGGATGATTATCGCGAGGGAGGAACGCTGATCTTGCAGCGCCCGCTGGCTCCGTCGGAGAAGAAGACTCCGGCAGGGGACGCGTGCCTCGTCAACCTGCATCCCCCGGGTCCCGATATCGGGCGCCGTATTCCGCTGCTCAATCCGCAGTACATCGTCGGGCGCGACAACGAAGCCGGCTTCGTCGTCAGCCGGAGCTCGGTATCGCGCCAGCACGCGCGGCTCTACCTGGCCGACGACGGCAACTGGTGGGTCGAGGATCTCAACTCCACCAACGGCACGTTCGTCAACGAGGCGCGCGTCAAGCTCCAGCAGCTCGCCGACTCCGACCAGGTGCGGTTCGGCGACGCGATCTACAAGTTCCTGTCGGGCTCGAACATCGAGTCGGCGTACCACGAGGCGATCCACAACATGGCCATCCAGGACGGGATGACCGGGATCCACAACAAGCGCTACTTCACCGAGTTCCTCGACCGCGAGATCGCCGTGTGCTCGCGCCACGGCCACCCGCTCACCCTCGTGATGTTCGACGTCGACCACTTCAAGAAGGTCAACGACACCCACGGCCACCTCGCCGGCGACGCGGTGCTCAAGGACCTCGCGGCGCGCATCCGCCCGCGCATCCGCCGCGAGGATCTGTTCGCGCGCTACGGCGGCGAGGAGTTCGCCTGCGTCCTGCCGTCGACGGCGCTCCCCGGCGGCATCGTGTTCGCCGAGCACCTGCGCACGATCATCGAGGAGCGGCCGTGCATCTTCGAGAACATGACGATCTCGTTCACGATCAGCCTCGGCGTCACCACCCTGCATCGCGAGACGGGCGTCGACCCGACGGCGCTGATCAAGCGCGCCGACGATAACCTCTACGTCGCCAAGCGCGGCGGCCGCAACAAGGTCGTCCCGAGCCTCGCCGATCTGATCCCGGCCTGAGGGGACGGTGTCTCTTTTGTCTCGTTGCCGGACACGTGTCCGGCAACGAGACAAAA
>Ga0307517_10008409_pt1 | contig 14807 bp, 14 predicted proteins | sample 23_EM_MG_FD_194515 | JGI IMG/M metagenome (GOLD analysis project Ga0307517, IMG submission 194515) | Populus trichocarpa ectomycorrhiza microbial communities from riparian zone in the Pacific Northwest, United States - 23_EM | ecosystem: Host-associated > Plants > Roots > Unclassified | place... | reverse complement strand
GAAATTAAGCCGTTTTAATCTCTGGGAACACAAAAAATACATATATATAACCAAATATACGAACTATATAACGGAAATAATACTTGTGCAGATCAACAGCCATACGGCACAGGATCGCAGAGTGGTCATCCAATAGGGCCCCCCATTTGTCCGAAATTCCTGTAAAAACGGTAGAATGAAGTAGCTTGCGCATTTTCTTCAAGCGCTCGCCATAATATGTAAAGCCGATGTTATCTTGTCTTCCAAGTAGCTCTACCATTGGCCAACGCGGTCGGCATGCAAATATTTTCCGTCTTTCCAACAATTCCACAGCCACCTCAATGGTGTTAATAACCACGACCGTGGCCCCATAAGATGGCAGAGAGATGAGGGGACCTGATTTAGACATTTACACCTGAGCGGAAACCTATGTATTGGGCTCACAGACCAATTTTTAGGGACCAGTCCCTGTAGTACTGCCATGGATATATGTTTTCTTTCTTGAACCGAGGGGTGGCTGGCACTAGCGTCAATATACAACCAGGACAAAGCCACCGCGACTCACTAGGTGGGAGTGGCAAACGACGATAGTGGTCCACTGCTAGTGCAATGAGAATGAGGCCCAATGAGATCGATACGAGCGTTTCCATCGGTAAGAATTGAATACCAGAACCCCGGACCGCACTTTAACCAACTTGCTTAACTACTAATAGTCCTGGAACCCTTCCGGTGTTGGGTTCATCGTACAAACATCAGAGTATGTAACATCGGTGATTTGCCCATACCTGAGTTAACAAGCCTGGTTTGAGCCTGGTTCGCAATTGGTTCGCAAACCAGCTCAATCCGTAAACTCCCACTGTCACGGTGCCTATTTTCAGTTTTGTAACAAAAATACTAAGTTTTAATTTTTTTTTCCTAACATTGCTATTTACATAAGGTAATTCTTTCGTCGGTCCCGGCCTCGGTTGCTATCAAAAAAACTGAACCGGGGTGTAGCGCCACCATCTTTCTTACCACGAAGAAGTCATGTCTTCCTCTTTTCAACTCCATCATGATCTCAATCGAGAAGTTGAAGATCAGATGTTCTACCGTTTCAGCATAACGTTGATTTTAGAATTTGTTCACGGTGCATTATTAAATAAAAGGACAAACCGGCAAAACTCGAACACCGCGAAATGCACGACTTCCTCATTTCACTGAATTCTCATTACAGTACACTTTACGTCTGGGTTCCTTTACTTATAACGGCGGTATGTGCCATCGTAAAAGCTCTATCTCACCGACAAATTCTCCTTCAACACCTCCCCATCCCTGTAAGTCCCTACATCAGATCGAAGTCATGCCCAACTTTACAATGCAATATAGCCTGGAGCTGAATTCATCTGGGGTCACGAGCGGAAAGTCTTCTTTCAACAACCGGGTCGTTGGTATAGGACATGGACGCAAGAATTTGGGCTCGCATACCGCATCAAAGCTGCATTCCGGGTGAGCGATCCGCAGGATCTCGACTATTTAATGCTCACTAACAAGACTCTAGGCACCAGATTTGGTACGAATGTTGATTGGTGATACCTGTAATATTTCTTAGTATTCGACCTCCAAAGCTCGTTCTTTCCGATCCTGTCGGGATTGCTCACGTCCTGCAGAAGAGGGTCTTTGATTATCGTGCGTCTCCCATTCCTACTTAAAGATTCCAATCCATAACTACCCGCAGATCACAGCCAGGTAGTTAGGCCCCGTATTGGTCGTCTATTAGGGAAAGGACTGGGGTGGGTTGAAGGACTGTCTGAACACAAGCGGATGAAGCGACTCGTTAGCTCACCTCTTAAGTAAGCCATTTACAGTCCCATCTGTTTTCTACGTAAATAACGATCCAAAAAGCGCCGAAAGTATGCGGCGAATGTCAGGTGGAGTTCGAGATGCGGCGTATAGGGTACCGTTGCCTCCTAAGATACGATTTGGCGCTCTCCCCTGACCTCTGCGTTTCCAGGTTTTGGAGGATTTGACAGACGCGGTTCAAACGGCCGATAATGGGGATGTTCTAAACATTCTTGATTGGACGGGAAAGGCGACGTAGATATTGTTCCCTCCTTCATTGTTCTCCACTCACGGTCTCCCCAGGCTGAGTGTAGTCGGCAGGGTTGTGAGTTGATTCTCCCCTGTTCGCTATTTTAGCTAATCTGTACACCCTTCAGGCTTTTCATCACGACTTCGAAGGCGGGACCAGCCGTGATGCGCGCCAAATCCTGCACGGTCGACGTCAAGGAGTGGCGCCAATTGTCAGGTATAGCGGATTTCTGGTATTTTTTTTTTCTTTTCCTATCTCAAACATGCTAAGATGGAAATATAGGTCCTGATGTTACTCCGAAGATTTCCGATTTTAAACGATTTACCTATTTTTGCCATTCAATCTCAAGGAATAGCCAAGAAAACAATACAGGTTTGAATGATCTAGATTGACGTCCTCGTATTCTCATTTTTCTTTGAAATTGAATAGTCTGGTGTCGCCAGAGAGATGATTAGGCGCAACAAGGAAATTTTGGATGAAAATTTGAAGCACGAGCGTGCAGACCTGCTCACTACTCTATGTGCGCTAGTGTCATCCTCCTGTCTCTCCAGTGTTTTATCTTTATTTAGTGAAGGCGACCCAGGAAGGGGAGCTCCCCGAGGAGGAGCTTTTTGAACATGTACGTTTCGTTGTATTTCTTAGTCGACTGGACTGACAAATATCCTTCATAGATTTCCACTTTCATGCAAGTTGACCTTGCTTTCACAACTGCCCCGTATTTACGAGAATAATTTAGAATGACTGGTCACGAAGCCACAACCTTGACGCTTGGTTTCTCCCTCTGGGAACTTTCTCGTAATCCAGACATCCAACAGCGGCTGCGGGAAGAGTTGCAGTCATTTTCAGGGGAACCGACTTACGACGACTATCTGTCCAAGTTTCCTTACTTGGATGCTATTTTAAAGGAAACGTAAGGGTCTCTTGCTACGAGTGGGATAATCGATGGTCTCACTCTTTTTTACAGCCTAAGAATGTACCCTGGCTTGCCCTACATGGAGCGGGTCGCCACAAAGCACGATGTCATTCCATTAGGTACCCCCATCAAATCAAGCAATGGTAGGACATTGAACGAGATACAAATACTCCCTGGACAGGTAGACGCTCATCTTGGCTCCCGTTCGCGATTATTTCTTACAATATAGGAACTCTCCTAGACGGTCATTATTCCGATCATTGCCATCCAACGCTCGGACCTCGTTTGGAAGGACGCCGATACCTTCCGTCCTGAGAGATGGCTCGAGGACTTACCCGCTCAGGAACTACTCTGCTCGGGCTGGTCGAATTTACTTGCGTTCAGTGATGGACCCAGGAGTTGTATTGGAGCACGACTTGGTAAGGCAATCTACCAATCGAATCGAGTTAGAACTAACATTTCCAAGCTATTTTTCAGTACAAGGTATGCTGTCGTGAACGGTTTACGACATCTTTCTGACGCGTTCTTAGGTTCTCATTAGTCAATTTGTGCAGAAGTTGCGATTTGAAGCAACTGGAGTAGGCATCGGCTTGAAGGTCAATTCAAGCATTCAACCAATGGTTGTCGGAAAAGAAAATGAGGGTCCACAGCTTCCTGTTCGTATCCATGTTCTGTAAGGTGTCCCAGTGATGGGGATTCCGGAAAACCTAATAAATTCATTCACGAGTTTAACCCGTGAATTTACTTGCACTCACAAGAGTCGACTACTTATGCATTCTGACTTGATCCTGACTATGTACATACCCCGTTCGGCCGGCATTGGTAACACGGTAACGTGATTGATCGTGAAGCTTAAGCTTACATAAGGGCCCTTAGAACATTCAACAGAGCTCTCATATCTCTCTTACGCTTTTCCTGCTCTTCCAAAGATCTTCGTCGATCGCTTCTGAATTTTAATCGTGACTATTGGCCTGACGCCTAATTGGAAGGGACTTACGAACGAGATTGCAGACAAACACGACCGTATTTTCCCGCCCTTTATAAATGCCTCCCCTTGCCTCTCCTCTTTCCCGCGGACCACCACCACCACTTGGTCTCTTCTCACTCAAAGGGGATTCGAAACCGCCCTTTCCCACGACTATAGCTTTCATGCTCGCCATGGTCGTCGACATGATCACTCACGGACTTCTAATCCTACCTGATGTAAGTTATTTCGTGCACACGTTTCATTTTCGATTTCTAATTTCATCGGGTAAAATGTTAGTGGGGATCCAATTCGCGGCTCGCCTTCAATGATATTTGTGCCCCGCGGGCTCTTCAAATCGCCATGCGCGTCAATCGGGGTGGATTAAGCGATCGGCTCAAGTATGTCCGCGACTGGCCCCTCTTGAATTGGATTAATATTTGATTTCCCTCGTAGTCCTAATCGCATTCATACTTGCCGTTGTCGCCAGCCACCCAACTATCAATGGATCCCTAGTCCTACATGATGCGCGCCATCTCGTCCACATCGTTCTATTTCATATTTCTAATCTCGTCTGGTAATCTATTAGAGGGTAGTTACTCAGTCCAATGAGTCTTCAGCGATGCTCGTTCCCCGCTGGCTCTTCAATTCTCCTTGCGCTTAAAGGCCAATCGGAATGGATTAGGCTATCGGCTCTCAGCCACCCATCCTATCTCGAATTGGAATTGATTCGCCTCGTAGCTTTGCCTGCAATCGATAATTCGAATGGCCAGCTTCAGGTGCCCCACGTTTAGTCCAAACTCGCGCATCCTCAGCGGTTCGTCCCTTTCCTGCCAATCAAACAACGCGATATTCATATGTTTGCAGCACCATTCGTCCTCCTCAACGCCAGCTAGCTACATGTTAGTCAACCCGTTGTGGAGGCACCAGATGTTCGCTCCTTCCAATTTACTCAATCCACATCTTATATGGTATCTTTCACATCTCATCCATTAGCACTTCCGCCTCCTTCGAAGTTATCGTCGGAGGTAGTCAGTGTGGAGCTATGGTTGGTAAGGCGCATCTTCTTGAATCTACCGCGCATGAAGTGTCGCTGCCCTTATTGCTGTGATATTTTTTCTCAAGGAAATCGTATAAATCCTCGTCAACTCGGGAGGTTCTCTTCAAACCAAAAAGCCTTCAACATCCTTTCAGGTCTACGCATCTCACTCACCAAAAATCAAAAACCATGAAGTTCTCAGTTGCCTCAATCGTTGCCCTCGCCTCTCTCTTCTCCCAGGCGTCAGCTGCTAGCGTTGTTCACTGTACGTCTTATTACCATCATTTATAAATGCGACACTGGAGCTAAAAAAAACATATATTCGCAAGGCGGCGGGCCAGATGTACGTCCATGTTGACTTACGCCCACTTATGTAGCTCAACTCCTCTCCTTCTCATTATACTTCAGGACTTGAAATGTGAGTTCCGCTTGATCGATTGGCCGCAATAATTATAGTGAAAACACTCCCTAGGCCCTGCAGGCTTGACTTGCTGTGGTCCCCTCGTCGACGCAGTAGGAACGTGAGTAAATCTGTTTGCAAAATTTGACCACACGCATGCAGTATGGCTAATCTATGTCAACGCGATTAAGCTGCGTCCCTGGAACTCCCGATGTCTGCAAGGTCCCAATTACTGTTCAGCCCATCAAAAATCAGCCCACCGACAATCAGGCCGTCAAAGATCAGGCCGTCAAAAATAACTGTACGTCTTTTCCTGTCCTGCTTACAGACCAAAGGAAGCTGACGCGAATATACTGAACAGAAATCCCTCTACGGAACCGCGGCTGCATGTCCATTTCGATTCACAACCGCGAAGCCTTTTTTTATACCCCTAGATCTAATATGAGAGATGTGGACATTGGTCGTCAATAAATTAGTTTGATTGTGCTAGGAAGGACATTTGGTTCACCCCTCACTGTTTCCGAGCAATCGATGTTAAGTATGAGGTGTTTACCGATCCATAAATTTGGCTAAGTAACAATCTTCAATCGAAGCACCGCTTAGTTATGTAGTAAAACATGTTTTAATAAGTATTATAAGAAACAAAAGCCAAAGGGCAATTCGTGATTCCGGAAAGATGACCTCTTGGCCTCACAAATACGAGCTGCCATACCAATTAACATACCCCTCCTTCTTCGCCAATTCGGGAGTGGGTGTGAATGTGAATGTTTTGAGAGTGAGTTTCTCGTTGAACGATTGGAAGATGTCGTCCCATGTACGAGCTGTACATGTAGGAGTCACAGGAACATCGTGGGGGTCAGCGCCAAGATTGATTAGACAGTCGCTTAAAACCAAATGCTGCAGAGTTGGTGCATGTCGTAAGATGAATGCCTCGACGCCTGTCTCTTGTTGGTTGAAAAACTCGTGGTCGTTAAAAACGATGGACGAGAGGTGAAGATGGAGGAGATTTGGGAAAGTGAGGCAGTCCCACGTGGGACAATCAAAGGCTACTGTATCAACATTGTTGAATAACGAAAGAGAGGTGAGGGAGGCAGTCGTCATGGACATTAAATTTCGCATGTCGGTTTGCCAGAAGTCCAAGTAGGAATAACTTTCGTAGAATGTTTCGCTATAAATGTCTGCGACCTGGAGAGTGAGGATCATGGTTTGAATGGATTGGAAAAAAATAGGTAGCCCTAATCCCGTTGAGCGTAAGCCCCTTCCATCATAGTGGGCGACGGTTAAAATACCCTCGAGATCGAGGCTCCGGAGCTGCGATTTGTTCTGAATTTGGAGGGCAGTGTCCGAGTCCTCCCCGACACCGCTTGGGTTCGCAGTGGTGATGCTACACCCATTTGCCTCCTGGGATGCGCTTGTACCATAGCATTCGCCAAAATTCTCGAACATTCTCATTTGGAGGGAGAGGGAACGGGATGTGCCGGAGCCTATGGCGTCGCAGTTCGGGAATTCGCCTGGAAAATCGCATAGCAGTTTCTTGAGATTACGAAGTTGGTGAAGCTTCAAGAAAATATCAGATATTTCACGTATTTCTTCTGTAAACGAATGCAGGAATGTTAGGTCAAACCTGGAAATTTTGCGAAAAGGCCTTACCGTCGTTACTGTAATCCCTATACAGGTCATTGTCATCGTTTTCAGGATCCTCGAAAGTAAAATTAATTGTCTCGACAAGCTGTGCAAGCTGGGTATTTTCCACTATGTTAGAGAAGGCGGCTCGGCTGTCTTTATTGTCGAAGAGAGTGAGGACGCGAAAGGCATGTGGCGTTGCAAGGTTTTCAAGCGGTTTGCATACAAGGCGACAAGAGAGAAGATCATCGTGGTCACAGCTGTCGGAGAGCTCATCTAAAATTAAGCTGATAATTTCTAGAGGAAAAATGCAGGAAGATAGAGAGGCCATTCGTGCAAAGGCAAATGTCAAGGCTTGGTCAAGGCGAAGAAAATCTTTGACACGACATCCATGATGGGCGGGATTTGAAAGCTCCGATCAAAATTCCCACCATTCAACTCTTTTTTTATCAGCCACCATCACGACCCGCAGCGATGGCCAAGAAAAAGAACAAGCAGGTAAATTTTGCGTCCTTAACCTGTAGATTCTTCGACCATGGTGCTAGCCCTATTCCGACGATTTCAACTCGCTTCGTTGCAAATCAATGTTCCCATTGGAATATCGAAAATCTGACTGCAGTTTCGGATTCCTAATAACATACATCCCCAAGTTGACCCGCAACCACGCCATCGATCTCCATTTTTAAGGACAATGTTGATGCCGGGATCTGACTAGATGTGGAAGTCCACAGTTGTCTTTTGTGCTTGCACATCCCGCGGAGCACCTCTACCCCGCCGTGGTGTGGGGCAAGCATGTGCTCCAGAGTTCACATTGATGAGGCATCTCCACCCTAAGTTCGGCTCTGGCTATGACTGGGCAGACGCTTCTGTGAATTTCGTGGGTGTTTTCATTGAGATAGTCGTCTTGCTTCCTGTGGCCTTGCGCTACTATCAACGCCCCTTCTGCATGCTTGGCGATGCAATTCATGGATTTTCAAAAGCTCTTTAACTTGCCCAGCATATCCAGCTGGTTCTTCACGTGCCATGTACATGCGATATAAGCCTTGGCTCATCTCGACCTTGCCCACAAGCTTCCACGATGTATTGAATAGCCTGCAGTTATCACCAGAAAAGACAATGGTTGATCCAGCAGTGGCGATTCAGCTGATGGAAACAAGGGTTACCCCCATGCTTAGGGTGTATAGGACATCCTTCAGGAGGATTGTCGAGGTGGCGTTGCCATTTGGGAGGTCAATGGGCATATCGTCTTTCCCAACAGCATTAAAGGCTTTATCAGTCGCGGTGATGGGTCTGGGTTTGATTTCGACAAAGTTGGTAAAATGATGGCGATGACCGGACATATGGCGAGATGCTCCAGAGTTGTAAAAGTCGACATCAATGAGCTGGTTCCCAATGCCATCCTTCGAGAGCATTGCAGCAGCGAATGAGGTGGTATAGGCTTCATTGGAGAGATTTATGAACTCGAGCTCTGTATCGGGCTCCACAGGTGCATTCTCCCCCTCAATCCCTTCAACTTCCATACCCAATTGAGCATATATATCTTAAATCTCTTCCACAGACATTGGTTCGCCCTCTTCCTCATCCATTTCTGTTTCTCGAGTTCTTCATCCTCATCTGCGATTACCATTGCCATCCGGGCTTCGTCTGGCTCATTTTCCTTCACCTTTCACTTTGCGTTTGCACTGGCAGCCAAAGACTTCGAGTCTGATTTTTCCTTCCCTTTTCCACATGGTCCCTCACCCTCTTTTCCCCCTCCCTTGGCCCAACACTCTGCCTTCGTATGCCTGTGTTTTCTGCAGTTGAAACACTTGATGCTATGTCTGTGTCTGGGCCTTCCTCCACACCCTCCTCTGCGAGTGAGGACCAGATCTCGAGTGTAGTTCCCTTGCCTTGGATCTTCATAAATAGTGAGTCCGGAATCGTCGCCGCAATTTGTTGCTTAATGATTGCCTCTCCTTGCTTCCAGACCTTCAATTCCGATTTCTTCCACTCCAGCTCAGCAGTGGCTTCTATGGCTGAGACCCTTCGTCTTGTCCTCGCGTCCCGAGTCGGGGTCGACAGGTTCTTTCATAGAGCTGTCAATGTGGTCGAGGTGTCCGCGCGCATCTATGGCCCACAAAAAACGACAAAAAACGGTCCTTGTAGATGACCCAATTTGTGCCGGCAACGCCGAGCTGTGGAATTTTCTTTGCCTAGTTTAGTGGTAGACATTTGGTGTAGCAGGTAGAGTAAAAATTGAGGTCACAGAGTAGATTTTGAGTTATGAATGTTGATTTAAGCAACAGGGTCGAGGCCCAATAACCTATAGGAACATACTCAGCGCGTGTAGAACGGACTATATTAGTCTAGATAGTACCTATAGGAATATACTAGGCAGATATGTAAGTATGACACAGAGGAAACATGAATGTAGTATTGGGCTCACCTCAGTGCGTGTAGAACGGACTGAGGTGGCACAATACGAGGCTCGAGAATATATGTACGTGGTGCCAAGATAGCTAAGGGAATACTATAGTAATGAGAGAGCCAACTTGAGGAGATCATACTTATATTGCCTGTAGATAGGCCAGGTTTGCATTCTCAATAGAGTAAGCTCTAAATTCCGCGCCAATTGCAATTCCATGGGCTTCGCCGGCCTCCAATGTAAACTTTGAGGTCTCGTTATCAAATTGAATGCTATAAACTCCTGGAGGACGGAAATATTGGCCACTTCGCCATAAACAAACAATTAGTCCGCAGGGTCATTCAAGATGAGGAATGACTCACTCGAGGGTCAAATCACTGCAACGATGACATACAAAGGTGCGGTCCTCACTCTTGAATGCATTTACGCATGGTCGATGATGCCACTCTAAGCAGGTCGAACACATTATAGTAGGAATAGATTCGATATCTGCTAAACAAGTCAATAAAGAGGGAGACCGGTGGTACTTGTACAGACTCGCCATCACCACCACAAATACAGGCGAATATTTCCGCATCCTTTACTATTTCCTTGCAAACAGGACATATCTCATGTGGGGTGGGAGTGAGATGGGAGACGATAGCACTGCGAGCGAGATCAGTGGTTAACGTGATCTCGATACGATTGTATCCCGGACACCGATGAGCAGTTTTCGTAGTATAGCGACCACGACGACGATTTAAAGCGAACTCTGTAAATGGAGTATGCATGATATCTTGGAATTGGCGGGCTATATCTTCAAGAGAGACCGCCTCATGGTTTTGGGGCTTCCAGACCAGTTCTCTGCGATAAGTCATCGAGGTGGAATCCCGGACCGACCTCTGAGAAGTTGGAGCAGTGGATGTGGTAGCGGGAAGCTGAGGGTTTGATGGTGCTGGATCAAAAACCTTCGATGTAACGTCGTTTCTCTGTGCTGGAGGCAGCGATCCACTAGCAAATTCAACTTCCTCGAATCGATCTTGGTCCATATCGTCGAATTCGTCAACGTAAGTACGCTGGATTTTTTGAACTGAAGAGTTTGCGAAAATCATTAGCTCGATAATTGGGAGGGAACTGGAAATGAGTTACATTCATAATGAGTTTTGCATGCTGCGTCGAAGGTCTGATGAATACATTGAGTTGATCATGACCAAAATCTCATGGGATATGAAAACATCTACCTTCTGGCAAAGTCCGTGGAAGACGTCCAGCTCACTCCTCTTTCCGTAACTTTGGTCGTGTTGGTGAGGTTCATCTTTCAAAATTTCCGGATCGAAGCTGACCTGTATATTGCCATTGCGGCTATTACGGTTTACGATGAAATGCTAGGAGGTCTTCAGTGGCTATTCTGAATTGTAGCTCACCACGTACATCTAATCCCACGGATGCAAAAGGATATTCCAGACTACGGAGGTAGTCCAAACCTGACTATAGGGCCATAATCGACTCAGCCACTATCCAATACTAGACAAAAAAGTGAAAATGACCCACCGAAAGACCTGCGACCTTGAATAAAGTGAGGACTGTCGTATTCGGTATGTGCTGTAGAGAAATCTCATACCGTTTGGACTCCCAGGTGCAAACTTTGGTTGAGGCCCTTGTGTAATGCGGATGCGATCATTGACTCAACGGCCCATTCGGTGTCTATCAAAACAGGTATTGTTGGAATTCTCATTTTCAGAGGTGAAACGTGTTCATACGAACCGCCATCGAAGACAAGAAAGGCGATCTTGGAACTCAGAGGAGACACTCCAACCAGATGAAGGACATTCGGGTGCCTATATAAGGTGTCAGAGAGATCGCAGTTATGAAGCAAGGAATTAAAGTTTCATACATTACTTTCTGATTGAACTCTGCAGCCGCCAAGCAACGCTTCAACCGGCAGATGACTATTTGATTGGATCATCCAAAACATATGCCTACCTCATTAGCACGATTTCCTTCATACATTTTGATCTTGACCGCTCTTGCCTTGGCAGTGCTGTGGGCAGAGTAGATTCTATACCCTCGACCTTTATATATTTCTTGCTCTGGGTGGACATCCCCGAAAGTAAACTTGGAGACAATAGGTTAGTTGTTGGAGGTTGTTCCTCAGATAGGTTATCCTGTACCAAAACGTACCACATCGGTTCCTTCAACAATACCTTTTGGAGTTCGATGGTAATCTATGGCATATATTACTACTTCTGAAGCAAATCAACCAGGGTGGTTTCTTACCTTGAATGAAAATATTATGGCCAGCATAAAATGTCCCATCTTGGACAATGGTACCGTTAGCACGATGAAAAAACGAGCCACTGTGGAGCGTTAATTGAATGGAGTGGATCCCGAGTAAGTCTAATTACCTCGCGTGTACTATATTTGAACTAGTATTATTAACGATTTCGGCCAGAGCGCCTTCCTGTTTGGATCCATCAATGTGATTTCAGGTAGAACACAAGAAAGGCAGCGTACTGCATCAGGATGGCTCTCCTGGCGGATAGGACTGACGGACTCCTCCGCACATAATTGAAGGGGCCTCTTAGCAGTTTGCTAAAGAACACCTTGTCAGACCAACGACGGCAATAATTCAATTCATTGATAAAATACCTCGAACGGTTTGGCAAGCTCTATCAGCTGCCTGTCAAGGGAAAGGTAGCGAAGCTGCAAGTCTTTTGCAAACAGAATGCGGAATAACACGTTCCGCTGGGTCTCTGATTGCACAAACAAACAGACATCGCGGAGGGTACTAAGACCATACCATTAGGACTATGCGTCGCAGATGGGTAAGAGGAAAGTCATCTTACCGTTCGAGCTGGAATATATTCTCCAGGATTTGGGGTGTTTCTTCTACTCCCTCCAGCAAACGTGAAATGTCACCAGTGACCTTCGCGGCTCGGTCTGCGAGTGCTTGTGTCATGCCCTTGCAACGGCGACCCGGTGTGAGAGCCCATACAATCTCCTGCAGTATTATTTTGCTCCTGCAAAGTTGAGGGCATATGGTCTCAACGATGTTTTGGATCTAAAAAGAGAATTATTATAAAGATCGCTGCCAGTGCTTGTTTGAAGACATACATCTTTTGAAGGTTCTGGTACTGAACGCCCTCCAAGAGTGCGGGAACGGAATCGCATTCGGAACACTGAGACTTGGACAAGGAGTGGTCGCAGGCACTAACGAGATAACTGGGGGACGAGTGTAGAACTAAACGCTGTGTTTATCGTTTATATGACCCGGGACCGTGTTGGCCACCGCCAAGACTCATGATCAAGAGCGGTGATGGCCGGATGAAATCCAGTGCTATTGCATTTTTTATTCGAAGTGCAGAAAGAGTTTAATCCCGCCGGTAGAATACTCACTGCTGCAGGGGACAACTATGCGAGGTGCAGAATGTATAAATTTGAATACCTTTTGCGCCGCGACAGAATTTCTGCCAAATTAATACCTCTATGAGAACATTTGTTGAGATTCAGACGTTCCCAAAATTGACGCAGAAGGTAAATTTTTGCCAATGTCAATCGAAAATTAGAATGTATTATTTTGGAAGGATTCTCCTAAAATTCCCTTGTCATGCGAAATCTATTCGAAATTATACATTCTGCATCTCGCAGAAAACTCCCCTATATAACGGGTGCTGAAATATATGTTTTTGGGCATTTCCAATGAAAAAAGAACAAACGACTTCTACATATAAAATCTGTATTCTAATCGTGCAGTCCGTCGACACATTGAAGCGTGCAGAAGGCGCGTTGAATAGCCGCGCAAGGTTCACAGCAAGCAAGACGGCTATCTGCCAATGAAAACACCCACGAAGTTCACAGAAGCGTCTGCCCCAGTCATAGCCAAAGCCGAATTTAGGGTGGAGACGCCTCACAAAAATGTGAACTCTGGAGCTCATGCTTGCCCCCCAAGAGGGGTAGAGGCGCTCCACGGAATGTGCATGCCCAATCATAGCCGAGGCCGAATAAGGGCAGGGGCACTTCATGCACGGGGTAATCAAGAAGATGCGTCTTACCGACTGTAGCCTCACACTGACTACCCACGACAGCCCTTTCGAAGATGCAGAGTGTTGGAGTGCTGAAATCCAGGGGATGAATGGACAAGACGAAGAGATAGAGGACGGATACATACCACGGTGAAATGTGAGATCGAGTAACTATAGAGGAGCGATTCTCCCTCGCCCGAGTTGTTGATTAATGTTGGTGGTTAGACGCTTAGCCCTGCGGCGTCGTACCTACAAAGATATGAATATCGCATCGTGTAGACAGCGGGAAAGAGGCGAACCGTCAAGAATATGAGTTTCGACTCAATGTACGGAAGCTGTGGCGGCCATTGGAATTATAGATGGTGGGCTACGAAGCGAATGAATTCCAATTCAAGAGAACAAAGGTTGCTGACATACTTGAGCCGATACTCCAACCCGCTCCGATTGAAGTTGTGTGCACGGCGAGTTGAGGAACCAGTAGGGCACGAATATCGCTGAAGGCGAATTGGACGGAGGAATATCCTGTAGTAAATTAGCCGATGAGGTTAGAAGAAACTGAAATAATAACTTACATCAGAGAGGATTAGAAGTCTTTCAAGTTTGAATGGGTTCGGAGCGTCTCGACAACCAGCGCGAACATGATGGTGGTTAAGACTATGAGGGCAAATCAATTTCAATTCAAGAGAGAGAGATGGCTGACGCACTTGATCCGATAGCCTGCTGCTTAATCCACTCCGATTGATGCAAATGGCGATTTGAAGAGCCCGCCGACCACGAATACCCGCCGACCGACTCTAGAAAGTTACCAGACGAGATGAGAAATAGAGAATGAATGTGTACACGAGATAACTTACATCATGTAGGTTTAGAAGTCCATTAAAGGGTGGGTGACCGTATCGACAACTCGAACCATAGCGAGTACGAAGGTTGCATGGCGAGTTGAGGACAAGGGCGGTTTCGAATCGCCTTTTGGCGGAAGGGGAGAAAGTGGTGGTGGTGGTGGTCTGAGGGAAAGAAGCAAAGGGCGAGGGGAGGCGTTTATATAGGGCGGGGAAATATGCTCGTGTTTGTCTGCGGTCTGGTTCGTAAGCCCCTTGGGCGGGTGGCTAACAGTTGCGATTTAAATTTAGAAAGGACCAGATCTTTGGAAGAGTGGGAAGTAAAGCCAACACCGTAGATGTAATGTTTCACGAACGCCTTGCAAGGTTTTGAGCGGTTTTACATACATCGCATTATTGAACTACCGTGTTCCGTTGGCCATCGGCCGGCATTGGTAGTTAACGCTATAACGCGGTAACGTGATCTTGTGTATATTTAAGCGCCCGATACCTTTCAGGACGTTCGCGTTGATGCTTACTCGAACAGAGCTTTCATATCTCTCTCATCACTTTTCCTGCTCTTCTAGGCGTCTTCGTC
>Ga0307517_10008408_pt1 | contig 14812 bp, 8 predicted proteins | sample 23_EM_MG_FD_194515 | JGI IMG/M metagenome (GOLD analysis project Ga0307517, IMG submission 194515) | Populus trichocarpa ectomycorrhiza microbial communities from riparian zone in the Pacific Northwest, United States - 23_EM | ecosystem: Host-associated > Plants > Roots > Unclassified | place... | reverse complement strand
GTTCTCTCCCAGGGCCGCCATAAAAGCATCATATATGATCTTTTTATGCGCGCTCAGCTTGTTGAACAAAAGGCAGACCCGCAGCTTCTGCCTGAAATCGGCCTGCTGGATAAAATATCCTTTGCCCGGCACGGAGCCCAGCACGCCCATTTTCTTCAGGTATTTATACCCTTTCTCCGCAGTATCACGGGAAATGTCCAGCTCGAAGCTCAGCTCGTTGATGGAAGGCATGACATCGTTCTTTTTGATCTTGCCCGCTTCGATAGCTTTTAATATCGAATTGGTCAGCTGCAGGTATTTGGGAGTGGCGGACAGCTCGTCCACTTTGATCAGATCGAATATTTGGGGGCGCTTCATCACCCAATATTAATGAATTACCGGAAAATGTCAGATTCTAACATTTTACCAGCCGCCGGCAACGCTACGGAAATTCTTAGTTTAAACATCGATTTAGTAAAATAAAAGTTAATGTTCTATTCATGATAAGGTAACATAACTTTTTTCTCTTTGCAATCCTATTCATCGATCAGCAAGCCCCCAAAAAATTCTCAAGTCTCTATTTGCATTATTAACAACTTAATTTAAATGAAGAAAATGTACAATTTAACGTTAAGGACAATGAGTAGTATTGCAGCCAAAGCCTTACTGGCATGGCTCTTTACCCTATCACTGAGCATGCCGGCCTTTGCGCAAAAGGCAGGCGGCCAGGTCAGGGGCACCGTTACGGACGAGAACAACGCGCCCCTCCCCAACGTAAGCATCACCGTTAAAGGCAGTACTTCGGGCACTACTACCAATGCGGACGGCGCTTATACCATTTCCGTTAGCAGTCCCGACGATATACTCCTGTTCTCTCTGACGGGAGCCCTTCCAAAAGAAGTAAAGGCAGGCGGTAAAAAAGTGATCAATGTGACCCTGGTAAACTCCGTCAAACAGCTAAAGGACGTGGTGGTCATCGGGTATGGCACCGCCAGCAAAAAAGAGGTCACCGGCTCCATTACCACGATCAAATCGGAAGAATTCAACCAGGGAGTGCTGACCACTCCCGCCGAGCTGTTGCAGGGTAAGGTCGCAGGCCTGAACGTCACCAAGAGCGGCGACCCCAATGCCGCTCCGGCCGTGGTATTGCGGGGTCCTTCCACCATCCGTACGACAGGCGGCGCCATGGAGCCCTTTTATGTGATCGACGGGGTGCCCGGCGCTTCCATCGACCTGCTGGCCCCTGCCGATATAGAGAGCATCGACGTGCTGAAGGATGCCTCTGCAACGGCCATCTATGGCGCGAGGGCAGCCAATGGGGTTATCATCATTACCACCCGCCGGTCCAAGCCCGGCCAGACCCGGCTCACGTATAACGCCTACGGAGCTATGGAGCAGGTGTCCAAGCAGATCGATATGCTGAATGCCAATGAACTGCGCGGTTATCTTCAAAAGAACAACCAGCCTCCCCTGCTGGCAGGCCTGAATGACGACGGATCCAGCACCAACTGGCAGAAGCTGGCGGAAAGGAGGGGCTATTCCCATAACCATAATATTTCTTACGGGGGCGCCACCGCCACCACCGAATATGGAGGCAGCGTCAACTACCTGAAAAACAACGGCATTTTAAAGAACACTTCCCTGGAACGTACGACCGTAAAAGGATATTTGAACCAGCGCTTTTTTGACAACCGCGTCCGGCTCAGTCTATCGGTAACGAACAGCCATACAAAGAGCAATGACGTTCCCCAGCAATATGTATTGCCGGGCATATTATTCTACCTGCCTACCGTCAGCCCTTTCAACGCGGATGGCACGTACAAGGAATATTATGCCAGGACAGGCAGCGGCACCCTGAATCCACTTTCGCTGATCAACAACAACCTTATCCGCACAGACGACAACAAGACCCTGATGAATGCGATCGTGCAGGTAGACATCCTGAAAGGATTGAAGTATACGCTTTCCGGGTCGACACAAAGGGACGAGAATATTTATAACGCTTATTTGAATTCTCAATCCGGTCTCGCCGTTAATTTCAACGGCCAGGCGACGAGGAAGTCTTACCTGAATACCAGCACCGTGCTCGAATCCTATTTCAATTACGATAAGACGTTCGGCGAACATAGCCTCCGGCTGCTGGCGGGTTACACCTATCAGCAGGACCGCAACAATGACGGCTTCGGCATTACCACGCAGAATTTCTCCAATGACAATCTCACCTATAATAACCTTTACCTATCCAACCCGTCGGGCACCAACCAGATCACGTTCGACAACAACCCTATCTCCACGCTGCGGCTGATCTCCTATTACGGCCGTATCCAGTATTCCTATGCGGGCAAATACCTTTTCCAGGCTTCCCTGCGTAATGACGGGTCTTCCGCCTTCGGCGTCAACAACCGTTGGGGTTATTTCCCGGCCGTATCCGCGGGCTGGAACATCAGCAGCGAGGATTTCATGAAATCCATCGACCTTATCACTTCCCTGAAATTAAGGGCGGGCTACGGCGTCTCCGGCAACAGTACCGGCTTCAATGCCTTTACGGCCCTGCTGATCTATGGATCGCCTCCCGGAAATGCTAAATTCCTCAACAACGGCGTTATCACCAATGCGATCGGGCCCGTCCGCAACGACAACGCCGATCTGAAATGGGAAAGTACGGCCACGACCAATATCGGGTTGGACTTCGGCATCCTGAAAGACAGGATCTCGGGTTCTGTGGATTATTATATCAAAAAGACCTCGGACCTGATCTATGATCAGTACCCTGTCTCGGCCACTCAGTATATTATTCCCCAGTATACCGCCAATGTAGGCAGCATTAAAAATACCGGCATCGAGCTGGCCCTGAGCGCTGTCCCGCTGAAGACCCGGGACCTTACCTGGAAGACCTCCGTGAACCTGGCTCACAACAAGAATGTCGTGGAGAACCTTTCCAACAGCAAGTTCGTCATCAACTATATCCAGACCGCCCAACTGGGGGGCCAGGGTCAGTCCGGCAACTATAGCCAGATCGTCCAGAACGGCTATGCCATCGGCACGTTCAACCTCTGGCATTACCTGGGTAAAAACCAGAACGGGGTAAGCACCTTCCAGAAAGCGGACGGCTCGACCACGGCTACCCAGCCGCTGACCACCGATCAACGGATCGCCGGCAACGCACAACCTTCCCTGATCTATGGCTGGACCAATAGCTTGTATTACAAAAATTTCGACCTGAATTTCCTCCTGCGCGGCGTATTGGGTAACAAGATCCTGAATGCCACGCTGGCCGGCCTGAATAATCCTATCGGCAGCAAGGTCCAGAATATACCCCGCTTTACCCTGGGCGAGTCTTACAATGACAATGTCGCCTACCTGATCTCCGATCGATTCCTGGAAAGCGGCTCTTATCTCCGTATGGATAACCTCACCCTGGGCTATACCATCAAGCCGCACACGCAGTCCATTAAAAGCATACGCCTCTACCTGTCCGGCAACAATCTTTTTGTCATTACCAAATATCGTGGCACCGATCCGGAGATCAACATCGGCGGCCTGACGCCCGGCATCGACAACAACAATTTCTACCCCAAAACGCGTACTTATAGCTTCGGAGTAAGCGCTTCCTTTTAATTAATAAAATATAACGGATGAAAAAGACATATTTATTAATAACGATCCTCACGGCAGCTCTGGGCTTCAGCGCTTGCCGGAAATTAGATGTACCCGTCGAGTCGCAGTATGTGATCGGCAATTTCCCGGCCACGACCGGGGATTATACGGCCTCTCTCGGCACCATGTATTCCAACCTGGCCTCCAATTATGCCATCACCTACTGGCGCATGCAGGAGCTTTCCACTGACGAAGCCATCCTCCCTGCCCGTGATGGCAATTTCGACGATGGCGGGCAGTACCGGCAGATGCATTATCATTCCTGGACCTTCGACCATCCTTATGTGAATGGCATCTGGCAATGGGGTTTCGGAGGCGGCATCAACAACTGCAACTTCCTGATGAAGGTCATATCGGGATCCAAGCTGGATGCGGCGACCAAGACGGCCGATCTTACAGAGATAAGGGCGATGCGCGCCTTGTATTATTTCTTCATGATGGATACCTACGGTAATGTCCCGCTGATGACCGAGTATCCCGTGGTCAGCCTGCCGGCTACGCAACCGAGGAAAAAGATCTTTGAATTCATCGAATCGGAGTTACTGGCCATCGCTCAGCAGCTGCCGTCAAAGACCAACAACGCCGCCACCAACGCCGTACAATACGGGCGCCCGACCAAGGCGATGGCTTTCGCCCTCCTGGCCAAAATGTACCTGAATGCAGGCGTCTACACGGGAACGACCCGGTATAACGATGTAGTGGCAATGGCGGACAGCATCCAGAAGAATACCAACTATTCCCTGGATACAAGGTTCAGGGATATTTTCCTGCCCAATAACGGTCCACAGATCAACGAGACTATTTTCGCCGTGCCTTACGATCAGCAGATCCCCGGCAACCAGTTCACCCGGTTTGGCTTCTACTACTACCTGGTCAATGCCTACGGATTTAACGTGGGCCTGAGTATCGCCATGAGCACGACGCCGGAATTCTACAACCGGTTCAACCTGCCTGGCGACGCCCGCACGAAAACATGGCTGGTGGGGCCACAATTCTTCCCGGATGGTCAGGGCGGATTTACTGGTCAGCCGATCTATTATCCCAGCAGCGCCACGCAGGTGGTCATCACACCCGACCTGATCCTGGTGCCCGGCAAGCCCATGGACGTCGGTAATACCATTCCCAGCCAGGCCGAAGGAGTGCGATCCATTAAATATTACCCCGACCCCGCCACGACCCAGGCCACCCGTCTGAATGGTAATGACGTACCGGTATTCCGCCTGGCGGACATCTACCTGATGAAAGCCGAAGCCATCCTGCGCGGTGCGTCCGCCACCACCGTCAACGGTAACCTGCAGACACCCGATTACCTGGTAAACCTCCTGCGTACACGCGCCGGCGCGCCGGCCGTCACGGGCATTGACCTGCCGGGATTGCTGGACGAAAGGGCCCGGGAACTTTCCTGGGAGGGGTGGCGTCGCAACGACCTTATCCGGTTCGACCTGTTCGAGCAGGAATATCCTCTGCCCAACGATGTGCTGAGCATGAATAAGGACCTTAGCAGGCGCCTGTTCCCGATACCTGTCAACGAGACAAAACTGAATACCAACCTGGTCCAGAACCCGGGTTATACCCAATAAGGCCGTTCGGTCGTAAATTATTATTTTTACCGCGCAGGCGGCTTTGAACAGGCCGCCTGCCTTAAAACAACGAATAGATGAAGAATTTTTTTATCCTTGCGCTGGTACTGGCGCTGCCTGCCCTGAAGAAAGATCTGCCCCAGGACCTCCCCATTAACCGGTTACAGGTCATAGGCTCGCATAACAGCTATAAGAAGGCCATCGACCCGGCCCTTTTCCGCGCTTTCCAGCTCCGCGACTCCGTAAACGCCAGCAAGATCGACTATGAGCATATTCCTCTGGCCGACCAACTGGACATGGGCCTGCTGAATTTGGAGATCGATGTCTTCGCCGACGAAAAAGGCGGCAAATACGCGCATCCCAAAGGCCTGGACTGGGCGAAAGGCCAGGCGCCGTATGATCCGGAGGGCTTGATGAACGAACCTGGCTTCAAAGTATTCCATATACCCGATCTTGACTTCCGCAGCGATGGCCTGACCTTTAAGAATATCCTGCACAACCTGAGAACGTGGTCCGACAAGCATCCCGACCACTATCCTATCTTCATTACGCTGGAAGCAAAGGACGAAGCTTCAAAAAATACGGAGCTCACCGTTCCGGAGCCCTTTACGGCAGCGACCTTCGATCAGCTGGACAAGACTATCACGGATGACCTGGGCAAGGAACATCTGATCACGCCGGATATGGTGAGGGGTTCTTACAATACCCTGGAAAGCGCCGTATTACACGGCAACTGGCCGCATCTAAAGTCCGCAAAAGGAAAATTCCTCTTCATCCTGGATGACCGTGAAGGCAAAAGGGCCCTCTATATCGCGGGACATCCTTCCCTGAAAGGACGTGTCCTATTTGCCAATGCCGAACCCGGCACACCGGAGGCCGCCATGATGATCCTCAATAACCCCCATGCGCCGGAAATAAAGGGCCTCGTTGAAAAAGGATATATCATCCGCACCCGCGCCGACTCCGACACGAAAGAAGCCCGCCTGAATGACAGGAAGGATTTTATGGCCGCCTGCAATTCCGGTGCGCAGATCATTACCACGGATTATTACCTGAAGAGCACGCATTTCAAATCCGATTATATCGTCCATTTCGACGGTGAAAATAAATACGTACGGATGAATCCCGTATTCAGCGCTACGGCCGGCACACATTAGGCTGCCGATGGGATAATTACCGCCCCTATGATGACGTGGGAAAACCGCCGTTGAGAAAACGCGGGCCCTTTTCTGCGGCCGGAGGCCCCTTTCCGCCGTTTGATCTAATGCAACGAACTTCTTCTCAAAGCAATCATCTTATTACTGGCCTGATCGATCAATTAAATATTTTATTTATGTTTTATAGAAATGCTGTGCGCCGGCTTTTTCAACCAACATGGGCAGGACTGGTGTCCCTGGTCTTCCTGGGATCCTGCTATCATAAGGACAACTACTATTCCCCTTCCCCCAATCCGTCATCCGACCCGGCGCCCGTCATTTCTTCCTTTAGCCCGGCCAGCGCTGCCAAGGATTCGCTCATTGTCATTACAGGCACGGGATTCAGTGCGACACCCTCGGAGAATATCGTGCTCTTTAATGAACTGCGCGCCGACGTCAGGGCAGCTTCGGCCACCAGCCTGACCGTAAAAGTGCCCATCGGGGCCGGCGATGGCAAGATCGCATTGCATATAGGCAACCAATCCGTTAAATCCGCCCAGGACTTTACCTATATCTATACCGTTACCACCTTTGCGGGCAGCGGTGATTATGGATTTTTAGATGGCCCGGGGAAGGATGCCCAATTCCGGGACGCTTATGGCCTGGCAGTGGACGGGGCCGGCAACATCTATGTAGCCGATGCGAGCAACAACCGGATACGGAAGATCACTCCCTCGGGCGTGGTCAGCACGCTGGCCGGCAGCGGTGTCCTGGGTTCGAAAGACTCCACCATAGGCACGGAAGCGCAGTTCAATTATCCCCATGGCCTCGCCGTAGACGACGATGGTAATGTATATGTGGCCGATGCAGGCGGTAACAAGATCCGCAAGGTAACGCCGGCAGGAGTGGTCACCACCCTGGCCGGCAGCGGTAATCCAGACTTTGCCAATGGTACGGGCGCCAATGCCTCCTTTAATTTCCCGGCCGCGCTGGTATTGGACCCGGCAGGTAATCTCTATGTCAGCGATGGCAGCAACCATCGGATACGAAAGGTCACTCCCCAGGGTGTGGTCACTTCTTTTACGGGGGAAGAGTTCGGTTTCCCCGAAGGTATTGTAAGAGATGGGTCAGGAAATTTTTATGTAGCCGACGCAGGCAGTGGCCTGGTACGCAAGGTCACTCCTCAGGGCGTAGTTACCATATTTGCAGGTAAGCTGGCGAACCCCGGCTATGCCGATGGGAAAGGTCCCGAAGCTAAATTCCATAACCCTGAAGGCATTGCGATCGACGCGAACGGGAACTTGTATGTATGCGATCTGAATTCCGCCGTACGCAAGATCACGCCTGACGGAGCGGTAAGCACCATCGCCGGGAATGGCATGAGTGGATTTGCAGATAAGATCGGTGAGGGCGCAAAGTTCGACAGTCCCAGCGGCATAACGGTAAATAGCTCCGGAAACGTTTACGTATCGGACATACTCAATTCGAAGATCCGGCTGATCCGGTAGGCATTGCCAGTGATCTATTTACGTCTCATTTGGGGGCAAAAATCCCCGCACATTTACCGCTAAAAAATTTTTTATCGCCGGGAAATACAACTAATTTATTATTATTGCCTATTCTTAATAGGTTGTTTTGGATAGTTTAAACACGATTTCTTGTTTGCAGGAAGGCGACCAGGAGGCCTTCGAACGTGTATTTTACGAATACCACGAGAGGGTCCACGCTTATGTTTTACACAAGACCCATTCTTCCTATATCGCAGACGAGACCCTCCAGCTAAGCTTTATCAAACTTTGGAATTACCGTCACAGCCTTACCGAAGACCTGCCCCTTCTCTCCCAGGTCTTCCGGATCGTCCGCACGACCATGATCGATGTTATCCGCAAAGAACAGGCAAAAGTACATTCCCTGCCCGACTGGAAGCATCGATCCGGCTTTACCGAAGATGCCGGCCAGAAGCTGGAGGAAAGCGAATTACAGCGAAAATTGTCCCGCCTCCTGCGTGAAATGCCGGGCATGCAAAAGAAAGTATTTGAAATGAGCCGTTTCGAAGGAATGTCCTACCGTGATATCGCCACCACTCTTTCTATTTCCGTGAAGACAGTGGAAACTCATATTTCACGGGCGCTGAAGTATTTACGGCAACATCTCAGCTTTCTTGTCCTGCTGGCCGCCGGAATTTTATAATTTTTTTTATTTGTTGTCAGGGTATGGTTCCTTACCAAACGTATACAGTAGTAACATTCATTAAATGATTACAAAAGAGCTGATCGAACGATTCCTGAAAAATGAATGCAGTCACGACGAGTATCGGATGGTCTCGGAATATCTCGCTGCCCACCCGGAAGAACTGGAGCAATTCCTCCCTGTAGAAGAATTTACCGGCGGTGAGGTAGTCCCCTGGGAGAAGGAGAGGTCGGAGCATTTCTTTCAATCCATCCGGAATCGTCTTTTTGATCGCTCAGTCCTATCACACCGGTTGAAGACAGGCCTTGCCGCGGCTTCGGTGATGCTGGTCATTGTCATGGTCTGGTGGTTGAGCAAGGAGAAAACGAACAGCGCTTCGGTAACAAAGCAGGCCAGCGGGAAAAATAATACGCTGGCGGACAGGTTGGAGCGCCGGATGAATACAACAGGCAGCGTATTGACATTCTCTTTGACAGATGGTTCGACAGTGGAGCTGGCTCCTAACAGCCAGATTGAATATTCCAGCGCTTTTTCTGAAAAAGATCAGCGTAGCATCCACCTGCAGGGGGAAGCTTTGTTCACTGTAGCGAAGGATAAGAACAGGCCCTTTAAGGTGACGAGCGGAGATCTCACCACCACCGTACTGGGCACCAGTTTTACCGTAAAAGCCTTCGATGGGGAGGCGACTATCCAGGTACGCCTGTATACGGGAAAAGTAGTCGTAAGCCCTTCCTTGTTGATAAAGGCAAAAATGGATTCGAACGTCTTCCTTCTGCCAGGGCAGGAACTGACCTATAACAAGCAGCTCATGACCGCCAGCGTGCGTTCAACTCTGAAGAAGAACAATGCGTATGCAGCCGTCAGTACCAAACGAAAGGGACAGACCTTCCGGCAACCGGACTGGTATATGTTTGGCGGGCAGCCGCTGCCGCAGGTCTTCGATCAATTGAGCGAATACTATGGCGTTGAAATAAATTATTATCCTGCAGACGTCTCCAACCGATATTTCACGGGCAAGTTCGCGAAGACCGATAGCCTGGAGACCATACTGAAAGACATATCCCTGTTGCATGGCCTTTCTTTAAAGAAAACAGACGGCGTTTACATTTTCAGAAAGAAAATTTAATAACCAATCAACCATTGTCCTGTAATCAGCAAGCGTATCTATGATACGCTCCGGCGAACCTTTACCTATACTATCCACTAACCGATATTTTAAACACTTAACCAAAATCGATTGCGTATGAGAATTGAAAAGATTTTTAGACGGGGTCTTTTGCCCCTGCATCTAATCCTGTGGCTATTACCAGCGTCCCTCCGCGCACAACAAGCCAGGACCTCCGTCACCGGCATCGTAAAGACTACCCGGGGTGGGACTTTATCGAATGTCTCCGTAACGATAAAAAACTCCCTCACTAATTTTTCAGCCGGCACCCAGACAGACAGTAATGGCGTATTCAGCTTTTCCAGCCTTCAGCCCGGCAACGGCTACGAGTTTACTTTTTCCTATATAGGCTTCGAGACACAGGTCATTGGCCGTAACGTGCTTAAACCCGGCGCGGTGTTCTCTCTGTCCATCAAAATGACGGAAACCAGCCAGGTATTGAACGATGTCGTCGTCGTCGGTTATGGCACACAAAGAAAGACGGCCACCACGGCAGCCGTTTCGGAAGTCAAGGGCGCCGAACTGGTAAAATCACCCGTGCCCAATATAACGGCTTCCCTGGCCGGCAGGGTATCGGGCGTGAGCGCCAGACCTAATGGCGGCGTACCCGGACAAGACAACCCGGATATCCATGTGCGGGGTATCGCTACCACGGGTAACCCCGGCGCCCTGATCGTCATCGATGGCATCATCCGCAACAATATCAACCAGATCGACCCCAATACCATCGAGTCCGTCACCATTCTGAAAGATGCCGCCGCGGTAGCTCCTTATGGATTAGGGGGCGCCAATGGCGTACTCCTTATTACCACCAAACATGGAAAAAGAGGGGTTGCCAATCTTTCCTTAGGCAGTTATTACGGATTCCAGCGCCCTACCAATCCACCCAAAATGCTCAACGCCAAAGATTATATGACCTTAAAGAACGAGGGTGATATCAATTCAGGGTTGACGGCGGAATATGCAGACACCCTGATCAAAAATTATGACAGGCTACATGCACAAAGACCCGATCTCTATCCCAGCAGCAATGCGCAACGGGAACTCGTCAATCTGAATGCACCACTGCAGAATTACAATATCCAGGTCCAGGGTGGCTCCGACCGGATCCAGTATTATGCGGGGCTCAACTATTTCGGTCAGAAAGGCATTACAGATCCGTTACATTACAACCGCTACAGCTATAATATCAAACTGGATATCAACGCGACTGCTACTACCAAAATGACCCTCGCCCTTAACGGCAGCGAAGAGCAGAACCAGACCGGTCCCAACCCACAGGGTATCTCCTATATACCTACCCGCGCCATCTATTACAGCAATGGATTATGGGGTGAATCGGGCGGTTATTCTCCTGTGGCCGATCTGAAGAGCGGCGGATACGTCAACAGCAATATCAGCACCTTACTTAGCTCCCTTTCGATCGAGCAGCAATTACCTTTTATAAAAGGATTGAGCATCAAGGGCGTTTTCAGTTATGATCCTTACGATCAGTTGGGTAAAACGTGGACCCGTCCTTCCTACTACTATCTCTACGACGGCAGCACCAATCCCGGCACCTATACGAAGACCCTGCTGGGCGACGGCGTCACATCGCTTAGCGAAAGTTATAACAAGAACCAGAACTTTACCTACCAGGGATACCTGAACTATCACCGTTTCTTCGGCGATCATGAGATCACCGGCCTGGTGGTTGCGGAAGCCCGTAACAGCAAGAGCAGCAATTTCAGTGCTTCCCGGAGAGGGTTCAGCGTAAATGTAGACGAGCTTAGTCTCGGCACTTCCGACCGGCTGAATTTCGACAATGGCGGCGGCTCCGGCACAGGCAGTCAGATAGGTTATGTCTATCGTCTCAATTACGCCTATGCCGGCAAATACCTCTTCGAAGCCACCGGCCGTTATGACGGGCATTATTACTTCGCACCGGATAAAAGATGGGCCTTTTTCCCCGCCTTCTCCGCAGGATGGCGCTTGTCGGAAGAATCCTTTATCAAGAACAGTTTACCTTCGATCGATAATTTAAAAATAAGAGCGTCCTGGGGCAAATCGGGCAGCCTGGCCGGTCAGGCCTTTCAATACCTGTCTGCCTATAATCTCTATGGCAATGCCTATGCCTTCGGTACCGGCAGCCTCGTGCAGGGCTCCTATGTACCTCTCGAAGCCAACCCCAATATCACCTGGGAACAATCGAACAAATCGGACATCGGCGTGGAAGGCTCTCTCTGGAAAGGTCACCTGACCTTTGAAGCAGACTATTTTTACGAGAAAAGAACAGGCATGCTGCTGCCACCGGCTATTACGGTGCCCATCGAATATGGACTGGACCTGGCGCAGGAAAATGCGGGGATCATGTCCAATAAAGGATTCGAACTTGTATTGGGAACGGCCCACAACTTCCGGAATGGTCTGCAACTGGGCGTATCGTCCAATTTCAGCTATGCCAACAATAAATTGCTGCAAGTATTCGAGACGGACGCCACCCGCAAGAATCCCAACCGCAGCCGGACAGGACGCTCCTACAACACCCCATTCGGGTACAAGGCCCTGGGTCTGTTCACCACGAAAGACGATACCAACGGAGACGGCATCATCAATGCCCAGGATGGCTATGGGATCACGCAGTTCGGCGCCCTGCATCCGGGAGACGTGAAATATGCGGACCTGAATAAGGACGGAAAGATCGATGGCAATGACGAGACGGTCGTCGGCCACCCGGTATATCCCGAGATCACCTATGGTCTGACTGTCAACAGCACGTTCAAAGGATTCGACCTGAGCCTCTTTTTTCAGGGAGCAGCCAATTCCAGCATGAATATCCAGGGATATCAGACTGTCCCTTTCCGGATCAACAACACGAATACCTCTTACGAATATTACGACAATCGCTGGACCCCGACCCACCAGGATGCCAAATATCCCAGGGCCTACGCCTCCAAGAATACCAATAATACGACCAACCCGCTGAACGGAGATGGTTTCGGCGCCTTCTCCTCTTCCATCTGGATGGCCAATACCGGTTTTCTGCGGTTAAAGACAAGCGTTATCGGCTATACCCTTCCCACAACCTTCACGCAAAAATTTAAAGTACAATCCTTGCGCGTGTATGTATCGGGCCAGAACATCTTCACCGTCAGCAAACTGAAGTTTATGGATCCGGAGACCGGCTACACCCAGCGTGAAGAAGCTTATCCCGTACAGAAGACATTCATTTTTGGATTGAATGTGAATTTTTAAAACCCAAGAACAGTAACGTTATGAAGAATATAAATAAACGTATTGCTTTCCCGATGTGCCTCTTGTTGACAATGGCCATCCTTGTCCTCCCCTCCTGCAAGAAGAATTACCTGGACAATGAATCCCGGTCTTCGATCACGGGAGATGTCCAATGGAGCGATGAGCCCAGCGCCGATCTGTTCCTAAACGACATCTACGGCAATCTCAATAACCTGACGAATACGCCCGATCCCCTGGATAGCTACACGGACGATAATGATGGGGGGCCGTATTGGAAATCCTGGCGTTGGAAACAAGGCATCATCGGACCTTCTGTAGAAGGCGGCACGCCCATGGATAATGATGATGACGCGTCCGACTATACGGTCTGGGGAAGCACCTATAACAAGATCCGGAAATGCAACACCTTTATCCAGGAGGTAAGAGCCCATGCCAAGAATTTCTCCACAGACTATAAGAACAAGCGGATCGACGAAGCGCGTTTCTTAAGAGCTTTTTTCTATAGCTATCTGTGGATGCATATCGGCGGTCTGGCGATCATCACCGAGCCCCAGGACCGGGTGACGGATACCCAGGATGAACTCTATAAGTCCCGCAGCAGTTTCGAGGAGACCTTCAATTTCATTACGTCGCAGTTGGATTCGGTGGTGAACGATAATTATCTCGCTGCAAAATTCAACAATGGCAATAGCGATGCAGGAAGGGCTACCCTCGGCGCCGCACTGGCCCTGAAAGGATGGCTGGAATTATACGCGGCCAGCCCCGCTTTCAATACCAGTAACCCTGTAGTCGGATCGGACCCCGACAAGCTCGTTAGTTTTGGGAACTCCGATAACGCCCGTTATGCCAAGGCTGCCGCCACCAATAAGAAATTTATCGATCAGTTTGGCGCCGGCGGTGTCTATACGCTGTTCCCCGACCTGGCCAATTTCTGGACGGAGCCGAACGAATACAATTCGGAAGTGATCTGGGACCGTCAGACCGTCGGTAACGCCAATGGCAATAAGTATGGCAGCGATATGTTGCTTTTTGGCGGTCCGGTGTTCATACAGGGACAATATTTTACCTGGGGTAATTATGACCCTACGCAGGAACTCGTAGACCAGTTCCGGATGGACAATGGCCTGCCGATCACCGATCCGGCCTCCGGCTATGATCCGCAGCACCCCTATGAACACCGCGAAAAACGTTTTTACGATTTCATCGTGTACGATGGCGCTCCTTACAAAATGAACTGGATGACCTCTCCGGATACGATCTATACGCGGATCGACAAGGTGAAGCCATCACTCAATGAGATCGATTTTGGATCTTCGGATGTATCCAATACCTCCTATTATTTCAGGAAGCGTCTGAATCCTGACAGGAGGCCGGCAGGTAATCGCTCCGACGGGCTTAACTATGTATTCTTCCGTTATGCAGAAGTATTGCTGAATTATGCGGAAGCGCAGAATGAAGCTACCGGTCCGCAGGCAGAGATCTACACGGCCGTCAACCAGGTGAGGACCCGTTCCGGTCTTCCTACCCTGGAAGCCACCTATGGCGGTCAGACCCTGACCCAGGCACAGATGCGGGATGTGATCCGCAACGAACGCAGAGTGGAGCTTTGCTGGGAAAACAAACGCTGGTATGATATCGTCCGCTGGAGGATCGCGCAGGATGTACTAAGCGTGGACCGTCATGGTATGAAGATCACGAACTCCTCTCCCGCCAATAATGCCGGTGTATGGGTCTACCAGCCTGTTCTGCTTGGACATCCGCACGTCTTCACACAGAAAATGTATATCAATCCTATTCCGCAGAACGTGATCGATCAGAATTCGAAGATCAAACAGAATCCGAATTATTAAGCTACGCTCTCTATGAAGATC
>Ga0307517_10008407_pt1 | contig 14812 bp, 25 predicted proteins | sample 23_EM_MG_FD_194515 | JGI IMG/M metagenome (GOLD analysis project Ga0307517, IMG submission 194515) | Populus trichocarpa ectomycorrhiza microbial communities from riparian zone in the Pacific Northwest, United States - 23_EM | ecosystem: Host-associated > Plants > Roots > Unclassified | place... | reverse complement strand
CGACTGCTACTAAGAGTCAACGTTGTGGTTAAGGTCACAACAAGAAGACTCTTACCTTGTCACCACAGGTACAGAGTTTGCTCTGCATGTGCCCCACCAGATTTGTCAAGTCGTCAAGCCTCCCTTCTAAGGCTTCAATCCTCTGAGCATCCACGGCGCTGTTCGACTTGTAGAAAGCAACGTCTGTCTGCAAGGACTCGATCAAGTTCAGCTGAGCCCTCTGTCCCTGCTCCAGCTCATGGACTCGAAACAAGATCTTGCTGTAGTCATCCTCGAAGCTCTTGATCATCGCCTCGTGACCTTCCAACCTATGTTCATCAAGGCCGACCCGACCTCCTAACGCGGACAAATCCTTATCAATTCGACCGAAGACAGCAGTGGCATCAGTAACACTTTGACGCCACTCTCGTTCCAAGGCATCCCGCTATGAGTTCAGTTAGTTGAGAACTTAATCGTTCTACAACAGCTGGACCTACCCGTTCTTGGATCTCCATGACTCTCGTCCAGATCCGAACACTGGTAGCGGTTCCCAAACGAATAGCTTGCTTCGCCTGGTTCATCAACTTGTCTTCACCTTCCCAGTTGAACGATCCCATCCTAAACAACAAAGCTAGGACAGGATCTCTCCATTGCTCCCTATCGCTTGTTCTCCATGTCTCGGCGGTCCTGATCGTGTAACCCCAGAGCCTATCATCGTAGTGACACTCTCCGAGGATGTCATTGACATCTCCAGAGCGCATCCGGCCCATGATCTGCTCAAAGAGGTTAGCTTTCAGACCACTCGAGAACAACAGGAGTATACTAGCCTCGATGGGACTGGGATAGGCGGCATTAGGGTCGATCCGACTCCGCATATGGCCTCGATTGTCACAACGGGTGATTTCTCCCCGATTGTCGGGAGCGACGTACACGGCACGAGAACCAACAGAATTATCAGTGCTGGCAGCATTGCGGATAGACATAAGAGGTAAGGTGTTGCTGCGGTTGGTGAAGTGGTAGAAAGGTTTGATGGGGATTGATCGCATATCCATCCTGCTTATATGCATTCCAACTATCCCCTGGACGCTACCTTCGGTCCGACCTTTCTTCCCACCATCAAGGGCTCACTCTATTCCCCATCACCGCCCACATCTCGCAACACCGCTCGCCCGAGCGCATCACCGCCCATGTCTTATCTTGCCGCCCACTTTGGTTCTCCTGCCTAGACCTTCGACGTCACCATGACATCAGTCTACTCCACCATCGTCACCAATGACTTCATTCATTCGTCATCATTGCATCATTATGACACGTTTATGACCTCACGACCTGGACTTTCATTCTGGACTCTCTCGGACATGTTTTGGACTTATCTTTGATGCCCCTTCACATTCATTCCCCTTACACGTTTCACATTCATCAGCATCATTGATCATTACCCCCTGTTTCACTCGGATCATTCGTTTATCCACCCCGACCACTATCTTTCCGTTTTTGGTACTTGTTACCCTTTTTGGTTTTGGTAGTTCCCACACACTCACTCATTTCTATTCTTTCTCTCCTTTCTCTCCCTCACACTGGATTCGCATTGCTCCGGTTACATCTGTCACTGTCACGACCACTCTTCCTATATAGGTAGATAGATTGTGGCTGGTGTCTCCTTAGCTTTGCATTCCAGGAAATCTCCTCTGCTCTTCTACACAGTCCCAGTACTTCGATGACCATGGCTAAAGGATCCGCCTGCGGGATACCTTGACAGAGTGGGACATGCTGCCCAGCGCGCGCTCTCTGGCTGTGTATTTGTTGGAAGAGATTGGAGTTGGGTCTAGGTTGACCAATGACTTGCATTGCTCCCCAAACGATAGGGTTACCATGTCTCTCCTCCACTCTCATTTGTAATGCGTGTTATGGCTACACTCCTTACTCTACACCTGTAATAGCTTACGCTCTCGGTCGAGCTTTGCAATTCCAGGAAATCCTCTCCCCTTCTGAGCCCTCTTGCGCTCTTATGGACAAGCGAGTCTTTTTCCCTTGGAAGAAACCCCAGCCCCTTCTTGCTCTCCTCCACTCAGTTCTAATCACTTAATCGATGTTTACCCTTCACTCTCTCATAGAGTCAAGACCGTCGCTCTTTGTGATAAGCCCTCGGTTTGAGGCACACATCCCATATTCGGGCTCGTGATTGTCCTATCTGGTTAACCCAGTTGTGCAGCAGGAACACCTACCGGAAGAAGCGACCACTAAAAGCTGTTTGTGGTTGTGGTTTGTCACTGGGTTGATATTGGCCCCAGTCGACTCCACCTTTGGCGCAGTAGAGCTTAGGGTGAAGAGTGGCCCTGACAGGAGGTTCCTATCAAGGTAGATGGCTTCCAGCGCTTTCCTTGGTGAAGTAGTGCTGACGCTATCCATAGGTCCTGGATGATGAGGTTGAGTACACCTCATATCCTGCCATGTCCGAGGAGCAACCAGTGTTGGGGCTTGATGTGGCCAATTGCTCTGGATGCACTGGGGAGACTTCAAGTGCTTTGTCTCCAGATCCCTTGCCTGTGATGGCAGAGATCTGTCCAGTTCGTACTGGGCAGAGGGCTTTCCATTGTGGTCGTCGAGGTGATCCACTGACTGGGTACTTAGTACCAGGTGGATCATCCTACCAGCAGCGATCGGTGTCATCAGAGGGTGGTCGACCAGGGATGTCTAGAGGACTGTCCCCCAGTAACTCCTCCCAGGGTGGAGAGTCCAGGTCATCTGGGGGAGTTGCCCGAGCATGGTCCGCCTAGTAGGTACGAGGTAGAGAGGGTCTTGCTAGGGTACAATGTCCTTAGATGGTCTTCTTATGCTGAGTTCCAAGAGGCTGTGCGTCAGGAGGCAGAGATGGAGTGGATGGTAGATACCCTTGTAGATACCCATCTTGTGCTCCCAAATCTCCCCGAGTAGTCCAATATCAATCTTGGTGTCTGTTCATGAAGTGTGAAGTGTGAAATAAAATAAGGAGCATGGTTGGTAAAGAATAAAAGAGTCCAAAAGATGTAGAGACATAAGGAAAAAGAAGTCCGGAAATTGTGCGCGATGACACTGTGTACTGAATGTGGTACCAATGGTGTTAGAGGCTAACTTGAACTGGAGAGACACATGGTTGTTGGAGAACTAATAAAAGCTGTTACAAGTGCAATAGTTGATCTCACCAACCATAGCATCCCAAAATACACAACAAGTATCTTGTTTCTGAGAGTGACAGCATATATCCTGAGATGATTTGAGTGGGTCAGTTGGAGAATTTACACAATCATGGAGGAGCACAATCCACTTCAGCATGACAAAGATGTCTGTACTGGCTGGGAACACTGTCATTGGGAAAAATCTGAAATCCATGTAGCTATATAGGGCTGGTAAGCCCCTGTTGGAATTGGATGGTGTTGCTGAGATGTGTGATGGCTTATGAGGCCTGTGTGAGCTCACTGTGGGGCATAACATTCAGAATGTGCCCAATTGTTAATCATCACACATCCTGGTTGCATGGCAGGCAAATGTTTTGAGTGGCAAGGGCTTGGGGTCCAGCATGAGTGGCCTTCTGGTTGCTCATGTTCTTCTTTTCTTTTTGTTCATGCTCAACAGAGAGCACCATCAGTGTCCTCTTGTTAATTGGTCTTTGATATTTAGCAACCAACTAGACTCCAACAGCAGAATGTGGGTGGTAACACCCAATTGCTTTGGTGGGACCCCAATGTGTCTGTAATTCACATTGATAGTATTTTCTGCACTGCCCACCTCTCCATATTCAGCACAAACCCTTTACCTTGCACACTAAACTACACATTAACACTTGATTCATTCAAGGGTTTACAAAACCATAGTGTAGTGAAATGTAAATTGTGAGTCTGGAAAAAAAAGTTGAAAGTAATACAAGAAAAGTGAGAGAAAATTTTGAGTAAGTGAAAGAGTGATCATGAGGTTTGCTGATGTTGATGGTCCACTGTCATGGACCGAACAGATACACTGTCAGTGCTGTATATCCCATGAACAATGTACAAGACTTGGAGACTGACCAAGATCATTATTGATCAGGCCCACCAAACAACTGGGCTTGCACCACTGGGACAAATCATACTTTCTGCTGGATGGCTGACAAGTGAACCTGCTCTCAGAACTCCCCCTGAAATGGGTATCACTGGTGTGATATGTGGCTGAGGGCCATCCATGGCCCCACTGTTGTCCTGGAGAGTCCTTGTGGGCAGATTCCACATGTTCATGGAAGGGGATACATCAGAGATGATTGGGAATGGGGAGGGTGGAGTTCTCTCAGGGACCCAGATAGGAGAGGAGGGGTAGTGGTGAGAGTGAGAGTGAAATGAGGTGGAAGGGGTTTGTGAATGGTATCTGCTTCCTTGGCTTAGAAGGTTGTTATGGGAGGCAGTGTGATTGTGATCAAGGGTGTACTCGGAGACATCATCCTCCTCTGTTCCCTCATCCATCCCAGGAGGTGACTCTAACAAGTCCGAGAGTGTCTCCAGACACTGAAGAACACCTTCAATACTTGGGCGGCTGTTTGGCTGAGATGCCCAACACTGTTCCAGCACCTTCCACAGGCTGTTGGTGAATTTGACCCCTCGAAGAGGACGTTCACCTTTCAATACCTTCAAGAAAACCACTAGGTCTGCATCTTCGTGGAATGGCAGGTTCCCGCTGACGGTTTCGTATATCACCATTCCAAGAGAATAACAATCTGAAGATGCTGTTGGGCGACAACTTTCCAACCCAAGCTCTTGTGGAGCAATGAGCTCCGGGCTCATCCATCGGACCGTGCCGCTTTGTGTGTACGAGCTCGAGGAGAAAAAGTTTGCAGGGTCCGAAATGATCGTAAGTAGACCGAAGTCCGCTAGGCGGGCATGGCCAGTTTGGTCAATCAGTATATTGGCCTTAGCAGGCAAACTCAGTTAGGTTGGAGAGTAATCTAGCCGTCAAAACGCACCCCTTTAAGATCACCGTGAATCATTCCCTGGCCGTGGATGTAGATCAATCCCTTTGCAACGCCTCCGAGCTGGATGGTTAACCCGATGGTTAGTGAACGCAGTGAGGTCCCGGATGAAAGGCCTACCAACTCCAATCGGTTTACATCCGAGTGTGCCTTCACAAAATCGTTGATATTTCCATTCATCATCCAGTCTGATACCATTGCGAACTGATTTTCGGACATCATAACTCCCAGCAGCGGCAGGACATTCGGATGCTGGAGGGTTTTCCATGTCATAACCTCCTTGCAAAAGCTCTACGCAGGGCACGTCAGCGCACACGCAGACAGAAAGAGGGAAAAACCAGAAACTCACACCAATCACCCTCTGTAAGTTATCGTTTGAATATGTCCTTATGACCTTGACAGCAACGTCCTGACCGCGGTGTTTCCCCTTCCACACATCCGCGAACCCTCCCCTATACAATGCAACAGTGGTTCGGTCATAGCAAATGGGGATCTTCAAGGCTCTCGGGAGAAGTGCGTGGCGGCCACACGTCCTGTACAATGGTTTGAGACATTTCTGTCGTAACTGTGGAGAAACATCAAGTCTATCCAGGGCCTGGTTGTTGATAATTCCGATTAGTACATTTGCAACGGCAAGCGAGCGCAGAACGTGCCTCATTTATTACATCAATAAAGGTCTGTGCATCGTCGCCGAAGAGGCAACGAATCGCATCGGCTTCATCTTTACTCGAAAAGATTGCCTCGAGTAGGGAAGGGAGCTCATGCGGGGCGAACGTGCGTCTGATCAGACGCTTACAGGCTGGAGTGTTGAGGTTCAGAAAAATAATCGGAGGGGGGGCAGTCAGCATTCCGTCCAAGACCAGTGAAGGTAGGGTTGAATGCGTACCACTCTCGGATGCAGAAGTTGGGGCGGTGCCATGGACGCTAATGGGCGCTAAGCAGGGGTCACGTTCACCTACACCAAGGTCACCAACGAAGGTATTGGGGTTTGGGGTGGGGATCACTGTCGGGGGTGCATCCATTTCCACGATGACATCGAAAGTTGGAGAGATGATTCCGTCAGACTTGGCCGTGTCCTCGGAACATGGTTGGGTGCCGGGAGGGATCTCGATGGGGCCGTCGACGCAAGGAACAGATAGATAATCGTCTTCACGTTGCCCAACGAGAGTAATCGCGGAGGACAAATCGGTTTGGTGTGTGGAGGGTTGTCGCCTTATGCCCTGGACCGGTCGGGGTTCGGCTGGAGAATGCAGCGGTGTGGACCCGGAAGAGGGACTCGACAGTCCCCCAGTAACAATGGCGGTGGGCGGCTTGGCCGAAACAACGATTTTGGCGTGGATGTTTCCCCCACGGGGAGTTGCCAATAGCTGCGTAGTCGTCTGTACAGTGCCTTTAATGTTAACTTTCTTCTCCTGGTTGGGTTATCATTAAGAATTCGCGGATGGAGACAGAACGAACCCACCCGACCCAGACGTAGCACTTTTTTGACGCGCTTGAAGACCCGTTTTACAAGGGAGGCTTCGACCATGTTCCCGTTCACGATATCAAACCTGTGTGCGCGTGCTCTCATCAATACTGGCCAGGTGCGAGGCGCAGTAGGACAGCGGAGGTTGAGTGTTAAGTCCAGAGGGTGCGACCGAGTCGACGTGAGGAACACACGAGGCGGACCTATGTTTGGGCGGAACTATAAGTCGCATAAGGCGCTATCAGGGGGCTGTGCTTTTTTGACACCGGTGCTTATATCCAACAGAGGTACATGCGGCGGATGGGTGAGTGACTTTCGATGACCTAGATGGAGGGGGGTGTTGTGCAGTCTCATCCCGATAGACCGTTTTCCGGAGAAAAGTCAGTCCGGCCTCCAATCAGCTGTTTAACTTTTAATGGCACCGATGCTCAAGTGTTATATCTAATCCCAGATCACCTCCATCCGCCATGCAGACTAAACCAAGGTCTGGACTGACCGACGCGTTTTAGGCTCATCTAACCACACACTCCACACGCAGTCGTATTCTCGTCACGGGAGGGACGGGATTCCTCGGCGCTCACGTCGTCGATCTCCTCCTCGAGCGCGGGATCGTGGTCGTGGTGACTGCGAGATCCGAATCTAAGGCTAAGGATTTTGCGGAAACACGATCGAGACTCAAGGATCTGTTGGAGGTGGTCGTCACCGGCGACCTTACTGCCGTTGGAGCGTTCGATGGCCTGGCAAGGGACTTTGATGTGATCATCCACTGTGCGAGCGTGAGTCGCCACCTGTCTACATCCTTTTGAATTACTACGGGCGAATCGTTTTGGGGTGCGTTGGACGATTCCGCTCTTCCTCGACGCTACGTCCACGGCGAACCCATATCGCACGCGCTACCATTTACCGCATCCGTGACGAGAATGAAGCATCTAACATCCACCTTCCCGACCCCATTCCATCCCGTTCTATCACAATGTCCCTTGCAATCCATCGCCTCTACAGCCATTGCCAAACGAACCGTCGCCAGGCTCCACTATTTCCAAAACCATAATCGAACCCGCAATCTCCGGAACGCTCTCCATCCTCCAAGCCGCCAGAAAGAATCCTACCCTTAAACGCCTCGTCCTCACATCCACCGTTGGAGCGGTGCTTGATATCACGAAAGAACCCACCCCTGGACCGGTCGGGGATTCCTACACCGCGGACGACTGGAATCCAGTAACATACGAAGAAGGTGCAAGAAGCGATCATCCTCCGTTTGCGTATAGAGTTGGAAAGAAGTTCGCTGAGTTGGAAGCTTGGGCCGGTGTCGATCCTACATCTAAGCATTTACGACAGTTGGAACTGTGAGTACCTTGCGATTGTCATTGTAACGAGGTGGTGGCCGCTCGTCCTTATTCCCGATCGATTTTCTAGAGATCCCAGCTATCCCAGAAGGAAGCTGAACACTACAACGACTCCGGATCCAAATACCCCGACAGAGCAGGTCACGCCTCCATTCTCTACTACACCTTCACCCACCACTACCTCGAAGCTGAACAACGGCCCCGCCTTCGACCTGACCGTGATCTGTCCTCCACTGGTCTTTGGACCCTGGGTCCACCCCCTCGGTCCGTCCGGACTCGCCTCTCTAAACCATTCCAACAGTGAAATCAGGGACATCGTCCGTGGCGAATACCGCGATTCTCGACTTCCCGAACCTCTCGCTCCGCTCTGGGTAGATGTTAGAGACGCGGCGCTAGCCCACGTCGAAGCCATCCTCCGACTAGGTTCGGGTCATGGCGAATTGTCGAACGGGAGATACACGATTTGTTCCCCGAAAAGGTTCAATTATCATATGGTGGGGGAGATCATTAGGGAGGAGTTCCCGGAGTGGGCTGAGCAAGTCCTCCCTCCAAAAGAGGAAATACCTCCGTTCGTGAATATCTCATTGGACGGGACTCTTGTGACGAGGGATTTGGGAGTGGCGTATCGAAGTTTTAGGGAGTGTGTTGTGGATCTTGTCCGCCAACTCCGTGAGGAGATCCTACGCGAAGCGGAGGCCAGCAGATCTTAATACAGCCTAGCACCATGCAGAGGCCATATGGTAGGATGCAGAACCTTTCCACGTACTCTTATTAGTATGATCGCGGGGGCCGAAAGACAAAACATCCCGTGAAGACACAAGGTTTTCGACTTCGAAACGTTGGCTCTGTTACACTGCAAGCAGCCTTTGCCTGTTGTCCGTGATTAATAGCACAACTCTCACAAACATCTGAGTGGTCCCTCTGTTGCTCCTCCCCCCGGTCACCCGGATGGAAGCAAGACCACCGAGATGCCCTCCACATGCAAAAGCTCTGAAAGATCGAAGATAAGGGAAAGTAAAATTCATACCTCAGAGAAACATAATACTCATGACAAACAGCCTCGCGCCGTGTTGAATCTTTATTCATTGTCTCGGCCCTACAGCCTCATGCTACATTGCTTCATTCCTCACGGCCTCCGACATTTCGTATTATACTGGTGGGATGCAGGAACTTTCCAAGTGCTCTTGTTAGTACAATCGCGGCGGCCGGGAGACTAAACATCGCATGGGTCTCGATTTCGAAACATTTGCTCTATTACACCCAGCGGCCCCTACCTGCCGCCCACGATTAACCACATGACCCTCACATTACGCAGGTGGAATGAACCGTGTACTTTTCCCATCCCGGTCACCCGGACGGAAGAAAGTCTATCGAAATATAGTCTCGACTGTACATTAGCCCTATAGATGTCAGGTCAGCCCCAAACCCCCAGGGTATACCCCATACAGATGGTGACAAACGCCACCAGAGTATTGTAGGCAAGGAAATCCGATCCGGACTTGACGATACTCATGTAGTACATGAACAATCTGACCGCATGGCACCGTGTAATGCGGGGGAAGCAGAAACAAAGGGGATGGGACGTTGGAAAGAGCACTATCAAGTCACCCGCTGTAGATGAATTGAGGCTGCCACGAGCCACGCGACACTTGTTCCAATGAATCAACGAGGACGTGACGCAGTTCGATACCTCCCGGTCCGACCTTATATTCCGCGTAGCTAGGATCAATGTCAGCGGATTTCATTCTCTGGAAAAATAGTTTGTAAGTCGCACGGAGCCCGAGCGAGAAGGGACGCGGACCTCAATAAACCTCTCCAATTGTTTAGCAATTTCCTTCACTAACTTCGCACGGGTAATTGGTTTTGGTTCCTCCTGGTAGTTCACAATTCTTATCTGTGAAGTGAATTAATCGACCCGCCACCCATCTGAGGAACATGGTGCCCACCTGCGCTCCCCACCCGTCGTACCCTGGCCACTGTGGATGCAGAAGTTTTATGAGCGATAGTTCGAGGATAACAAAAAGTCCGGGTACCTCGATTCGTAGGTTGATGGTATGATTCTGTTCAGTAAAAACCGCGCCACCCGCATCCACCAAAAGGTTGTACTGTCCGGCAAGTGCAAGTTCCGCTGGAAAGTACCCGCCACCTGTCGTCGCAAACATGATCATCTGGCCGCGCGCGCCCTCCGGGATTGCGGTTCCCTGGCAGTAGGATCGCTGAGGAATACGGAGGAGTTTCTGCTGGCAAATGGTCAGACTCGAGGGAAACATCACACGGTGTTAACTATGCACAACCTGAGGGCCCGGTACGCGTCTGGTGATGTTTCCCGTCAAATGTTCGTGGATTTGATCTGCTGTTTCCTGCGAGATCACGGTTCTCTGGTGATGGGGGGTTGAAGAATTAAGATGTCAGAGGATTTTCTGTGGACAAATGGTCAACAAGGTACAACCTGAGGGTTCGATACGTATCCGCCGAGGTTGTCCAGCGAACGTCCACCTAATCCCCAGCCCTCCAGTGCCTTCACAAGTACCCGAAGGATGAGTCCGTTTTCCCGGTAAGTACCGAGATCTCATACTAGGAACTTACCGCAAGTGGTACCAGTTCCCACAGTAATAAATAAACTGCATCTGGTACGCGGTCCAGAATTGTAGTCCCCTGGTAGTAGAGATGGTGAGGAACGCGGATGCCAGAGGGGGGGGGAGTGACAACGTACAGAACCTTGGACGTTCGGTGGATGGCCAGAGTCTGTGTTCTGTGTGCTAAGGTCAGGCCTTCCAACCACTCCGTTCGCCTCAAAAACCGCGGGCGGGCGCTACATAACATATTAGGTGGGAAGCTGGAGGTATGTAAGACTGGGTTGCAGCTACCAGATAGCTTCCCCCGCTGTTCGAGTCAATTCGAGAAATTAAAAGGTTCGGGTCTGTTGCCTCACGACCCAGATCACCAGGATATGCCCCGCTGAGTGGAAAATTAGTAAGGTAACCCAGATCAGAAAACCGCCATGCCACTCGCCTGTTTTGACCATCGGAAAAACTGTTTGTTGAATCCCAATCACCATCGCCCTCATCCATTTCTTCATCCACCTCGAGGTAAGGTGGCTCTGACGAGTTTAAGAACGTCTCCAAACACAGCCGAATATCATCGATGTCTGGGCGGTTGGTCGGCTGAGGCGCCCAACATTGTTCCAACATCCCCCATAGACTGTCTGCGAACCTCACCCCTCGAGAAGGTCGCCCGCCCCTCGGTACATTCAGGATGACCTCTAGGTCTGCGTGTTCATGGAAGGGGAGGTTCCCGCTGATGGTCTCGTATATAACCATTCCAAGAGCGTAACAATCTGAAGACTTCGTTGGGCGCCTATTCTCGAACCCGAAATCCCGCGGAGCGATGAGCTCCGGGCTCATCCATCGGGCCGTGCCACCCTCTGTATATGAGTTTGAGGACAAGGGGTTCGCAGGCTCAGAGATGACCGTGAGTAGACCGAAGTCTGCTAGGCGAGCGTGGCCAGTTTGGTCGATTAGTATGTTGCGCTTTACAAGTAAATTCAGTAAGACGGATGGGTGGTTCCGGCCACCAACAACGCACCCCCTTGATGTCCCCGTGAACCATTCCCCGGTTATGGATGTATATCAGCCCCCTAGTGACATCTCCCAGCTAGGCGGGTAGTCCAACCATTAGCGAAGGTACTGAGACTTTGAACGTAAAGCCTACCAGTCCCAACAGGTTTGCATCCGGGCGCGCCCTCACGAACTCGTTTATGTTTCCATTGACCATCCAGTCCGACACCATTGCAAACTGGTTCTCGGACACCGTAACTCCTATCAGCGGTAGGACGTTCGGGTGCTGGAGGGTCTTCCATATCACGGCCTCCTTGCAGAACCTCTACACAGGGTACTCTCAGCGCTCAGGCACGCAGGGAGAGAGAATAACCAGTAACTCACACCGATTATCTTCTGCAAGTCGGCGTTCGAGTATGTCCTGATGATCTTGATCGCAACGTCCCGACCGCAGTGTTCCCCCTTCCACACATCCGCGAACCCACCCCTGTACGACGCGGCGCCGACTCTATTATAATGGATAGAGATCTTCAAGGATCTCGGAAGAAGTGCGTGGCGGCCACATGTCCTGTACAGCAATTTCAGACATTTCTTTTGGGTCGATGGTGAAAGGTCGGCCCGATTCAATGCCTGGTCGACGGAAGAGTGTTTATGCCAACTCCAATCAACAAATTTGCCTAAACGTAGAACTTACCTCGTCTAGTACATCTATAAATGTCTGCGCGTCATCCCCAAGGAAGCGGCGGGTCGTGTAACCCTTACTCGTGAAGGCCGTCTCAATCAGGGAGGGGAGCTCTTGTGGGGCGAATTCGCGTCCGATCAACCGTCTATAGACTGGAGTGCCGATGTTGAGAAAGAAGATCGAACAAGGTGGGGCTAAACTCGTACCACTCTCGGATTCAGAGGTCGCGGGGTCCATCAGGATTTAAGCACTGCACGTGATCGATCGCGGGATGAGGAAAAATCCACCGATAACTTTGGTTCTCCTTGACATGTAACGGGTGCGTGCTGGTTATCGCACAAATAAAACCGTACCGCGCTGCATCGGGCGGCCGGGAAAACCGCCTATAGGACGCTAAAGCCCAATGGCACCTTCAAGGGCCCCGAAACGTCTGTCGCACTCAGGACTCGATGAACAGGACCGGAGGGGAACATTGCGCGCCAAATGCCCGACCTACTGTGAGGATTTTGGGGAACTTTTTTGGAGGAGACGGCACGCGAGGCGTCTGGGGGAAAGGCGACCCCCATCGTTCTTCTGTCTTAAATACCATTCAGACTGGGGCCTTATTTCGGCTGAACGTGCTGTACACTGTGATCAATCACATCGAACACTCGGGTTTCAACGTGGATCGCGACAAAGGGATCAGGCGGGGTTGCAGGGATGAACGAAAACTTTCTAGTTCACATCAGCGCGGTGGAGGGATCAAAGACATAGCTCAATCGCAGAAAGTACGCAAGGATGTGGCCGCGTGGCTGGTGTGATCCCAGTTGTCGGAATCTTAGGACGCTCAGAAAGAGATCGAGGCGTACCCAAGTTCACTATCGCTGTACCTGGGGGTATGCCAAAAAGTGTGACCGCGAACCCGGAGCCATCGTAACTCTCCGCAGCGACGAGAAGTGTAGGCCTGAGTTCAAAGCATAATCGAATAATCTTTATGGGTGAGAGAGCCAAGGACGCAGTGTTGAAAGCACACGCAAAAGGCGTGTCGATCATGAGATAGGAGTCCGGCTATGATTTGAATCACAACGTGTCCGCGGCGCGTGCGATTCGAGACCTTACGAGAATCTCAACCTCGGTACAAAAGCCAGACAGCAGAATGTTACGACTCTCAAAATCCAGCACGTTTACTAGGAGGAGGACACTCACCATCATGGCCACCAGAACTGTTGTTTACGAATCAAACGGAAATCCCCAACCCCTCGCTCCGCTCTGGGTAGACGTTAGAGACGCAGCGCTAGCCCACGTCGAAGCCATCCTCCGACTAGGTTCGGGTCATGGCGAATTGTCGAACGGGAGATACACGATTTGTTCCCCGAAAAGGTTCAATTATCATATGGTGGGGGAGATCATTAGGGAGGAGTTCCCGGAGTGGGATGAGCAAGTCCTCCCTTCAAAGGAGGAAATACCTCCGTTCGTGAATATCTCCTTGAGTGGGACCCTTGCGACGAGGGATTTGAGAGTGACGTATGGAAGTTTTAGGGATTGTGTCATAGATCTTGTCTGTCAGCTTCGTGAGGAGATCCTACGCGAAGCGGAGGCTTGTAGATCCTAATCTAACCTAGTACCATACGGCTCGTATGGTAGGATGCAGCAAATTTTTGGGTATCTTAGTATAACTGCGGAGGCCGGGGGACTAAACATCCTGCGCACGTACAAGGCCCTCTGAGACTCCGAAACATTGGTTCTGTCGCATCGAATGGCTCCACCTGCTGTCCATGATTAATCAAATGACTCTCCCAGATATCCGAGCGGTTGTGTAGGTTGAATGGCCCATGGACGTGGGCAGAGAATCCGCCCCCGCCTGCAGCACTGCTGGCTGGATTTTTGAGTTCAAGATACATCACTTCGCTGGGCAGGGGGAGGACGTCGACCCCTCCTTGTCCCCAGCTGCCATGGAGATGCAGGCTTCATCTTGGGGATAAATGCGAACGGCTGGCAGAAACGGTAGGGTCTCTCGAAATCCTTCGTATTGCCACCATCGACGAACATCCGTTTCACAAAGAAGACGAACTTGGGGTCCGGTGTGCTGCCGTCCTGAAAACATTACCTTTCCCACTATCGACACCTCGTTCTTCATACAGCCCCCTGACGAACCCACCCCCGTCCTCCTCATGTTCGACATCGCGCGTATCAAGAACAAACACAGCATAAAGTCGGGGGGGGGGGGTTTTGTGTGATGCGGATGGATCGAGGTTCCTCCGGAGGCCCGCAAGTACTTTATCACGATCACTCCGGAGGACAGACAGCCCCAGACAACCACCATTGCCAACTCTTACAATTCAAAAGATAGATAGCATGGAGGCTGATGACGTTTCACTACCCCACCAACTCAAATGGGCTTTTATCAAGTTTTTTGCCATGTGCATTGCGCAGTGTGTACCAGGCGAGACTAAAAGGTATATCGATATCTACTGTGTGAGGAGGTGGCGTCCAAGTTTACGGCTTGTAAAATAGTCGAATTTGCCAACTTCCAGAAGAAACTTGTTCAAGCGCAGCAAGGCGCAAATCCTTGACTTGGATCCCATCGGGCCCGACTTTCCATTTTGTATGTTCGGGAGCGACCTCTAGTACTTGCATCCTCTGTGGGGGATCAGCGTGTAGTTCGGCCCAGCAGAGGATAGGGACAGACCTCGATGAACTCCCGGCGGGAGTCCTTATGGAAATATTACTACTTTTACGGAGTTTTTGTACATAATGGTAAAATAAACACAGTCCGAATAGTAAAACCTCCCCCCCCAGCCTGGCCGGGTGGGGCAGCAATACTACTGCGCC
>Ga0307517_10008406_pt1 | contig 14813 bp, 12 predicted proteins | sample 23_EM_MG_FD_194515 | JGI IMG/M metagenome (GOLD analysis project Ga0307517, IMG submission 194515) | Populus trichocarpa ectomycorrhiza microbial communities from riparian zone in the Pacific Northwest, United States - 23_EM | ecosystem: Host-associated > Plants > Roots > Unclassified | place... | reverse complement strand
TCTCACACCCCCCCCCCCCGCCTCCCGATACCCAAGGCACCCACCCGACGACGAAAATGAATGACACATCAATTGTACACCATATCACACAAGTCATATTCTACCCCCTTCCACACATGCGACGCACGTCCCAAAACATGGCACGACACATAGATTACCCTTCCCTTCCTTCCCCTCCCCTTGTTTTTCTGTCACCATGCCTTCCTTTTCAACTGTGCTTTCGTACTATGTGCACCTTTCACTTCGGCGTATCCCTGACCTTGATTTGGATTTCCCTTTCCACTTGTTATAGGCCGGCCCGTCCCCCTTCTTGTGTAAATGTATACTTGCATATTCAAGGTCATTCCCCCGTTCGACGTGTATATCTTATTGTAAATAATGTACCGCATTATCTCCGTCCTCCCCCCTCATCCTCGGCATTTTCATCGCATCCGCCCTTTCCCCGTACTTCATCCACAAATATTACTAAGTTATTACTTCCCATCAATCAAACTCGAATCGGCATAGCACAAACGTTTAACTGAAAGCAGGGACCAGATCCATCGACAACAAGATCCAGGCCGCTTTTACCGAACGCTCGGCCATAGTCTCCGGCGCAAAGCTAAACTCAAGCCGGGTTCCGCTCGCCCACGCGCAAGGTCCTGTCCGCTCAAGGTTACCGCTTTGATCCAAGCCGTTCGACATTTCAATTCGATTCCCATTCCAGCGGTCGTGGCTTCTCTTTTGTTTGGAGTGTAGTATTCCGGTGGTTGTGTGGAAGCCGGGTATCCTTCGCTGAGTTGCATCATGGCTTGGCTCAACATTACGGAACGAACCGCTGCGGACGGAACGTACGGCGAAAGCCGTCGTATGCTGACCAGGAGAAAACCGTGATCAAAGCCCTGCGTTGTACCAAGCAGTCCACACGTCAACTGCGCAACGGTGTAGATGCCAGACCGTCCGAACTTTAAAATTTGAAGATTGGGGCGTACTGAATTGCCAACCCGAGCCCGACCAACGAGGCCACATCCCCCCCAACCCCGGAAACCGTGGACTGATGGAAAGTAAAGGGAGCGAATAGAAAATATTTGACTTGAAACCCTGGTTAGTGTCGGACCGTCGCACGTACCTACCCCACCCGTGGTTTGCGAATGGCAGCCCCATTGAGGATTCACCGCACAAACTCTGAATAACCCACCCCAGACTTGCCGACAGGGTGATCGGTCGAGCTTCCCGAATACCTCACAGTTGTAGGTTGCGTGGTTGACTGATCGTAGGGCTCCAAATATCCGTGTCGTAAGGGTTCATTTTGCGGTAAGGGACCGGATTACTTTGTTCTGCCCTCTCTTTCGCGCGGCACGGTCAGGTTTCATCACTCACCCCATTCTTTCATCTTCACAAAAACTGAACTGAACGAACCGTGAGGTTTCATTCGAACTTCAGCAAGTGCGGCCTCCGCATCCATGAATCGGACCCGAACGGCCTATCTGTCAATAAAATTTTCTGTCAGAACCCATGGAAGAATGGACAGTTGGTCGTAAACCCCTCCGAGTCGCGAAATTGAGGCAGGCGGCACGTTCGAGTCTAACGAACACGAGGCTTGCCGGCGCATCATCGCTTCCCGAGTTTGCCTCAGATCATCGTTATCTTCACGCTGCAAAACCAAAGATCAACGCGAATCCGAAATGCAGCAGCTAGTCTCACCTCAGGCTTCGAGAAGCAGGATCGTCGATGCGGGGTTCCGAGGGTCACCGGCCACCGGCCAACCAACTCCTTGTGTTTCTGCATTGAATCAGATCTGCGTACTGCGCAGGGTTGTTAGAGCGCGTGCATCTGCCACCACATCCACGGTTTCAAGCCACACGCACAATCAAAGGCACCTCAAACTCCACCGTTGACGCGCAGGGCCTCGGGATTCACGAAACCCCTGTGAACTGGTTTGATCAGATGCGAACACAAGTAAATTAGATAAGTAACCCCCAATCATGAAATGGCACGTCTGGTGTAACTCACTCGAAGTCATGAGGGCCGCCTTGAATCAGATCCTTCCCCACAGATCCAGTAAATGGATACACCGGAGCCACAACCGCCGGGATGACGCACACTGAGTTTTTACGGGTACCTCTGCAGATTACCGGGTTCCTTCCGCGGTCCAACACGAGGTGGATGTGTAGATGAGTCACGATCTTCGTTTTCGTCCTTCCTAGGCGGTGAGTCCGTCGCGGTGTGGAGCGTGCGATGGGCAAGGTGAGCCAACAACCTGCCATTGGGCGTATCAAGACCCCTGCGACCATCTAATAGCACGAATCGGGTTGTATTCTTGTCACTGCTCTTACCTGGTTCGGTCGGTGCAGTCTCGATGAGGTTTGATGTTCGCTAGGAGCAGTGGCTAGGCCATGTGCGGACGTTCCCGAGAAGGAGGTCCCGTAACTGGATTCGATCACCACCATTGAACTTCCCACAGCCTGTTGATTTCATGTCATCATGAAGACGGTTCCCTGCTTGGAGACCCTGGGACTGTCACCGTAGGTTTTGACGTATTTGATAGCGATTATACGGTTTCCCAGGACGTAACGTTCACTCATACAGTTGCCTGCGCAGATGCCATAAATGCCGAGGCTGACGAACAAACGGTATACACCACTTATCTCTCCCCTTTTACATTTCACCGACCTGGAGCTTCTACTTGAGGCTTGGCCCCCAATGAGCGACGAAAAGCGGCCCTTTCACTAGGCATCACCATGTTCCTCGGCGATGTTTCCTCCCGAGGAGAACATGCCGAGGAGTTATGGAACTTCTTGGTGGGACACTCGAACGTGGACATTTAAACTGCGGTCTGAACAGTGTATAGAACGGGAGATAGATGTCTCCCCAGAAGCACCGGTCCGATCCCAGAGGGTGCTGTACTGGGCTGGTAAGGCCTAACTTGTCCATCGCGACCTACTATGAGAACCTACGCACTGTCTCCATCGGCGGGCGCAAGGAGTAGGACAGACATCCCGTGGAATTACTTGAAGGTGCTACGCGAGGTGCGACTTGCATCTAATAGTCTCCACAACCTCGGCCCGTCAAATAGACGCATGTAGGACGGGCAAGTATTACACGGCACGTTCATCCGGAGAGATACCGCGGTAAGTGTCCCCCCATAAGTGGAGGGATGGAATGATAAGGGAGAGGCCCACGAGCGGGAACTTCTTTACTCCAAGGTGATATTAAAAGTCGCACAACAAGTCCCGCTTCGTGAAAGGTACCGCACCGGACGCGCGAGTGTTTTTCAGTGAGTGTGAAGTAGGTATCAATGAAATGCTAGGCGGGGGAGATAAGATAACTGCCGTGAACGTCCCTTTCAAAACCCTGGTCACCTCCAAGTGATCGTTGGCTAAACCAATATCGTTGACTCGTATGGGGGGCAGTGCCTTGTAGTTCCATTAGGGTGAGAAGGCGGCCAGGTTGCTCGGAGTTTGACTATGTTTGCTTTGGACGACCGAGGGCGTCCATGGTTGGCGGACGTAGCAGAGAAAGGAGGATAAAGGCCCCCCTCGCGCGAAGTTAATTGTGCATGGGCACGCCACCGCCGGAACAAGCTTAGTTGAATACCAGATGTTTGGTCCGTTTCCGCGAGACTCACGGGATAATCCGGAGTGACCGAACAATTCTTGGTGTTTAGTATTAAACGTTACGCGTTAAACATCAACTTACTGACCAATCTGCACATTGGAATTGCCGCCGGATCAGGCTCGCGATCTGCAATAGACACCAGCCGGGCTACCAGTCGGAACGGGTGAGGTACTTCGTATTGGTCGTCACGCTCGAGATATGCTGACCATTCGTTCCTTGATGTCTGTATTGGCAAAGGGCGGTTTTGGGTTAGCCGACGTCATGGATTGGTACCTCAGTGGTGAGCGAACAAGGCAAGAACATAGGGCCAAGGCGAACTTCATCCGTGCGCTGAGCGATCAGGGGGTGGCAAAATATCATGATTGGAACGGCTCGGGTGGGTGCGGCCTCGGTCAACCTTTCTGGAGAATCCTAGGACGTGTCCGTGACTTATAATGAATGATTCGGTGACGGAGGGCCTGGGGGCCTCGGATATGGTAGGCGTGGCGCAGGCCAATTATTAGTTCTTTGACCTTCATCATCCACGGCCACGAAAAGACACATGGAGTCGTCCGCCATGGATCCAGTGGGATGTACGTGGGCTACGAGTATAAAACCTCAGTGACCTGAACCTCGTGGCGAACCAAAACCCACCACACGTCGCCTCCTACAGATGTCTTCATTCCTCAAGATCAACTTCTACGATCAGCACTCCATCAAACTCAAACGCCTTGATCCTATGCGACCTATGGATTTGGGTGACGGCCCAGAACTGCTCGAACTGAGCGTCACTGTTCCAAGGAGCGCTTCCGAAACGACATGGAACCCCCTCTTCGGAACTCGGTCGCTCTACACCGGCTACCTCAACGACGGGAGTACCTCTCGGCCTGTTTTCATCAAGTGGGCAAGGTCAAAGCAAAGGATGGAAGAGCTCAAGAGGGAGGGAGACTTTTACTGTTCGGCGTTGAGGAAGCTCCAAGGCGTCGTGGTGCCAAACTTCCACGGGTATTACACGGCCATGGGCCATAGCCTGCAGGGTCTTGGTTGTATGATCATCGAACAGATGGACTCGGACAGAGGAGACATCTCAAGCGACGAAATTGATAAGTGAGTGGAGACTACATCGGAAATGCCTCTTGACATTGGATACCAGCATTAAACTCATTTACAGTCGCTCAAAACTGGAAGCTGCGTACCGCCTGCACAAAGCCGGAGTTCGTCATTGCAAACTCCACGACAGGGAGACCTTCGTAACGCACGGAGACAAGGTATACGTCGTCGGATTTTCGGAAGCCAAGGCACGGTGTGGTTGCGAAATGACCAGGGATCGAGTCAGACTGTGCCCAGAGATGATGTGGATTGAACAGAAGTTCGGAGACGGGGAGACCAATAGCGTGCTCAAGGAGATCGGAGTACCTCCTGGGTGGAGGGGGTGTCTGGCTGAGGCCACTAAGATGGCTATAGGAAAGCCTCACGAGGGTCACAATTGGACCCAAGGCGCGTCGCGTTCCGAGTTGATTTTGTAAATGGTTCCCTCGGGTACAGTGCAGAGGCCTGGAGCTCGATCGAGGGGGACTCATTAATTCCAGCCCAACTCTTGCCACTATTCCATCAGTCGGTTTATTCGTCGTAACGGCGCAGGGCGCCAGTCCTCGACTTCGGCTACCTTGAGATCTCAACGTTTCTGGTTGGTTTATCGCGCGCTGTTGCGAAAGTCGAGGCCCTCTCCCAAATGTAGGCTGATCCGGTCGTGCCGATCGGCACACATCGTTAGCTGGGAGCCGGAACGTTTCATCGCGGACAAGCCTCCTCCTGTCGGAGTCGGGTCAGACGTCCACTTGACGGTGGGCATCGTCCGTTGACATAAGCGTCCCAGAGCTCTCCCGTTTGTGTGGGAACATGGCAGGGTGCCTGTCATGAAGCCTCCGCACTGGGATACATCCTCCCCAGAGCTGGATTCAAGTTTGATCCGTGTGCTGCAACCCTCAGGCAACCGACGCATCGGGATAAATAGAGCTAGTGCCTGGATGTCCCCGTATCGTTTATTAGCTCGTCTTTCCGCCATCCTCCCAATTCTCCCCCCCCCCCCCCCTCGGCCAATATGTCAGAAGGCGCTGAGGCTCTGGTCGACGTCCTCCATGACGGGTACGCTCTTTCCACCCCGTGATTCTAAAATTTGATCGTTTGACGGGTTCCAATGTCTGGTCCTGCAGCCAGTCGATGATCGTATGTGGAATTTGTTCGCACCGGTCAAGGATGTGATCTCTGACGTGACATCGCGATTAATGGTGGTTTACAGTACTACTCAACCGCCCTTACCTGCCTTTACTTCTACGACTACCTCTTGACACTTCCGGACGAGGTGATCTCGTGTTCTTGGGAACCTCATCCTAATGCAGAGGCTGATCTGCTGTCCGGTGGGCTGTAGGTAAAATACGTTTGGAAGGGGAGGAAGACACTCAGTAAGTTTGAATCCACATTCACCCTCGAGATGTTGCAGTCTTTTGTTGACACGGTCTACCAGTTTTCGGCTTGTTCTTTGCGGTTGGTTGTCCCTGTACACCCTCTCGTCGGGCACAGGATTGCGGCTGATTTTCCACTCAGAACAGATACATCCCTTTCGCTCACCGTGTCTGGAATATGTTCAGTGAGCAATAGCCAGGCGTCTGGGCTATCCCAACACTGACCACTTCAATCAAGTGGAGCATTACCCCGGATATACACAGAGCATGTGAGTACCTCTCTCGCGGTCTTTCCCATAATGAGAATGATGATCGTGCGACAGGTGTGACCGTACGGCGTTCATCCATGTTGTGGCATATATGCTGTCAACTTGGATAGCCCAGGTAGTTTTGATCACCAGGTATGTAGGTTTGGTCCCTGATCGACGGATAAGCAGACTGACCGCATCCAGGGTATACGCTGTGTCTGGGAAGAACCGGCGGTTCACGCTTTGCTTGGTCGTCATGTCGACTGTGCAGCTCGCTCTCCTCTGCTGGCATATCGCCCTGATAGCCGCGAGTCCAGGTACGCTCCAACTTTGAGAGAGTGACTGGGCCATGGACTTAAACTCGCCTTATCCCGATTTAGCCCCACCTATGCGACCTGTCCCCGGTTTGAACCTACAATTCTGCGTTACCTCACGGTACCGCGTTCACGAAGTGACAAACATGGCCCTCAGTATCCCATTCGGTGCGTTCCAGGAATACCCCCGCCTATAAGCAACTGAACCGGCGCGTCCGCCGTACCCAGATACGCTGGTGTTTGGGTCGACGGTTTATTTTGCCTGGAAGCAAGGCGCAACAAGTTTATCTCTATCCTCGACTCCTGGTTTGCTTCGCACGCTTGCCAGGGATGGGGCCATCTATTTCCTCTTCATCTTCCTCACTCATCTGGTTTCCACCTTCACACTCATTTTTGGACGGGTGAGCCGACCGCTCCTCGCGACCGGTGTTTTGGTGCTAACGGGGCCTGTTTTAGTCAATTGTTCAAGTCATCCCCGCGATGTAAGCACGAAATAGTTGGTCCCGTGTCCTCTGACTTACCCGCATGGAATCCACCGTGGTGTGTAGTGGGATGTATGTGTGAGTAAACTTCGATCCCCCATTCCTCCCTTGCTGGAATCACGTTGACCTTGCCACCTCTAGGTATATCCCAATAGCAGTGTCAAGACTGATGCTTTCCTTGAGGAAGGCAGCGGTTCAAGAAGAGGGCCGGATTTTCTACTCGCGTTCAAGAAACCGGTTCGTGGAGGCTTCGGTCCACTTGGGCGCAGAAGTTCAAATAGTGGGGCAGGAAGACGTTGAGTCGATTCGCCTCAAGGAACTGGGGGATCACTAGCCAGTGCCTGGTGTTATCAAATGGTCGTGCGATCTATATTGGTTAGTTATCTTCCATGAGAAAAGGGGGTATTTTAGAACCGCCATGCGCGCGCTGTGGACGGTTGTAGCATAAGTGTCTTTATCTTTGATACACCTGGCTTAAGGGCGTCTCCATGTATCTTGAAATGGCGCGAGACGTGGGATTGATCGCAGAGGATATTGTGGTCTCCTCAAGCAGCTCCTTCGATGACTTGCTTGCCCTGCGCGACCCCGACGTACGACAGATCACGAAATGACGATCGGAATGATCGGGAAGGGAACTCAGTCCGGTCTTGTGGGGACGTGGGTGAAGTGAAAGAAGCAAAGCAAAAGATCACGGAACAGCGAGATAAAAACACGACAACGCACGCATGGACAAGCCCCGCCCGGTCCTCGGTGCAAAATGAGAACACGGGTTGTCCTACTTCGATTGTATGAAGTACTACCGTTGGTGACTGGGTGACTGTCCGTAACGCTACGCTGTGTGCACGCGAGTCTAGATGAGTATCCAAGGACTTGCACATGAGGGAACTGTCAGGACCCCGTCCGTCGTTTCGGGTCGTGGGCAGCGCGGTCTCGGCTACTGGAGGGTCACCGGTCACCGGTCACCCATTGACAGGGCTGCGTTTACACTCAAATTGTTCGATTTTTGTCTGCTCAGAGTTGTTTAGGTGGCTGGGAATTACGAGACCTATCCCCCGCATTTGATAAGACCCGGTACCAACGTCGTGGGGCAAGAAATGCCAGTTGACCGGCGTTGATTGGGTGCCTGGGAAACATGTGAAAAACGATTTCAGAAAATAGTGAGATCGCAAGGTGGACGGAGTTGGGGACTGGCGCCACAGGGCGGAGGGATGGGACCCCTTCGAGCCATGCCGCTTGCCGGCGCTACTGATTATTTAAATTATCGCCGGCACCCCCTGTGGTTGAACGAGAGCAACGGGTATATGCACCAGGCGCGTGACGGCGGGCGCCAGGTAAGTGCCCGGAACGACCGAATACTTTTTTTCTCGATTGACTTGTTCTACAGGCACCGGCGATGGGAAAGCGTCCTGGTGGAATCGCCCAAATCGGTTGTGTACATTGACCCCGGATTTTCCTGATGCGATCCACGACACTAATGCCCGAGCCCGTCGACCTAAGCCTCCCGGAGTCCTCCCGTTCGTATGAGAACAGGGTACCTGTCATAAAACCCCCGCCCTAGGATGCATCCTCCCCGAAATCAAGTTTGATCCGCGCGCCGTAACCCTCAGACAACCGACGCGTCGGAAGAAATAAAATTTGTGCCTGGATGTCCCCGTATCGTTTATTAGCACGATGGACGACTCGTTTATCCGCCGCCCCCCCAGCCCTCCCCCCTCGGCCAATATGTCAACAAACACTGAGACTCTGATCAACGTCCTCTATGACGGGTACGCTCTTTCCACCACTTCCTCCACCCCGTGATATCGAAGTTTGATCGTTCGACGGGTGCCAACGTTTGGTTCTGCAGCCAGTCGCGCGCCGTATGTGGAATTTATTCGCATTGCTCAAGGATATAACCTTTGACGTGACATTGCGATGGTTTGCAGTACTACTCAGTCGCCCTCACCTGTCTTTACTTCTACGACTACCTCTTGACACTTCCGGACGAGGTAATATCGTGTTTTCGGAAACTCCACTCTCATGCAGGTGCTGATGCACTGTCCGTTGGGTTGTAGGTGAAATATGCTTGGAAGGGGAGGAAGACATTCGGTAAGTCCAAATCCACGTTCACCCTCGAGATCTTGCAGTCTTTTGCTGACACGATCTACCAGTTTTCGGCTTGTTCTTTGCGGTTGGTTGCCCTGTACACCCTCGAGATGGGCGCGGGATTGCGGCTGATTTTCTGTTCAGAACAGATACATCCCTATCGTCTACCGCTTCTGGACTATGGTCAGTGAGTAATAGCCATGCATCTGGACCATCTCAATTCTCACCGCCTCAATCAAGGGGAACATTACCCCGGATATACACAGAGCATGTGAGTGTCTCTCTCCCGGTCTTCCCCACAACGAGAATGATGATCGTGCGACAGGTGCGACCATACGGTTTTCATCTCCGTTCTGATGTATACGCTGTCAACCTGGATAGCCCAGATAGTTTTGATCACCAGGTATTAGGTTTGGATCCTGATTGACGAATAAGCGGACTGACCACACCCAGGGTATACGCTTTGTCTGGGAAGAACCGGCGGTTCACGTTTTTCTTGGTCGTCCTGTCAACCATACAGCTCGCCCTCTTCTGTTGGCATATTGTCCTGGTAGCCACGAATCCGGGTACGCTCCAACTTTGAGAGGATGACTGGGCCACGGTCTTAAACTCACCTTATCCTGATTTAGCTCAACCTATGCGACCTGTCATCGGTTTGGATCTACAGTTCTGTGTTCTTTCACGGCACCGTGTCAATGAAGTAACAAACACGGTCTTCAGTATCCCATTCGGTGCGTTCCAGGGATATCCCCGCCTATAAGCAACTGAACCGGCTCGTTTACCGTATCCAGATACGTTGGTATTTGGGTCGACGGTCTATTTTACCTGGAAGCAAGGCGCAACAAAGTGGTCTCTATCCTCGACTCCTAGTTTGCTTCGCACGCTTGCCAGGGACGGGGCCATTTATTTCCTCTTCATCTTCCTCATTCATCTGGTGTACACCTTCACGCTCCTTTTGGGACGGGTGAGTCGATCGCTCCTCGCGACCGGTGTTTTGGTGCTAACGGGGCCCGCTTCAGCCGTTTGTTCAAGTTATCCCCGCAATGTAAGCACGAACTAGTTGATCCCGTGTCCTCTGACTTACTCGTATCGAATACTGTGGTATAGTGGGATATATGTGTGAGTAAATTTTCGATTCCCCACTCCTCCCTTGCTGGAATCGCGTTGACCTTATCACCTCCAGGTATCTCCCAATAGCAGTGTCAAGACTGATGCTTTCCTTGAGGAAGGCAGCGGTTCTAGGAGAGGGCCGGATTTTCTACTCGCGCTCAAGAGACCGGTTCGTGGGGGCTTCGATCAGCTTGAACCCAGAAGTTCAAACAGTGGGGCGGGCAGACGTCGAGTCGATTCGCCTCAAGGAACTGAGGGGTCAATAGCCAGTGTTTGGTGTTATCAGATGGTCGTGTAATCTATATTGGTTAGTTATCTTCCACGGGAAAAGGGGTTTTTTTTGGACTACCACGCGCGTACCGCAGACGGTTGTAGTACAAGTATCTTTATCTTTGATACATCTGGCTTAAGGGCGTTTCTTCACACCCTGAAATGGCGCAAGAGGCGGGATTGATATTGATTGCAGAGGACGTGGTCTCCTCAAGCAGACCACGCAATACGACTGACGATCACCTCTCTCTCAGGTGACCGCCTTCGATGTACGACAGATCACGAAATGACGATCTGAATGATCGGGAAGGGAACTCAGTCCCGGCGGTCTTGTGGGAACGTGGGTGAGGTGAAAGAAGCAAAGCAAAAGGGCACGGAACAGCGAGATAAAAACACGGCAACGCACGCATGGACATGCCCCGCCCGGCCCTCGGTGCAAGATGAGAACACGGGTTGTCCTACTTCGGTTGTATGAACCACTACTATTGGGTGACTGTCCATAATGCTACACTATGTACACGCGAGTCTAGGTGGGTATCCAAGAACTTATAGGGGAGCTGTCAGGACCCCGCCTGTCGTGTCGGGTCGTGGACAGCGTGGGTCTCGGCTACCGGCACCCTTCTACGACGTTTAGAGATATCTCTGGTCTTGCGGAGGGCCACCGATCACCCATCGACCGGACTGCGTTTATACCCAGACTGTTCAATTTTTGTCCGCCCTGAATTTGTTAGAGCTTGTACCTGGTGGCTGGGAATTATGAGGCCTATCCCCCACATTTGAAAAGACCCGGTACCAACGTCCTGGGGCAAGAAATGCCAGTTGACCGGAGTTGATTGGGTGCCTGGGTAACATGTGAAAAACTATTTCAGAAAATAGTGGGATTGCAAGGTGGACGGAGTTGGGGACTGGCGCCGGTATACGAGAGGCGATCGAAGCAAACAAGACTATCCGGTACTCGCTGGGTGACCGGTAGTACTAGTAGGTAGGGCGGGTGGGACCCCTTCGAGCTACGCCGCTTGGCAGTGCTGGTGATTTAAATCATCACCGACACCCCCTATGGCTCAACGGTTGACGTTGAACGAGAGCAGCGGGTATACGCACCAGGTGCGTGACGGCGGGCGTCAGGTAAGTGCCCGGAACGGCCGAGTACTTTTTTTCCCGATCGACCCGTTCCGCAAGCACCCAGGGCCGTGTAGAATCGCCCAAATCGGTTGTGTACAATCGACCCCGGATTTTCCTGATGCGATCCACGACACCAATGTCCGAGTCCGTCGACCTAGGCCTCCCAGAGTCCTCCCGTTCGTGTGAGAACAGGGTACCTGTCATAAAACCCCCGCCCTGGGACGCACCCTTCCCGAATTCGAGTTTGATCCATACGCCGCGCGTAAACCCCCAGACAACCGACGCGTCGGAATAAATGAAGTCTGGGCCTTGGCGTGCCCGTATCGTTTATTAGCACGAGGGGCGACTCGTCTTTCCGCCGCCCTCCCGGCCCTCCCCCTTGGCCAATATGTCAGAAAGTCTGATCCAGCTCCTCTATGACGGGTACGCTTCTTCTACCCCGTTATGTCGATGTTTTATCGTTCGACGGGTGCCAACGTTTGGTTCTGTAGCCAGTCGCGCAACGTATGCGGAATTCACTCGCATTGGTTGATGTGGCCTCTGATTATGGTTTGCAGTACTACTCGACCGCCCTTACCTGCCTTTACTTCTACGACTACCTCTTGACACTTCCGGACGAGGTAATATCGTGTTTTCGGAAACTCCACTCTCATGCAGATGCTGATGCACTGTCCGTTGGGTTGTAGGTGAAATATGCTTGGAAGGGGAGGAAGACATTCGGTAAGTCCAAATCCACGTTCACCCTCGAGATCTTGCAGTCTTTTGCTGACACGATCTACCAGTTTTCGGCTTGTTCTTTGCGGTTGGTTGACCTTGCACACCCTCTCGGCGGGCACGGGATCGCGGCTGATTTTCCATTCAGAACAGATACATCCCTTTCGTCTACCGCTTCTGGACTTTGTTCAGTGAGTAATAGCCAGGCGTCTGGACTGTCTCAATCCTCACCGCACCTCAATCAAGGGGAGCATTACCCCGGATATACACAGAGCATGTGAGTGTCTCTCTCCCGGTCTTCCCTATAATGAGAACAACGATCGTGCGACAGGTGCGACCGTACGGCGTTCATCCCCGTTATGATGTATAGCCTGTCAACTTGGATGGCCCAGATAGTTTTGATCACCAGGTATTAGGTTTGGATCCTGATTGACGAATAAGCGGACTGACCGCATCTAGGGTATACGCTTTGTCTGGGAAGAACCGGCGGTTCACATTTTTCTTGGTTGCCCTGTCGACCATACAGCTCGCCCTCTTCTGTTGGCATATTGTCCTGGTAGCCACGAATCCGGGTACGCTCCGACTTTGAGAGGATGACTGGGCGGTGGTCTCAAACTCACTTTATCCTGATTTAGCTCAACACATGCGACCTGTCCCCGGTTTGGATTTTCAGTTCTGTATTCTCTCGCGGCACCGCGTCAACGAAGTGACAAACACGGTCTTCAGTATTCCATTCGGTGCGTTCCAGGGATACCCCCGCCTATAAGCAACTGAACCGGCGCGTCCACCGTACCCAGATATGTTGGTGTTTGGGTCGACGGTCTATTTTACCTGGAAGCAAGGCGCAACTGGTTGGTCTCTATCCTCGACTCCTGGTTTGCTTCGCACGCTTGCCAGGGATGGGGCCATCTATTTCCTCTTTATCTTCCTCATTCATCTGGTGTACACCTTCACGCTCCTTTTGGGACGGGTCAGTTGATCGCTCCTCGCAACCAGTGTTTTGGTGCTAACGGGGCCTGCTTTAGCCGGTTGTCCAAGTTATTCCCGCGATGTAAGCACGAACTAGTTGGTCCCGTATCCTCTGACTTACTCGCATGGAATCCGCCGTGGTGTGTAGCGGGATATTTGTGTGAGTAAATTTCAATCCCCCACTCCTCCCTTGCTAGAATCGTGTTGACCCCGCCACCTCTAGGTATGTCCCAATAGCGGTGTCAAGGCTGATGCTCTCCTTGAGGAAGGCAGCGGTTCTAGGAGAGGGCCAGATTTTCTACTCGCGTTCAAGAGACCGGTTCGTGGAGGCTTCGATCAACTTAAACACAGAAATTCAAACAGTGGGGCGGGAAGACCTCGAGTCGATTCGCCTCAAGGAACTGAGGGGTCACTAGCCAGTGCTTTGGTGTTATCAGACGGTCGTGTGGTTTATATTGGTTAGTTACCTTCCACGGGAAAAAGGGTTTTTTTTGTACCGCCACGCGCATACCGCGGACGGTTGTAGCACAAGTATCCTTGTCTTTGATATACCTGGCTTAAGGGCGTTTCTTTACACCCTGAAATGGCCCAAAATGCGGGATTGATCGCTCACAGAGGATGCCGATCGTGGACACGTGTTCGACACCGTTTACTAAAACGCCCCTTCTGACGCGACCATGTCCACCTCTGCTGATGCGTCATGCTACACCGTCGTGTTCGAAGACTCGTCAGAATCACCGTCCGTTCAAGAGCTCAGGTCTGGTCTCGAGAAGGGCTCCGATGAAGTAAAGTTCGACACCCTACGAAAGATCATCGTCTCTACGATCAACGGAAATGCTCAGGTATGCTGGCTCGCCTGATCAAAACTCATAGGAACCCACCGACCTACTGTCAATAGCCCCAACTCTTGATGCCAATCATCCAATATGTACTCCCGTCAAAAAACAAGCCGTTGAAAAAGCTCCTCCACTTTTACTGGGAGGTGTGTCCCAAGTACGATGATACCGGGAAGCTGAAGCAGGAAATGATTCTCGTCGTGTGTGTCGCTATAGTTCTTGTGTTGATTGTTCCTTGCTGACTTTCTCTCTAGTAATGCAATTCGTAATGATCTGGTCAGTACGTTCGTGATCAACTGAGGCGGTGGTCTTAAACACAACCCGATTTACAGCAACATCCAAACGAATACATCCGTGGTGCCACTCTACGTTTCCTCCAGAAGATCTCGAAGGATGCTGAACTCCTCGAACCTCTCATCCCAATCTGCCGCTCATGTCTGGAGCACCGGCATTCATACGTTCGCAAAAACGCCGTCTTCGCCATTTACGCTATCTACCGCGAGTTCGAGAACCTCATCCCGGACGCCCCAGAACTAATCCAAACATTCCTTGCTGCCGAGTCGGATTCCACTTGCAAACGAAACGCCTTTGTGTTCTTGTCGAACTGTGCTATGCCCAAGGCTGT
>Ga0307517_10008405_pt1 | contig 14813 bp, 8 predicted proteins | sample 23_EM_MG_FD_194515 | JGI IMG/M metagenome (GOLD analysis project Ga0307517, IMG submission 194515) | Populus trichocarpa ectomycorrhiza microbial communities from riparian zone in the Pacific Northwest, United States - 23_EM | ecosystem: Host-associated > Plants > Roots > Unclassified | place... | reverse complement strand
CAGGAGGTCAAATGGGCCTTGGGCCTGTTTTACAACAATATCATTTTTATTTTGTTTTCTTTTTTAAAGTACGAAATTAATATTTTATAAATATTTTTTATGATTTTAATATATTGGTATAAAAAATCTAAAAAAAATCTAAAAAATTTATATTAATATATTTTCAATTAAAAAATACTTTAAAAATTATTACATATCAAAAAACAGTCATAGTAGCCATCTAACTTGTAAAATAACATCTGCAAGAAGCTACCTAAATAAAAAAAAAATTCATTTGCGGGTAATAATAATAATTATAGTTGACAAGAATCCAATGATTAGATCCATCTATATTGAAAACTACAATCATTGTTTATCAAATCCAACTAATGCAGCAGCTCCATAAAAGAATGCGATTATTATACTGATTTAGAGAGTGATTATAGTTATTTTTTAAAGTATTTTTTGTATTAGAATGTATTAAAATAATAATTTTTTATTTTTTAAAAATTATTTTTGAGATCAGTAAATCAAAATAATATAAATTATTTAAAATAAAAATTAATTTTAATAAAATAAAAATTAAATTTTTATAAAACTACACGCATTCGAAACTGTGGTTAACTATTATTGCACAGCGAAAGTGGATAATAAAGTAAAGCAGTATCCTTGCTTTGATCTTATTTTATCTTTAATTGCAACTGCCTTTACCAATAAAGCTCTCTTTTCTTCACTGGATATGCTGTCTTTAACAAAATCATGCAAATCCATGCCAATTTTAATTACTATTGCATGACTAGCTGATATGACGTGATGACATAATGAAAGCCACTGTTCATACCTTAATACATAAGGCATCAATCAGCTATATCTAGCTCACGCTTTCATTGCACCGACTGTGGGAGAAGAAAGATGTATGTGACGAGGCCACTTTCCTTGTACAGGAATTTCCCAAGTGCTCTTTCAAGAGAGCCACCTGAAGGTCCACACACCGGTTACCTGGTAATTACTGATGAAGAAGCAGAAGCACAGGAGACGTATTGTTGGGGTATTCGTAAGAGCAGGAGAGTTAAAAAGCTCCCATTCCCTCAAGACAAGATACTATCTGTAGTTCACTCGTCTGATCATGAAGAAACTATAGTTAAGAAGGCTTGGTTTATCCCAGTTCTTGATCAGCCTCTGTCCTCTAATTGCTATTATGTTATCAAGGCTAAGGGCTCACACAAAGGGTATGCAATTTCCCTCTCTAAATATTAATTAACGTTTATATGTACATAATCTCCAAAAAGAAATTAACATGCAAAAAATGCAAAGCTAGCATTGTATATTTCTTCCCAAATCAGATAGTCTTAACTAGTTGATTTGAGCATTTAATATTGCTGTATAACTTGCAGGCAAGCTTGCACATGTTCAAGGGAGATGGACATGGGTTTATGGTGCTTCAAGAGTGTCATAAATGACATAAAACCGAAGCCATTTGATTACAGAAACATATACCAGCAATTCAAGATTCATAGACATCATGGAAAGAGTTTCTTCTCTAAGTCTCTTGCTCCAGATGGTTTTCCTCCAAGATTTCTAAGAAAAAAGGGTTGGGAAGTTAGAAGCTCAAGGTCTTACAAATTTCAACTAAGTGAAGCTTTAGGTCTTGATGTCCCTCTCCGATCACAACTCCCAAGCTTCGACTTTCCATTGTCTACCAAGAGTTCCTCTCGTGTGACTGTCGGAAGATGGTACTGCCCTTTTGTGCTTGTTAGAGAAGAACCTAGAATAAGGGAGCAAATGAAGAGAACAATGTTATACAGCATGACTCTTGAGCAATATTGGAAGGAGATATATTCATGTGAGAATGCCAACAATGAAGCAGAAAGTACTATAATGGTGAGTGTAAATGTGCAAAGAGAAATGGATTTAGTCTTTGGCATGGAAGCAACAAGGGATGGTGGAGTAAGTCATGGTGGGGTTATATGGTATAGAGTTGTAAGCAGAAATAGCAGCGGGAGAGGGTTTAAGGTGGGTGTAAGTGCTGCAACTGTTGAAAAAATGAAATGGGTGCAAGAGGCAGGAGGATGGATTGATGGGGGAGATGTAAATGAGACGGTGGAGAGAGCGGTGGAGATCAGAAGTGAAAATGGGTGGAGAAAGTTTGGCTGCTATGCGTTGGTGGAGAGTTTTGTGCTGAGAAGGATGGATGGAAGCTTGGTGCTGAGATGTGACTTCAGACACACGCATAAAATCAAGAGCAAATGGGAATAAGATCTCCTCCCTCCCTCCCCTGGTGTATTACAATCTGAATAAACCAAATGATGTGCCTATGGCATTGGATTTCTGTGTATATAGTGTTGTTGGATTGTGGTCTTTATGGTATTAGTTGTTACAGAAAAAAATAATGTGAACTTTGGTAGTGCTGTGGTTTTTTGAAAACAACTTGTGTGCTCAGGGCTCGCTTTTGCTTAGAGAAAGAAATTGCTGCTATCACTTTGTGAGGCTTTAGTGTCTGCTTTCTTTTCCTTCACATAAACAAATAAAAGACGATTGGGGAGTGGAGACATTAAAAAAATAATCATGAAGCTTCATTTTTAATATATATATATATATATATATATATATTTAATTAATAAAAAACAAAAAATAAACTGAGTCGACCTGGATCATCCTGTCAAACCTGAGACTTGGATCTTGAGATCAGGATAACCTCATGAAAAGCAAATAAAAAAAATTAAAAATTCCAATTAAAAAAAATACTCAATTAAAAAATAACAAAAAAAATTAAGAAAGTCAACCTGGCAAATCTATGACTCGGGTCATAAGATCGAGATAATCTCATAGAAAGCAAATTGAGAAACATTACATGACCCAATTTTCAATCAACCAAATGTTAAAAGATGAAATTAAAAAAATCAATTAGAAAAAGCGGCCCAAAAAAACAACTTGAGTTAACTCGATCTAACTTGTTAAACCTGTGATCTCAGTCATGAGATTGAAATAAATTCATAGAAATCAAATAAAAAAAATTATGAAGCCTCACTTCTAACATATATATTGTTGAAGGTTGAAATCAAGAAAAAAAAACTAATTCCATGAAATCAGTAAATAACCCAACATAAAAAAATAAAAAAAATCATAAAGCACAATTCTTAACACACAACCGAATATTAAAGGATAAAACTAGAAAAAAAAACTAAATAAAAGAATAGTGGGTTGTTGAAAGGTTAAATTGAAAAAAAAATACAAAACACTATTACAATAAATAATAATATTTTGTATATGTGACTATAGTGATTTAGACGTGTTTGGTGAATAAGTATAAAACTGGTTAATCTATATTACTTAAAAATCACTATTGTGTCATATATATTGCTCACCACATCTTTGTTAACCCAAACACAAAAGCATGGTGGATTTGTGATGGTGCTCAATTTTTTTTCCCTCAACTTTTTTTTTTTAATTATGCCCTTGCAAGGTCAAGATGATGACTAGTTTAAGCATACTTGTTGAGAAAAAGCAAGATTCAAAGACATAGTACTAAAGTGAAAAGGGCATAGAAAAAGGAAGGCAATTTAAAAAATAGGGTGAAAAGTTCACTTCAATCCTCTTATTTTTTAAATAATAATTTTTTGGTCTCTCAATATTTTAAAATTTTAATTGTGGTACAAAACTTTATTTTTCTTATTTTTCAATCTCTATTTTGAGAGAGGAAAGAGAAAATAATCAGATTTTAGTTGTAGAGAAAATATTTGTTGACACCGATTTTGGTATCAACATGTTCCATTTGACTATGAGAGCTCTACCTAGGTGTTCTTTGTTCTCTCCATCACCTGAAATGGTATATCTCAACTTGAGAGGCCTTTTTATTTCAAGCTGATTTTGGTTTTTTAAACTATTTTTTGAGTTATTTGAGGTCATTGATGAATTTAACAAGGTGTATGAGGGTAAAAAATTGGGTTAAAATTAAGTTTTTTAGCAAAAATAATTTGTGGTCTGACTTTCTAGTGACTCTTTGGTCGCATGAAACTAAGTCAGCAAATAACGTGTTGTCCTCCATTTAGAGAATGTCGTTCTCAAAAAAATTTAATTTTTTTTTATATGTTTTGAATCGTTTTGATGTGCTGATTTTAAAAATAATTTTTTTAAAAAATAAAATAATATTATTTTGATACATTTCAGCATAAAAAGTATTTTAAAAAATAACCAGAACTATACTCTCAAACAAGCTTTTAATATAAAGAGAAGAAAAAAAAAAGAGACTAACACATGTAATGCGCCTCTTTTGGATGGGCGTGTGCGTGGATTTTTGTTCTCTGTTGAGTGATGCTTTAGCTCACTCATCGGTAAAAATGTTGTTGACTGCGGTAATAAACAGTAGATATTGCCAGTCTAGAGGTGTTCAGTACTATTTCCCTTAATCCACAGGGAAAGGTTTTGTTCTGCAAAGGAGTATAAGGCAAAAGACTTTTTGCTACTTTCCATGTGAGAATTATTAGTTATATAACTGTTTACTTTTCATGAGGTTGAACTAAAAAAATTTTAAACATAAACTCCCAGAGAATTTTTTGATATTATTATTAAATCCAGTCCTAAATCAAACTTGATAACTTCTAGATTTCAAATTAAATTATCTAATGACTATTTTAATGTGACTCAATTTATTTGACAGGTTCAAAGAAAAAAAAAATAACATAAAAAACAAAGAATAGGTGCTCCGGTTTAAATATAACCTGGATGACCAGTAAAAAATAACTTAATTTAAAAAATAAAATTGGAAGCTGACATCTTTTTTTTTAACATTAAGACAATGATGTATTGAATTGATTCCAGTCAATTTATATTAACTAGTTAAACTTGTTACCTGAGTTGTGGATTCCAATAGGTTCAATGATATTTTTTTTTATTTTAATTATATGATAAAAAAATAAAGACCGATTTAAAATCAACTCACTATTTAAAATGAAATTGAAAAAAATCCATAAAAAACCCATTGTTTAAAGTTTTTTTTTTAAAAAAAATGTCAAGCCAAGCGCGCGAGCTTGAGTGCCACCTTAAAAAAAAAGTATATGTTTGTGAGCTTGAGTCAAACAACCTGGTCACCAATAAAAAGAAGTTTGACTTTTAAGAAAAAATTAAAGTTGATATATTTTTTTAAAAAAAAAAAACATTTTGATATATATGTATTAGATCAATTACAGTCAACCTGAATTAAATTGCCAAACTCGTGACCTGAGTTATGAACTTTAATGGATTCAATACCATTTTTTTATTATAATTATATGATAGAAAAAAAAAAACCAATTCAAAATCAATCAAATATTAAAAGATGAGATTAAAAAAAATCATAAAAAACCTAATGTTAAAGAGTATTTTTTTTTAAAGGGTAGGCCAAATGCATGGGCTTAAATGACCCAACGTGTTAGGCCATTAAAAAAGCCCAGACATGTGGCCTGGATCAAGCTTACACTCCAGATCCATATGTTTTTATTTTCTTTTATAAGAAGCAAACAATATGTCGTTCATCTCTTATTTAAAAAGAAAAGAAAGAAAGAAACAAGAAACGTGTCATGTGCTAGGGTAGATGATGCATCGCATGTTATACCCAACTCATAATCTAGCTACCACAATGGTGGTTAAAAAACTGTGAGGTAGGGTTTTTTTGAGTAATTTTCAATCTATTTTCACTCAAAAACACCATGTTATAACTTAATTTTGGGTTTCTAAAATTATCATTTTTCTTTTATAAAAAAAGAAATGTAGAAGGGCAAAAATTTTGGTTTGGCACAAACTGACTAAATACGGATCTAGATTCATAAATGTAAGATGGAAAGATCAAAATGGATCTTTGATAATTTTGGAAACTCAATGGCACCATTGAAGAGATCTAAATGTGAAAGATAATGCAAATTCAAGGTTAACTTAAGTGAATATCAAACAAAATTGCATAAAAATCAAGTTTAGGGACATAATTAAATTTTTAATAGGCTGATTTAATTTAATCATGAGATTAATTAAAGATTTAATGAAGTTGAAAATTAATTTGAATCAAGATTAAAAGAATTAATTAAGTGCAAGGACTTAATTAGACTTTTAATGAGTTAAATTAATTTTATTAAGGATTTAATTGGCGATAAATTAAACTTGGAAGCCTAATTTAGATTTAATTGAGAAGATTAGAATTTTAAATGACCAAATTTAATTTTTACAAGCTTACTCAAAAGAAATCAGGGTTAAAATTGCAAGAAAATCAAGTGTAGGGGTCAATTAATGGTCAAATTGAAGAAATTCAGAACAAAAAGTCAAAGGACAACAGGTGTGTAAGTTTGAAGACTAAATAAATCAAAATAAGTGGTTAATTTGAAATAAATTGAAAGTTTGATGGTTAATAAGGATCAAATTAAACAAATTGAAAATCAAATATCAATTTAAAAAAAGGTGCTTAAATCAAATGAGTTCTATCAAAGTTTCTAGAGGTGAGATTGAAAAAATTAAAAAAATTTCAAGGTCAATTGAGTGTGTATACGCAAAAAATAAAACAACAAAGATCAAATTTAAATTTGTAATTTTTCAATTAGAAAACCCTAATTTTTAGAATTTAAACAAACACCTTAGAGACTTCAAACACCACCATTCAACAAAACAGATTCCCTTTAACAAGTTTATATCATATTTTTATTTAGTTCACGTTTAGCATTTTATTTCAATCATGTTTTTAAAAAAAGTTAAAATTTTTTAGCTTCAAATTAAATTAAATTAAATTTTAGTGTTTTTGAATTGTTTTGATGTGTTGATATCAAAAATAAATTTTAAAAGATAAAAAAATCTTTATCATACTCTCAAACAGGACTTTAAAATTAGTTTGTTTTGCTTAAAATATTATTTAAATATTTGAATTGAAAAATATTTCATGTAAAATATCTTTTAATGATTACAATAGTAGTGAGATGATAATGATAGATGAAGAGGTGGTGGTGAGATGATTATAATCATAATGAAAAAAAAATAATAATAAAAAAAATAAGATGAAAACTATGATTGAAATAATAGGTAGATGATATTATAAGTGGATTACTATTTATAATATATTTTTATTAAATTTTATAAATTGAAAATATTTTTTAATAAATAAATTAAGTTAAAAAATTTACTATAAACTATTTTATATAAACTATTTTTTCTATAGAACATTTTAGTTTTCTTAGAATGCAAAGAAAGATTCAACCTGATTAAAAAATAAATTTAATTTTTATATTTGAAAAAAAATTCATGAACTCTGACCCTAAACCGGTAAAAAAAAAAGAAAGAAAGAAAAAAAAGGAAAAAGGAAATCGAACATGTGTCTTTTTTATAAGGCCCAATCAGACTCAGCCCATCAAAGGCGCAGGTCCTCAGAATTCAAAATTTTCATTTCCCGGCAACCAAAACCACTCCTCTCCCTCTCCCTCTCTCTCTGCAAATGAAATAGAAGACATAAACGATTCGTCTCAACGCTGTCTCCTCTCTAACCGAAACGGTGAAATCTCTCTTTCGATTTTTACTTGCTTTATCCTTTCAATTTGGAGCTAATGAAGCTATAACGTGTAATTAAGAGCTTGATTATTGTTTAGTTTCTAATTGAAATCTGTATATTTTCTTTTTTAGGTTTTCAATAAATCGCTATTATTATTATTATTATTATTATTATTAGTGTTTCAATTTCATAGTTTTTGTGATTTTTGATCGATGATAGGAGTATTGAAGAAGGTATGGAATCTGTGGTGGCAACTGTTAGCGGTTACCATGGCTCCGAGAGGTTTAACCTAATTAAGCTCATCTCTCAATCTGGTGCGAGTTATGTTGGTGCAATGTCAAATTCCACTACACATTTGGTAAGCTCTAGTGATCATGAATTAGGTTTAACCTAATAGTTTGGTGATTTATTTTATTTTAATTATTTGGATGATATTATTAGGTATGTTGGAAATTTGAAGGGAGGAAATATGAGCTAGCCAGCAAGTTTGATACTCTTGTTGTTAATCATCGATGGGTCGAAGAATGTGTTAAGCAAGGAAAGCGTGTTCCGGAGTATCCTTACATGTTGGAAAGGTATGGCTGTGGCTAAGCATCCCTATTTTAATGCACAACACGTTCTTGTTAGTACTGAGATTTTTTAATTCTTTTTAGTAATCATGGATTCCTGCATGTTCAATTAGCGTTTGTAAAATGCTTTGAACTTATGCTAACAGTTTTTTGTTCTTTGCAGTGGACAAGAAGTGGGGCCTTTAGTCTTGGACGTCCCAAACGTTGATAAACTTGGGTCCTTGAATAAGAAGAGAAAACCGTTGTCTGACAAATCCAACAATTGCGAGGACTCTGAAAGACGAATAGTTGATGTGGATTGTGAAGATTCTGGCCTTGCAGCATGGAGTGATTCCTTTTTGTTGAATGATGTAAAGGTAAACCTTTCTCGTTCTCTCTGGCACGCACGTGCACACACAGACACACAAATTGTGGAGCTAATTGCATATTTTTCTGATCAATGATGCATGTTAAGTAATCAATTGATTTGCCATTATACTTACTATTTCAGTTTATGCATCTAAGCATATGCATCACAGATGTGCATAACAAGCTGTTCTTGAGAAACATAAATAAAGACAAGTTAAGCAAGTTAAATTAATAGAGAAATCGAATCAGTTGAAAAGGAAAACCATGATATGAAAAGGAGTGATTCTTTTTGTATTAAGTTAGAAAGTTTGAGTTTCAGTAAAAGCTCAACAGAAAGCTCCTCGAACCCTGACCTTTCAAGAAGGTGCACTAGCAGTGCATCTCATCCTTTCTATTTCTATTTTTTTTTTTTGCATTTTGAGTGTGGTAGCAACAGTTTGTTTGCAGAAGGAACACCCAGATTAAAATCCTAACATTAGGCTTATGCTTATGGTCCTCATTTCGTGTTCAAAAGTAGAGTCTCCTATAATTTTGGCCCTTCAATTTCATTTTGTCTTATCTATAATTTTGGCTATTATTCAAGATTGAACATAGCATAACTGAAATGCTAGCTTTCTTTGTCCTTTATGGTTTGACTTTCCAAAGAAGAGTTTCTGCTATCCCTTATGTGTTAGCTTGTTATTTATAGATAACACACACTTGAGAATATTATCCATTCTTCTAACTTCCAATGCATTAATACAAGCCTTTATTTTTCAGTGAATGATTTGGGTAGGTCTGTTTAGTGATTTGAGAATCAAACAATCAGCACTGATTTACTACATGGTAATTTAACTGCAGAGTTTGGTTCCTGATGTTGGGAAAAACAACAGTAATTTATATAAATCAAAGCTCAAAAAGGCAAAAAAACCTTCGAAGCAGGAAAACTGTTCAGGTAGCAGATACTGTTTTCAGGACCCTACTTTTTCTGGGCTAGTTGGATTGGAGGTAATGAATTCAATCAAAATTCTCCCTGCTTCATGTACTCATCCAGATCCATCCGTTGAACTTGTTCCTATTGCTGTAGCTTTCTTGATGTGCCTGGCTCTCTTTTCCGTTAATGTCTTGACAACTTTGTGTAATTGAGCTGAATATGAAATTCTAGCCTTGGAAACTTCTAAACTCCATGCCCTAGGGCATTAATATCTCTTTTTTCCCCAAAACAAATTGTACATGATTTAAGTGATAAAGAGGAATGAAAAAATGATCCATATAGAGATCAAGTAGAACATTGTAAGCTTAAATAGATCAATTGAAAAATGAGGTAGCCAGATACTAAAGTAATCTTGTTGCTCTGAAGCCAACTGCTTTTAGAGTAGGGTGTCATTCAGGGCATAATCAAATTCTGCAAAGATTAGAAGTCTATCTAGAAAAACTTTAAAATCCTGTCTTATGGTCCGGACTACATGTGGCATGGACAGTCTTGCTGGTTTTATGTGGGACAATGTAGCTTTCTTCATTGTCTATGCACCTTGTCTTCTGTAAGTATAGATCTGTTATTTCCTGTTCCTGCACGCAGTCCACAGTCACGTTCTCTTTTTGTCTGCTAAGCTAAGGATCATTGTTTGTTTTGTTTTTTTAAAGATTTTATTGTATCGAAAGCAATTTATATCTTTTTATGAGCCTTTTTCTGTTAGACTACTTGTTTGACTGTTCCTTTATCAAAAGGAAACATTTGATTTACTGAACAAAAATTTCTCTCGTTTTTCGTTTTAATAGCATGGAGGTTCAAGTTATAATTCTTCAAGACATGAAGAGTCAGATATTGTGCCTAATATGCATTTCGTGAGAGGAAGGAGGAATACTTTTAGCAATACTGGAAGCACTTTGGCCGAACCTTCTCGTAAAGGTCGAAGGCTCATGAAGAAAAATGTTGCCAGAGACAATTTGGAAACTGTGCTTTCTGATTCTGACCAAGAGTGGCATCCAGTTAGACTTAATAAGAACAATAACAGTAAATCAACAGCTAAACGTACAGGTTGCAAAAGGAAACTTGATATATTTGAAGCTGAAGTAACATCTGATGTTGCTGTGATTAATAATAGGGGTTCAGCAGTTGAGTCTTTGGATGAAATTGAAGAGGGAACACATTGGAATCACCTACCTGTTTCTGAGTATTCAAATTCATGTCCTGAGGGTGCACTGACTGCATCAGAAATAGCAGATAGCTCTGGCTCTGCTGCTGAGAATTTAAATGCAAAGGTTAAAGATATGGATCAGTTTGAATCTGTAGCCAGATTACCTGCTCCAGCAGAGTTATCATGTGTTATATGTTGGACAGAATTTAGTTCAACCAGAGGTGTGTTGCCATGTGGTCATCGATTTTGTTATTCATGCATTCAAGAATGGGCTGATCACATGGTATGCATTTTCTTCCTGTCTAATTACTACATTCTGTTTCTATTAATAAACTTGTTTAAATGTCGTATAAAAACATTTGATTCATTGAGTTGTGATTTGTGACACTTATAACGGACCAAACACTTTGCTATCCTGTCATGTTTGTAGTTTGTACCTTATCAATTTTCTTGCCAAATCCAATTTTCACACATTCTTCTTGCTAGTTGCTTTTGAAGGGTCGCCTTTGTCATCTGAAAGTATAGGTTGCCCAAAATAATAATTTTCCCCTGAAATGAAAAGGATAATGAATTATATTTATTAACTGTCTCAAGCATCTTTGGGTTTACTTCTTCTTGCAGTGAGATTTTTTGGATTGTTAGAATTCAGGTGCCAATTGATAACTTTTCCATTTCTCTACCTTGATGTGTTTGTTTTTACCCTTCGGAGGATTATGGTTGAAAATTTTACTTCTGCTGCTGATGGTGATGTTTCATTTAGGCTTCCAGGAGAAGAATTTCAACCTGTCCTTTGTGCAAGGCTGGTTTTTCAATCATAACAAAGGTGGAGGATGCAGCCACCTCTGATCAAAAAATTTATTCTCAAACTATACCGCATGCATCATCAACAGTAGATGTTTTCTTTAGTATGCTTCAAGAACAAAATAAATTTGGTGCCGAGGTAAGTGTTTGTATGTTTGACGTTCAGCTTATTAGTCAATTCTTAATCAGGATAATTACTGTGCTGTTGTACTTGGTCATGATGACATACATGTCCCAATACTCCAATCAGTTGCCGTTGTTAATACTGAAGCATCACAAATTTCTTGCATTTTAGCGTAGTAATTCCACGCTTACTGGACTAAAATACAGCCAGGCTGAGTCAGATTCCTAAACCCTCTTACTCCATAGTGCCGAATGGGGGTTAAGCCTAGATAAATCATCTAAGCTGCTAAAAATTAAAACGCTGAATTCTCATTTCATTTCCTTGGGTTCATGAGTGTAGATGCTTAATCATGTCGAATTTTTTCCATGATAATCATATAGAAACTTTAGCTTTGCGGTAGATAATATGATGTTGCCTTCAGAGCCTCATGATTTTCACAAATTTAAACTCTTCTGAATTGCAAGTGTATAAGATTTGATAATTCATCGTCAAGTGAAATGGAGATTAAAAATACATAGAATCTGTGAATGCCTATTATTTTATTATACACCAAGTTTTTGATAATTGTCACATCAACTCTTTTTTATCATACTGAATTTGAATTATCATATCTTGTACATGAGAAAATGATAGACTTGTAAATAGAGCTATGTGTACTCTGATTGAAACCGTCACCAAGGCTCTGCATTTAAGAATCTCCATTTGTTGAATTTTTCTTTACAATATCTATACTGGAAGTGAAAGAAAAACTTTTCGAAGTTTAGTTGTGTAGAATGATTAAACGTTTAGCCAACAATTGTTAGTGTTTTGCATGAGCAGGGTTTTATTGTGGAAGTATGTTTATTAGGTCTTGAACTTCTTAGTCTTCTGAAGATTTTGTAGGTATTCATTTTCGTTCTTAGACGAATTCTTGTTTGGATATGATTCTCAATTGTTAGTTTTTAATTTTTGAACAGCCCTCATTTGGATCAGTGTGTTGTGAATGCCGTAGTCGGGAACCTGAGGATCTACTCATTAGATGTCATCTGTGCGAGACTCGATGTATCCATTCCTACTGCCTGGACCCTCCTTTGTCACCATGGATATGCACTCACTGCAAGGATCTTCAAATGCTTTATCATCACAACCGTTAATATGCTTCTCTTCAGCATTGTGTTTACACTCACCAGAACCTTCTTGGAGGGAACGTCTACACCAATACCAATTCTTGACAACCTCAGGGTCTGGTGTCGTTACCATTCATCATCGTGCCACAAAAAATGTTTCCTTCTCTGTAACTAATGTCATGTTACCTTCCTGGATGGTCCAATGATGATTTCGGTTCCCAACCAAAACCTCAATTCTGGATCTCGAAGCAAGGGAGTGACATCAAGATGAATTATTGCCTCTTCTCTGTGGCGATACTCTTCGAGTGGGATGATTCTCTAACACATCATGTTCATGGGAAACCCTATCCTGTTCAAACTAATTAGTCATTGCAGAAATCTTCACCTTCACCTCCCTTGTTGTATACAATGGAAACATTTGAAAGGCAAGTATATCCCTAGCTCCGACAGCCTTGCACTGGATGGATAGGCGGAATAATGGATTACAAGGTAATATTACATTTTCTTGTTCCATACCTAGTTTCTGAAATATAATATATACTTGTATACACACACATAGAAACTAATCTTGAAGGAAACATGGTGAAGTGCATGTTCAATTCACTTCATTCCAAATACATTTACTGAGGCATGGTGACAATCTCATGCTTTTTTTTAAGGTTAGTTTCATTACTTAAAACTGAGTACATCTTAAGTCAATCTTTCCATCTCTCAAGTACATATAATTCGCCAAGAAAAAAGAAGAGTATTTGTGGCTCAAAAAAATTGAATAAAATAGTAAAATACAATTCATCACCTCATGCTTCATCGCATAATATTTCTTTCGAATTTACAACATCACACACTTTTCTTGCTCATAACAATATGTGACAAATGTAATATTGTTCTTGTTCACTTTGTCTAATTATATAATACATGAAGAATATTCTAACCACCGTGTCAAGAGAGACACCAAATGAGCAAAACCATTAGAGTTATGTTAAAACACCTAATTTGTTTCCCAAACCCTTTTGCAGTCCCATAAAGGCATAAAACATTTAACGTGGACATTCTTTTCTTTCTAAATTTAGTGGAAAATGAGAATGAATGACTTTTGAAGATAAATTTTCAATAATGTGATCCTTAAATGCATGATGCATCCGCCTCCAATTCTTGATTATAATGTCCGAACAAGTTCCACACCATCACCAACTTTCCATGTTGTCTCGTTTGAATGTTGTTAGGCTTAGTTGTTAGAAAATGCTCGAGATTAGACTTGGTTTAGGGCTTGAGTCATCACCATGTTGTTAAGTTAACTTGGAGGTGATTAGGTCTATCATTTTATTCAAAAATAACTTTGTTTTAATTTTTTTTTTAATTTTTTTGAAGTTGACTTGGTTAGATTATATTTAGGTTTGGTTAGATTAACTGGTTCATAAATTAATTTATCATGTAACTCAGGTTTATTTAAGTCAATATTCAAAATAGTTAGAAGTAAAACTGGGCTCTTAGTCATATGATCAATTTAATAATTTTGTTTTACCAAATCCCCTAAGATACAACTTATAACACATCCAATACTTGCCAGTTGTCCATCAATGTTTTCCTGCGTGTTTGCACGACATCTGGCTTAGATCTTTTTCCTAACCTGGTGGTATACTAGTATGACTTCCATAACTTTTAAATTATGTAACCGATATTTTATTTTTATTTTTAACTTTTAAATATCAGTTAGAGTTTCAAGTTAGATGGTAATTTTTGTTAATCCTTTTTACATGTAGTTTGTTTTAATATTCCTGCAATAAAATAAAAGTTGCACTAGGGGATTTGGGAATTTATATCATTGAGATTTTTTTGCTATTTATATCATTGAGATGATAGATGTAAGGGTAATTTAAGTTGCTATTTGTGAATTGAAATCATGGTTATTAAACTTGACAGTCTAGTTAAACAGGTTAAATAAATTTTTATTTTTAAATGTTAAAATAATATGGTTTTGAATATTTTTCTTAAAAAAATCAAACAGTTTTTTTAATAACTAAATTCTTCTATATTTATTGAGAAATTTAACCTCGGCCAAGCCCTTGATCCATTAGATGACGCCAGGTTTCTGTTTGGGATTGTGGTAACTGTGGTGGTTGAAAGTGTTTTCGTTTAAAAATACATCAAAATGAATTTTTTTTTATTTTTTAAGAATTATTTTTGATATCAGCATATTAAAACGATATGAAAACATAATTTTTTTTTTTATTTTACACAATTTTTTTAAAATTTTTTAGGAACTGAAATTGA